>Ga0073899_10003700_pt1 | contig 13499 bp, 10 predicted proteins | sample KloWWTmetaKNB5Ph_FD_88975 | JGI IMG/M metagenome (GOLD analysis project Ga0073899, IMG submission 88975) | Active sludge microbial communities from Klosterneuburg, Austria, studying microevolution and ecology of nitrifiers - Klosterneuburg... | ecosystem: Engineered > WWTP > Aerobic digester >... | reverse complement strand
GCGCACTCGCTGGTGCAGTCCGCACGCGACGGGCACATCTTCATCACGCCTTCGGCGCAGCGCCGGCTGGTCGAGTTCGACCCGCAGACCGGTCGCTTCACGCTGCACGAGATGGAGGCGGGCTTCTATCCGCACACCATCCGCATGGACGCACAGGACCGTGTGTGGTTCACGCTGGCGCTGTCCAACCAGGTGGCGATGTTCGATCGCGCCAGCCGCCGCTTCACGCTCTACGACCTTCCGGCGCGCGGCCTGCGCGAGCGCCTCACGGTGGCACTGATCCGCCCGCTGTTCAAGCTGATGAGCTGGGGCGTGCCGTTGGCCAACTGGCTGCCGGTGGACCGCATGGCCACGGGTACCCCGCTACCCTACGGCATCGAAGTCACGCCTGACGGCCGCGTGTGGTTCGCCCGGCTGCACACCGACGAGATCGGATGGATCGACCCGGGCACAGGCCAGGTGACGATGGTGAAGACGCCCTTCGCGGGCCCGCGCCGGCTTCGCGCCGACGCCCAGGGCAACCTGTGGATCGCAGCCTTCCCGGAATCGGCCATCGTGCGCTACGAGCCCCGGTCCGGCGCGTTCACGCGCCATGAACTCCCGGTCGACCCCAAGGGCAGCGAGACACCCTACGCACTGAACGTCGACCGTGCGCGCGGAGTCGTGTGGGTCACCGGCAACCAGTCCGACAGCCTCTACGGGCTGGACATCGCCAGCGGCGCGTGGCGGCGCGTGCCCTTGCCGCGGCGGGTGGCCTTCACCCGCGACATCGAGATCGCGGACGACGGCACGCTCTACACCTCCACGTCCAGCTTCCCGAGCTGGCACGTCGAAGACGGGCAACCCACCCTGATCCGCGTGCAATCGCCCTGGGCACGCTAGGCGCGAGCGGCATCGGCCCGCGCCAACGTCCGCGACCCGGGGTCCGCCATGCTGCTGCGATACCGCTGGTTCTTCCTGTCGTGCCTGGCCGCGTTCACCGGCGGCCACCTGCTGAACTACGCGGTGGTCATCTATGCGCAGGAAGCAATCGGCTCGGACTGGCTGTCGGGCGTCGGCTATGGGCTGTGCTTCGGCCCGCCGCTGCTTCTGGGCTGGTTGGCCGGCGTGCTGTGCGACCGCCACGCGCCGGGCCGGTTGATCCATGCCGCTCAGGCGGGCTTCATGCTCGCGGCGTTGCTGCTGTGGGCAGCGCACAGCCTGGCAGGCAGTGCTTCGGCTCGCGTGGTTTTGCTGCTGGCCGCCGCGCTGACCATCGGTGTGGCCTGGTCCTTTGCATCGCCCGCGCGCATGGCTGCGCTGGGCCAGGTGGTGGCCCCCGGCGACCTGCAGGCCGCGTCGGTCGCCTTCAACCTGCTGGTGATGCTGGGCTTCGGCCTGGCGCCGGTGGTGATCGCCCTGCTGCGCCGCAGCTGGCAATGGGCCGGTGTGTTCGGCGGCGCCGCTGTGCTGGCGGCGTTGGCGTCTGTGCTGCTGCTGGCGGTGCCCACCCGTGCCAGCGGCCGAGCGCATGCGCCGGTGCGCGACGAACTGCGCGAAGGCCTGGCAGCGGTGCGCGAGCGGCCGCTGTTGGCGCAGCTCATGCTGTGCGCCATGGCCGGCTACCTGGCCATGGGGCCGATGGCGGTGCTGCTGCCCAAGCTGGCACTGGCTCGGCTGGGGTTGACCGAAATGCAGCGCGGCGCGTTCCTCGGCGCGTTGGCCCTGGCGCTGATCGGCGGCGGCGTGCTGGCCATGGTGCTGGCCCGCCGGGTGCGGCATGGGCCGGTCATCCTGGGTGGAAGTGCCGCGGCCGGGCTCGCGCTGACCGCCCTCGGCGCGGCGCACTCGGCCGGCATCGCCGTGGCACTGCTGGTCGGTGTGGGCCTGGCCGGCGGCTGTGCGCTATCACTCATCGTCGCCGGCATCCAGGCCCAGGCACCACCAGCGCTGCGCGGTCGGATCGTCAGCATGTACACCATCATCTCGCAGGTCGTGCCGGCGGCTTCGGGCGTGTTGGCCGGTGCGTGGGTCCACGCCTGGGGCGTCGGCGTGGCCCTGCACCTGTGTGGCGGCGCGCTGGTGCTGCTGATGATGCTGGCGGTCTGGCGCATGCGGGCGCTGCGCATCCACACCGGATGACGTGGCTTGCGCCCCGGCGCGGCACGGGCTTGCGGACAGCTCAGGGCGGCCATCCTGCGGGCGGGCTACCATTGCGCGTCGCCGCACGAAGCCCGTTCACAGTGTGCTCGCTCGGCCTGGCCGATCCGCACGAGCAAGGTTTCCCGTGACCCTATTGATCATCGCCGAGCTGCTGGCACTGGGCCTGGTGGCCGGCTTCCTGGCCGGCCTGCTGGGCATCGGCGGCGGCATGCTGCTGGTGCCGTTCCTCACCATCATCCTCAGCCAGCTCGGCGTGGCCGCGGGCCTGGCGGTGAAGATGGCGATCGCCACCTCCATGGCCACCATCTTGTTCACGTCGCTGTCGAGCGTGCGCGCCCACCATGCGCACGGCGCCGTGCGCTGGCCGCTGGTGCGGGGCATGGCGCCGGGCATCGTCGCCGGTGGTCTGGCTGCGGGTGCGGGCGTGTTTGCACTCGTCAAGGGCCAGGCGTTGGCGCTGGTGTTCGCGCTGTTCGTTGGTTTCTCGGCCACCCAGATGCTGCTCGACCGCAGGCCAGCGCCGTCGCGCCAGATGCCGGGCCTGGCGGGGCAGGCCGCGGTGGGCGGCGGCATCGGCTTCCTGTCGGGCCTGGTGGGCGCCGGCGGCGGGTTCGTCTCGGTCCCCTTCATGGCCTGGTGCAACGTGCCCATCCACCAGGCGGTGGCCACCAGCGCGGCGCTGGGATTTCCCATCGCGTTGGCCAACACCACGGGCTACATCATCGGCGGCTGGGGCTATGCCGGCACCCCGCCGGGCAGCTTTGGCTTCCTGTACCTGCCCGCGCTGGTGGTGATCGCCAGCGCCAGCATGCTCATGGCACCGCGCGGCGCGCGCACCGCCCACGCGATGAACGTGCGACAGCTCAAGCGGGTGTTCGCGGTGCTGCTGTTCGGCCTGGCGGCCTACATGGGCAGCAAGGGCCTGGGCTGGGTGTAGCGCGCCCGCGTCAAGCGCCGGCTGAAACAGCGGCGCGCTTGGGCCTGGGCGCCTTGGCCGGTGCGCGCCGGCGTGGGGCCGGCTTCGGTTGGGTGGCTGCACGCGCCTGCAGCGCGAGCTCACGCACGCGAGCGATGTCCGCATCGCTGAACACACCGTTCACTCCCGAAATGGCCGCCAGGCGCATGCCGTGCTTCAGCCCCAATTGGTAGATCTCGCGCACCTTCTCCCACTCGATCTGGCGGCCCACGGTGTAGTTCTCGAAGCGTCCTTCGAGCGCCAGCACGATGGTCTCGGCCAGGCAGGCATACGCCACATTCCGGGGCAGGCCGATGTTCTTCATTTGCACGTCGCCGGGCAGCAGGATCTCGCCCGACTCGATCACCAGCACGTCGGGTCGCTTGGCCACCTCCTCGGCCGGCAGGTCGAGTGGGCGTGCCACGTCGGTGATCACGCAGCCGGGCTTGACCTTCATGATGTCGAGCACCTTCTTGCCCGCGCCCGACGTGGCGGTGACGATCATGTCCATCTCGCCGATACGGGTGTCGGCACGTGCCGACAACACCACCTTGGCATCGGGCGTCTCGCGCAGGATCGACTCCTTCAGCGCCAGCAGCTTGGCCGCCTCGGGCGAGACCAGGGTGACCTCATGCGCCGCGCGCACCAGCAGCCGCGCGCAGGCCGCACCGATGCTGCCAGTGGCCCCCACCACCATGGCCTTGAACGCCACGCGTTCCTTGCCCTGCGGCCGCGGCAGCAGGTTCATGCGCAGCAGCGCATCGTGAGCGGCCCACAGCGCACCTGATGCGCTGTAGCTGTTGCCGGTGGTGATAGGCAGCGGTGCGCGCTTGGCCACCGTCAGGCCGGCATCACCCACCACCTTGGTGAAGGCGCCCAAGCCCATGATCTGCGCGCCCAGGCGCTTGGCCATTCGGGCCGCGTCGAGCAGCCGGCGATAGGTGAACTCCGGGCTGTGGGCCATGATCTCACGCGGCGTGCCGCCCACGCTGATCAGCCAACCTTCGGCCCGCACGCCGGTGGGCGACTGGATGCCGCTGACATGCGAATAGACGAACGGCGGCGCGTAGGCCAGCACCTTCTCCAACGTGTCCATCATCAGCGGCGGCGACACGCGCGAGAGCATCTCGATGGGCTTGACGGTCTTGAAGTACTCCTGCGACAGCGGATGGATCACGAAGGCGAAGCGGTTGGTGCGCTGGTAGCCGTTGGGGTAGAGGATGCGCGGCTGCATCTCGAGCTCGGAGATGATCTGCAGGTAGTCGTCCTCCAGAAGCTCGCCGGGGGGCTTGCCGGTGGCCGCGAGGATCATCGCGTCGAGCAGGGCCGCACCGATGGCCTGGCCCTCGAGGTGCGGCGCGCCATCGATCACCATGTGCACGCCCTTGTCGCGCAACTGGGCCAGGCGGGCATCGTTGACAGTGGCGGTGACCACCGTCTTGCCGGCCAGTTCTTCCAGGCCCAGGGTGTCGAGCTCGTGCACCGGCGCCACCAGCACCGTGGCCTTCTGGATGGCCTTGCGCAGCACATGGCGCGACCACTGCGACAGCAGCGGCGCCGGCAGCAGCCGCGGCGGCGCCCAGTCGGCCACATGGTGCGCACCGCTGGCGTACAGCCCCAGCGCATCCAGCGAGGTGAGCAGCTTGGGCACGCCCAGTTGCCACAGCGGATCCGCGAACTGCAGGTTTTCGGTGTACTCGGCCATCGTGGCCGCGAGCTTGTAATGCGCCAGTCCCGAGTGGAATACCACCAGCGCGTTGTCGAAGTAGTGCCCCAGGGCATGCTGCGCGTGGCGCAGCGACCACTCCTCGAAAATCTCGCCCAGGCGGTCGCCGGTGGTCAGCGGCGCATGCCGCACCTGGGCGCGCAGCTTGTCGAGCCCGGTCGCGGCCGCGCGGGCACCGCCCAGGGCCTGGTGCTCGGCCGGCAACCCCAGGGCCAGCACATCGGCACGGCTGTCCCACTGTCGCAGCACCTTGCCCGCCCGCGCGAGGCTGCCCTGCGTGCCCACGCGCCGCACGGTCATGCGCTGGCCCATGAATCGGGTGGTGAACTCGAAGTCTTGTTTGCTCGAACCCAGGCTGACGCCGACGACCTGCTTCATAGAATCCCCTGCATGCTGCCGCCGCTGGCAGCTTCACGTCACATGTTGGAGTAAGCCGATGATCCCTCCGTTGATCGCCGACATGGCCCGCACGCACGGCCTGCCCCCGCTCAAGCGCGCTGTGGGCTGGATGACACGCCTGCTGCCCATACCGCAGCCCACCATGTTCACCGGGGCCGGGGCCAGCGCCCGCCTGGGGCAGGCGATCGGCGACTTCCACCACCAGCGGGTGATGGTGGTCACCGATGCCTCGGTGGCGCAGCTCGGCCTGCTCGAGCCGCTGCTGGGTGCATTGGGAGAGGCGGGCGTGGCCACCACCGTGTTCGACCGGGTGACACCCGACGCACCGATCGCGCTGATCGATGAAGGCGTGGTCCACTATCGGCGCGAGGGTTGCGACGCGCTGGTGGCCGTGGGCGGGGGCTCGGTGATGGATGCGGCCAAGGTGATCGGGCTGTGCGTCACCAACGGCAAGCCGCCGCGGGCACTGGCGGGCTACTTCCGAGGCTTGCACGCACCCCCGCCGCTGTATGCCGTGCCCACCACGGCCGGTACGGGCTCGGAAGTCACCGTGGCCGCGGTGATCTCCGACCCCGACGAAGGCCGCAAGTATGTGGTGGCCGATACCCGCATCGTGCCGCGCATGGCCGCGCTCGATCCGCTGTTGATGCAGGGCCTGCCCCGCCACATCACCGCCGCCACTGGCATGGATGCGCTCACCCATGCGGTCGAGGCCTACATCGGCGACTGGGGCACCGAGCACACCAACCGCCTGGCGCTGGCCGCCGTGCGCATGATCTACCAGAACCTGCCGCGCGCCTGCGACGAAGGGCTCGATCTCCATGCCCGCGAGCAGATGGCGCTGGCGTCGATGTATGCGGGCCAGGCCTTCACGCGGGCCAACGTGGGCAACGTGCATGCGCTGGCACACCAGCTGGGCGGGCGCTACCACACGCCGCACGGCCTGGCCAACGCCATCCTGCTGCCGCCGGTGCTGCGCTGGTGCGCCGCCAGCGTCACCGACCGCCTGGCCACCCTCGCGCTGCGTGCCGGCGTGGCCACCGAGAACGAGCCGGTCGAACAGCGGGCACAGGCGTTCGTGGAGTCGGTCGACGCGCTCAACCGGCGCGTGGGCATCCCTCGCACCCTGGCCGATCTGCGCGAGGCGGACATCCCGGACTTGGCCCGTGCCGCCTGCCGCGAGGCCGACGCCAACTACCCCGTGCCGCGGGTGATGTCGCAAGCCGATGCCGAGGCGATCTTGCGCGAGGTGCTGCCGATCGCGGCCCAGTCTGCCCGCAAGCGCCGTTCGGCAGCCGCGTCGCCATCCAAGCCATCGGTCAAGCCTGCACGGGTGCGCAAGCCGCGCAACGCGGCGCCCTCGGTGTAGCGTTACAGGCCGAGCAGCAGTGCCGCGCCTTCGCTGATGCGCGAGCGGTCCCAGGGCGGGTCGAACACCATGTTCACCGTGGCCTGGGCCACCTGAGGCAATGCAAGCAGGCGTTCGCACACGTCATCGGCAATGGCGTCGCCCATGCCGCAGCCCGGCGCGGTGAGCGTCATGTCGACTTCGACCGTGCTGCGGTCGTCGGCCTCGGGAGTGAAGCGCACGTCGTAGACCAGACCGAGCTCGACAATGTTCACCGGGATCTCGGGGTCGTAACACTGGCGCAGCGTGTCCCACACCTGGGCCTGCAGGTCGCCGCCCTCGTTGGTGGCCACCCGGGTCAGGGCGACGGGTACCGGCTTGCCGATGGCATCGGCATCCGCGCCCGGCAACCGAACGAGCTGACCCTCGACATACAGCGTGAACGACGCGCCCAGCGCCTGCGTGATTTCGGCGCGGGTGCCGGCGGGCAACTCGTGCCGCGTGCCGTGCGGCACGCGCTCGACAACCGCAGCGCGGGCGAAGACGACCGCTTCGCGGGGCGGGGTCATCGCGCAGGCTCCGGCACGACAACCTGCGCTGTCGGTGGCTGCATCGAAGCCGCCTCGGGGGCGTCGCCTTCGGCCAACGCATGTGCCAGCGCGTGCCAGGCCAGCAACGCGCACTTGATGCGGTTGGGCGATCGCCGCACGCCGGCCAGGCTTACCAGCTTGCCCAGCGTGCGCTCTTCCGGCTCGCGCTGGCCGGTGAGCACGGCGCGAAAGTGCTCGTGCAGCGCCTGCGCATGCTCGACGCTCTGGCCAGCGACGGCCTCGCTCATCATCGAAGCCGAGGCAATGCAGATGGCGCAGCCCTGGCCGTGGTAGCGCAGGTCCTCGATGCGCCCGTCGTGCACGCGCAACTGCAGCGTGAGATCGTCGCCGCACTGCGGGCTGTGGCCGTGCGACTGGTGCGTGGGTCGCTCGAGCGCGCCCCAGTGGCGCGGTGCGCGCTTGTGCTCGAGCACCAGCTCGCGGTACAGATCGGACAGCGGCGCGTCGGCGGCATTCATCGCAGCAACTCCAGCGCCTGCGCCACGGCCTCGACCAGCGCCACCACGTCGTCGGCGGTGTTGTACAGCGCGAACGAGGCCCGCGTGGTCGGCCCCAGGCCCAGGTGATCGTGCAGCGGCTGGGCGCAGTGATAGCCGGTGCGCACGGCCACGCCGGCGCCATCGAGCACGGTGCCGATGTCGTGCGGATGCGCTCCCTCGGCAACGAAGGCCACGATCGCGCCGCCGCCTTCGAGCACGCGCACGCCGGGCAACGACTTCAGCCCCGCCGCCGCCTGCGCCCGCAGCGCAGCCACGTGCGCATCGAGCGCCGCACGACCGAACGCCTCGATGGTTTCGGCCGCCGCCGCCAGCCCGACGGCGCCGGCCACGTTGGGCGTGCCGCCTTCCAGGCGCGCCGGCAGCGGCGCCCAGCGCACGTCCTCGAGGCTGACATGCTCGACCATGTCGCCGCCCACGCGCAGCGGCGCGAGCCGCTCGAGCGCCTCGCGCCGCCCAGCCAGCACGCCGATGCCCATGGGCCCGTGCATCTTGTGCCCGGACAGCGCCAGGAAGTCGCAGCCCAGCACCCGCAGCGGCGCCATCTCGTGCGCCGCTGCCTGGGCCGCGTCGAGCACGGTGAGCGCGCCGGCCTGGTGCGCCAGCGCCATCATCGCCTCGTACGGCGGTCGGTAGCCGGTGGCGTTGGCACATGCGGTGAGCGCCAGCACCCGGGTGCGCGGGCCGAGCAACTCGGCCAGCGCAGCGGTGGTCAGCGTGCCGTCGCGCTGCGGCATCAGTACACGCAGGCGCGCGCCGCTGCGCCGCGCCGCGCGCCGCCACGGCAACAGGTTGGCGTGGTGCTCCAGCGCCGTGACGATGATCTCGTCGCCCGGCCGCAGCCAGGGCTGGCCATCGGTGTCGTCCGACAGGCCGAAGGCGACCTGGTTGAGCGCATCGGTGGTGCCGCTGCAAAACACCACTTCATGCGTCGCATCGGCGCCGAGGTAGGCCGCCAGCGTGGTGCGCGCGGCCTCGTAGGCGTCGGTGGCCTGCTGGCTGCGCGCATGCACGCCGCGGTGGATGTTGGCGCGGCTGTCGAGTTCGAAGTCCTGCATCGCCTGCATCACCTGGCGCGGCATCTGCGTACTGGCGGCGTTGTCCAGGTACACCAGGCGGCGGCCGTGCACCTGCCGCTCGAGTCCGGGAAAGTCGGCGCGCACGCCTTGCAGCACGAGCCGATCACCCATCATGGTCTCCGGCGTCGACGGTCAAGGGCTGCAGCCAGTGCGTGAGCGCGGCTTGCAGGGCATCGGTGACATCGTCTGAGGTCTCGCCCGGCGGCTGCGGCGCCTCGCCGGTCGTATCGCCCCAGCCCCGCAGCACGCGCCGCAGGTCGACTGCGTCGACCGTGCGCTCCAGCACCGCCTGCGCCATGCCGGCCAGCACCAGGCGCCGCGCCTGCGCCGCACTGAGCCCGCGCTGGCAGGCAAAGAACACTGCGTCGTGCGGCAATGCGCCCCAGGTGGCGCCATGTGCGGCCTGCACGTCGTCGTGCAGGATCTCCAGGTGCGGGCGCAACCGCACCCGCGGTTGCCCCGCCACGGGAATGCACGCCAGCCGCTGGCGCACGCGCGCTCCGCGCGCCTGGGGCGCATGCACGCTGCGCGCATCGGCATCCACGCGCGCGGACCCGGCGGCCAACACCAGGGTCTCGATGCCGGCCTGGCTGTCGCGGCCGCGCTGCTCGGTATGCACCGCATGCTCGAAGCGGCCGGCCGCGGCCAGCAGCACGCTGCCGACGTGGGCCCGTGCCCTATCGCCTTCGAGCCGCACGTCGGTGAAGTCGCTGCCGGCGGTGGCGGCACACAGCAGGGCCTGGTCATACCGCGCATCAGCGCCCAGGTGGGCGCGCACCTGGCGCACCGCGCCAGAGCGCTCCGGCCGCAGCCGCAGGTGCTGCAGCCAGGCACCGGCGCCCAGTTGCAGTTCGAGCTGCCAGTCGGCGGCGCCGTCATCGCCTGGCGGCACGGTATCCACCAGCACGGCGTGCGCGCCGGCACCGAGCTGCAGCCGCAGCGTGGGCGGCTCGCCACCGTGCTGCGTCAGCGCCGGCACGGCACCCGCCCACGTGAGCGGCTCGAGCCTGAAGCCGGCAGCGGCATCTTCAAGGTAGACCCAGGTCGGACAGGGCTCGGCGGGAGCGCTGGCCGATGCAGGCGCAGGCGCGGCCCGCAGCCGAAGCTGGTGCGCCCGGTGCAGCGGCGTGTCGAGAACGGCGGTGTCCATGCTTCAGGCCGCCTGTGCAACGGCCGCGCTGCCGTTGCGATAGCCCTCGCGCGCCAGCGCCCGCGCCAGCGCGACGTCGCCCGTTTCGGCGATGCGCCCGGCATCCAGCCGCAGCACCGCATCGGGTTCGAGCGACTCGATCAGGTGCAGGTAGTGCGACACCACGAGCATCGCCGTGCCCCGTTCGCGCTGCGCCTGCACCATCGCCGCCACGGCGCGCACGCCGTCGACGTCCAGCCCCGAGTCGATCTCGTCGAGCACCGCCACCTTGGGCTGCAGCAACGCCAGCTGCAGCAACTCGTTGCGCTTGCGCTCGCCGCCGGAGTAACCCTCGTTCACGGCGCGGCCCAGCAGCGCCTCGGGCAAGCCCACGCGGGCGGCCTCGGCACGCGCCGCGCTGAGGAAGTCGTAGGCGTCGATCTGCGCCTGGCCGCGGTGCTGGCGCAACGCATTGAGCGCGGTGCGCAGGAACAGGTTGTTCCGGACCCCGGGGATGTCCGGCGGCGACTGGAACGACAGGAACAGCCCGGCGCGCGAGCGCGCCGTGGCATCGAGCGCCAGCAGGTCGGCGTCGCCCAGGCGCGCCTGCCCGCCGGTCACCTGGTAGTGCGGGTGGCCGGCCAGCGCCAGGCCCAACGTGCTCTTGCCACTGCCGTTGGCGCCCATCAGCACCGCCACCTGGCCCGGTCGCAGCGCCAGCGTCACGCCCCGCAGCACCGGCCGCCCGGCCACTTCCACCGCCAGATCCTGCACCTGCAGCACGGCCGTGTGGTCTTGTGTCGTCGTCATCACGCGCTCCTTATCGTGGTTCATGCGCTCACCCCACCGCCCCTTCCAGCGACACCGCCAGCAGCGCCTTGGCCTCGAGCGCGAACTCCATGGGCAGCGCGTCGATCACGTCCTGGCAGAAGCCGCCGACGATCAGTGCCGCGGCTTCCTGTGCATCGATGCCGCGCTGCTGGCAGTAGAACAGCCGCTCTTCGGAGATGCGGGTGGTGGTGGCCTCGTGCTCCACCACGGCGTCGCTGCGTGCGGCCTCCACCGTGGGGAACGTGTGCGCGCCGCAGTCCGGCCCGATCAGCAGCGAATCGCACTGGGTGTGATTGCGCGCGCCCACCGCGGTGGGCGCCACCTTCACCAGGCCGCGGTAGCTGTTGTGCGCATGCCCGGCACTGATGCCCTTGGAGACGATGCGACTGGCGGTGTTGCGGCCCAGGTGGATCATCTTGGTGCCGGTGTCGGCTTGTTGGCGGTGGTGGCTCACGGCGATGGACTGGAACTCGCCGCGCGAGTCGTCGCCGCGCAGCACCACGCTGGGGTACTTCCAGGTGATGGCCGAACCGGTTTCCACCTGCGTCCAGCTGATGTGCGATCGCGCGCCGGCGCACAGCCCGCGCTTGGTGACGAAGTTGTAGATGCCGCCGCGGCCCTCGGCGTCGCCGGGATACCAGTTCTGCACCGTCGAGTACTTGATGTGCGCGTCGTCGTGCGCCACCAGTTCCACCACCGCGGCATGCAACTGGTGTTCGTCGCGCTGCGGCGCGGTGCAGCCCTCAAGGTAGCTCACGTGGCTGCCGGCCTCGGCGATGATGAGGGTGCGCTCGAACTGCCCCGTGTTGCGCGCGTTGATGCGGAAGTACGACGACAGCTCCATCGGGCAGCGCACGCCGGCGGGCACGTAGACGAACGAGCCGTCGGAGAACACCGCCGAGTTCAGCGCCGCGTAGAAGTTGTCGCCCACCGGCACCACCGTGCCCAGGTAGCGCTCGACCAGCTCCGGGTGGTGCTCCACCGCATGCGACATGGAGCAGAAGATCACGCCCGCGGCGGCAAGCTGCTCGCGAAAGGTGGTGCCAACCGACACCGAGTCGAACACCGCGTCCACCGCCACCCCGGCCAGGCGCGCGCGCTCGTGCAGCGGCACCTTGAGCTTCTCGTAGGTTTCGAGCAGTTTGGGGTCGACCTCATCGAGGCTGCGCGGCCCATTGGCCAAGGACTTCGGCGCCGAGTAGTAGCTCAAGGCCTGGAAGTCGATCGGGTCGATCTGCAGCCGCGCCCAGGTGGGCGGTGTCATCGTCAGCCAGCGTTCGTAGGCCGCCAGGCGCCAGCGCAGCATGAACTGCGGTTCGCGCTTGCGCGCCGAGATCGCGCGGATGGTCGATTCGTCCAGCCCCGGTGGCAGCGCGTCGGACTCGATGTCGGTGATGAATCCGGCCTCGTAAGGGCGATCAAGCACCTGTTTCCAGGGCGCTGGCGTGGCGGCGGGCTGCAGGGCTGGCATGGTGGGCTCGCTTAAGATGTATTTATGATGCATCTTTTTAAGCGCACTGGGAAGCCCACTGCTGATTTCCCCGTACGCAGCGCGGTCTTGCTCAGTCGAAGCGCAGCCGCGCACACAGGCCGCGGCCATCGGGCTGCGCCGGCTCGAGATCGAACCGTGCGCCAGCCTGGCGGGCGATGGTCTCGACCATCCCCAGACCCAGCCCAGCGCCGTCGGCTCCGGGCTGCGCACCCCGTTCGAACGGCCGCTTCAATCGGGTGATGGCGTCGGCATCCAGGCCGGGACCGTCGTCGCAAACTTCGATTGCGCGCGGACCCACCCGAACCGCCACCCGGGCGTTGGGGCCGGCGTGCTTGAGCGCGTTGTCCACCAGGTTGCGCATGGCGATGGCCAGGGCGTCGACGTCGCCCTCGACGCTGCACGGCTGCGACGGCACGTCCACCGTGATCCGGGAACGCTGGTCAGGCGCGCCGAACTCGTCGACCACCAGCTGCGCGAGCTGCGCGAGGTCGACCGGTTCACGGGCCAGCGCAACACCGCTCTCGATGCGGGCGAGCTGCAGCAGCCTCGTGGCCAGTGCGGTGAGCCGATCGAGTTGTGCCACCAGCCGATGCGCACGCTCCCGCGCTGCGGCATCGTTCGTTTCGACGGCCAGGCGCTGTGCCTGCGCCCGCGCTGCCGCCAGCGGCGTGCGCAGTTCGTGCGCGCTGCGCGCTGCGAACAGCCGCTCGGCCTCGAGCAGCTCGCGCACCCGTCCCAACAACGCATTGAGTGTCTGCACCAGGGGCTGCAGTTCCTCGGGTGCCGCGTCGGCTCGAACCGGCTGCAGCTCGGTGGCCGCGCGCCCGGCCAGGTCGCGCTGCAGCGGCTGCAGCGCGCCCAGCGCACGACCGAGCACCCACTGCAGGGCCCAGGCCGCCAGCGGCAGCAATGCCAGCAGCGGCCCGAGCATCCAGCCGCCGACGCGCGCCAGCGCCGAATGGCGATCGGCCAGTGACTGCGCCACCAGCACGCGTCGCCGCCCGTCGTCTCGCGTGAGAGCGTAGATGCGCCATCCATCCTGCTCGAAGAACCCGTCCCCGGCCCGGTGGGCGAGCGGCTCCATCGGTGCCTGGTGCGAGCGCAATCGCAGCCGCCCCTCGCGGTCGAACACCTGGTAGATCACCCGCTCCTCGTGCTCGCCCACTTCGGCCGAGCGAACGGCTTGGTCGTCCGGGGCGCCCTCGTGCCCGTGACCGCGTCCGCCGAGGGCCTCGCGCGGCAAAACCAGCAGGCGCTGTGCAACCTCGGCCAGACCGCTGTCGAGGATCT
>Ga0073899_10003699_pt1 | contig 13500 bp, 8 predicted proteins | sample KloWWTmetaKNB5Ph_FD_88975 | JGI IMG/M metagenome (GOLD analysis project Ga0073899, IMG submission 88975) | Active sludge microbial communities from Klosterneuburg, Austria, studying microevolution and ecology of nitrifiers - Klosterneuburg... | ecosystem: Engineered > WWTP > Aerobic digester >... | reverse complement strand
GCCGCAGTGGAAGACGAACGACGGCGTGGTTTCCCCCGTTCGGATATGGTGCGGCCATGCACTCTGCACTCGACCGCTGGTTCATCGACGAAATTCTCGTACACGAGGCAGCACTCGTGCGCTACCTGGAGCGCTGCTGGTCGCGACGCGACGAAATCCACGACCTTCGTCAGGAAGTCTATGTGCGTGTCTACGAGGCCGCCGGCAAGGCCTTGCCGACCCAGCCCAAGTCCTTCCTGTTCGCCAGCGCGCGCCACATGATGACCGACCGCCTGCGCCGCAGCCGGGTGGTTTCGATCGAGTCGATGGGTGATTTCGAGCCTTCGCACGTCTTGGTCGATGACGTGTCGCCTGAACGCTGGTGCGGCGGCAGGCAGGGCTTGATGCGGCTGGCCGATGCCTTCGACCGCTTGCCCGACCGCTGCCGCGAGGTGGTCTGGCTGCGGCGCGTCGAGGAACGATCGCAAAAGGAGGTGGCCGTGCGCATGGGAATCAGCGAGAAAACCGTGGAAAAGCACATCGCCAAGGGCATGCGCCTGCTCGCTGACTATCTTTACGGCCTGCGCGATGACGCGCCGGCGCAACCGGTCGCGGAAGCAAACGAACGCGATGAACGCCACCGCGTCGACTGAACCCGTGCCTGGCCGCAGCCAGGAGATTGAGCAATGCGCTGCAGAATGGCTGGCGCGGCTCGATCGTGGCGTATGGTCGGACATCGACGATCAGGCCTTGCAGACGTGGTTTGGCACCGATACCGCGCACCGGGTGGCGTTCCTTCGCCTGCAGGCGGCGTGGCGGGAGAGCGACCGCTTGCAGGCATTGGCCGCCGGCTTGCGGGACTCGGGCCCACCGCCACGCGGCTACTGGCTCAGCCCCGCCGGCGAACGGGTAATGCTGACGCGCCGCAACCCGCCGCAGCGCGCCCATCGCCGCACTGGCGTACCCAAGTTTGCAATGACCACGCTGCTGCTGATTGTCGGCGCGCTGGCTGGCGGCGCGGGCTGGCGCAACTACACCCGCGTCGACAGCACTCGCTACCAGACGGCGCTGGGCGCCACCCAAAACTTGCCACTGGCCGATGGCTCGGAGGCCACGCTGTCCAGCGACAGTCGCATCGAGGTCCGCCTGTCGCGTCACCAGCGCAAGATCGCACTCCAGCAAGGCGAAGCTTTCTTCTCGGTAGCCAAGGATCCCGGACGCCCATTCGTGGTCGATACCGGCACGCACCAAGTGGTCGCGGTCGGCACCCGCTTCGCGGTTCGCCGCGACGGCGCCGATCTGCGCGTCGTGGTCACCGAAGGTACGGTGCGATTGGAGCCGAATGGCAACGGTCGCAGCGCACAACCGGCGGCACTGCTGCCCGCCGGCAGCATCGCGCTGGTGCGCGGTGACGCCGTGCTGGTGCGCCACGTGGCGCTGCAGGATGCCGAACGCCTGCTCGACTGGCGACAGGGCCTGCTGGCCTTCCGCAACACGACACTGGCCGAGGTCGCGGCGGAATTCAATCGCTACAACGCGCGCAAACTGGTGATCGGCGATCCGGCTGCCGGCAACTTGCGGATTGGCGGCAGCTTCCGCGCCGACAACGCCACCGCCTTCGTGCGCCTGCTCGAACAAGGCTTCCCGGTGCATGCCGACGAATCCGGCGACCGCATCGTCCTGCGCAGCCGTTGACCATGCAGCGCGTGACGGCGTAGGGATTTCGCCAACTCGTTCGTCCTGATCACTGGAAGCGCCGACCAAAAGGCGCATGGGGAACCGCCTTGAAACCATCACGTCCGTTGCACGCATTGCTGCTGTCACTGGCTTGCTCCGCCGCGCTTGCCGCGCAGGCGCAGACTGCCTCCCAGATCGACATCCCGGCAGGCGACCTTGCCACCGCGCTGGATGCCTACGCGCGCCAGTCCGGCACCCAGTTGATGTACCGCGCCGACCAACTGAAGGGCGCGCGCAGCAGCAGCGTGCAAGGACAGGTCGCGTCGCCGCAGGCGCTCGATGCATTGCTGCAGGGCAGCGGCTACCGTGCCCAGCGTGATGCCTCCGGCGCGGTCGTGATCGTGCCGCAAGCCGCACCGAAGTCGGAACCGGCCGCCCCGCCGCCGCCGCGTGCCGCTCAGGCGACGCCCGCATCGGCCACCCCCACCGACGCGCCAGTCACCAACCTGCAGACCGTGCAAGTCACCGGTTCGCGCATCCCGCGCGCGCAGGTGGAAGGCCCGGCGCCGATCATCATGATCTTCGCCGACGACATCCGTGCCGCCGGCTATACCAGCGTGCCCGAGGTGATGCAGTCGCTGACCCAGAACGGCGGCGAAACCCAGAGCCAGCAATCCGCCGGCGGCGCAGATTTCTCGCCGGGTGCGCAGCAGGTCGACCTGCGCGGCCTTGGCCCCAACCATACCCTCGTCCTGGTCAACGGCCGCCGCATCGCCGACTTTCCGATGCCGTTCGGTGGCCGCAGCAACTTCACCGACATCTCCAGCATCCCGCTGGGAATGATTGACCGCATCGAAGTGCTGACCGGCAGCGCGTCGGCAATCTATGGTTCGGACGCAATTTCCGGCGTGGTCAACTTCATCCTCAAGAAGGAAGCCGACGGCACTACCGTCGACTACCGCTACGGCTGGAACGACCAGGGTGGCGGCGCGTCCCATGTGCTCAACTTGTCCAGCGGATTCTCGCGCGACGCATTCACCGCGGTGGCAGGCCTGGAATACCGCAACCAGAAGCCGCTGTGGGGCTTCGAGCGCGACCAACAGGATTCCAGCTTCGATGCGCCCAACCCGACCCGCTACGGCTACCCCGCGCGCAACTTCCTGATTACCGACTGGTACGACGACTACATCGACCCGGGCGAAGCCACCTGCGAGGGCTTGTCCGGCCTCAACGACGGGACGATGCAGTATGCCAATCGGCGCAACTACGGTAACTACTGCGGCAGCGACCGCGCAGTCGCGTACCGGACCATGATCAGCGAGCGCAAGGGCGTGAACACCTACGCATCGCTGAGCTACATGTTTGACAACGGCGGTGAGTGGTTCGCCGACGTCCAGGCTGGCCGCCACGAGGTGTCGCTGTTTCGCGCGCCGCGCAGTTGGTCGTTGATGATGCCGGACGGCAACGAGGAAGGGTATTTCTACAACCAGTCCACCGAGCAGGTGGAGTACTGGCAACGCCAGTTCACCTTGGAGGAAATGGGTGGGCTTGAAAACGGCATGGTCAATACCGTGCAAAAAACCTTCTCCCTGACCACCGGCTACAAGGGTGTGCTTGGCGAGGACTGGGATTACGAAGTCGCGCTCAGCGACTCGCAGTACAAAGCCAGCATCAGTTGGCCACAGATCATCGCCGCCAACGCCAACGCGCTATTCCTTGGCCCTCAATTGGGCGTCGATGAAGACGGCTTCCCGATCTTCGATGCCGACTACTCGCGCATGTACACGCCGCTGACCCGCGCCGAGTACGACAGCATCTTCGCCTACACCAACTACCGCCCCGAATCGGCCAGCCAGACCCTGTCTTTCACCCTCACCCAGGGCGACCTGTTCCAGTTGCCGGGTGGCGCGGCGGGCTTTGCCGCCACCGCCGAACTCGGCCATCAGGACTACGACCTGAAGCCGGACCCGCTGGCCACGCAGTACTACTACTACAGCTGGAAGGATTCCGAAGGCAAAGGCGGGCGCAATCGCGCGGCACTGGCCAGCGAACTGCGCATGCCGGTGCTGGACTCGCTCAACCTGAGCCTGGCCGGCCGCTACGACCAGTACCGTTTTGCCGGCCGCACCGTGGGCAAGCCGACCTGGAGCGCCGGCATGGAATGGTTGCCGACTGACAGCCTGCTGGTGCGCGGCTCTTACGGCACCGCGTTCCGTGCGCCAGACCTGCACTACGTCTATTCCGGCCCGGGCAACGATGAAACCTCCGTGCCTGACTACTACCGCTGTGCCATGGAGGAGCCGGACGAGGACCTGGACGACTGCAGCTACAGCGACGAAGGCATCATCCGCAGCCGCGCCGGCAACCGCGACCTCGATCCCGAGACCAGCGACTCGTGGACGGCCGGTCTGGTGTGGTCGCCCTCCACCAACATCGACGTCTCGCTGGACTATTTCGCCATCGACATGCGCGACCAGGTGCAGGACCTGCGCGCGGGCGAAGTGATGCGCAACGAGTTCGAGTGCCGTACTGGCGTACAGCCGATCAGCTCGCCACTGTGCATCGACACGTTGGCCCGCATCACCCGACTTCAGGATGGCGGCATCTACGGCGTGCACGTCAACCCGATCAACATCGCCCGCGAACGCACCAGCGGCGTCGACCTGAGCGCCAACTACCGTCTTGATACCGGGATCGGCACGTTCCGCCTCAGTGGCAACCACACCTGGGTGCGCACGCACGAGATCCAGGTGTATCCGGATGAGCCGGTGGTGGACATGTTCGCGGTGAACAGTGGCTACGACATTCCGCGCGTCAAATCGAGCGCACGCGTGTCCTGGGAGCGCGAGGCGTGGTCGGCATCGCTGCAGGGCCGTCGCCTGGGCCGCCTGCCAAATGGCTGGTCTTACGACGAAGTGTGGGAAGACGGCGACCCGGGCCCGTGGATCGAAGCCACCTACCGCTACAACGCGAACCTGCAATACCAGGTCAACGACCGTGCCCAGCTGTCGCTGACGGTGACCAACCTGTTCGACAAGGCGCCACCGATCGATCCGACTTACACCAGCTACCCGTACTACGACATCTCCTGGTTCGATACCCAGGGGCGCAGCTTCTATCTGGAATTCACCTGGAAATTCGGCGGCAAGCCGTTGTAAGCAACCCCGCGCGGTGACACTCGGAGCCCCGGCATGCCGGGGCTTCCTTGATCACTTCGATTGCTACTTCTGGCGTGCGTGTTGCCGGTTCGTTCGAACAACCGGCGGATACCCTTCAAGAACCCGTGCGGTACATGTTGGCGACTTTGCCCACAAGATCGAGACACATCTGCCGACGCTCGCACCCGCCGCGCCCAGCGAAAAGGCGATGCGCGATGTGCGACTACCGACGGTTTCCCTCAAGCGCCAGCAGGCGGGCTTCAAAGGCTTTGCTCTGCGCTTGCAATCGCTCGATTTTTGATTGCAACGCGGAATTCGTTTTACTCAGCGCCTCATTCTCCGCACTCAGCTCCTGCATGCAGCGCACAGCGACGGCTTCAAAGCCGCGCAGGGAGAGCATCAGATAGCCATCGTCGCCCTGGCTGACCCATTCCGGAAATACCTGCTCCACTTCTTGCGCGATGAAGCCGAGGTGGCGACCAGGCATCTGGAATGACTTTCCGGGTTCGCGGTATTCGTAGTGCACGGGACGCAGCGCACTGATCTGCGCCAGTGCGCCGGTGTACTCGGTGACGTTCTTCTTCAGGCGTGCGTCGGACGTGGTCGCGATCGTACCGGTGGTGGTGCGCAACTGACCAACGGCATCAAGGCTCATGCGCACGGTGCCGCCGGTGCCGGGATTGTTCTGCGCGTCATTGTGAGTTCCACCCTGGAACCAGGCAAAGCTCCCGACGGAGTTCACGCGGTTGTACAGAGTTCCGATCTGCACGCCGATACCGAAACTGCTTGGCGCCTGCTCATAGAGATTGATCATCTGTCGCGTCGTCGATCCCATGTTGACGCTGGCGGTCGGAATCGACACGTTGCCGGCAACCGTCAGTGCTGCGTTCGCGGTCGGCGTGGCGGTGTTGATGGCGACACCGCCCGCAGCGCGGATCAAGAACTGATTCGGGCCGGTCGACGTGAAGTCACTGTCCGTGTCGTCTGCCCAAGCGAAAGTGCCGTTGTCGCCATCCGCATCAGTGACAGCCACGCCGCTGCAGCCTTGGCCCACTTCGCCGGAGGACGAGGTTCCGGGCCGGATTTTCGCGCTGCTGCCTGCCGCAAACGAGTGGTCCGCGCCCGCGCAGTTGTAGCTGCCGAAGGCCGTCGCGACCTGGCCGCTGGCTGTGTTGCTGACGCCACCAAGCACCGCGCTGATGTTGCCGCTGGCATAGTTCGCATTGCCTCCAGCGACGACACCATGGCTGCCCGATCCGCGGTTGTAGCTTCCACCACCGATTGCGCTGTGGACAGCGCTGGTGGCATTGTTTTCACCGCCGCTGACCGAACTGAAATTTCCGCCCGCCGCGTTGTCGAAGCCGCTGGCCACGACGCTGTCGTCGCCGCTTGCAATGTTGCTGCGTCCTCCGGAAATCACCGCGAAGTTGCCGCTTGCAATGTTGCTGCGTCCTCCAGAAATCACCGCGAAGCTGCCGCTGGCGACGTTGTTGCGGTCGGCGACCGGCGTGCCGACTGAGTCCCTCGTGGCACCACCACCGGAGACGGTGGCACCGACGCCACTCGCGATATTGCTGGCCGATCCGAGCGTAACCTGCGGCGCGTCGCCATGCGCCGCGACCGACCCTGCTGCCTTGAAGCGCGCGGCACGCAGGTTGTTGGCCTTGATCTCGACACCGACGTCGTTGCTGGCGCCGAGGAACTCGCCGACGGCAACCACGTTGCCGGTGGTGTCCCAGCAGATGCCGGCAAGCGTGGCCTTGGCGTCGAAGTGCGTGGGTTCGCCAATCGGAACGAAGCCCGAGCCCGCCTGCTGCACTTCGGTCTTGAGCTTGAGCGCGGCGAACTTCGTCAGGTCGAATCCGAAATCGACCTCGATGCTGAAGTTGCCGTTGGCGACTTGCACATCGCTGAACGTGATCGCGCTGCCGATCGACTTCGCGGCACTCGCGTCGAGCAGCGACAGGCGCAGGTCGTAGCGTCCGTTCGCCGGCATGCCGGCATCATTCAAAGTGCCGCGATAAGTCCATGGCGCAGCACTCGCCGCCGTGCTGGCCAGCAGAAAAGCGATCATCAATGCAGTGCGTTTCATAGCGATTCCTTGGCGTGACGGAAAGGGATTATTCAAAGCCGTTTTTGAACAGTTGATCAGCCACTGGCCCGCAGGCGGTGGCGATGGATTTCGGGTCGGGCTGCAACTTGGCAGACAAGCCAAACCGGCCGTTGCCCTGCATCGAGGCATCCGGCAGCAGACCCGCTTGCAGGCTGAAGCGGCCATCGGCACTGACCGCGCCGGCTTCAGCGCCCGCAGTCAGTCCGGCAACTCCGCTAAACCGCGGCTCGGCGGCGCTCGTGGTGTCGGAAGCGGCGAAACCCAGCCCAAGCGGCAGCAGGAAGACCCAGATCAATCGGTGAACGCGCATGCCAAAACCTCGGTCGTGTGCGGCGTGTTGGCCGCTTCGATCAGGGTTACGCAGTTCGGTGGGAAATCACGACATGCCGTGATGCACGCTTTACGGAAGCACCGAAGAAGCCCTGATCGAGCCGTCATTCGCGCCGGTGCGGGAATGACGCAAGCGCTGTCGAGCGCACAGGTTGAGGAGAGCAAAGCGAACCCCAACACGCAACGCAGGTGATCGTGCAGTCGGTGAGCACGCGGCGTCACCGGCGTTGGGGTTCGCTGCGGGGGAAGGAACGCGACGCTGGAATAGGTGGTTTGGTTTAACCACCATCGGCTGCTGCAACCGATCGACGATCTCGAAAGTACCGGCTTGCTGCACGCCGAGATCTGGTGTCGAGAACGCGGCAGCGGGCAATGGAATTCGCAGCATTTTCCTGTAGCAAGCTCGAACAGTTCGGCGTAACCTGAATCGGTGCCGTGCGCCGGGCATGCTGCATGACAGTAACGCCTTGCCCAGACGCGCGTCTGTTGAAGTCGATGCCTGCTCTGGAGTATCCAACATGTCATCCATCCATTTTTCGCGCCTTGTCGCCATGGCAATGCTGCTTTTGTGTGTAGACACCGCACTGGCCGGCAACGTCACCATTCCCAACACATTCGTCGCGCACACACCTGCACTGGCGAACGACGTCAACGACAACTTTGGTGCGGTGGCGACCGCCGTGAACGGCAATGCCACCGACATTGCCAGCTTGCAAGCGGCCTTGGTCAGCCTGCAGGCGACAGTGACCACGCTCAACAACACGGTGGTCAGCCAGCAAGCGACGATCAGCACGCTGACCAGCCAGATGGCTGCCGTGCAGGGTAGTTCGGTAATGGCGCTGGCCGCCAATCTGGATATGGTCGATGTGCCCGATCCAAACGACCCGAACACTCTGTACCCGACTGCGCAGTTCCACGGCATCAATGTGCAGATCATCAACGGCACAGGCGGCGAGTTCACCCTCAATGGGTTGGGCAATCTGATCGTGGGCTACAACCCTACTGATTTGAACCCGATGTTCTTCTGTTCCGATGGCGATTTCGCCGATCTGACAAGCTGCCAAACCAACGGCGGCACTTGGGCGGGCAACCAACGCAGTGGCTCACACAATCTGATCGTGGGCGCATTCCACGGATATTCGCAATATGGTGGGTTTCTTGCAGGCGCGTACAACATTGCCAATGGGCGTTTTGCCTCGGTGAGTGGCGGTGGGGGCAACTTGGCCAGCGGAACAGAAACGTCGGTCAGTGGTGGCGTTGGCAATCGAGCCAGCGGCTACCATTCGTCGGTCAGTGGCGGGTTTCTGAACGTGGTCACCGGCCAACATTCATCGGTTAGCGGCGGCCAATCCAATTCGGTCAGCGGCAACTTTTCATCGGTTTGCGGCGGCCTCGGCAATACAGTCAGCGGTGGCAATTCATCAGTCAGCGGCGGCACTAACAACACCGCCAGCGGCAATTTTTCATCGGTCAGCGGTGGTAACTACAACCAGGCCAGCGGCAGCTATTCATCGGTCAGCGGCGGCTTCGCGCATGACGCCACTGGCGATGATGACTGGCGTGCCGGCGCCTTGTTCGAAGACCAGTGATGCGCGGCATGCAATTCACCACGACCAATGCCATGCGCATGATCTTGCTTTCTTTCGCGCTCAGCCTGGCTGTCGTGACGGCGTCGGCGAGCGCGGCTGACCGCATCTTCGCCGACGGCTTTGAGCCTTGCTGCACGCTGGGTGGCGAGGTTAGCGGCCTCAGCGGCAACGGACTGGTGCTGCACCTCGCAGCGGGCACGGTCAGCGAAGACAAACCGGTCTCCGCCCAGGGCGGCGCGTTGCGTCTGTATACCTTTGCCAATTCCGCGCCCCCCGGCACCGGTTACGTTGTGACAATTACCACGCAACCAACCAGCCAAACCTGCACCCTGGTCAATGCGACCGGCACCTTGGTCAGTACACCGGTGGACAATATCAACGCCACCTGCGTGGCCGGGCCTGCCGTTCTGAACTGGGATGATGGCTCGTGGGATGACGCCGACTGGCAATAGCAGCAACGCTGTTGCTCACGGTCCGAGCATGACGTCGGTCGGCGGATCAGGGGGCGCAACCTGCGGCTGTCTAGGTCATCCCGTTGCTGCATCGCGCCATGAAGAAGACCGCGGATCGGCGCGCTTGTGGTGTGCGACCGGGTTCGCCGAGGTCGCCGAGAATACGCACGATTGCGGCGCACTCGGTGGCTCTGGAGCGGATGGCTCTGGAAGCGGTTGGATGTCGGCAACCAGGCCCAGTTGCGAGTGGATGGCTCGCCCATCAAGAATGAGCGATGGCCCCATGAGCGGGTTCGGTTGCGGTTGCGGCGCCCCTGCGCAGCAATGCACGCTGAAACACTTCGGACAGTACACTGGACTTGAGCGCCGGAAGCCACCTTGAATTGCGGAATTGGTCCATCGAGAGGGGCAATGTTTCATGTCTGATCGCAGCGGCGTTCTAGGCACCTCGCAGGTGACGGAACCGCAATGGCGCAAGCTGCGTCCGCTGCTGGATCACGCACTGGATCTGGAAGGCGACGAGCGCGTCGACTACCTGGCGGAGGTCAATCAGAACCATCCCGAACTGGGCGCAGCACTGGCACGAATGCTGGGCCGCGCAAGCAACAATCATTTGTTGGATCGACCATTGCATGAACTCGCTGATGGCTTGCCGTTGGTGGCCCAAGCCTCGCCCCTGAATGATCGCGCGGCATCTCTGGTCGGTAGTCAGCTCGGCCCCTATCGCTTGCTGGATTTACTCGGTCGCGGCGGCATGGGGGCGGTGTTCAAGGCCGAGCGTCGCCATCAGGGCTATGTGCATCAGGTGGCGCTGAAGCTGATGGCGGAAACCGGTCCGCAACTGCGTGAACGCTTTCTGCGTGAGCAAAAAATTCTCTCGGCCTTGCGCCATCCCAACATCGCGCAATTGATCGATGCCGGCGAGTCAGACCGGGGTGAGCCCTATCTGGTACTGGAATACGTCGCCGGCGAATCCATACTCGACGCGGCCAAGCGCCAGCACGCACCGCTGCAGCTTCGATTGCAATGGCTGATCACGGTCAGCGAGGCGCTGGCCCATGCGCATCGGCATTTGGTCGTGCATCGGGACCTGAAACCGAGCAATGTGATGCTCGACAACGATGGCCACGTCAAACTGCTCGATTTCGGCATCGCCAAGTTGATTGCCGGGGAGATCGGGCCGGAATTGACGCAGGCCGACATCGGGCCAATGACGCCGGAATACGCGGCACCGGAACAGTTTCGCGGCGATCCGGTCACCGTGGCTACCGATCTTTATCAACTCGGGGTTCTAACTTACGTTTTGCTTAGCGAGCGCCTGCCCTATGGCGGCTCGGCAAGCGCACGCCTGGCTTGGGCCCAGGCGGTTTGCGAGACCGATCCGGCGCCGTTGAACACACGCGAAATGGCGCACCTATCGGTGCCGGGCGGCATGCGGCGTGTGCGCCGCTTGCGCGGAGATCTCAATTCCGTGCTGCAGAAGGCGATGGCGAAACGACCGGAAGACCGCTATTCCTCGGCCGATGCATTTGCCGATGAACTGCGCGCGCTGCTCGATGGCCGCGCATTGGCGGCCAAGGGCAATAGCAACTGGTATCGCTTTGAGCGCTTGGTCAATCGTCATCGGACACTCAGCGCGACCATCGTCGTGGCGCTGCTGGGTCTGCTGGCCATCAGTGCGGTCGCCATCCAACAAGCGCATGTCGCTCGCGCGGCGGCGAGTTCCGAACAAACACAGCGGCTGCGTGCCGAAGAAGCTGCGGCGCACTCGGAAATTACGCGAAATTTTATCGTCAATCGCCTACGCGAAGCGCAAGCCAGCAAGAACCCTGATGGCAGCCGCTTGACCATGCGCGACTGGGTCATCAACCTGCTTCCAAGCATTGATGCTGACCTGGCCGAAGCGCCGCAAGAGCAGATCGAACTGGGCATGATGTTCGCCCAGTTGCTGACCGAACTCGATGAACACGATCGCGCCATCGACTTGCTTGACGTGGCCATCCAGCGCGCCCGCGCAGTGGAGAATCACGGCCACGCCTTGATTGAAGGCCTGACCATGCGCGGCCAAGTGCTTGCGCGCATGGCCCGAATTGAAGAATCGCAAGCCAACCTCAGCGAAGCATTGAATTTGGCCGAGCAATCGATCGCAGCCGAGGCACCCGAGCCGCCTACCGAGACGGAACGTCGTGATTTGATCGTGGTGCGCACCACCATGTTGATCAATGCCAACGCACAAGGCCATCTGCGCGAAGCGCTGGCCATTGGACAACACAATCTGGCCGATCGCATTGCGATCTACGGTGCCGATTCTCCGCAACTGGCGGTGGACTACAACAATATCGGCTCGACGCTGATTGGGCTTGGCCGATATCTCGAGGCCAAGCCCAACATCGAACGCGCGGGCGAATTGCTCGCCGCCAGTCCCGGCGGCGGAGCGGCGCGCATGGCTTATATCCACGGCTCACTGGCAGTCATCGCCATTGGCGTGGATGACCTCGACGAAGCGCGACGCCAGGTGGATGCTGCGATTGAGATTTGCATCCGGCAACTGGGAGAAAACGCCACGGAAACGAAAATCTGGCAACGCTTTGTTGCGCAGATTCACTTCCTGCGCGGCGAAACTTCCGCAGCCAATGAAATTCTGGAAGGCGTGATATCGGCAATGACCACGCCCAAGCATCGGAAGTTGTCCGCTGCCCTGTTGCAACGAGCGCAAGTCCAGCTCGTGGAACATCGCAACGATGCGGTATTGGCCACCTGCGATCAGGCCCGCGCACTGTTTGCCGCGGAACATAGCCAGAGCCAGCCAGCGAAGCGCTTTGCACTGGTGTGCGCGCTCGCCGCTACTCGCAGTGGGCAGATGCAGGCCGATCTCGTCGCCTTGCGCGAGCAAGTCAATCAGATGTACGTCGATAAAGACATCGCCCCCAATCATCGCGCCGAAGCCGCCATCTACTTTGCCGCCATCCTGCAGCATCAGAAGCTTGAAGATGAAGCGCAGCGCTGGTTCATGCTCGCGGTCGAACAGCTAAGCCTGAATATGCCCAGCGATCGAGCCATCGCGCGCACGCTCAGCCATGTTCCCGACTTCAAGCGCCGGGATTGAGGCTGAATCCGAGTGCACGGTTTCCCTGTCACTGCGGCAGTCGTTGGCCCGCGACCGAACTCTTCCAAATCGACCAAAACCACGCACCCTCGGACGGATCAACTCGACCCATTCGTCAAGAGTAGACTTTGCGCTGAGTCACCCCTGCCGATCGCCATCGCCAAGCGCCCATGTCCACTCCGCAAGACTTCACCTCTTTGCTTGATGCGGCACGCAGTGGCCGCAGCGATGTCGATCAGCAGTTGTTTGATCTCACCTATGCGGCGCTGCGGCGCATTGCCAGTCAATCGCTGCGTCGCGCGAGCGGACAGGCCACCCTGAATCCCACGGCATTGGTCCACGAGGCTTACATCAAGCTGTCTGATTCTGCGCTCAACGAAGCACAGGACAGCGAGCATTTCTATCGATTGTTCGCCCGCGCCATGCGCCAGATCGTCATTGATGCCTGCCGCCAGCACCTGACACCGCGCCATGGTGCGGGCCTGATTGTCGCCACGCTCACCGACGGATTGGTCGGCGGCGAACGGCCGCTGGATGAATTGCTGGCCATGGATCAGGCGCTGAACAAGCTGGAAGCGGTGGATCCAGAGTTGGCCAGTCTGGTCATGCTGCATTATTTCGCCGGCATGACTTTTTCCGAAATCGCCAGCGCACGCCAGCAGAACGAACGCACCGTGCGCCGCCACTGGGAGTTGGCGCGCATGTACCTGCTGGATGGTCAACCGGTCGCGCCGGGTTGATGGCCTAGGCCGCCACGCGAAAGGACAGGAAATCCAAAGCCATTTTTGGGCCAGTGTCCGCGGCGGACTGGCGCGCTGCATTCCTGCTCCGCTCGCCGACGTTGCAGTCTCGCGTGAGCACTTTCGCCGCCAAAGCGTGCTTAAGCAAGAGACCCACCCAGACTGGATCTCTCATGACTCGCCACACACTGTTCGTCATCGGTCTGATGCTCACGTTCGCGGCCCCGCTGTCGGCGCAGACGCTCGGCACCGCCTTCACCTATCAGGGCCAACTCAAGGAATCGGGGCAGCCCGCCAATGGTCTCTATGACTTGCAGGCGTGCCTCTACGACAGTCCGGTCAATCCGACCGCGCTC
>Ga0073899_10003697_pt1 | contig 13502 bp, 9 predicted proteins | sample KloWWTmetaKNB5Ph_FD_88975 | JGI IMG/M metagenome (GOLD analysis project Ga0073899, IMG submission 88975) | Active sludge microbial communities from Klosterneuburg, Austria, studying microevolution and ecology of nitrifiers - Klosterneuburg... | ecosystem: Engineered > WWTP > Aerobic digester >... | reverse complement strand
GCCGACCGTGAAGTAGGTCGGGTTGCACTGGCCGTTGTTGCCGTACTCCTTGCCGAGCTGGAACGCGTTGACGTTCGGCGTCGGCACCACCGCGGTCTTGTAGCCCAGCGACTCGAACACGCCCTTGAGCAGGTGCTCGTGGCGGAAGGTCAGGCCGCCGAACAGCAGCGTGGTGTGCGGCCGCTGCGGCGCCACGAAGTCGTGCTCGAAGGGCTTCTTGAAGTGACCGTTGACGCTGCGGAAGCTGACGCCCTCCTCCTCGGAGATGCGCTGCCGGGCGTCCTCGAGGAGCGACTGCACCTGCGGCTGAGAGACGATGTTGAGCAAGGCGCTACGCTGGGGCTGGATCGGGGTCGTGGTCGTCATCGTCTGATTCCGGGTCAAACTTCGCTGACACTCGTGTCACTGACAACGGTGTCAGTCAACTTGACCCCGAGTGACTCACAATTCCCGATGGCCCGCAAGAAATGCTTTATTCCCGCCGCGGCCACTCCGGGCCGTGCAGCAGGGCTCACAGGGGATCTTCCGGGGCGCGAGGATACCTTCCGCCGGTCGCGCAGCTCACGCATGCGCGTGTGACGCGCCGGACATGAGGGCAGATCTTGCTGCGGCGGCCGGAGAATCAGGACGGCGTCAGCTGAGGCGAAGAGATGCCCTTGAGCTGCGGGATGCGCTGCTTCAGCTTGCGCTCGATGCCCTGACGCAGCGTCGCCTGCGAGCTCGGGCAGCCGATGCAGTTGCCGGTCAGGCGCACGCCGACCACGTCGTCGATGATGTCGAGCAGCTCGATGTCACCGCCGTCGCTCTGGACCATCGGCCGGACCTCCTCGAGGACCTCGCGCACCCGCGCGATCAGGGCGTCGCCGACGAGGTGCTCGATGCTGGCCTCGTCGGGGTCGGTCAGCAGCAGGTCCTCGAAGGGCGAGCGCTCGGGGTGCAGCACCGGCAGCGTGACGCGGCGCGGAGTGGTGGAGCTGACGGCGGCGACGAGGCCACGCGGCTCGGCCTGGCCGGGGCTGACGGTCGCGCCGCCGACCTCGGTCCACGCGACGATGCCACCACGAAGACTGACGACCCGCTTGAAGCCGTGCGCACGCAGCAGCTCGCTGGCCTGTAGCGAGCGGACGCCGGCCTGGCAATAGGCGATCCACACGCCCTCGCGGTCGAGCTCGGCGTGACGCTGCTCGAGCTCGCCGAGGGGGATCTGGACGGCGTGGGGGAGGACGCCGGTCCTGTCGCGCTCGCCCGGCTCGCGGACATCGAGGAGCAGCACCTTCGCGCCCTCGGTGATGCGGGTCCGCAGACCCCGGGCCGAGATCTCATCCTCGCTGTCCTCCTCCTCCTCGTCGAAGGGCGGCGCGACGGCCGGCGCGGGCTTCACCGCACCTGGCTTTGCGAGCATGTCCTTGAGGGCACCCGAGAGGTCGAGCTCACGCAGCTCGTCGTAGCCGCCGATCGACCTGTCGTGGATGAACACGTGCGGTGAGGTCTTGCGCCCGGTCTGGCCGCGGATCGCCCGGCGCAGGTCGTGGTCCTCGCTGTAGTCGACCTCGGTGAAGGCGATGTCCCGCTCGCGCAGCAGCTCGATCGCGGCCCGACAGTAGGGGCAGCCGCGCTTGATGTAGATCTTCACCGCCGGCGCGACGACGGCCGGCGGGGCCACGCCCTCGGGCTTGAGGATCCCCTTGTCGAGCCGGTGCTTGTGCAGCTTGTCGCGGTCCGACTGCCACATCGGCTGGACCGGCTCCGCGCCGTCCCAGGACGGCACCTCCAGGCGCACGGGGATCCGGTCGAGCCCGACCCAGCCGCGCACACGGTCCAGCCCGGTCGCCGCCGCACGCACCACGCCGCGCTCCGACTCCCTGCCCCGCTCAACCACCACGTCCAGTGCTCGCACCGTGAACCGTTTAATCAAAGTCCCGATCACGGCGCCGTGGGTACCCGGAATTCTTCCGCCACGTCAAGTCTGCGGGCCTATAGCGCCGCGCGAGTGCGAACCGTCGGACTCGAACCGACACACCTTGCGGTACTGGAACCTAAATCCAGCGCGTCTACCAATTTCGCCAGGCTCGCTTGTGGCACCAGGCTATCATGCGAAGGTGCGCGTCGACACCCTGAAGTGCCTCCCGGGCCTCGCTGCTGGGATCCTGCTGGTGGTTGCCTGCGAGGGCGCGGCTCCGGCTCCGGCTCCGGCTCCTCCGGCGGGGACGAATCCGGCCGTGGCGCCTGCGGCGAATGCGGAGGCCGTGACCCTGGCGCAGGCCCGCGAGGACGGGCCGCTGCCGGTGACGAGGCTGCTCGGCCACACGATCGAGGAGGTGCAGGCGCAGCTCGGCGAGCACGAGGGCAAGGGGATGGTGCGCAGCACCTGCTTTCGCTTCGCGCCGGCTCGCACCCATTTTACGTGCCGCTACGTGATGCAGAGCTACGCGGACAAGACCGGGAACTTTCGCTCGCTGCGGATCGCCTTCGAGGACGGGATCGCGGGAGCCGTCGCTTATGACGGATGGAAGCACGGCAGCGGGGCCTTCACGCCGGAGGCGCTGCTCGCCGCGATCGGCCTGACCTTGCCCGAGCCGGGCAAGCTGCAGCAGCCGGCGGAGGGGGTGCGCCTGTGGACGTGGTTCAACGGGCAGGCGCGGCTGCTGATCGCGGGCAAGCAGCACCGCGTCGAGGTGTCGATCGTCGGTGAGGACTGGGATCGCAGCCGGGTCGAGGTGATCCTGAACCACCCGCTGACTCCGGAGCAGCAGGCATTGATCGTGCCGAGCGCGGGGAAGGGTCCGGCCGGGCCCGCAGCGCCCGCGACCCCGGCCGAGCCCGCGACTCCGGCCGAGCCCGCGACTCCGGCCGAGCCCGCGACTCCTGCCGCGCCCGCGACTCCGGCCGAGCCCGCCCGCTGAGCGCGCTCAGAAGATCTTGCCGGGGTTGAACAGCCCGCGCGGATCGAGGGCGGCCTTGATGCCCCGGAAGATCGCCAGCTCCTCGGGGCTGCGCGTGTAGTGGAGGTGCTCGCGCTTGAGCAGGCCGACACCGTGCTCGGCCGATATGCTCCCGCCGTGGGCCTGGACCAGCGCGTAGGTCTCGTCGTCGAAGGCGTGCACCCGCGCCAGGAACTCGGACAGCTCGAGGTCGTCGGGGCGCAGCAAGTTCAGGTGCAAGTTGCCGTCGCCGATGTGGCCGAAGCACAGCGCCTCGATCTCCGGCAGCCGCGCGGCGACGGCGGGCCGCCACGCCGCCAGGAACTCGCCGACCCGCGCGACCGGCAGGGCGATGTCGGCCTTGTGCGGCGTGTGCCGATGCAAGGACTCGCTGATGTCCTCGCGCAGCGCCCACAACCCGCGCGCCTGAGCCGGGGTCGCCGCGAGCAGCGCGTCGTCGATCTCGTCGGCCTCGCTGGCCGCGCCGAGCACATCGCCGAGCGCGGCCTCGCTGTGCTCGCGCGCGCTCGCGCCGGGGAGCGGGACCTCGACCTCGATGAGCACCAGGCGCGCGCTCGGCTCGGCGAAGGGCGCCGCGCCGCCGCGGTGGGCGAGGACGTGGCGCACGCAGCCCTCGTCGAGGCACTCGAAGGCAGAGAGGGTCAGGTCGCTGGCGCGAAGCCGCGCGAACAGGGCCAGCACGGCGTCGTCGTCGGGGACGGCGCAGAGGGCCACGAGGGCGTCGGCGGGCGGCCTTGCGAGGCGCAGGGTGACCTCGACGATCACGCCGAGGGTGCCCTCGGAGCCGATGAACAGCTGGCGCAGGTCGTAGCCGGTGTTGTTCTTGACCAGCGCGCCGCCGAGGTCGAGGCAGACGCCGGAGGCGAGGACCGCCTTGAGGCCGAGCACCCAGTCGCGGGTAAGGCCGTAGCGCAGGACCTTCACGCCGCCGGCGTTGGTCGCTAGGCTCCCGCCGATCTGGGCCGAGCCCTTGGAGGCGTAGTCGATCGGGTACAGCAGGCCGTGGGCGGCGGCGGCCTCTTGGACCGCCTGCAGGGTGACACCGGGCTCGCAGCGCAGGGTCCGGGCGGCCGGATCGACCGCGAGGATCTGGCGCATCTTCTCGAGCGAGAGGACGACCTCGCCGGCGGTCGCGGTCGCGGCTCCGGCCAGCCCGGTTCGCCCGCCCGAGGGCACGATCGCCGCCCCGTGTGCGGCGCAGGCCTGGACCACCGCCTGGACCTCCGCGACGCTGCGCGGGAACACCACCAGCGACGGACGCACGGGCCAGCCGCCGCGGCAGCGGTCGCTGCCGAAGTAGGCGAGGTCATCGGGGGCCGCCGTACAACGCTCGTCACCCACCACCGCGACCAGCGCGCGATGCAGGCTGGGGACGTCGATGGGGGTGTCCACGAGGCGCGGCTTTGGGGCCCGAGGCCGGTTCAGACGATCGCGGCGGTCACGGCGGAGCCGGGACGCATCAATTGTCGGACCATTCGGACCACGGACTTCACGACCGGATGGCCCTTGATGAAGACCACGCCGACGACGTGCTTCTCGTCGCCAGCGATGAGGATCGCGTGCTCGCCGACGAGGATGCGGACGGAGGGCTCGCTCGCGACTTGCCGCAGACGCACGGCCTCCAGCACGATCGGCTTCCAGCGCTCCTCGCCGACCCACGACGACTCGCCGGCCGAAGCCTGCTCTGCGGTCATATCGAGGACCGCGACGATGCCGTCATGCCGGAGAACGCGCTCAATTCGTGTCGATGACATGGAAATTCCCTGACTTCGCCGGTGCTGGCCCGACCGGGGGGGGTCGCGGGCGCCGGGGCTGTGGTTGTACAAAAAGGCTCCAGGTGCGTCAATTCCGCGTGGCACGGATCATTGTTTCACGGCACCTTGTCGCACCCTGGCCCGATGAACTGGATCGACACCCACGCCCACCTCGACCTGCCCCGCTTCGGCGACGACGCGGACCGGCGTGCTGCCGCTGCGCGGGCGCAGACCGCCGGCATCGTCGCCGTGGTCATCCCCGGGGTCGAGCCGGCGGGCTGGGACCGGCTCCTGGTATCCGCCGCGAGGCTGCGCGAATCCGCGCCATTTGTGGGTTTCCACACAGCCCTCGGAATTCACCCCCAGGCGTTGCCAGAAATCGGATCCGGGCGCGATACCGACCATTGTGATCAGCTCGAGCGAAGGGTGCTCGCGGCGCCGGCCGGAATGGTGGCGATCGGTGAGTGCGGCCTCGACTTCGGCGCGGAGGTCGAGGCCGGGGCCCCACGAGCCCGCCAGATCGCGGTGCTGTCGGCCCATCTCGCGCTGGCGCGGCGCACCGGGCTGCCGTTGCTGCTGCACTGTCTGCGCGCCCACGCGGTGCTGCTCGAGCTGCTGCGCGCCGCCCCGGTGCCGCCCTCGATCCTTCACAGCTGGTCCGGGAGCGCCGAGCTCGCGGCGCTGTTTTGTCGCGCGGGGCACTACATCTCCTTCGCCGGCTCGGTCACCCTGCCTCGCGCCCGTCGCCCGCTCGATGCGGCCCGGGCTGTCCCTGCGGACAGGCTCCTGCTCGAGACCGACAGCCCGGACCAGACCCCCTTCACCCGCCGACCGGCCCGCAATGAGCCCGCCTTCCTGATCGAGGTCGCCACGGCCGTCGCCGCCGCCCGCGGCGAGCCCCTCGACCTCCTCGCGGAGCAGAGCACCGCGAACGCCCGTCGCGTCCTTCGTCTCGCCTGAGTTTGCCCGGCGAGCGCCTGCACCGGCATCCTTCTCCACGCTCACGTCCATGCGCACCCGTCCTCCTCACCGTGCTCCGGCCGCGCTCGCGCTGCTGCTCGCCTGTGGGCCCGCAGAGGCGCCCGCGCCGGTCGTTGCGGAGCCGGTCGTCGCGGCGCCGGTCACCGCCGAGGTCGCGCCGGTGCCCGCGAGCCCACCCACGCGCCGGGTCGCCTATCACCTGGAAGATCTGGGCGGTGAGCTCTCGGCCGTGACGGAGCTCGACCTCGCGTTCTCGGCGACGGACCGGCTCGAACGGCGGGCCGAGCTCGACGACGCGCGCAGCTATGACGACGTGTGCGAAGGCCTCGACCTGACCCAGCTGGCCGCCCGCGCGCCGCGGCTGCGCGAGCTGCGGGTCAGCGGCTGCCAGGTGGCGGTCCAGGTCGGCCTCGGGGCGTTCGCCGGGCTGGAGACGCTCGAGCTCGCGGACCTCACGCTCGACGGTGTGACGATGGGGCGGATCACGGGCCTGCCGCAGCTGCGCGGGCTGACGCTCACGCGGGTCAAGCCCGGGAGCGAGCCGGTCACCGTGCTCGGGCGGCTGGCGATCGAGCGCCTGGTGCTGCGAGAGCTCGACACCGACTCACCGGTGGCGGGGGTCGCCGCGCAGGCGCCGATGCTGCGCGAGGCGGCGCTCGAGGGCGCGTGGGCCGGACACGACGCGATGCTCGCGCTCGGCAAGGCCAGCAAGCTCCGCGAGCTCCGGCTGATCGACACGAGGATCGGCAACTTCTCGCTGCATCAACTCAAGCCCCTGCTCGAGCTGCGCAGCGTCACCTGGCAGGGCTCCACCTTCAACGACAACAGCCTGCTCTACGTGCGCGAGCTGCCGATCGAGTCGTTCACCTGCGCGTGCCCGGGCCTCGGCGACGCCGGCCTCAAGGTGCTCGGACGCCAGCTCGGGCTGCGCGAGTTGAGCCTGCCGCAGTCGCGGATCTCCGGGACCGGGCTGGCGCTGCTCGGCAAGCTCGAGAAGCTCGCCACGGTGCACATCGCCCGCCGCGATCCGGGGTTCGAGGGCATCGCGGCGCTGGTTCGCCTGCCGGGGCTGCGCACGCTCTCGCTGGCCCTGCCGGCCCCGGCGACCCTCACCGACCCCACGCTGGCGCCGCTAGGCGAGGCCATCGGCCTGCGCCGGCTGAGCCTCGACATCCCAACCCTCGACGACCGCGCCGCCCCGCAGCTGGCGACCCTGGTCCAGCTCGAGCAGCTCGACCTCGGCGGCACGCAGATCTCCGACCTCGGGCTCAAGTCCCTGGCCGCGTTGACGACCCTCACCGAGCTCAACCTCCACCACACCCGGGTGACCAACCGCGGGCTCGCCAGCCTCGCCGGCCTCACCCGCCTGCGCCGCCTCGAGCTCGACCACACCGACCTCGTCGACGACGGCGTCGCCCACCTCGAGCAGCTGGTCGCGCTGCAGGTGCTGCGCCTCGACAAGACCCTGATCACCGACGCCGCCCTACCCCACCTGCTCGGCATGACCGAGCTCGAGCAGCTGAACCTCGCCGACACGGTCGTCACCGCCGAGGGCGTCGCGGTGCTGCGCAAGCTGCCGGCGCTGCGGGTCGTCAACCTGGCCCGCACCCGCGCCGAGGCCGGCCGCTGATCCTGTCCTCAAAGACCTGCGCCGAGGGTCATGTCCTCATGGACATGTCACTCATGCGGGCAGCGGCGGTCCGGCGTCGGGGAGATGCGGGCGGCCGTCGCTGCCCGGATGGGTCCACGCGCGGACGGCATCGAGCCAGGTGATGCCGGCCGCGACCGCGTGCAGCTGCGGGCGACCGCGGGCGAGGCCGCAGGCGATCGCGGAGGACAGCGCGCAGCCGGTGCCGCGCGGGTCGGGGCCGGGCTGACGCCGGCGCCGGAAGGTGTGGACGACGCCGGCGACCCAGAGGCGATCGCAGACGCGCTCGGGGTCACCGCCGTGGCCGTCCTTCACGAGCAGGGCCGGGCCGCGCAGGCGCTCGGCGAGGCGCGTGATCAGGTCGGGGTCGTCGGCGTCGGCCTCGGCGAGGGCGGCGGCCTCGGCCCGGTTGGGGGTGATCAGCCAGGTGTCGACGGACATGTCCCCAAGGACATCTCGCAGCCGGCCGGCGCGCGCCCCGAGGTCGCCGCCGTCACTGGCCATCAGCACCGGGTCGAGCACGACGGGGGCGCCGGTCTCGGCGAGCGCCGGCAGCAGATCCCCGACGATCGCCGCGGGGCACAGACCGAGCTTGATCGCCCGCGGTTGCGGCTGCTGCGCGAGGTCGGCCAGCAGGTGCCCGGCCGTCCGCGACCGGGCGCTGGCCGGCGCGCCGCCCCCCTGCCGGGTCCATGCGGTCACGATCGTCGTCAACAACAGCTCCGGCGCGCAGGCCCGGGCGGTCGCCACGTCGCGCCACAAACCCGCGCCGCCGGTAGGGTCGGCGCCCGCGAGAAGCCACAGAGTCGAACGCTCGATCACCGCGGCAGCCTACTCGCGGGGGCCCCATCCAGCCACCCGGGAACCCATGGACCTCGCGCGGGCCTAACGCCGCGCTGGCGCCCCCAACGGGCTCGGGTACACTGCGAGCCATGGCGACTTTCACCGGCACCGTGCGCTTCAACGACCTCGAGGGCGGCTTCCATGAGCTCGTGACCGACAAGGGCGACGTCTACCGCCTCAGCAAGGCCGGCTCCGTCAAGGCCGGCGACCGGGTCAAGGTCAAGGGCAAGCTCGAAGGCGGCGGCTTCGGCATCCACATGAGCGGCCCCAGCCTCGAGGTCGAGAGCATCGATAAGGCCTGAGCTCCGCGCCACCCGGCGCCATTCGCAGCTCGACGCGCTGAACGTTCAAAGGCCCTGGACCGCGAGGTCAGGGCCTTTGAGTTTCACTGGTGCGAGGAAAGGGACTCGAACCCCCACGTCTTTCGACACACGGACCTGAACCGTGCGCGTCTACCAATTTCGCCATCCTCGCGATTGGGAGCGGGAACCTAGCTCGACTTTTTGAGCCCGTCAAGATGAAAAATCGCGATGTCTGCCTCATTCGCCGGCTCGTCGGAACCCGCGCAAATCCCGCGAACTATTCAGGACTTCTCGGCCTCATCCACGACATCAGCCACCTCGATGTCCTCCTCCTCGGGCCAGGCATCGTCGTCGAGGACCTCGATGACGATGCGGGAGTTCGAGTGCTCGGCGAACTTCTGGTCGAAGCCGGGGCGGTCAGGCGTCGCGGCCGCCGGAGTGGGCGTGGCGAGCTCGATGGCATCGGTGTCGATGGAGAACACGTCCTCGTCGTCGTCGAGGAAGGGCAGCGTGCGCAAGAGCTTGGGCCCTGTCGCCGGCGAGGAGCGCAGGGCCTGTCGAGACTCGGGCACGGGCTCGAACTCGTCGTCGTCGTCGTCGTCGTCGTCGTCGAGATCGATCCGCACCCGCGGGTCCGAAGGCAAGACCACGCGGCCGACCTGGGCGTCGTCGTCGTCGTCGTCGAGGTCGATCTGCACGTTGGCGATGGCGAAGGCGCCAGTGAAGCTCGGGCCGGCCAGGCGTACGGCCATGCTCTCCTCATCGTCGTCCTCGTCGAAGTCGATGCCCGCGAGCGGATCCGGTTGGTTGGGGTCGCGCTGGATCGGCGGCGCAACCTCGATGCCCGAGTCCTCGTCGCGGCCGCTCGGATCGTCCATCAAGATGTCGAAGGCGCCGGTGTCGGGGGCATCGTCGTCGTCGACGACATCGATGCGAAGCCCCGGATCGACGGTCAGGCGCGCCAGCTTGGCCCGCTCGTTCGCAAGCTGCCGCTCGAGCTCGACCAGCTGCGCCTGCGCCTCGGCGAGCAAGTTGCGGCTGACCTCGAGCTGGTCGATGAGATCCTCGTACTGCTCCTTCTGCTTCTCGAGCTGGGCCAGACCCGCGGCCAGCCGCGCCGCGCTGCGGTCCGTTGCGTCCGTCATCTCCCAGATCCGCTGCTCCGCGGTGTCGAGCTGGTACAGCAGGAACTCCTGCTCCTCCCCGCGGATGGCCACCTCCAGCTCGGTCCGCTTCAGCCGCGCCCGCTCGCTCTCGGCGCTCTGACGCTGCTGCTGCTCCGCCCGCGCGAGCTGCTCCGCGTGCTGGTTCGCCTGCTCCGCCAACATCGCCCGCAAGCCCTGCAGCTCGGCGCCATCGTCGCTGGCCCCCCGCCCGCTGCCAGCCCCGAGCCCGACGAGCTGCTGCAGCTGCTCGACCACCTTGCGCCGCGCGTCGAGCTCGCCGCGCAGGCGGTAGAGGTCGACCTCGAGGGCGTCACGGACCGCGGCGAGGCCCTCAGACTCCTGCTTGTGCCGGCGCAACCGCTGGCGCAGATGCTGCTGCTCGGCGACCGCGCCCTCGAGCCGACGCTGCAGCTCCGCGGCCTCCTCCTCTCGCTCGAGGGTCTTGCGCTGCTGCTCACGCAGTCGGTCCTGCAGGCGCGGGACCGACGCCTGATACTGCTCGAGCTCGACCTGCATCACCGCCAGCTCGCCGCGCAAGTTCGCCGAGGAGCTCGCGTGCTCCTCGACGTTGCGCCGCAGCTCGCGGATCGTGCGGGTCGCGTCGGCGAGCTCGCGCTCACGCCGGCGCGCCAGCTCGCTCGCGGCCTTCTCGAGCGCCTGCGCCTGGTCGCGCTGGGCCCTGGAGTCCCGCAGCTGCGCGCTCAGCTCCTCGAGCTCCGGCGGGCGCTCCTCCCCGCCCACGCTCGCCTCGAGCTCGCGCAGCCGCTGCTCGCGAGTGCTCAGAAGGCCCTGCAACTCCGCGTGTGCCAGCTCGAGCTTGCGCAGCTCGTGACCAAGACCCTCGAGCTCCTGCACCCGCTCGTGCTCGACGACCCGGCTGCGGTCGACCTGCTCGCGCAGCCGATCGACGTCGGTCACCAGACGCACGTTCTCGAGGCGCTCCTTCTGGACCTCCTCCTCGCTCTCCCAGAGCCGGGTCTCGAGCGCCTGCAGGTCCGCGGTGCGCCGGCTCAGCTCATCACGCAGCCGGTCGCGGTCGAGGGCGACGTCAGCGCTCGGTCGCGACGGCTCCGGCGAGACCATCGGCGCGACCTCGTCGACCAGCACCCGCGTGATCATCGACGAGTCGTGCGCACCGATCTCCTCGGGCTCGGGCTTCGTCGGCGGGGCATCATCCGCGCCTCGCGGTGTCTGCAGCTCGGCGCGTCCACGTAACTCATGGAGCTCGGCCCGCGCATCGATCGCATCGAGCTGCGCCCGCGTCAGCGTCTCGGCCAGCGCCGCCGCCTGTCGCCGCAGCGCGTCATGCTCGGCGTTCAAGCCCGCGAGCTGCTCGCCCAGCGCCGCAAGCTCGGCGCCCGACGCCGGCACCGGCACCGGCGGGGCCGCGCTCACCGTCGGCGCCGCGCTCACCATCGGCGCATCGAACAGCGCGGCCAGCACATCACTGTCGTCGATCGGGCCGAACGACGGCACCGACGAGCGTACCGGCAACCCCGGCGACGCCGGGCCCGGCATCCGCGGGAGCTCAGCGACCACAGCCATCGGCACCGGCGTGGCTTCGGGGCGAGGCGCCGCGACCGCGGCCAGCGGCGGCGTTGGGCGGGGGCCCATGTCGACGAGGACCTCAGCTCGCGCAACAACCACCGCCGGCGGCTCGTCCGCCGTCGGGACGAGCACGCCCTCGGCGAGCGCAGGCGACAGCTCGCCGCGACTCGCCAGCAGCAGGAAAGGTCCGACCGACGCCGGCTCGGGGAGCAGATCTTCCGCCAGACGCAGACCCGGACCCGGCGGCTCGGCGACCGGCGCGAAGCGAACGCCCGACCAACGCTGCTGTCCGAGCGCCAGCACGTGCGAGAAGGCGGTCTGCAGCTCGGCCTCCGCCGCCGCCTGGCCGTCACTCCAGACGACCAGCACGCCCGCCTCACGCAGCACCCGGCGAGCCTCCTGCATCAGCGCGGCGCGCTGCTCCGGCGCCAGCGCAGCGTAGGTCTCGATGCACAGCAGCGCGTCGACGCTGCCGTCACGCAGCGGCAAGCGCAGCGGAGCCGGCAGCGGCCCGCCCCACACCTCGACCCGCGGAGAGGGCTCAAAGCCCGCGGCGAGCACGAGGACCCGCGCTGCGCCGGCCGCCGCGAGCCGCCGCGGGCCCTCGGGACTGGCCGGGGACACGACGGCGACCCGCTTTGCGTGCAGCCAACGCTCCAGTGCTACATATGCGGACAGGTAGTACACGTCAGGCCGCGTTTGGATGGCCATGATACTTCAGGGTTCGCTGTTTGCCTCGAGCTGGAGCAGCGTCCACGCGAGCTTGTCGGCGGCCGATCACGCGCGAAAGTGATCTCCCCTGGGATCTCGCCGCGTTCGGTGAACGACTAGGGAGACCATCGAGGCGCGAGATGAGCCGCCGAAGCGACTTCCTTGGGTAATTTCTGGCCCGTGGACCCCGACACGTCCGCATATCGCTGGTTGATCCCTCTCGTTCGCTGCCCTACGATGCCGAATTGTCGATGGCAGCGAAGCTCATCCTGCTCGGGGGGGATCAACCGGTCGAGCACGTTCTCTCCTCGTTTAATACCCTTGGGCGCCATCCTGACAACTCGATCCAGGTGCTCGACCGCATCGTGTCGAAGGAGCACAGCCGGATCACCCTCGGACCTGACGGACGCTACGTCGTGCGCGACGTGGGCAGCCTCAACGGCACCTTCGTCAACGGAGAGAAGGTCAGCGAGCGAGTCCTGAAGTCGGGCGATCAGATCTCCCTCGGCAACACGACCTACCGCTTCACGGAGGACCGCCCGCAGGACAAGGTCCCACTCCGCAAGGTGACGATGACGCCGGACCAGGTGCAGAGCCAGGTCCAGAGCACGCTCGCCGCCAGCTCGCGCTTCCTGCCCGAGAAGGACATCAAGGACGTCACGGCCCTGCGCGCCGACTACGAGAAGCTGCGCGTCGCCCACGAGCTCTCGCAGAAGCTCTCGATCGACGCCGACCTCGACACCCTGCTGCAGAAGATCGTCGACGAGGCCTTCCTCCTGATCCGTGCCGACCGCGCGGTCATTCTGCTGGTCGACCCCGAGACCGAGGACTTCGTCGCCCGCTACGTCCGCCAGAAGCGCGACGAGGAGATCAAGCTCTCTCGCAGCATCCTCGACGAGGTCCGCACCAAGAAGCGCGCCGTCCTCTCCTCCGACGCGATGGTCGACGAGCGCTTCAAGGCCGCCAAGAGCATCATCATGCAGGGCATCCGCTCGACCATGTGCGTGCCGCTGCTCTACAACGACAAGCTGCTCGGCGCGATGCACATGGACTCCATGCTCGCCACCGGCGCCTTCACCGAGAAGGACCTGCTGCTGTTCTCGGGCATCGCCACCCAGGCCGCGGTCGCCATCGAGAACAACATGCTCGCGCAGAAGATCGAGCACGAGGCGACCAGCCGCGCCCAGTTCCAGCGCCTGCTCTCGCCCAACCTCGTCGAGCAGATCGTCTCCGGACAGCTGACCTTGAACCAGGGCGGCGCCCGCCGCGAGGTCACCATGCTCTTCGCCGACATCCGCGGCTTCACGGCGATGAGCGAGCGCCACACGCCCGAGGAGATGGTCGTCACCCTCAACGAGTACTTCGAGGTGATGGTCGACGTGCTGTTCCGCCACGGCGGCACCCTCGACAAGTACGTCGGCGACGAGATCATCGGCCTGTTCGGCGCCCCGGTCGAGCTCGCGGACGCGCCGCTGCGCAGCATCCGCTGCGCCCTCGACATGATGCGCGCGCTCGAGGAGTTCAACCGCCTGCGCATCGACCAGGGCCGCGAGCGCGTCAGCATCGGCATCGGCTGCAACACCGGCTCGGTCATCGCCGGCGCCATC
>Ga0073899_10003692_pt1 | contig 13507 bp, 10 predicted proteins | sample KloWWTmetaKNB5Ph_FD_88975 | JGI IMG/M metagenome (GOLD analysis project Ga0073899, IMG submission 88975) | Active sludge microbial communities from Klosterneuburg, Austria, studying microevolution and ecology of nitrifiers - Klosterneuburg... | ecosystem: Engineered > WWTP > Aerobic digester >... | reverse complement strand
CCTCGGCCCGCGCGCTGGAAGAGGCCGCGCGCGTCGCCTATCTGGGGCCCGAGGGCAGCTTCTGCCACGCCACCGCGAAGCGACACTTCGGCTCGAGCGGCGTCTATGCCGAGTGCGCCACCCTGGCCGAAGCGCTGGAAGAAGTGGAGCGCGGTCGCGCGCTGTATGCCGTCTTCCCCTACGAGTCGTCCACCGACGGCCTGGTGGTCTCGAACATTGCCACGCTCGAGGCCACCGATCTGGTCTTGGTCGCCGAGCGCACCACCACGGCGGCCTACGACCTGATGAGCCGCACCGCCAACATGGCAGACATCGAGAAGATCTACGCCACGGCGGCGGCCCACGCCGCGTGCGAGCGCTTCCTGGAGCGCGAGCTGCCCAAGGCCACGGTGATCGACGTGCGTTCGCCGGTGGTCGCGGCAGAGCTGGCGGCGGGCGACCACGGCAGCGCGGCGCTGGCGCCGGCGGCCTGCGGGGTCGAGGTCGAGCTCCGGACCGTGCGCGCCAACGTCGGCGACACCGCCGACATGGCGTTTCGTTTCGGCATTGCTGGCGCCCGGCCGGCGCCGCGCACCGGCAAGGACACCACCTGCCTGCTCTTCAGCGTCGACGACTCGCCCGGGGCGCTGTTCGACGTGCTGCGCCACTTCGCCGAGCGCGGCGTGAACCTGAAGAAGCTGCAGTCGCGCCCGGTGAGCGGCCGGGGCTGGGACTACGTCTTCTACGGTGAGGTCTCGGGGCACGTGACCGACCGCCCGGTGGTGACCGCGCTCGAGGCGGTCAAGCGCGGGACCAAGTACCTCAAGGTGCTGGGTTCGTTCCCGACCGAGCGCTGACGACGGGCATCGCCGAGGGCCGCGCGCTCGTGTAGGCTCGCGCCAGCATGAAGCGCAGAGTTTGGGTGCAGGCGGCCCTGGTCGGCGGCCTCTCGCTCGGTCTGTTGGTGGGCTGCCCGAAGAAGCCGGACAAGATCGTGGCAGCGGGCGAAGACAAGGCGCTGACCGACGCCGAGATCGATCGCGAGCCCGAGGCGCTGATGCCCAGCGGCGCCATCGGGTTGTTCTCGGTCGACGCCAAGAAGCTCTTTGCCTCGCAGTTCGGGCAGAAGGTGCTGGCCATTGCGCGGGCGCGCACGCCGGTGCCGCCCAGCGCGGGTTTCGAGCCCAAGCGCGATCTGGACCACGCGCTGGTCGGGCTGTACTCGATGCAGGGCGCGGACTCGGTCTCGGTGCTGAGCGGGCGCTTCGACAAGGCCGCCATCGAGCGCGCCGCCGACGGCACGCAGAAGACACCGCTGGGCACACCGGTGGTCAAATCGAGCTATGCCGGCCGCACGCTCTACACCTCGCACAACCTGGGGTTCGTGGTGCTGACCGCCAAGACCGTGCTCTTGGGCAACGAGACCGGGATCCGCCGCGCGCTCGACCGCATCAAAGAGGGGCGCGTGCGCAAGCAGCTTCCCGAGTGGTTCGCCGAGCTCTTGAAGACCCCGGGGGCGCCGGTGGTCGCCGGCTTCGACCTGCGCGCGCAACCGCTGAGCGATGCGGCGCGCCAGCAGTTCCCCTTCTTGAACGGGATGGAAACGGCGCGCATGGTCGGCAACTTCGAGTCGCCGGGCGTGAACGTGGCCGGCACCATGACCTACGGGGACGCGCAGGGTGCGGCCGCCGGGGCGCAGTCGCTCTCGGCGATCAAGGACACCGTGGCGAGCTTCGGCTGGCTGGCGCAGTTGCTCGGCATCGGGCAACCCATTCGCCAGCTGGACGCGAAGGCCGAGGGGAAGGACACCAAGTTCGTCGCGGCGCTCGACGCGGCCGAGGTGGGCAAGATGCTCGATCAGCTCTCGGGCTTCTTGGGGGTGCAGAACCAACCCACGGTGATCCCCGCCACCCAGACCCCGGGCCTGACCGGCGGCCCAGGCGATTCGAAGAAGTGAGAGCTCGGTGGCGCGCCTGATCGTCCAGCCTCTGTCGCGGCCGCTGAGCGGCAGCGTGCCCGTGCCCGCCGACAAGAGCATCAGCCACCGGGCGGTGATCATGGCGGCCCTGACCCATGGCTGCTCGGAGCTCGCCGGCTTCTCGTACGGCGAGGACAACGTCGCCACCCAGCGGGCGTTCTCCCAGATGGGCGTGCGCATCGAAGACGACGCTCACGGCACGCTGCGGGTCCACGGTGTGGGCCTCGCGGGGCTCACGGCGCCGGGCGACGCCATCGACTGCGGCAACTCGGGGACCACCATGCGGCTCTTGGCGGGGGTGCTCGCCGGGCAGCCGTTCGCCTCGCGCCTGGTGGGGGACGCCTCGCTCAGCCGCCGTCCCATGACCCGGATCGTGCAGCCGCTGGGCCAGCGTGGCGCCGTGATCTCGGGCACGCCGCGCGGGGGCGACGGGGGCGAGGTGACGGCGCCGCTCTCCGTCGGTCCGCTGCCGGCCGGGCGCCGGCTCGACCCCCTCGAGTACCAGCTGCCGGTGGCCAGCGCGCAGGTCAAGAGCGCGCTCTTGCTCTCGGGCCTGTGGGCCAGCGGCCCGACCCTGGTGCGCGAGCCCCTGGTCTCGCGCGACCACACCGAGCGCATGCTCAGCGCGCTGGGGCTGTTGATCGAGACCGCGGGTCCCATCGTGAAGCTGCACCCGCCGGCCGAGCCGCTGTCGATCAAGCCGTTCTCCATCGAGCTGCCGGGGGACCTGTCCGCCGCCGCATTCGTGCTGGCCGCTGGGCTCTTGTGCGAGGGCGCCGTGGTCACCACCCGTGCCACCGGTGTGAACCCCACGCGCTCGGGGTTCATCGACATCGTCCGGCGGCTGGACGGCGAGCTGTCGATCGCGCCCCGCGGCGAATCGCTGGGCGAGCCGCGGGCCGAGATCACGGCGCGCCATTCGGGGCTGCGCGGGCAGAGCGTGGGGGGTGAGCTGGCGCTGCGCGCCATCGACGAGATCCCGATCTGCGCGGCGCTCGCGGCCCGCGCCACCGGCGTCACGCGCTTCTTCGACGTGGCCGAGCTGCGCGTGAAAGAGAGCGATCGCATCGCGGCCATCGTGGCGCTGCTCCAGGCCTTCGGGGTCGAAGCGTCCGAGCACGAAGACGGCTTCTCGGTCGAGGGGCGCCCCGGCGGGCGCCTCCGGGCCGCGCAGGTCGACAGCCGCGGCGATCACCGAATCGCCATGACCGCCACGGTGCTGGGCCTGTTCGCCGACGGCCCCACGGTGGTGGACGACGCGGGCTGCATCGCCACCAGCTTCCCGCGCTTTGCCGGGACCTTGCGGGCGCTGGGCGCCGAGGTAGAGGTCGAGCCATGACCCGGACGCGCCCGGTGGTGGCCATCGACGGGCCGGCGGGGGCCGGCAAGACCACGGTGACGCGCAAGGTGGCCGCCGAGCTCGGCTACCTGCTGGTCGACACCGGCGCCATCTACCGCTCGGTGGCGCTGGCGGCCAAGCGCCAGCGGCTCGACTTCGCCGACGCCGATGCGGTGGGCCGCCTGGCGCAGGGCCTGGCCGCGCGCGAGGGCATCCGCTTCGCGCCCCAGGCGGGCGGCGGGCAGCGCGTGCTCTTGGACGACGACGACGTCTCGACCGCCATCCGCACCCAGGAGATCGCCGAGGGCGCGAGCCGCGTCTCGGCCATCCCGGCGGTGCGCGCGGCGCTGCTCGACATGCAGCGGCGGGCGGGTTTGCCGGGCGGGGTGGTGCTGGAAGGGCGCGACATCGGCAGCGTGGTGTTCCCCGACGCCGAGGCCAAGTTCTTCCTCACCGCCAGCGTCGAGGTCCGCGCCGTGCGCCGCAAGGCCGAGCTCGAGGCCCGGGGCGAGCCCGCCGATCTCGAGGTGATCGCGCGCGAAGTGCGGGACCGCGACCATCGCGACAGCACGCGGCCGGTGGCGCCCCTGACTCAGGCGCCGGACGCGATCTTGGTCGACAGCTCGGCGCTCGACATCGACGCGGTGGTGGGGCGCATCGTCGCCCACGTTCGGGAGGTCGAACGACGGCTCGCTTCGCCGGCCTGACGCTGGCGCTGCTGCTGTCGGCCTGCGCCGGCCGGCCGCGCATTCCCCCGCCGGAGGCGCCCCCGCCCGCGTTCCGCGAGCCCAGCGACGCCATCCCGGCCGAGCTCGACGTCGCCCTGCGGATCGATCTGTCGAAGATCCGCGCGGCGCTGGGCGAGAGCACCTTCGACCTGCTGCGCCAGAAGAGCGGCGATCGGGACGCGCTGGCGACCGATGCCTTGTCGCGGGCCGACACGGTGTGGATCGCGCTCCGGCCCAGCGCGCAAGGGACGATCGACGACAGCGTGACGATCTTGAGGGGGCGCTTCCGCGAGATCGATCCGAGCCGAACCCCCGGCTGGGGGCTGGCGACGGATCTGGGCGCCGGGTGGCGGCGCTTCGACCGCAAGGGCAAGGTCGCCCGCAGCGCGCCGTCGCGGATCTACGCCCGGGGGGACGACCTCTTGGTCTTCGTGACCACCGCCCCGCTCGACAGCGTCGAGCGCCGGCTGGAGCAGGGGATCGCGGACGATCACCTGGACCCTGCCGAAAAGGGCGTGCTCTCGGTCGACGCCCGGCCGCGCCCCCTGGGGCGCCTGGCCAGCCAGTACTCGCCGACCCTGGGGCGGCTGCTCGAGCGCTCCGAGCGGCTGAGGCTCACCGCCGACCTGGACGCGCAGGGCCTGAGCGCCGAGCTCGAGCTCCAGCTCGGGACCGCGTCCGAGGCGCGCGCTGTGGCAGAATCCCTCGCTTCGGTGGCGCGCGCGCTGGGCCAGACCCGAGGCCTCGGGGCGCAGATCGCCAAGGTCTGCTCGTCGAGGCGGTGGGTGAGCGGGCGGTCGTCCGCCTGAAGCTGCCCCCCGAGGCCCTGGCGCGGGCCGCGCGCTGCGCGGGGGGCGGTGGATGCGAATGAGCGGCCCCGGGTTTCCCGTTTGACGGGGCCCACACCGTGCGCTACGGGAGGCGTCCCTTCGGGCGAGGCGCATGGGCGCGGTCCATCTCGGGCCTCCCCAACACGACCAAGAAGTCCGAAGGCCAAGGAGGCATCGAACCGTCCCATGACCCAAACCCAAACGACAGAGACCCTTTCCGGCGACAGCTTCGCCGCATTGTTCGAGCAGGCCGCGCAGGGAGCAGGCGCGACCGAGATGGGCGGCGAAGGCCAGATCGTCACCGGAATCGTGGTCGCGGTGAATCGCGACGCGGTCATTGTCGACATCGGGGGAAAGAGCGAAGGCGTCATCAAGGCGGACGAGTTCATCGACGCCGCGGGTCAGCTCACCATCAAGGCGGGCGATCGGGTGGACGTGTTCATCGAGAGTCGCGAGAGCGACGACGGCATGATCTCCTTGTCCAAGGAGAAGGCCGACAAGATGAAGGTGTGGGACGAGATCTCGAGCGCCTGCGAGCGTGACGAGATCATCGAGGGCACCATCAGCCAGCGCGTGAAGGGCGGCCTCAGCGTCACCATCCGCGGCGGGGTCAAGGCGTTCTTGCCGGGCAGCCAGGTGGACCTGCGCCCGATCCGCAACCTGGACAAGCTGATCGGTCAGACCTACGAGTTCAAGGTCATCAAGTTCAACAAGAAGCGCGGCAACATCGTGCTCTCGCGCCGCGTGCTTCTTGAGAAAGAGCGCGACACCCTCAAGGCCAAGACCCTGGCGCACCTGGAAGAGGGCATGGTCCTGGTGGGCACCATCAAGAACCTCACCGAGTACGGCGCCTTCGTCGATCTGGGCGGCATCGACGGCCTGCTCCACATCACGGACATGTCGTGGGGCCGGGTCAATCACCCGAGCGAGGTCTTCAAGGTCGGTGACGAGGTCACGGTCAAGGTCCTCAAGTACAACGCCGAGACCGAGCGCGTCAGCCTGGGCCTGAAGCAGACCCAGGAAGATCCGTGGAACCACGCCGAAGAGGTGTACGTCATCGGCAAGCGCGTGAAGGGCAAGGTCATGAGCCTGACCGACTACGGCGCGTTCGTGGAGCTCGAGCCGGGCGTCGAGGGCCTGATTCACGTCAGCGAGATGAGCTGGACGAAGAAGGTCAAGCACCCCAGCAAGATGATGGAGATCGGCAACGAGGTGGAGTGCCAGGTGCTCGAGGTCGACTCGCGCGCCAAGCGCATCAGCCTGGGCCTGAAGCAGCTCGAGCCCGATCCGTGGACGCTGTTCACCGACAAGTACAAGCCCGGCGACAAGATCACCGGCAAGGTCCGCAGCATCACCGACTACGGCGTCTTCATCGGCATCGAAGAAGGCGTGGACGGCATGGTGCACAAGACCGACCTGTCGTGGACCGTCAAGATCAACAACCCGGCCGACCTCTACGGCAAGGGTGACGAGGTCGAAGCGATCATCCTCAGCATCAACCACGACGAGAAGAAGGTCTCTCTCGGCGTGAAGCAGCTGTGGGACGACCCGTGGGGCAACATCCTCGACAAGTACAAGCCGGGTGCGGTCGTGGCCGAAGCCACGGTGCTGTCGGTGGTCGACTACGGTGCGTTCGTGCGCATCGCCGAGGGCATCGAGGCGCTGATCCCCAGCGGCGACACCGACCCGAACCTCTCGCTCAGCCCGGGCGACAAGGTGAAGGCCGAGGTCGCGAACGTGGACTCGATGGATCGCCGCATCACGCTCACCATGCGCAACGTGGGCGCGAGCCCGGCGGCCGAGCAGTTCCAGGCGCTGGCTCGCGAGAAGGCCGGCCAGGGTGCCACCCTGGGCGATCTGCTCAAGAACAAGCTGGGCGGCAAGCTGGCCGAGCTGGCCGGCGAGAAGAAAGAGTAGCTCGCGTTAAAATGCCGGCTCTGGCCCCGTGCGGCACGTCCGCGGCGGGGCCAGCCGGCGCCTCGTCCGCGCGGGGGGAGGGCGCATGAAAGACCCGCTGATCATCGACGAGCCTCGGCCGAGCCGCTTCGGGTGGACGCGGGCGCGGGTGGTGTTCTTGGCGCTCTCGGGGGCCGCGGTGGTGGCCACCCTGCTCTGGGCCAGCGAGGTGGTGCTGCCGTTCATCATGGCGCTGATCATCGCCTACGTGCTCACGCCCGCCGTCGAGCTGTGCGAGCGCGCGAAGCTGCCCCGCGCGCTGTCGATCATCTTGGTCTACGTGGTCACGCTCGGCGCGCTCTACCTGGCCGTGGCCGCCATGGCCCCGCGCCTGTACCAAGAGACGATGACCCTGGCGCGCGACACGCCCCAGCTCAGCGAGAAGCTGACCACCACCTGGGCGCCGCGGGTCGAGGACTTCGCGCAGGGCATCATGGACCGGGTCTCGCCCCCGGCGCCGCCGGTGGAGCGGGCGCCGGCCCTCGAGATCCAGAAGCGCCCGGACGGGTCGTTCGCGGTGGAGCTGCGCTCGGGCGTCGAGATCGTGCAAGAGGACGCGAAGCACTGGAAGATCTTGCCGGCCACCCCCGAGACCGGCGAGCGCTTCAGCGCGGCACGGCTGGCCCGCGAGGCGGCCGCGCAAGCGGTGGAATACCTGAAGCGCAACGCGCTCGACCTGTTGAAGGTGGGCCAAGCCATCTTCGGCAAGGTGGCACGCAGCATCTTCTTGTTCTTCCTGACGCTGATGGTGGCGGCTTACTTGATGCTCACGCGCGAGTCGATCATCGCGTTCTTCCGCTCGCTGCCGCCGCAGCACTCGCGGCAGAGCTTCGACCGCCTGATGCTGCGCATCGATCGGGGCCTGGCGGGTGTGGTGCGCGGTCAGCTGCTGATCTGCGTGGTGAACGGCCTGCTCTCGGCCATCGGCTTCTGGATGTTCGGGCTGAAGTACTGGCCCATCATGGCGCTGGTGGCGGGCGTGATGAGCATCATCCCGATCTTCGGCTCGATCCTCAGCACCATCCCCGCCGTGCTCATCGGCTTGACCCAGGATTTTTTCACGGCGCTCTGGGTGCTGCTGTGGATCATCGGCATTCACCAGGTCGAGGCGAACCTGCTCAACCCGAAGATCATCGGCGTGGCGGCCAAGATCCACCCGGTGCTGGTGGTGTTCTCGCTGATCGTGGGCGAGCACTTCTTCGGCCTGTGGGGCGCCCTGCTCGCGGTGCCGGCGCTGTCGCTGGCGCAGAGCGTGTTCTTGCACTTCCGCTACGAGCTCTTGCCCGACGCGGGCCCCGACAGCCTGCTGCCGCCGCCCAAGGCGGCGGAGGGCTAGGGGCGCTTCCCCCGGGGGGCCGGCGGGCGACTTGCGCCCCGGGCCCATCGAGCGCTAAGAGCCGCCCGTGGCAAAAGAAGCCCGGAAGCTCAAGCGCGCCGCCGACCGGCGCGACGACGACGGCAAGCGCAGCAAGAAGCCCTCGATCAGCGAGCCGATGAAGCAGCGGCCGGTCGAGGTGCCCGATCCGCTCAAGGGCGACGCGTTCAAGACGCTGCTCAAGCGGCTCAGCCTGCCGCTGGTCGCGGTGTGGTTGATCGGGGCGTTCGCCGCCAGCTTCACCCACTCGACGACCGGCAGATCGCTGGCCCTGGGGTTGCCGGCGCTGGCCACGCTGCTGCTCTTGGGCGTGGTCTTCTGGGCGGTGCAGCAGGCGAAGAAGGCCCGCAGCGTGGCCGGCATCTTGAACAAGGTCGAGACCGCCGAAGATCGCAAGGCGGCGCTGGCCGAGCTGGACGCTTCGTTCAAGAAGAAGGACCCGGCCGCCATCTTCGCCAGGGCGCAGCTCGAGCTGCAAGAAGATCCGAAGAAGGCCCTGGTCACGCTGGAGCAGATCGAGCTGGGCAAGGTGCAGGCCACGGTGGCCGACGAGGCGCGCACGCAGCGCGCCATGATCCACCTCTTGATGGGGGACGTGGGCGATGCGCGGCCCCTGGCCGACGGCATCGATCTGAGCCGGCACCAAGATCCCCGGAGCCGCGCCATGATGACCGCGGTGATCGGCGAGGCCTGGGCGCGCAGCGGCCAGGCGAAGAAGGCGCTCGACACCCTGGGGCTGATCGACCCCGAAGATCCGGAGTACGAGCAGCTGCGCCCGCAGCTGTATCGCGCCCTGGCCTATGCCTATGCGCACACCAGCGACATGAAGGGCATGAAGCGCTGCGTGCGGCGGCTGGCGGACATCGATCTGCGCCTGCTCGGCGGGTTCTTGGCCAAGCGCGCCCACCCGCTCTTGCAGAAAGAGGCCAAGCAGACCCTCGAGAAGAGCGGCCAGCTGCCCCGCAAGATGGTGGTGCAGCGGGGGGTGTGAGTCAGAGCCCCGCCAGCGTGGCCTTGGCCAGCGGGCGAATGGCGATCTCGGGCAAGAGCTCGGCGTACGACACGACCCGGAGCTCGGGCATGTCCAGCTCGAGCAGCTTGCGCGCGAAGCGGCGCACGTCGGGCTGGGTCAGGAGCACGGTCGTGGGGCCCGCCACGGATTCGCGCGCGCGGCGCACCGCCTTGACGATGTCCCGCGCGGCCGCCGGCGCCAGGGTGAGGTAGCTGCCGGCTGCGGTGCGCGAGATCGAACCGCGGATGGTGTCTTCGATCATCGGATCGAGCAGCACCACCTCGAGGTCACCCGCGCCCGAGGTCAGCTCGTGGGTCAGCGCGCGGCGCATGTTCGAGCGGACCAGCTCTGCCAGCGTGAGCGGGTCTTTCTCGGCGTGCGCCACCTGGGCCAGCGACTCGAGCACGCCCCGGAGATCGCGGACGCTGACGCCCTCTTCCACCAGCCGGCGCAAGACGTCGGCCAGCAAGATCACGCTCACCGGCTTGGGCACCACCTGGCGCACGGTGGCGGGCGCCACCAGCTCGAGCTGATCGAGCAGGGTCTGGGTCTCCGAGATGCCCAGATAGTCGGCGGCGCGGCGGTGCAGGACGGCCAGCGACTCTTCGACCAGGAACCCGGCCACGTCGCCGTCCGCCAGCCCCGGGGGCAGCGCCATCGACTTGGCGGGCACCTCGGCCAAGCTGAGCACGATGGTCCGCTCGGGCAGATCGCCGCTGACCGCCACCCGACCCGCGGGCAGCGGCACGCCCAGATCGCGGAACAGGACCTCTTGGATGGCCGAGGCCGCGGCCCGGACGCCGGCGCGGCGCAGCTCGCCGCCCCGGGTGTCGTCCTCGAGCAGGTGGGCCAGATCGGGGCTCACGTCCAGCGACCAGGGCACCACCACCGGCACGAAGCGCGGCGGCGCTTCCCGGTCGTCGCCGCGCTGCACCGGCTCGTTCGCGCTGGGTTCGCCCAGGGGCGCGCGGCGCGCGCTGCTGGCGCGCGAGGCGGCGAAGAGCAGCCCGCCGATCACCAGGAAGGGCAGGGCCGGCAGGCCCGGGATGGCGGCCAGGATCAGCACGAACACGCTGGCCACGCGCATCGCGCGGGGGGCGCCGAAGATCTGTGAGGCCAGCTCTTGCCCCAGCGGCGTGTCCGGCTCTTCGCTGGCCACGCGCGTGACCAAGATGCCGGCGGCGGTCGAGAGCACCAGGGCCGGGATCTGCGAGACCAGCCCGTCGCCGATGGTGAGCAGGCCATAGCGCTTCACCGCCCCGATCAGCTCCATGTTCTTCTGACCCACGCCGATGGCCACGCCGCCCAGGATGTTGATGGCGGTGATCAGGAAGGTGGCGATGGTGTCGCCCTTGACGAACTTCATGGCGCCGTCCATCGCGCCGTAGAACTGGCTCTCGCGGCTGAGCGTGCGGCGCCTTCGGCGGGCCTCGTTGCCGTCGATGGCCCCCGAGCGCAGCTCGGCGTCGATGGCCATCTGCTTTCCGGGCATGGCATCCAGCGTGAAGCGAGCGCCCACCTCGGCCACGCGCTCGGACCCCTTGGCGATCACCACGAACTGGATGATCGACAAGATCAGGAAGATCACCCCGCCCACCACGTAGTTGCCGCGCACCACGAAGGTGCCGAACGCGCGGATCACCTCGCCGGCGTCGGCCTGGAGCAGGATCAGGCGCGTGCTGGACACGTTGAGCGCCAGTCGCACCAGCGTGGTGAGCAAGAGCAGGGTGGGGAAGGCCGAGATGCGCAGCGCGTCGCTGACGTAGAGGGTGACCAGCAAGATGGCGACCGAGAACGCCAGGTTCGAGGCGATCAGCAGATCGAGCAGCCAGGTGGGCAGCGGCACGATCATCAGCCCGACGACCGCCATCACCAGCGCGGCCAGTGCGACCTCGGCGGTGGAGAAGCGTTTCTTCTGGGCGCCAAGGCGCAGGGCGGTGGGTGTAGCCATGGGGATCAGCTGGGTGCAGAGAACAGGGCAATGACGCCGGTGTACAGCTGCAGCGAGGCGCGACCCGCGTGGGGCGCGATCTCGAACGACGACGCCAGGCCGGCGAACGGCATGTCGCCGAAGCGGCTGCGCAGGATCTTGGTGTCGACGTCGGGGCTGCCGTAGAGCGCGGCGCCGCGGCCGGCGCAGCTCACGTAGATGCCGAAGCGGGGGGCGGCCCCGGCGGCGGTCCTGAGGGCGTCGCGCGCCGCGGCTTCGAGATCGGCGCGGGCCCGGGCCGGGTCGCGCACCGCGAAGGCCATCAGCGTGCCCTCGCGCACCTCGTCCGAGATGAGCAGCCCGCGGCGCACCGGGTCGACGCCCTGCACGGCGCGAACCAAGAGCTCCGGGCGACCCTCGCCCGGGTCGCCCTCGCCGAGCACGGCAAACACCAGGGGCTGACCGGCCAGGGCCTCGCCCACCGCGCTCAGCGCGTCGAGCGCCGGCTCACCTTCGATGCGTGTCACGAGAGCGCCCCGCGTTTCGGTGATTCTACGGAGCGGCGAGAGCAGGCGGCAGGCGGGCGAGCTGCGGATCACCGGCGCCGACAGGCCGCGGATCAGCAAGGCCGCCGCTCGTCCCGAAGTGAGACGCCCTTCGGCGTCGATGCAGATCGGATCGACGCCAGTGGTGCCGGCCCCGAACAGGTGCGGCGTGACCCGCGCGCTCCACAAGGGCTCGAGGCTGGCCGGCGAGAAACCCTCGGGCCGGACGAACGAAAGCGCGGTCGGCGCGCTCGTTGCGCTGCGGTCGGTCAGGGCGCGCGCCAGGCCTTCCATCGCCTCGTCGGCGCCCGTGGCGGTGATGCTGAGCACCTCGGTGCGCCCGCCGGCCCAGATCACGCCGGCCGCCGCCGAGTCGTTCTCGACCTCGCCACGCTCGGTCAGCACCCCGGCCCCCGTGGCCAAGAGCAGCGGCACGCCGGGCGCCGCGGCGCCCAGCTCACGGGCCAGCGCCTCGGCGCTCTCGGCCAGCGCACCACTGGCAAACACCAGGGCGCCCGCCGGGCGCGCCACGCGCGGCAACGCCGCCGCGAGCTCTCGGGCTGCGCGCGCGGCGCTTCGGGTCTGGACCACGAAGCTCGTCGCTCCCGCCATGGGCGGCCCACGTTATTTAACGACCGCCCCGGGTGCAAGGGCCGCCTCTCGGCTTTCGCCGGGCCGCCGGTTCCGCTAAAGGAAAGTGTCGCTGTTCGGCGGCACCGAGGCGCATGAGCCAGTCGGGCGGACTCAAGATCAAGTCGTACGGCGCGACGGACCTCGGCAAGCGCCGGCAGGTCAACGAAGACGCGTACCTGTGCGACGACGAGCTCGGCCTGTGGGTGGTGGCCGACGGCATGGGCGGGCACGCCGCCGGCGAGGTCGCCAGCCAAGAGGCCGTCGACACCGTCTACGGCATGGTCAAGCGCGGCAAGCACACGCTGGACCTGGAAGGCGAGTTCACCGAAGAGAAGGGCCGCGCCGCCGCGCGCATGCTCGAGGGCGCGGTGCAGGCGGCCACGTACATGGTGTTCGCCATGGCCGAGCTCGACGCCAACAAGGCCGGCATGGGCACCACGCTCAGCACCATGATGGGGCTCGGCGACTACGCCATCTTGGCCCAGGTCGGCGACAGTCGGATCTACCGCGTGCGCGCCGGCGAGGCCGCACAACTGACGGAAGATCACACGCTTATCGCCTGGCAGCTCAAGCAAGGCTTGATCACCGCCGAAGAGGCCAAGCACAGCCGTCACCGCAACGTGATCACCCGCGCCGTCGGAAACCGCGACTACGTCCAGGTCGACACCCACTGGGTCGAGCTGGAGCTGGGCGACCACTTCTTGCTCTGCAGCGACGGCCTGCACGGCTACCTGCGGACCGCGGAAATCCCAGAGATTACCAACCTGGGCGGCGAGGCTTGCGTGAAGAAGCTGATCGACGTCGCCAACGCCCGCGGCGGCCGCGACAACATCACCGCCGTGCTGGTGGAAGTGACCTGACCGGCTCCCGCGTTTATTTGGCCGAACGCACCAACCTCCGTTAGCGACGGTGGTGAGGAGCTCGGATGAAAGCGCGTCGAATCGGAGTCGTGATGGGAGGAACCTCGGCCGAGAGGGAGGTTTCCCTCAAGACCGGTCGTGCCGTGGCCGAGGCCCTGACCTCGGCGGGCCGCAACGTGGTCCCGATCGAGCTGGGGCCCGGGGTCGACACCATCGAGGCGCTGCGCAAGGCCCGGGTCGACGTGGCCTTCCTGGCGCTGCACGGCCGGCTGGGCGAAGACGGCTGCATCCAGGGGCTGCTCGAGGTGCTGGGCACGCCGTACACCGGCTCGGGCGTGCTGG
>Ga0073899_10003691_pt1 | contig 13515 bp, 10 predicted proteins | sample KloWWTmetaKNB5Ph_FD_88975 | JGI IMG/M metagenome (GOLD analysis project Ga0073899, IMG submission 88975) | Active sludge microbial communities from Klosterneuburg, Austria, studying microevolution and ecology of nitrifiers - Klosterneuburg... | ecosystem: Engineered > WWTP > Aerobic digester >... | reverse complement strand
GATGGCTGCCGGCGGCAACGACAGGCTCACGCCCAGGGCCTCGAGCACGTCGGCACTGCCCGACTTGCTCGACACGCTGCGGTTGCCATGCTTGCTGACGCGCGCACCGCAGGCTGCGGCGACGAACATCGAGCAGGTCGAGATGTTGAAGGTGTGCGAGCCGTCGCCACCGGTGCCAACGATGTCGACGAGATTCTTGCGGTCGGCCACCTCGACCTTGGTGGAGAACTCGCGCATCACCTGCGCGGCGGCGGTGATCTCGCCGATGGTCTCCTTCTTCACGCGCAGGCCGATCAGCAGTGCCGCCATCATCACCGGCGACATCTCGCCGCCCATGATGCGGCGCATCAGCGCGAGCATCTCGTCGTGGAAGATCTCGCGGTGCTCGATCGTGCGGGTCAGGGCTTCGGTGTTGGTGATGGTCATGGTGGTGTCCCGGGTGGCATGCAGTCAGTGCAGCGCGCGGCGCAGCGCGGCAATCGCCTGGTCGATCTGCTCGTCGTTCACGTCGAGGTGGGTGACGAGGCGCAGTTGGTACAGACCGGTGCTCAGCACACCCTGCTCGCGCAGCGCCGCCACCGCGGCGGCGGCACGCTCGCGCGGCAGATCGATGAACACCATGTTGGTCTGCGGCATCTGCACCGTCACGCCGGGCAGCCCCTGCAGGCCTTCGGCGAGCCGCCGGGCACGGGCATGGTCGTCGGCCAGTCGGTCGATGTGATGGTCCAGCGCGTGCATCGCCGCCGCGGCCAGGATTCCGGCCTGGCGCATCGTGCCGCCGGCCATCTTGCGCACCCGTTTCGCACGGGCGATCAACTCCGCGGAGCCCACCAGGGCCGAGCCGGCCGGCGCACCGAGGCCCTTGCTGAAGCACACGGAGACGCTGTCGAACAGTTCGGCCATCTCCCTCGCGTTGGCGCGCGGGTCGCCGCCCAGCCCGACCGCGGCATTGAACAGGCGCGCGCCATCGAGGTGAGTCGCCAGACCGTGGCGCCGGGCCAGCGCGGTCGCGTCGCGCAGGTAGGCCATGGGCATCAGCCGGCCGCCCAGCGTGTTCTCCAGGCACAGCAGCCGCGAACGCGCGAAGTGCGGGTCGTCGGGCTTGATGCTGGCCTCGATGTCGGCCAGCGCCAGCGTTCCGTCGGCCTGGTGGGCGATCGGCTGCGGCTGAATGCTGCCGAGCACCGCCCCCCCGCCCGCCTCCCAGCGGTAGGTGTGGGCCATCTGGCCGACGATGTACTCGTCGCCGCGCTGGCAGTGGCTCATCAGCGCGCACAGGTTGCTCTGCGTGCCGGTGGGCATGAACAGCGCCGCCTCCTTGCCGAGCATCTGCGCCATGCGCTGCTGCAGCGCGTTGACCGTCGGGTCGTCGCCGAACACGTCGTCGCCCACCTCGGCGCGTGCGATCGCCTCGCGCATCGCGGTGGTGGGTCGGGTCACGGTGTCACTGCGCAGGTCGACGAACGGCATGGCTTTGCCCCGGATCAACAAGTCTGGAAGAAGGCACGCAGTGTATCGAGCGTCGGGTAAAGTCACCGGCACCAAGAAGAAGTCTGCCGCTGGCGAAGGAGTATGTGAGCCGCGAACCGACCCCGCTGGAGCGCGCGCTGGCGGAATGCGCCTCCGAACCCATCCACCGGCTCGGCCGCATCCAGGCGGCCGGCTTTCTTTTGGCCGTCGATCCTGGCGGCCACATCGCGCACGTCTCGGCCAATGCCGCCGCCTGGGTCGGCCACACGCCGCGCTCGCTGCTGGGTTCGGGTGCCGAGTCGGCCCTGCCGCGCCAGGCCCTGGCCGCCGCCGCCGCACACGCCCGAGTCTCGCTCGCCCACGACGCTGCTCAGCATCTGTACGGCGTCGCCTGGCCCGGGCGCGCCGACCCGGTCGACGTGTCCATCCACGACAGCGGCGGCCTGCTCGTGATCGAGGCCGAGCCGGCCAGCGACGAAGACACCCTGCGCGACATCGTCTGCCTGGGCCACTGCGCGGAGCAACTGGCCCACTGCAACGAGATCGGCGAACTGGCCACCGCCGCCGCCCGCGGCATCGCCGAGCTGGCGCGCTACGACCGGGTGATGGTCTATCGCTTCTCCGCCGACGGCAGCGGCACGGTGATCGCCGAGCAGGTCGCGCCTGGCCTGCCCACCTACCTCGGGCTGCGCTACCCGGCCAGCGACATCCCGGCGCAGGCGCGCGCGCTGTACCTGCGCAGCCCCTCGCGCATCATCTGCGACGTGGCCGACGACGGAATCGACGTACTCGGCCACGACACCGCCGCGCTGGACCTGTCGCTGTCCACCCTGCGCAGCGTCTCGCCGGTGCACCTGCAGTACCTGCGCAACATGGGTACCGCGGCGACCATGTCGATCACGCTGCGCGTCAACGGCCGCCTCTGGGGGCTGGTCGTCTGCCACCACGGCGCGCCGAAGCGGCCGGCGCTGGCCTGCCGCGCGATCGCCGAAACCCTGGGCCGGCTGTTCGGGCTGGCCATCGGGCGTCTGGAAAGCGAGGGACTGCAGCAAGACATCAGCACTCTGCTGTTGAGCCAGCCCGGCGTCGAGCCCCTGGTGGATGAAGATGCAGCGCCATCGCATCGCCAGGCCGTTCTGGCCGCGATCGGCCGGACGCTGTGCGCCACCGGCGCCTCGCTGCATCTGGACGGCCGCACCGTGCGCTGGGGCGAGGTGCCGCCGCCGCGCAAAGTCGCGGCGCTTTGCGAACTGCTGGCCGACACGCCCGTGCCGGAGGCGGTGGTGGTCGATTCGCTCGCACAGCGATGGCCATCCACGGCTGCGCTGGCACCGCGCGTGGCCGGCATGGTGGCGGTGCCGCTGTCGCAGCCCCCGCGCGACTGGCTGCTGCTGTTTCGCGACGAAGTCCGGCGCCACGTCGTCTGGGCCGGCAATCCGAACAAGTCACTGGACGACGAACGCGGCAACCTGACGCCGCGCGGCAGCTTCGCGGCCTGGCGCGAATCGGTGCGGCTGCATGGCGAGCCCTGGACGCCGTTGCAGGTCGAGCTGGCCGAAGTGCTGCGCGTGCGCATCCAAGGCTTGCTGTCGGCGCAGCGAGAGCAGCGCGACCTGCGCATCTTGCGCCGCGACGGCCAGCGGCAGGCCTTGCTGGTGCGCGAGCTGAATCACCGCATCCGCAACATCCTCGCGCTGGTCAAGGGCCTGGTGCAGCAGAGTGCGGCACGCTCGGACAGCGTCGAGGAGCTGGCCGCCACGCTGCAGAACCGCGTCGGCGCGATGGCACGGGCGCACATGCAGATCGAGCAGACGCGCTGGGGCCCTGCGCCGCTGCTGGGCCTGATGGAAGACGAGATCCGACCATTCAGCGACACGGGCCAGTCGGCGCTGTCCGGCCCGCCGATCCAGCTGGAGCCGAACGCATACATGTCGCTGGCGCTGGTGGTGCACGAACTCGCCACCAACGCGCGCAAGTACGGCGCACTGTCCCAGGCCAGCGGCCGGCTCGCCGTGCACTGGGAAGTCGACCGCAATGGCGCGCTGTGCATCGACTGGCGCGAATCCGGCGGCCCGGCCACCGCCGAGCCGACGCGGCGCGGCTTCGGCTCGCGCGTCATTGCCGAGGCGCTCGCGCATGAACTGCAGGGCCGTACCGAAGTGCAGTACCTGCCCGGCGGGCTGCAGGCCCGGCTGGTGATCCCGCGCGGCTTCGAGCGCGCGGCCGGCGCCGCCGTGGACAGTGCCGGCTTGCTGGCCGTGGAGACGCTGCAGCGTGGCGCGCCCCTCAGCGTGCTGCTGGTCGAGGACGACCTGGTGATCGCGCTGACCGTGGAGGCGATGCTGGCGCAGCTGGGCTGCACCGACGTCATCCGCGTGGGCCGCGCTCCCGACGCGCTGGCGTTGCTGGCCGAGCGGAGCTTCGACATCGCCATGATCGACGTCGACCTGGGCGATCACACCAGCGAGAGCATCGCCGACCGGCTGGCCGAGCTCGGCATCCCGCTGGTGGTGGCCAGCGGCCACGCCCAGACCGATCACCTGCCGGCGGCCCTGCGCGGCCACCCGAGCATCTGCAAGCCCTACGGCGCGCTCGACGTGCAGCGCGCCTTCGCGAGCGCGCTACAGCAGCGTTGACCGCCAGGGCTCAGTGCGCCTCGCTCTGGCGCAGGAAGTTGCGCAGCATCGCATGGCCATGCTCGGTCAGGATCGACTCGGGGTGGAACTGCACGCCCTCCATCGGCGTCTTCGTGCCCGCCAGGGCGGCGTGGCGTACGCCCATGATCTCGCCGTCCTGCGAGGTGGCAGTGATCTCCAGTTCCTTGGGGCGCGTGGCCTGCTCGATCACCAACGAGTGGTAGCGGATCACCGTGAACTGCCGCGGCAGCCCCATGTAGACACCGCGCTCGTCGGTGGTGATGACGTCGGTCTTGCCGTGCATCTGCGTCTTCGCGCGCACGATCTTCCCGCCCAGCGCCGCGCCGATCGCCTGATGGCCCAGGCACACGCCGAGGATGGGCAGCTTGCCGGTGAAGGCCTGGATCGCCTCGACACACACGCCGGCCTCGGCCGGCGAACACGGGCCGGGCGAGAGCACCAGGCGGTCGGGCTTCAGCGCAGCGATGCCCGCCACGTCGATCTCGTCATTGCGCAGCACCCGCACCTCTTCGCCGAGCTCGCCGAAGTACTGCACCAGGTTGAAGGTGAAGGAGTCGTAGTTGTCGATCATGAGCAACATCTCAGAAGCCCTCCTCGACGAGCTCGGCGGCGCGGATCAGCGCGCGCGCCTTGTGCTCGGTCTCGCGCCATTCCATCTCGGGCACCGAGTCGGCCACCACGCCGGCCGCCGCCTGCACGTACAGAGTCTGGTCCTTGACGATGCCGGTGCGGATGGCGATGGCCACGTCCATGTCGCCGGCAAAGCTGAGGTAGCCGCAGGCCCCGCCGTAGATGCCGCGCTTGCTGGGTTCGAGCTCGTCGATGATCTCCATCGCACGGATCTTCGGCGCGCCGGTTAGCGTGCCCGCCGGGAAGGTGGCCCGGAGCACGTCGAGGTTGGTCATGCCATCCTTGAGCAGGCCCTCGACGTTGCTGACGATGTGCATCACGTGCGAGTAGCGCTCGACCACGAAGGCCTCGGTGACCTTCACCGTGCCCGTCTTGGCGATGCGGCCGATGTCGTTGCGTGCCAGGTCGATCAGCATCACGTGCTCGGCACGCTCTTTCGGGTCGGCCAGCAGTTCGGCTTCCAGCGCCTTGTCCTGCTCGGGCGAGGCGCCACGCGGGCGCGTGCCGGCCAGCGGGCGGATCGTCACCTTCTCGCCCTCGGGCACATGCTCGTGACGCACCAGGATCTCCGGGCTGGCGCTGACGATCTGGAAGTCGCCCATGTCGTAGAAGAACATGTACGGCGACGGGTTCAGCGAGCGCAACGCGCGGTACAGCGACAGCGGGCTCTCGGTGTAGCGCTTGCGCAGCCGCTGGCCGATCTGCACCTGCATCATGTCGCCGGCGGCAATGTACTCCTTGCCCTTGAGCACGGCGGCGAGGTAGGCCTCCTTGGCGAACTCGCGCTCCACGCCATGCGCCGCGACGCGCTTGACCTGCGGCGCGGTGACACTGTACTTGAGCTTGTCACCCAGTTCCGCCAGGCGCCGCTTGGCCTTGAAGTAGGCCTCAGGCTCCGTCGGGTCGGCATAGACGATCAGGTACAGGCGGCCCGACAGGTTGTCGATGACCGCCAGTTCCTCGCATTGCAGCAGCAGGATGTCGGGCGTGTCGATGCCGCCGTCCTTCCAGGTCTTGGCGAGCTTGGGCTCGATGTAGCGCACCGCGTCGTAGCCGAAGTAGCCCGCCAGGCCGCCGCAGAAACGCGGCAGGCCCGGCCGCAGCGCCGCCTTGAAGCGCTTCTGGTAGGCGTCGATGAAGTCCAGTGGGTTGCCTTCGTGCGTCTCGACGACGATGCCGTCGGTCACGACCTCGGTCTTGAAACCGGTGGCACGCAGCAGCGTGCGCGCCGGCAGCCCGATGAACGAGTAGCGCCCGAAGCGCTCGCCGCCGACGACGGATTCGAGCAGGAAGCTGTTCTTGCCGCCGCCGTTGCCGTAGGCGAGCTTGAGGTACAGCGACAGCGGCGTCTCCAGATCGGCGAAGGCCTCGGTGAGCAGCGGGATGCGGTTGTAGCCCTGCGCGGCCAGGCTCTTGAATTCGAGTTCGGTGATCACGGGTCAGGGCCCTCCACGGCCCGGCGCACGACGATGCGTACGCGTGACGGTTCGATTCGGTGAAGCAGGCCGGACCCAGGTCCGGCCGGTGGAGCCGAAGGGCGCGGATCCATGACGATCGGGGCGCTCCGCGGCAGGCAAACGCGGCCGGGTCAGCGCCCGGCGCGGCGGCAGGAGCGGCGCCAGGGCCAGGCTCCCCGGTCGTGCGACCCTTCGGTTTGCTTGCGCGTCGAAAACATGGGGCCGCAGTGTAGCAGCGGCGCCATACGGGCTGGAGTGCCCTCCCCACTCGTGCAATCCGTCATGGACACGGGCGGCCCGGCTTTGTCACACTGCGCTGCTTTGCGGGCTCATCGGCCTGCTCGAACCTGACATTGGAGAGCGTCGTGATCCGTCGCACCATCCTTCTGGGCGCCACCCTGGTGGCACTTCTTTCCACCCCGCTCGCTCAGGCGCAGACCACCGAAGTCGGTGGCGTCAAGTACGAGCCCTCGGCGCAGTTGGGCAACGCGAAGCTGCTGCTCAACGGTGCCGGAGTGCGCTACAAGGCGATTTTCAAGGTCTACACCGCCGGCCTGTACCTGGGCGGCAAGGCCTCGACGCCCGAGGCCGCGCTGGCCGCGCCCGGACCGAAGCGCATGCACATCGTGATGTTGCGCGACATCGACGCCAACGAACTCGGCAAGCTCTTCACCCGCGGCATGCAGGACAACGCGCCCCGCGAGGAGTTCTCCAAGTCCATCGCCGGCACGCTGCGGCTGGCCGACCTCTTCTCGGCCAAGAAGAAGCTCAGCGCAGGCGAGTACTTCTTCGTCGACTACGTGCCCGGCCAGGGCACCACGGTGGTGATCAACGGCAAGGCCTCCACCGAGCCGATCAAGGAACCCGAGTTCTTCTCGGCGCTGCTGAAGATCTGGCTCGGCCACTCGCCGGCCGATGCACAGCTGAAAGAAGCACTGCTGGGCAAGGGAGCGGCCGTTCGCGACCCCTTCGCGAACTGATCGCGGCCGCGGGATCTTCCGCCGCGGGAGGAACGGGTCTAGATGGCCACGAGGACTGTCATTAGTGAGTGTAGTGACAGTCAACGGTCATATTTCTGCCGACTTTTTCAGTTTGCGTGTCATTTGTGGCCCTTACAGCCCTAATGCCTGATCGAGGATTGCCGACATTGAGGTGAGGGATCGCACTGCGCTGCGCTGCCCGCAACCACCTCACGACATGTCCACCACTTCGAACAGTGCCGCCGGCAGCGTCGCCCACGACGGGCCTGCGCTCGTGATGCCGGCACGCCGGTCGCCATGGCTCACCCGTGCCCTGGCCTTCCTCAACGGCAAGGCGTCGGCGCCGTCCCGCGGCGCCGGCCCAGCCAGCGCCGAGTTCGGCCACCGCCTGGCCGAAGCGGCACAGACCTGGACCACGCACATCGGCACCGCGCAGGCGCAGATGCGCGAGGCCACCACGCACCTTCTGGAAGGCTTCTCGGCAATCCTGTCCGAGCTCGACCTGATCATTTCGCCGCCTTCGGCCTCGGCGACCAGCCACGCCGAACTCGACGAGCGCGCTGCGGTGCTCGCGCAGTGCGAACAACGCCTGCTCGGCCTGCTGCAATCGCTGGAGCAGTCGGTTCGCTCGCGAGAGCAGGTGCTCGGCTCGGTGCGCGAACTCTCCGGCGCCTCCGCCAGCCTCGGCGACATGGCCGAAGACGTCGGCAAGCTCGCGCGCCAGACCAACCTGCTGTCGATCAACGCCGCCATCGAGGCAGCTCGTGCCGGGGATAGCGGCCGCGGCTTCGCCGTCGTGGCCGCCGAGGTGCGCCGCCTGTCGGCCGAGTCGGGCGACACCGGCCGGCGCATCAGCGAGCAGGTCAACGGCTTCGGCGACCGCATGCGCGGCGCGCTGCGCCAGGCCGACGAGCACGCCCAGCACGACAGCGCCGAGATCCGCCACTCCGAAGACACCATCCGCGCGGTCATCGCCGACGTCGACGGCGCCGTGACCCAGCTCAACGAACGCGCGGAGCAGCTCCGTGCCCGCGGCGAAGCGGTTCGCTCGCAGGTCGAGCAGCTGATGATCGCGTTCCAGTTCCAGGACCGCGTCAGCCAGATCCTCGATCAGGTCGGCGCCTCCATCCACACGGCCACGCAGCGCCTGCAGACCGCCATGGCCGACGGGCAGGCACCCGACCCCGGCGAATGGCAAGAACTGCTCAGCGCCGGCTACACGACCGCCGAGCAACGCGCGATCGCCAGCCCCGACACGCAGGCCTCGGCGAGCGCCGCCTCGGCCGGAACCACCTTCTTCTGAACCAGGCGCTGTCATGGCCAAAACCATTCTGATCGTCGACGACTCCAGTTCGCTGCGCACCGTCGTGAAGCTGTCCCTCGCCCGAGCTGGCTACGAGGTTCTGGAAGCCGGCGACGGCAAGGAAGGGCTCGCGCAGCTCGACAAAGTAGCCAAGGTCCACCTGATCGTCAGCGACGTGAACATGCCGAACATGGACGGCATCACCTTCCTGACGCACGTGAAGCAGCACCCGCGCCACAAGTTCGCGCCGGTGATCATGCTGACCACCGAAGGGCAGGACGCGAAGAAGGAACAAGGCCGCGCCGCCGGCGCCAAGGCCTGGATCCTCAAGCCCTTCAATCCGCCGCAGTTGCTGGATGCGGTCTCCAAGCTGATCCTGCCTTAGGAGCAAGCATGCCTTCCGCCCTGGCCCTGCCGGCCGAACTGACCATCTACACCGCGGCCGAAACGCGCCCGCAGTGGCTTGCCTGGCTCGCGGCCGACGATGCCGAATCTCTGCAGGTCGACGCCAGCGGCGTGACCGAGGTCGACGCTGCCGGCGTGCAACTGCTCGTGGCGCTGGCCCGAGCCCTCGCCGCGCAGCACCGTGGCCTGCACCTCCAAGGCCCGAGCCCTGCGCTGCGAGGCGCCTGCGAGCGTCTCGGGCTGACGGGCCTGCTCGAAGACGGGCTGCCCGCGGGAGCCGAAGCATGAATCAGACCGAACAAGACAACAGCTTCATCGCCGAGGCGCTGCCCGCCTTCATCAGCGAAGCGCAGGAGCAGATCGCCTCGATCGAACAGCTGCTGCTGCAACTGGAAGACGCGCCTGACGATCGCGAGTTGCTCGACTCGCTGTTCCGCTGCGCACACACCGTCAAGGGCTCGGCCGGCATCTTCGGCCTCGATGCGGTGGTGGCCTTCACCCATCATGTGGAGACGCTGCTCGATCGCCTTCGCGAAGGCGAGATCGCGCTGACGCCCGACCTCTCGACCCTGCTGCTGCAGAGCAACGACCAGATCCGCCTGCTGGTGGCCCAGGCCAGCGGCAATGGCAGCGACGACGCGCAAGGCGAAGCCACGCGCGCTGCGCTGGTTGCACGGCTCGGCGCACAGGCGCCGTCACGGCCCACACCCGCCACGCCCGTCGCCGCCGCACCGGCGACGGACGGGAGCCAGTGCTGGCGAATCTCGGTGCGATTCGGCGCAGACACCTTCCGCAACGGCATGGACCCGCTGGCGATCCTGAGCTACGTGGCGCAACTGGGCAGCATGGCCGCGATCGAGTGCGACACCGCCTCGGTGCCTGCGCTGGACGCGCTGGATCCGGAGCAATGCCACCTCGGCTTCGTCTTCGAATTGCACACCGACAAGCCGCGCCATGCGATCGAGGACGCATTCAGCTTCGTGCGCGACGATGCGACGCTGCAGATCGTCGACGCCGCGCCGCAGCCTGCGGCCGATCTGCCGCAGGCCGGCGACATGCTCCCGCAGCCCGTCGAGGCCGCGCCCGGCAAGCCGCCGAAGAGCCGCGATGCGGCCCCGGCAGCACCCGACGGGAACCGCTACATCCGCGTGGAGGCCGACAGGCTCGACGCCGTCATCAACCTGCTCGGCGAGCTGGTCATTGCCGGCGCAGGCGCCGCGCTGCTCGCCCGCCAGACCCGCAACGGCGCGCTGATGGAGGCCAACTCCGAGATCGGCCGGCTGATCGAGGAAATCCGCAACGGCACGCTGCAACTGCGCATGGTGCCCATCGGCGAGACCTTCGCGCGCTTCCGGCGAGTCGTCCGCGACACGGCCGCCGAGCTCGGCAAGGACGTCGCGCTGGAGATCGTCGGCGGCGAGACCGAACTCGACAAGGCCGTCGTCGAGCGCATCGCCGACCCGCTGATGCACCTGGTGCGCAACGGGCTGGACCACGGCCTGGAGCCCCCCGAGCAACGACTGGCCGCGGGCAAGCCGGCCCAGGGCAAGCTGACCTTGTCGGCCTGCCACGAGTCGGGCAGCGTGCTGATCCGCATCATCGACGACGGCCGCGGCATCCAGCGCGACAGGGTGCTGCAGCGCGCCTGGGAGCGCGGCCTGGTCGAGCGCGGTGTGACACCGCCCGATGCCGAGATATTCAACCTCATCTTCGAGGCCGGTTTTTCCACTGCCGAGAAGGTCACCAACCTGTCGGGCCGCGGAGTCGGCATGGACGTCGTGCGCCGCAACATCGAGGCGCTGCGCGGCACCGTGGCCATCCACAGCGTCGAGGGCCAGGGCAGCACGATCGAGATCCGCCTGCCGCTGACGCTGGCCATCATCGACGGCTTCCTCGTCGGCGTGGGCACGAGCAAGTTCATCTTCCCGCTCGAGTCGGTCGTCGAGGTGATCGAGGACCGGCCCACCGCCACCGCGCTGGATGCGCGCGGGCGCAGCGTGGTCGAGTTGCGTGGCCACGTGCTGCCGGTGCTCAGCCTGCGCACCCTCTACGCACTGGACACACCGCCGCCCGAGCGCTGCAGCGTGGTCGTCATCCAGGCGGGCACGCAGCGCTATGGCGTGCTCGTCGACATGCTGCTCGGCCAGCACCAGACCGTCATCAAGCCGCTGGGCCGCATGTTCCGCAGCCTGCGCGGCATGTCCGGCTCGTCGATCCTCGGCAGCGGCGAGGTCGCCCTCATCTTCGACGTTGCCTCCTTGAACCAGCTGGCCGCCGAACCCTCCATCCGCGTGCAACAACAACCCACCGAAAGACTGTCATGAGCCAAACCAGCCCCTCCTTCATGGCCCGCCTGTTCGCAGGTGCTGAACTCCAGCAATCGGCCCAGGCGCTGGCCCGGCTGGAGAGCGAACGAGCCCGAATCGAGACCGAGCGCGCGACGCTGGAGCGCGAGCGCACCGATGTGTCGTCCACGCTCGCGCAGGTCAAGGCCCGGCTGGACGAAGTCGAGTCCGAGCTCAAGGTGCGCACCGACATCATGAACGAGACGAGCATCGTCTCGGAGGCAGACAAGAAGGGCGACATCCTCAGCATCAACGAGAAGTTCATCGAGGTCTCGAAATACTCTCGCTCGGAGCTGATTGGCCAGCCGCACAACACCACGCGGCACCCGGACATGCCCAAGGATGTCTTCAAGCAGATGTGGGCCACCATCGGCCGTGGCCAGATGTTCCGCGGCATCATCAAGAACCGCGCGAAGGACGGCACGCCCTACTACGTCGACGCGGTGATCGCGCCGATCCTGGGCGAGAACGGCAAGCCGATGAAGTACCTCGGCGTTCGCTACGACATCACCGCCTCGGAGATCGAGCGCCAGAACGCACGCGGCATCGTCGAAGCGATCGACAGTTCATCCGCCTTCGTCGAGTTCAAGCCCGACGGCACCATGACCAGCGCCAACGGCAACTTCCTCGGCGTGATGGGCTTCTCCGCCGACGAGGTGATCGGCCGCCACCACCGCATGTTCGTCGACCCGGTTGATGCCGCGGCGCCGGCGTATGCCGAGTTCTGGCGCCAGCTCGGCGACGGCAAGGCGCAGAACAGCACCTTCCGCCGTGTCGCCAAGGGCGGCCGCGAGGTCTGGATCCAGGGCGTCTATGCGCCCGTGAAGGACGAGATGGGCCGGGTGATGAAGATCGTCAAGATCGCCAGCGAGGTCACCGCCGAGGTGGTGGCCGCACGCATGCTGCGCGAGGCCGTCGAACAGGCCCGGACAGTCACCACGGCCGCCATGGCCGGCGACCTGGCGCAGCGCATCCCGATGGAGGGCAAGACCGGGCCGATCGCCGAGCTGTGCTCCGGCGTCAACGAGCTGCTGGAAACCAGCTCGGTCATCTTCGCCGACGTCGGCCGGGTCTTCGGCGCGCTCGCCGAGGGTGACCTGAGCCAGCGCATCACGCGCGAGTACGCCGGCACCTTCGGCCAGGTTCGCAGCGACGCCAACACGACCAGCGAGGCGCTCGCCGGAATCATCGAGGACGTCGGCCGCGTGTTCTCCGCGCTGGCCAACGGCGACCTGACCCAGCGCATCACCCGCGACGCACGCGGCACCTTCGACCAGGTCAAGCAGGATGCCAACTCGAGCTGCGAGAAGCTCGCCGCCATCATCGACGAAGTCCGGGCCGCGGCCACAGCGCTCACCGGCGCAGCCAACCAGGTCAGCGCGACGGCGCAGTCGCTGTCGCAGGCCGCCAGCGAGCAGGCCTCGTCGGTGGAAGAGACCACGTCCTCGATCGACATGATGTCGGCCTCGATCACCCAGAACAGCGACAACGCCAAGGTCACCGACGGCATGGCCACCAAGGCCAGCAAGGAAGCCGGCGAAGGCGGCCAGGCGGTCAGCCAGACGGTGACCGCCATGAAGCAGATCGCCGCGAAGATCAGCATCGTCGACGACATCGCCTACCAGACCAACCTGCTGGCGCTGAACGCGGCCATCGAGGCGGCGCGCGCTGGCGAGCATGGCAAGGGCTTCGCGGTGGTGGCCGCTGAAGTGCGCAAGCTCGCCGAGCGCAGCCAGGAAGCCGCCAAGGAGATCGGCGACCTGGCGGCCAACAGCGTGTCCACCGCCGAGCGCGCAGGCAAGCTGCTCGACGAGATCGTGCCGTCGATCCAGAAGACCAGCGAACTGGTGCAGGAGATCGCCGCGGCCTCGCAGGAGCAGAGCCAGTCGGTGACGCAGATCGGCGGCGCGATGGGCCAGCTGAGCAAGGCGACGCAGCAGAACGCCTCGGCCTCGGAGGAGCTGGCGGCGACGTCCGAAGAGCTGTCCGGCCAGGCCGAGCAGCTGCAGCAGTCGGTGGCGTTCTTTGCCGCCGGCGGCCAGGGCGAAGTGCAGCGCATCGCACGAGGCGACGGCCCGAATGGCGTGGAACGCCGCGCCGCCAACACGCCGGTGCGCACCACGGTCGCACGGCCCGGCAGCACGCCGGCCCGCTTCGCGGCCACCGGCACGCACGGCAACTTCCGCCCGTACTGAGGAGCCTGCCATGCAGCAGGACCACAACGCCCAGTACCTGACCTTCCACCTCGCGGCCGAGGTGTTCGCCATC
>Ga0073899_10003689_pt1 | contig 13516 bp, 13 predicted proteins | sample KloWWTmetaKNB5Ph_FD_88975 | JGI IMG/M metagenome (GOLD analysis project Ga0073899, IMG submission 88975) | Active sludge microbial communities from Klosterneuburg, Austria, studying microevolution and ecology of nitrifiers - Klosterneuburg... | ecosystem: Engineered > WWTP > Aerobic digester >... | reverse complement strand
TTCTGAACCGGAGACATCCATGAAGCGTCTGTTCATCAAGACCGTGCTGGCCACCGTCGCCCTGGCCGCCTGCGGCTTTGCTGCTGCCCAGGAGCGCAGCTTCAAGTTCGCCCTGCAGAACCCGAAGGGCCATCCGCTGGAGATCGGCGCGCAGAAGTTCGCCGAGCTGGTCGCCGCCAAGTCGGGCGGCAAGATGAAGGTCAACGTCTTCCCCGGCGGCACGCTGGGCGGCGATGCGGCGAACGTGTCGGCGCTGCAGGGCGGCACGATCGAATTCGTGCAGCTGAACTCCGGCATCCTGGCCTCGCAGGTCAAGGCCTTCGAGGTCTATGACTTCCCGTTCATCTTCGCCAACGCCAAGGAAGCCGACGCGGTGGTGGACGGCCCCTTCGGCCAGATGCTGCACGCCATGCTGGCCGACAAGGGCATCATCGGCCTGGCCTACGTGGAACTGGGCTTCCGCAACATCACCAACAGCAAGAAGGCGATCAACACGGTCGAGGACATCGCCGGCCTGAAGCTGCGCGTGATCCCCAACGCCATCAACGTCGACTGGGTCAAGGCCCTGGGCGCCAACCCCACGCCGATGGCCTTCCCCGAGGTCTATGCCGGCCTGGAGCAGAAGGCCATCGACGGGCAGGAGAACCCCCTGTCGGTGATCCTGGCCAACAAGTTCTTCGAGGTGCAGAAGAACCTGGCGGTGACCAACCACCAGTACAACCCGCAGTCCATCATCTTCAGCAAGAAGGTCTGGGACACGCTGTCCGAAGCCGACCGCAAGGTGCTCAAGGACGCCGCCGTCGAGGCCTCGGCCTACCAGCGCAAGGTCAACCGCGACAAGTCGGCCGATGACCTGCAGGAGCTGAAGAAGGCCGGCATGCAGGTGACCGAGTTCTCGCCCGCCGAGCAGGCCAAGCTGCGCGAGAAGCTCAAGCCGGTGGTCGACAAGCATGGCGCCGCCATCGCCACGACCGTGGCCGAGCTGCAGGCCGAGCTGGCCAAGCTGCGCAAGTAAGCCGGCATGGCGGCGCGACTGCGCCGCCGCCCTCCCCTCCCCATCCCCCCATCTCTGCCCCAGTCCAGGTCCGGGTCGCCCAGGCGGCCCGGGCGGGGCGTTGTCGTTCCTACGCCATGACTACCACGCCTGACGCCGTCGCCTTCGAGCCGGCCCGCCCCCAGGTGCTGCTCGGCCTGATCGGCGCGGGCATCCAGCAGTCGCTCACCCCGGCCATGCACCAGGAAGAGGCCCGCCACCACGGCCTGCGCCTGCACTACCAGCTGATCGACCTGGAAAAGTTCCATGGCTCGGCCGCCGACCTGCCGGGCCTGCTGGACGCCGCCCGCAAGATGGGTTTCGCCGGCCTGAACATCACCTACCCCTGCAAGCAGGCGGTGATCCCCCTGCTCGACGAGCTCTCCGACGAGGCCCGGGCGATGGGCGCCGTCAACACGGTGGTGGTCCGCGACGGCCGGCTCACCGGCCACAACACCGACGGCTCCGGCTGGGCGCGCGGCTTTCGCCGTGCGCTGCCCGAGGCCGACCTGTCACGCGTCGTGCTGCTGGGTGCCGGCGGCGCAGGCGCGGCGATCGCCCATGCCGCGCTGCGCCTGGGCGTGGGCGAGCTGCGCATCGTCGATGCCGACCTCGCGCGTGCCACAGCCCTGGCGCTGGAGCTGAACGCGCGCTACGACGGCCAGCGCGCCCACGCCTGCCACAGCGCCGAGGAGGCCGTCCCCGGCGCCACCGGGCTGATCCACGCCACCCCCACCGGCATGGCCAAGCTGCCCGGGCTGCCGCTGGACGCAGCACTGCTGCGCGCGGACCTGTGGGTCTCCGAGGTCGTGTACTTTCCGCTCGAAACGGCCCTGCTGCAGGCCGCGCGCGCCATTGGCTGCCCGATCAGCGACGGCGGCGGCATGGCAGTGGGCCAGGCGCTGGGCGCCTTCGAGCTGTTCACCGGCCGCGTGGCCGATGCGGCGCGCTTGGAGCAGCACTTCCACCACTTGCTGGCCCAGCGGGCGCGACAGGGCGGTTGACGCCCCGCCCCATCGGTGGCACCTTGCCGCTGAACCCATGTCCCCCTGGTTGACGTCCCTCTCTTTCAAGGATCCGCCTGACATGAACCGCCCCGCCACCGTCCTGCAGGATTCCCGCGAAGCCCTGGGCCACCTGCCCAACCCGCTCGGGCTGCTGGGCATCGAGTTCATCGAGTACGCCACCGCCAAGCCGCAGACCCTGGGCCAGAGCCTGGAGCGCCTGGGCTTCCGCCCGGTGGCGCGCCACCGCTCGCGCGAGGTGCTGCTGTACCGGCAGGGCGACATGAACATCATCGTCAACGCCCACCGCGCGCCGGAGGATCCGCCGCTGCCCGACCGCGCCGCGATCGCCGCGGTGGCCTTCCGCGTGCGTGATGCCGCCAGCGCCTACCGCCGCGTGCTGGAGCTGGGCGCCTGGGGCGTGCCCACCCAGGTCGAGGTGATGGAGCTGAACATCCCGGCCATCCACGGCGTGGGCAGCAGCCGCATCTACTTCGTCGACCGCGTCGGCGAGTTCTCCATCTACGACGTCGACTTCGTGCCCATCCCGACGGTCGATCCACGCCCGCCGGCCATCGCCCACCTGCACCTGTTCGGCATCGTGCAGTACATCGGCTTCGACCGCCTGGCCGACTGGTGCGCCTTCTACGGCGAGCTGTTCGGCTTTGCCGAGCTGCCGGCCGAGCAGAGCTTCGGCGTGCTGACCCAGGGCCGCATCCTGGCCAGCCCCTGCGGCACGCTGTACTGGCAGCTGATCGAGCCGGCGCCCGACGCCATCGACATCGACCCCGAGGAGCTGCTGCAGCGCGTGGCCTTCGGCACGCCGGACGTGCTGGCCTCGGTGGCGCTGCTGAAGTCGCGTGGCGTGGACTTCGTCGAGTCGCCCTCGGGCGTGCACAGCGGCAGCCGTGGCGCGCTGACGCGGCCGTCGGACACCGGCCCGACCTTCGAGTTCGTCCACGACCCGCGCTGAGCAGCCTCCGGAGCACTCACCATGAACCTGCAGCGCAGCGTCGCGTCGGCCCACATCGCCGACTTCGGCATGGACACCATCACCCTGGCCGGCCCACTGGAGGCCAAGCTGGCGGCGATGGAGGCGGCCGGCTTCGGCCAGGTGATGCTCGCCGCCCGCGACATCGTCGGCCACCCGCAGGGCATCGACGCCGCGGTGGCGGCGGTCAAGGCCTCGGGCCTGCGCGTCACCGGCTTCCAGGTGCTGCGCGACTTCGAGGGCCTGTCAGGACATCTCCATGGCTACAAGATCGACATCGCCAAGCAGATGATCGGCATGGCCCGCGCCCTGGGCGCCAAGGTGCTGCTGGCCTGCAGCTCCACCTCGCAGCACGCCAGCGGCGACCTGGACGTGATCGCCCGCGACCTGCGCAAGCTGGCCATGCTGGCGCTGCCACACGGCATCAAGATCGCCTACGAGGCGCTGTCCTGGGGCCGCCACCTCAACGAGATGCACCAGGCCTGGGAGGCGGTGGAGCGTGCCGACATGCCCAACCTCGGCATCGGCGTCGACTCGTACCACGTCTTCGCCACCAACACGGCGTTGCAGCACCTGGACGGCATCGACCCGGCCAAGATCTACCTGGTGCAGCTGGCCGACTTCATGTGGCAGGAAACCCGCACCGCGCAGGAGCGCATGGAGACGGCGCGGCACTTCCGCGTCTTCCCGGGCGAGGGGGTGCACAGCCAGGCGTTGGCCGAGCTGGTTCGCAAGCTCGACGCCATGGGCTACCGCGGCGACTACAGCTTCGAGGTCTTCAACGACGACTACCAGCAGCTGCCCCTGCCCTACGTGGCCGAGCGCGGCCGCAACTCGGCCATCTGGCTGGCCCAAAGCGTGCTGCGCCGCAGCGTGCCACTGCCCGGGCAGATGCGGCTGCGCAGCGTGGCCTGACCCGACGACCCGACGGTCCGGCGGCCAGCCCCGGTTCAGCCGGCCAGCGGCCGCACCCGGTCGAGCGGGCAGCCGGCCGCCAGCCAGCCCTCGAACTCGTCGGCCAGGCGCTGGCTCTCGGCGACCGCCTGGCGCCAGTGGCGCACCCGCTGCTCGGTGGGCAGGGCCTTGAAATCCTGCCGGTCAGGCAGCTTGCCGCCGGGCAGGGTCGCCACCCAGGCCGGGTCGGGGCAGAGCACGACGAGGTTGTCCAGCCACGGGCTGGCTTGGTGGCGGCGCTTCCAGGCCTTGTCCAGCCAGCCGGGGATCAGCTGCGGAGAGAAGTGCGGGTACAGCACCAGGCCGGCGCTCGCCTCGTCGCGCGGCAGGCCGGACCAGGGCCAGTGCAGGTGATAGTCGGTGATGCCACCGTCCCAATAGGCGCCCGTCGGGCCGCCCGGGATGTCGTGCACCGCGCGCAGCCAGAACGGGATCGAGCCCGAGGCCAGGATGCTCGGCTGCAGGTTGTGTACCGTCAGCGCCACCTGCGCAGTCGGGTAGTCCGACAGTGAGAGCGGCAGCGGCTCGCGCGGGTCGGAGAACACCACCCGCTGCAGCCAGGCACCCAGCGCACGGCGGCTGAGCGCGTTGGTGGCATAGGCGCCCAGGTAGCCGGCGACCGTGCCGATGCGGTGCTCGCGGTGCAGCAGCCCGCGCCGGCCGCGGCTGGTGACCACGTGCAGGCGCAGGCGCGGATGGTTCAGCACCTCACTGGCCCGGCCGTCAAAGTGGGCCCGCAGCAGCGCCCCGAAGCGCCGGCTGACGTTGGTGGCGGTCTGCGCCTGCCCGGTGGGCGGGTCGTAGCTCTCGGCGATGTAGTCCTCGGCCAGGCGGCGCAGGGCGGCATCGGCATCGTCCAGCATCGCGCAAGCCATGCGCCAGGCGCCGATGCTGGCGCCCACCAGGTGCACGCTCGGGCCGGGCCCGCGCAGCCAGCGACCAAACAGGAAGCGGTCCAGCGGGTTGAGCGCCAGGCCCTTGGGCCCGCCCGCCGCTGCCGGCACCGCGCGGACATCCTGGGGGCGCAGCCCATGCTCACGCAATTGGGCCAGCGCGCGCGGGCCGGCGTGGAGGGTCAGGGCCTGGGGAACGGACACTGGGTAGCGGGCATCGTGGCAGCGGGACGTGCCGGGGCTCAGTGGCCGCTGGCCGCTGATCCTGACGGAGCGACAGGCACGGGCGCCCCGGCGGACGCTGCACTCGCCGCCTCGGCAGCCGCATCCACCGCCTCCATGCCGATGCTGCGCACGAAGCCGCCATCGACGTACTCGCTGTAGAGCCAGTCGCCCCCACTGTCGGTCACGCCGTCCGGCACGGGCATCGAGGCCACCGGCACGCCGCGCAGCGCCCGGTCCATGTAGCTGATCCAGATCGGCAGGGCCAGCCCGCCGCCGGTCTCTTTCGCGCCCAGGCTGCGTGGCTCGTCGTAGCCCAGCCAGACGACCGCCGCCACGCTGGGCTGGAAGCCGGCGAACCAGGCGTCCACCGAGTCGTTGGTGGTGCCGGTCTTGCCGTACAGGTCCGGCCGGCGCAGCGCGCCCTGGGCCCGTGCCGCGGTGCCGCTGCGCGTGACCTCCTGCAGCAGCTGGTTGGTGAGGAAGACGTTGCGCGCCGGCAGCACGCGCTGCTCCTCGCTCAGCGGCGGCGCAGGCGGCGCCTCGTAGACCACCCGGCCTTGCACGTCGGTGATGCGCTCGATCACCAGCGGGTCGACCTTGAAACCCCCGTTGGCCAGCACCGCGAAGGCACCGGCCATCTGCATCGGCGTGGTGCTGCCCGCGCCGAGCGCCAGTGTGAGGTTGCTGGGCTGCTTGGCGGCATCGAAGCCGAAACGGCTCACCCAGCCGTGGGCCTGCGTCAGGCCGATGTGGCGCAGCAAGCGGATGCTCACCAGGTTCTTGGACCTGGCCAGTGCCTGGCGCAGCGTCAACGGGCCGGCGAACTCGCCGTCGTAGTTCTGCGGGTTCCAGGCCCCTTCGACATCGGCGTTCTCCAGCGGCGCATCGTTGATCAGCGTGGCGGGCATGATGCCGTGCTCCAGCACCGCCGAGTACAGGAAGGGCTTGAAGCTCGACCCCGGCTGGCGCCAGGCCTGGGTGACGTGGTTGAAGGGCTGGCGCGTGAAGTCGAATCCCCCCACCAGCGCGCGCACCCGCCCGGTCGCCGGGTCCAGCGACACCAGCCCCCCCTGCACCTGCGGCCACTGCGACACCGACCAGGCCGGCACCTGCGCCGCCGTCCCTGTGGCCGCCTTGCCGCCCTTGGCCCCCTGCTGCACCACCCGCAGGATCGCGCCACGCGTGATCGCCAGCGGCTTGGTCGCCTTGGGCGCCAGCGCCGCCTGCACCCAGCGCAGGCCGTCGCCGGTGATCGAGATCACCTCGCCCGTGGCCAGCTGGGCGCTGATTTCCTTTGGGCTGGCCTGCAGCACGATCGCCACGCGCAACTCCTCGTCGTCGCGGTGGTCCTTCAGCGCCTGTGCGACCGCGGCGCTGCCCGCGCCGGCATCGGCGCTCAGGTCCTCCTGATCCTCCGGGCCGCGCCAGGCCTGGCGACGATCGTGGTCCAGGATGCCGCGGCGCAGCGCCGCCCAGGCGGCCTGCTGGTCCGCCGCGATCAGCGAGGTGGTGACCTTGAAGCCCTCGGTGTAGGCCCGCTCGCCGTAGCGCTCGAACACCGCCCGCCGCGCCATCTCGGCCACGTACTCGGCGTGCACCGAGGTGGACTGGCGCGGCCGGATCACCAGCTTCTCGGCCCGGGCGGCGTCGTGCTCGGCCTGGGTGATCTTGCCGGTCACCCGCATGCGCTGCAGCACCACGCGCTGGCGGTTGGTGGCGCGCTCCAGGTTGGTGATCGGGTTGGCGTAGGCCGGGTTCTGCGGCAGCCCCGCCAGCATGGCCGACTCGGCGATCGACAGCCGGTCCAGCGGTTTGCCGAAGTAGGCCTGCGCCGCCGCGCCGAACCCATAGGCGCGGTGCCCCAGGTAGATCTGGTTCAGGTACAGCTCCAGGATCTGGTCCTTGCTCAGCTGCTGCTCGATGCGCAGCGCCAGCATCACCTCCTTGAGCTTGCGCTCCACCGTGCGCCGCGAAGACAGGAAGAAGTTGCGCGCCACCTGCTGCGTGATCGTGGACGCACCCTGGCGCATCCCGCCCGTCAGCGCCGCCCACGTGGCCCGCGCCAGCCCGACCGGGTCCACGCCGTGGTGCTCGTAGAAGCGCGCGTCCTCCACCGCGATCACCGCGTCCTTCATGCGCTGCGGGATCTGCGCGACCGGGATGAACTGCCGCCGCTCCGAACCGAACTGGGCGATCTCCACGCCATCGCGCGTCACCACCTGCAGCGGCTGGCGCGGCTGGTAGTTGATCACCTGGTCCAGCGAAGGCAGCTGCGGCAGGATGGCCGCGGCGGCCACCCCGAGCAGCAGCAGCATCCCCGCCAGCACGGTCCCCAGCACGATCAGCAGCCGGCGTACGCGCGGACCCGCCCAGGGCCGAGCGGACGCGGTAGCGCCGACGGCCTCCGCAGCGGCAGGCGAATCGACGGGGGAAGGAATGTTCTCAGGCATCAGGGACAGCGGGCGTCAGGGGAGTCGGATCAGGCGGCCGGCGTGGCACCGCAGGTCGCGAATGATAGGCAATCGACCCGCGTGGGCCGCAGCTGCCTGGCCGAAGGCAACGCGATCCGTCGCGGCGTGCCAGCCACTGCATCCGCAGGTTCTCAGGCCACGACCAGCCAGCCCCCCTTGCGGTTGCGCTTGACCTGGTACATCGCCCGGTCCGCCAGCCGCCGCAGGTCGGTTGGGTTGTCAGCGTGGTCAGGGAACAGCGCAATCCCCACGCTGGCGCCCACGCGCTGGGCCAGGCCATCCCACAGGAAGGGCTCTGCGAAAAGGTCCACGATCTTCTGGGCGATGTCTTGGGCCAGCGCTGCATCGCCCATTCCGCCAACGACGACCAGGAACTCATCCCCGCCCACACGGGCCACCGTGTCGTCGGCACGGATGGCCCTGCTCAGCCGCCGGGCGCCCTCTTGCAGCAGCTTGTCACCGGCCTCGTGACCCAGGGTGTCGTTGACGGCCTTGAAACCGTCGAGATCAATGAACATCAGCGCCACTTTCCGGCCGGTGGTGCGGGCCTGGCCGATGGCGCGCTCCACGCGCTCGTCGGCCAGTCGCGAGGACGGCAGCCCCGTCAGCGGATCGTGGTTGGCAAACCACTCGATCTGCCCTTTCTGCCGTTCGACCTGGCGCAGCAAGTCGACGATCGATGCGTTGTAGATCCCGATCGCCCTGAGCACGAAATAGGTGAACACGCCACCGCCCACCAGCACGATCGCCCAGCCGCCGAACGTGCTGTTGTACTGGTTCAGATCCACCACCGGCGCGAGCCAACCGCGCATGAACGCGAAACCCGTCAGGCCCATCATCAGGCCGGACCCGACCGCCACGTAGAGACCCACGCGCACGGAGTACAGCGTGCCAGCGACCAGGCAGCTCAACGCAGGCCACCACGTTCCCGCAGCAGCAAGCCCGAACGGCACGATGCCAGCCATGCCAATGACGCACAGCATGGCCAGGAACAGGAAGGACTGCCACCAAGGCGAGATCCGGTCCCGGGCAACGACGACCAGCACGACCATCAACGCCAGCGCCACGTGGATGGTGTAGGTCGGCAGCCACCCGGTCACCAGTGCACGGGAAACCGACAGCGGCGCAGACACCGCCGCGCAGCGCAGCGACGCCGTCCACAGCGCATCCAGGCATTCCCGGCGCAACGCCACCAGCCGATCGTCGCCATGCCCCGGGCCATGATCCGACCCACTCGACGTCTTCGGGCGGCGCAGCGACGCGAGGCGGAAGGGATATTTAGCGGCCATCTGCGAGACATTGTCCGCGAAACCCCCATGTTTTCTCCTGCCGCCAACCCGCCCCCGCGTTCTCGCGCAGGCAACCCACCCGAACGCGGCCGTGCAGCCCCCCCCGGTTGGCTGGCACTGCGGGCCAACCGCACCCCAGGCGCCCGCCCAACCGGCCACGAGGCGACGGCTGCCACAGCCCTCACACTTTTTTCGTATCAGGCGCTTCAGCTTGCCGCCGCAATGGCCGATGTCGCGTCATCGACCCGTCAAAGCGGCCTGCCCGCCGGGCACGCCCAACAGGACTCAACAGGAACCCACGCATGAACGACACCGCGCAACTCATCAGCAAGGTCCTGGTGCTGGAAGGCGACAGCGCCTGCCATGACCGCATCAAGGCCTTCTGCGAGGACAACCACCTGCTGCCGCTCAAGGCCTATGCCGACAACGTGATGTCCGTCCTGAAGAGCAACGTGGACCTCGGCGCGATCTTCCTCTCCGAGCGCTTCAACGACCAGAGCGACGGCGGCATCCTGCTCGGGCGCAGCATCCACGCCGCCCGCCCGGAGCTGCCGATCTTCCTGCGCCGCAACGAAGGCGCGCCCATCGACCTGAGTGACCTGCCCGAGCCGGACCGCGACTGCTTTAGCGCCGGCTACACCGCCGCGCAGATGCACGAACTGCAGCCCAGCATCGACCGCTGCATCTTCAGCCTCGTCTACCCGCACGCCCTGGTGCGCGGTATCGAGGAGCTGACGCTGGTGGCGCTGGGCAACCAGTTCATCGACATCGAAGTCGACGTGCAACCCCCGCAGGTGGTGCGCGACCGCATCATCTTCGGCGAGCTCTTCAGCCTCATGCCGCTGGAGAGCGACTGGGGCCGTGGCTACCTCATGCTGCAGACCGAGGAACAGGCCCTGATGGACTTCGTGCGCCAGGGCAAGACCCTGCTGCCGGCCGACTACGACAGCTTCCGCGACGTCAACAACGTGCTGGCCGACATCACCAACCTGGTCTGGGGCACCTTCAAGAACCGCTTCGTGGTCAACGAGACCGGCAACGGCCACATGACCCAGGTGCCCATCATCGTCAACCACCAGCACCGCTACATCTCCTTCGGCAGCGACGACCCTCAGCTGTGCTTCCGCTACACCCTGCGCGACCCCGACCCCGCCAACCCCGTGCGCGTCGTGCTCGACCAGCGCTTCGTCTTCAACCTGCGCTGGCTGCCGGACAACTTCAAGGAGAACGAGGCAGCCATCGACGCGCTGGTGCACTCGGGGGGGCTGGAGTTGTTTTGAACTTTGCTTGCGCCAGCACCCGCAGCGCCGGCAGTTCTTCGCCCGCCGCCCTTACCATTCCCCTGATCTGCTGACCGGCACAATGCCTGCTCGGCCCCCCCCCCGCGTCAGAATAGTTGTCGCCCCGATAAATCCAAGAACGGGGGCGGAGATGAAGGACGAGAGTGGCTCGGTACGGACAAGCATTCAAGGACAAGGCTGTAGCACGCATGCTGCCGCCTGAGAGCGCGCCAGCGGAGGACGTGGCGCGGGAGGTGGGCGTCAGCGCGAGCACGCTGCAGCGCTGGCACAGTGAGGCCTTGGCGCAATCGCCGGGCAAGAAGGTGTGGACAGCCGCGGCGCGGTTTGATGCAGTGCTGGTGACCGCGGCGATGGACGAGTCGGCCAAGGCGGCTTGGTGCCGTGCCAAATGGCGTGTACCTCAAGGACTTGCAGGCGTGGCGTGAGAGCGCCACGCAGGCCCTGGCGGCACCGGACGAGATGCGGGCCAGCCCGAGCCAGACCAAGCAGGACCGGCGCCGCATCAAGGAACTCGAACGCGACCTGCGGCGCAAGAACGCTGCATTGGCCGAGACGACAGCGCTGCTGGTGCTGTCAAAAAAACTCGAGGCGATCTTCCAAAAGGACGAGGACGAATGATCGGCCTCGAAGATCGCCAAAGCCTGGTCCGAGACATCGCCGAGGCGCATGGCAGCGGCGCGCGCCTGCGCCTGGCCTGCGAGACCGCCGGGATCGATGTGCGAACGCTGCAACGATGGCAAGTGGGGAGCGGTCTGTGTGCCGGAGATGGCCGCGCGCAAGCCGTGCGGCCGCGCCCTCCTCACGCCTTGAGCGAAGCCGAGCGCGAGCAAGTGCTGCGCGTGGCCAACGAGTCGCGCTTCGCCGACCTGCCACCCGCGCGTATCGTGCCGATGCTGGCCGACGAAGGCGTGTACATCGCCAGCGAGTCCACCTTCTCCCGGGTGCTGCGCGAGCATGACCAGGCCGGGCGACGGGGCCGTGCCAAGCCGCCGCGACCCACGCGGGCGCCGACGACACACGTCGCCACAGCGCCGGGCGAGGTGTGGTGCTGGGACATGACCTATCTGCCGGCCCGCGTTGCCGGGCGATGGTTCTACCTGTATCTCATCCTCGATCTCTACAGCCGCAAGATCGTGGGCTGGTAGGTGCACGACAGCGACGAGTCCGTGCACGCCGCCCAACTGGTGCGCCGAACGGCACTGGCCGAAGGCATCGCCAGCCGGCCCAAGCGACCGGTGCTGCACGGCGACAACGGCGCCACGCTCAAGGCCACCACTGTGCTGGCGATGCTCTACTGGCTGGGCGTGAAGCCCTCGTACTCACGGCCCCGCGTGAGCGACGACAACGCCTATGTCGAGTCGCTGTTCCGCACCGCGAAGTACCGGCCAGAGTTCCCTGCGGAGGGCTTCGCCGATCTGGAGGGCGCGCGCCACTGGGGCGCCGAGTTCGTGCGTTGGTACAACGTCGAGCACCGACACAGTGGCATCCGCTATGTGAGCCCGACGCAGCGACATGCGGGCCACGATGTGGCCATCCTGGCGGCACGGCGCGAGTTGTACGAGCAGGCCCGCCAGCGCCATCCAGCGCGCTGGTCAGGCAATACGCGCGACTGGTCACCGATCACCGTCGTCACGCTCAACCCCGAGCGCGACGCGAACGTCGCCCAAGACCTTAAACGCCAAGATAGTCAGCCTATAGCTGCATGACCGAGGCGACAACTACCTTGACGCGCGCCGGCCCGCAGGAACGTGCCGAGCGCGTCGGCTTCTCGCCCAAGCCTGATCTGTAGGCGCATCAAGGTGCCGTACCCGGCCTCCAGGCTGGAATCCATGGCCAACACGCGGAAGATTCTCTCCACCGACCGGGCCAACGCGGGCGCGCCACTGCTGACGAACGGTGTTTTGGGTTGGTGGGCCAATGCGGCCACACCCGCTGCGCGCAAGCGTTGCCTCAGTGACCATGGTCACTTGGCTGCTTATCGGATCTGAATGACAGTCGACCTGAAGGCGGATCCCGTCCGCCAAGAATAGAGTCGATCCGCGATGAGCATCTATGCGTCGGCTAGAGTAGTCGCGCGGTATCTGCCTGCCGACGAGTTGGCGGGGCAAAACTGGTGGCGCGCCGGAAGTTTCGGCTTCGTGTGGGAAGGCGTTGGACGCGGCGTGCAAAGTGGCTGCCAACCGCAGCCGCAAGTATGTCCGCTGGAGCCTTCACGGATCCGGCAACCGCATTTGCCTGCGTTCAACCAGCGGAAGCGGCTGGTTGTGTGGCTCGACCACTCGAGAACTGAGCAACCGATGCGGAATCCGCCGGAAAGGTCAATGAGACGCATCGCTGACCAGGAATTCATATGCCAGACCGCTGGGACGTGAGCCTCTATCTCGACGAATACCAGATCGAATTAGATCGGTTTGATGATTTTGCACGCGAATCCTGTCGGCAAACCTGCGAGTGGCTCGAAGTGCTGCTGACTGAGGCCTTCAATGCCCCGTTTCACGAGAGCCTGCGCGAAACGCTACTTGACATTTGCGCCACCGTAGACGACATGTTCGTCCTTGGACAAGGGTGCGCCAGCAGATTGGCCAACGACGAAGTACTCCAAGGCGAAGTCAGGCGCGTGCTCGCAACAGCAGCTTGGCAGGGCAACCTCCGAATTCGCCAGGCAGAGCCGTCAGCAGCGCCGCTGTCCAACATACCGCAGGATGATCGAGTGCAACCGAGCGCAGCAGATCGGCAGCGCCGAGGTAGTCAGCCCAGAACCCCCCCGCAAGAAGTAGCTCTGCCGCCGCAGGCGCTCATTTGTCCTGTGACGGAGCCGGCGCCAAGCCCGCTTGCCCCGGAACTGACCTGGATCGAGGTGCAAATAGTCGACGACAGTGCGCGCCCCATTTCCGGCAAGCAAGCACGGCTGCATCTGACCGACGGCCGGGTCGTGCAACAGGTACTCGGTCCGACAGGCACCATGCGCGCCGACGACATACCCGTGGGTGTCTGCAAGCTCGTCTTGCCGGTGCAGGATCGTGCGGAGTGGATCGACCTGGACGCCTCGGCCCCTGCACAAGCTCTCAACAAGCCGTCCCAGGGCCACTGGGTCGTGCGCAATCGAATCAAGCCACCCGGACCGGAGGTGCCGGATCTGCGGACGGCTGAAAGGCATACCGTAGTAGTAGGGAGGAAGATCGTCGAACAGTTTGAAATCGACGATGCCCTATTCCGCCTATCAAGCGCGGTGCCAGGGCGATCGCATCTAAATTCTGACCATCCCCAAGACCGTCTCCAGGTAGTCCAGATCCCATCCGGCGGTGCGACGCTTGCCCTGAATGCCTAGCTTGAGGGTCTTGTCTTGCTTGATCTG
>Ga0073899_10003687_pt1 | contig 13522 bp, 8 predicted proteins | sample KloWWTmetaKNB5Ph_FD_88975 | JGI IMG/M metagenome (GOLD analysis project Ga0073899, IMG submission 88975) | Active sludge microbial communities from Klosterneuburg, Austria, studying microevolution and ecology of nitrifiers - Klosterneuburg... | ecosystem: Engineered > WWTP > Aerobic digester >... | reverse complement strand
TCAGCAAAATGCGGTCCTGTGCCTTAAGGGGAAAGGCGACCGCAAGGAACAAAGAGAAGACGAGGAATGAGCGCATGGCAACGGCGCCGAATGTAGCCCTTGGGGGCGGCTGGCAGCCTTATTATCCGACTCGGCCGGGCCATGACCAGCATCACTCAATTCTCCTGCACCGCTCCGATATCTTCGCCGCCCCATTACCGACACACATGTCAGCCAACTACCAGCAGCGCCACATCGGCCCCAATGCGGAGGAGACCGCCGCAATGCTCAAAACGATCGGCCTGCCTACCGTGCAAGCGCTTGTTGAACGCACCGTTCCGAAGGGTATCCGAACATCGGGCGCACTGGCCACTGGTGCTGCCCTCAGCGAGCACGAGCATTTGGCGAACATGAAAGCGCTCGGCGCGAAGAACAAGCAGTTCCGCAACTACATCGGCTTGGGCTTCCATGGCACATTGATACCGCCCGCGATCCAGCGCAACGTCCTGGAGAACCCCGGTTGGTACACGGCCTACACACCTTACCAAGCGGAGATCAGCCAAGGGCGGCTGGAAGCATTGTTGAATTTCCAAACGATGGTGAGCGACCTCACCGGGCTGCCGATCGCGAATGCATCGCTGTTGGATGAAGCCACTGCGGCCGCTGAAGCGATGTTCATGCTGCACAGCGCACGCCCGAAAGAACTGGCCACGGCGCATCGCTTCTTCGTGGACAAGAGCCTTTACCCGCAGAACGTAGAGGTACTGCACACGCGTGCCGTTCCGGTTGGTATCGAACTGGTGCACGGCAACGCAAGCGACTTCAAACAGGATGGCACCTTCTTCGGCATGATCGTGCAATACCCTGCTGTTGACGGCAGCGTGAACGATCTACGCGCGGTAGTGAAGAACGCCAAGGCAGCCGGTGTGAAAGTCGCAGCATGCAGTGATCTGCTGGCGCTTACGCTCCTTATGCCACCTGGCGAATGGGGTGCTGATGTCTGTGTTGGCAACAGTCAACGCTTTGGCGTGCCCATGGGTTATGGTGGTCCGCACGCCGCGTTCTTCGCCTGCACCGACGAATTCAAACGGCTTATTCCGGGGCGGATCATCGGTGTTAGCCAGGACAGGTTGGGCAAACGTGCGTTGCGTATGGCTTTGCAAACACGCGAGCAACACATTCGCCGCGACAAGGCCACCAGCAACATCTGCACAGCTCAAGCACTGCTTGCTGTAATGGCCAGCATGTATGCCGTGTACCACGGACCCGATGGGCTGAAGTCGATCGCGCAACGTGCGCATTCAGCTGCACGTGCACTTGCCGAGGGCGCGAAAGCACTCGGTTACACCTTGGGCAATGCTTCCTTCTTCGACACGATCACCCTCACAGGATTGAAGGACGCGAACAAGGTGAAGGCAGCAATGGAGTCGCGCTCCATCAACCTGCGCTATGCAGCGGACAGTGTGAGCATCAGCTTGGATGAAACCGTAGGTGAAGTGGATGTGAACGACATCCTCGCCGGATTGGCGGAAGCCGTTGGCAAAAAAGCCAGTGCCACGAGCCTTAATGGTACATCGCTGGCTGTGCCGGGCGATCTTCAGCGTAAGAGCGCGTATCTGACACACCCGGTCTTCAACACGCACCGCACGGAGACAGAACTGATGCGGTACATCAAGCGTTTGGAGAACCGCGACTACAGCCTTACGCATGGCATGATCCCACTGGGCTCGTGCACCATGAAACTGAACGCAGCCAGCACGCTGATGCCGTTGACATGGCCCGAGTGGGCGAACATGCACCCGTTCGCTCCGGCAGAGCAGGTCGGTGGCTACCAGCAGATGTTTGTTGAGTTGAGCGACATCCTCGCGAAGTGCACCGGCTTCACTGGTGTGAGTCTTCAACCGAACAGCGGCGCCCAAGGTGAATACGCAGGGTTGCTCGTGATCCGCGCATATCACCACGCCCGCGGCGATAGGCAACGACATGTTGCGTTGATCCCATCATCAGCGCACGGCACCAACCCCGCCAGCGCCGTAATGGCCGGAATGGAGGTGGTTGTGGTGAAGGCCGACGAAGAAGGTCACGTTGACATGGCCGACCTGAAAACGAAAGCCGAGCAATACAAGGACACGCTAAGCTGCTTGATGGTGACCTACCCGAGCACACACGGCGTTTACGAGGAAACGATCAAGGACATCACCGGCATCATCCACGCGAACGGCGGGCTGGTGTACATGGATGGCGCAAACATGAACGCGCAAGTGGGTCTGACAAGTCCGGGCGAGATCGGTGCCGACGTGTGCCACTTGAACCTGCACAAGACGTTCGCGATCCCGCACGGCGGCGGTGGCCCGGGCATGGGACCGATCTGTGTGAACGACAAGTTGAAGCCCTTCCTCGCCGGTCATCCACTCGTGAAGACCGGAGGCGAGCAGGCTACCGGCGCAGTGAGTAGCGCGCCATGGGGAAGCGCATTGATCCTGCTGATCAGCTATGGCTACAGCAAAATGCTCGGCGGCATCGGTCTTACGGCCAGCACCGAGAACGCGATCCTCAACGCGAACTACATCAAAGCTCGGTTGGAGAAACACTATCCGATCCTCTACGCCGGTACCAACGGTACAGTGGCGCACGAAATGATCCTGGATTGCCGGGAGTTCAAACGCACTGCTGGCATTGAAGTGGGCGACATCGCGAAGCGGTTGATGGATTACGGTTTCCATGCGCCAACTGTGAGCTTCCCCGTGGCGGGCACATTGATGGTGGAACCCACCGAGAGCGAGAACAAAGCCGAACTGGACCGTTTCTGCGAAGCCATGATCGGTATCCGCAAGGAGATCACCGCGATCGAGAACGGCACTGCCGACAAGCTGGACAACGTGCTTTTGAACGCACCGCACACGAACGAGGAAGTCTGCGCGAATGATTGGTCTCACGTGTACACGCGCGAGCAGGCAGCCTTCCCCATGCACACGCAACGCGAGTGGAAATACTGGACGGCAGTGAGCCGTGTGGACAATGCTTTCGGCGATCGCAACCTGGTGTGCACGTGCCCGCCTGTTGAGGCTTACGAGAAGGCGGAAGCGTAGCCCACAATCGATGGAGGGACCGAGTGCGTTCATCACCGCACACACCGCTCCTCCCCTCTTAACTTTCCTTCACACGAAGGCCCGATAGCTTTCGAATTCTGTGCTGTGCCGAACACCACGGCACATGGCGCGCGGCGCGTCACATTCAGCTACCACTGCGGCTTTGCACGCGGGTACGTTCACGGCCGATAGCCGGTTTCCCCTTGTACTGGCAACAACATCCACCCGTACGGGCGTGGAGACCACGCCCACAGAAACCGATGACCATGCGCCGCAAACTTCTCTACAACACCACCGCCTTGCTACTGTTCACCGCTTGGCCGTTCAATGGCCTCAACGCGCAAGTGGGACCTGCCGACCGGCACCTGAAACAAGGTGCACCCGAAGCTGTGTCATCCGCCAAGTCGGGTGGTGGCCGGATCAAGCCCGCCCAACAACTGCGCGCCAGCGGCACTTCTCTGTGGACAGAGGATTTCGAGAATGGCCTGAACGGCTGGACAGTGAACACGAGCACCGGGGACGTTGATTGGCAACTTACCACCACCGGCAACACAGGTGGCTATACTCCGGGTCCGTTGGAAAGCACGACCGGTTTCCCCGGCGGGAAATGGATCGTAGCCGACAGCGACCTTGGTGGCACGGCGGGTGTTGACGAGAATACGAGCATCACCAGCCCCGCGATCACCGGCTTGGACACAGTTGCGTACATGCTGCTGACGTTCGAGCAAAGCTTCCGACAATTGAACGATGATGAAACGACGGTGGAGGTGAGCGGCAATGGCGGCCTGAACTGGACGACCTACGCGGTGAACACCGAAGTGCCCGGCAACCAGAGCACACCCGGCGCACCGGCCTCGCAGCTGATCACCCTCAACATCAGCAACGCATTGAACGGAGGCAGCAACGATATCCGCATCCGATTCCGTTGGGTGAGCATCGAAGGATACACGTACAGCTGGCAGGTTGATGACATCGAGTTGTTCGAAGCGAATGAGAACGATCTGCAGTTGCTGAGCGTTACCCACGCCGCGTGGGACTTGAACGAAACGAACTTCCGTGGACTTCCCTACACCGTGTACCCGCAGAATGAAGTGCGCGAACTCAAGTTCCGAGGCCGTGTTACCAATACGGGTTCGCAGACACAGCACAACGTGCGCTTGCAAGTGGTGATAGATGGTCCCGGTATGAACGACGCAACACTGACAAGCGCGGCCGTTGATCTTGCACCGATAGCGACCGACAGCTTCACCATAATGGGCTACACCCCGCCCTCGGTCATCGGCGACTACATCATCAACTACACCGTGTTACAGAACGAAGCCGAGGACGAGCCCGATAACAACACCATCCAAAACGAGTTCGCCGTTAGCGAGTACGACTTTGCTCGGGATGGCGGTGCCATGGACGGCGGCTACGACAACCAAGGCGCCGAGTACGAGCTGGGGAATTGGTTCCATACGGTCGACTGGGACAACACCCTTTACGGTATAGACGTGGCGCTGACCAACCAAACCGAAGTGGATGCCGTGATACGCGGCACCGTGTATGACGAGAACCGCGACTTCGTTGCCGAAACCGAAGAGTACTTCGTGCTGCCCAGCGACCTCAACGATCAGGGCGAAGCCAAATTCATAACACTTCGGCTCACGGATCCTTTGCCGCTGGATGTGGACGTTGACTACTTGATCACCATGCACCACTTCGGTGGTACCGAAGAAGTGTGGTGCGCCACGAGCGGAGTGAGCTACGAACAGACATCCTTGCTCTTCGATTACGCTGCCAACAGTTGGTTCTACGTTACCAATACGCCCATGGTGCGCATGAACTTATCGCCTGCAGTATCAGTGGCGGAAGTCGGCTCAGTGACGGGTTTCTCAGCAATGCCCAACGTCCTCACCGATGCCACAACCCTGCGGTATACGTTGAGCGAGGGCGCCGATGTCCGGTTAGAGGTCACCGATGCTCTGGGGCGAAAGGTCCTAACCATTGACCGGGGCACCCAAGGTCCGGGCGTGCATCAAACCACCATTGACCTCCAAGGCCATGCGGCCGGCACCTACATCTGCCATTTGGTTACCGGTACGGAGCATGTTTCCCTCAGGCTGGTAAAGGAATGAGCACGGGCCCCACCTCCCGAACCCGGGAATATCGTCCGTCTGACATGTAAATGGGCAGGGTCCTTTTGTAAAGCGAAGGGCAGCGGAACGAGGCTGATCGTCGTCGAACGTTTGGTCGCACCTTCTGCCCCAAGCCGGGTATGGGTCGGGCGGCCGAAACGACCTTCCGGTTACATTCGCAACCCTTCAACACAACAACCAAACGAACATGAAACTGAAATACACCGCATTGTTGCTGGTGGCGGTATCGACGGCCGCACAGGCGCAGTACGCTGCCCCACGCGCCTCGAAGCATGGCCTTACCAGCCTCAAGCCTGCGCATACCATCGTGGATGCACCGCAGAACATTGCCAAGGCCGCCGGCGATACGGTTTGGACCGAGGACTTCGCCAACGGGTTCGCTGGCAACAACCCTTCCGGCGCATGGACGACCGGCGAGGCCGACGGCAACTGGTGGGTATACAGCCACACTGGCCCGAACGGCGCGTATAGTAACAACACCGAGGTGATCGAAAGCACCACGGCCGCCAACGGCTTCATGATCTTCCAAGCTGACTCCGGCAATACGAACTGGGCGGATACCACGATCGTTGCAGCTCCTACCAGCTGGTACGGCGCCTTGGTTTCGCCGATCATCGACCTCACCGCTACGCCGTATGTGCGCGTGGACTTCGAACAATCGCAGCGTTGGTGCTGCAGCGCTGCTCCACAACGTGTGGAAGTGAGCAGTGATGGCGGTGCCACGTGGCCCATCAGCATCCCTGTGATCACCGCCGCGGTCAACGTGGACGAAGGCACGATCACCGGGTCGGCGAACATTACCGGCGGCATCGCCGCGAACCCTGCTCAGGCGCGTTTCCGCTTCGTGTGGGACGGCACCGCATCCGGCAGCTCGCACTACCACTGGCAAGTGGACGATGTGAAACTGATCGAGGTGTTCGACTATGACCTCATGATGATGAGCGCCGCCAACCACAGCTTCGATCTTGACCTGTCGTTCGGCTACGACTCACTGCAGTACACCGTTTACCCGTACTCACAATTGCGTCCGGTTCCGTTGAACATGACCGTTCTCAACAACGGATCGGCCGACCAGACCGGCGTAACGGCGAACTTCAAAGTGACCGAAGGCGCTAATACGGTTCTGGACCAAGACCAGATCGTGGCCTGTCCTCCCGGCTCCATCCAAACCTTCTTCGTGAGCCCCGACTTCACGCCACCTGCCGTTGAAGGCACCTACGATTGCGAGTACTCCATCGCCTCTGCGGTGAGCGAGTTGACCCCGGGTGACAACACGGCCACCAGCGAGTTCAGCGTGAGCCAGTACAGCTATGGCCGCGATGGTGGCGTAGCAAGCGGCTTCGAAACCGGTGATGATGCTTCCGGACCTTACGAGTTGGGCAACCTGTTCCACATCAAGAACGAAGTGGAGTTGACCGCTGTGAGCGTTGCTTTCCGCTCGGGCGCTGGCATGGCCGGCAGCGTGGTACGCGGATCGGTGCGCTTAGTGGATGCTGACTTCACCTTGGTGGACAACACGGAGGAATACGAACTGCAATCGGGCGACTTGAACAGCGCTGCTGGAACCAAATTCGTGAACCTCGTGTTCGCCAACCCGGTGACCCTGGATGCTGAAACCCCGTACATGGTCTGTGTGGAACATTTCGGTGGCACCAACCTGCGCACCGGTAGCAATGGTGTGAGCGCCGACCAGACCTCTTTCATCTTCTTCGACGGACCGAACGGTGTTGATTGGTACTTCACCACCACCACCCCGATGGTGCGCATGAACTTCGACCCTGCTGTGGGCATTGACGAGGAAGCCGCTCGTGAACTCGCGTTGCGCGCTGCTCCTTCCGTGTTCACCGATGCTACCACCGTGCGTTTCCAGCACGATGGCGGACAGGCTTCCTGGACCTTGGTCGATGTAAGCGGCCGCGTGCTGCGCAGCGTTGACATGGGCAACTTGGGTGCTGGCATCCAGAACATCGAGATCGATGGTACCGGTTTGGCCGCTGGCCACTACATGGTGCGCGTTGTTAGCAACGGTGCTGCAGCCAGCGTTAAGCTGTTGAAGGCCGGAAAGTGATCCGCCGATAAAACGTCAATTGACGAAAGGCCCTTCGACGATGTCGAGGGGCCTTTCTCATTTGGGTCACTCGATACACCGGATGAACCACATTTCACCATTCGACACGTTCCCGCGGTCCAGGGTGAACGGGCGGTGAAGCGCGCGATTACATTTCCGGTCAAACCCTTGTTGACATGAAGTACATCTACATCAGCGCTATGCTGTTGGCTCCTGCAATGGCATTGGCGCAACAACCGCACACCCCCTTCCTTCCACACCCCGAAGGCAAGCACTCGGGGAACGTCGTTGCAACGTCCACCGCACCGGCAGCCCGGGCCAAAAGCCTCGACTACTACACCGAGGAATTCACCAGCAGCCTCAACGGTTGGACCGTTGTGAACGACTTGGGCAACTTGGATTGGACGTGGACCGATGTCGGCCCCGGCACCACCACCAGCACCTATCCGGTGCCACCGCTCGGTACCACCACCGGTGGCTGGGCGATCATCGACGATGACTTCCTGGGGCAGAACGGAACGGAAACCAACACGTGGCTGATCTCGCCGGTGATCGACCTGAGCCTTGCACCTCAATACCTGAAGCTGGAATTCGAACAGTATTTCCAGGAATTCCAGAACGACACCACATACGTGGGCATCACCGTGGACGGCGGCCTGAACTGGAACCAGATCGCGATCAACGATGATGTGGGCCGCGATGGTCGCTCCAACCCTGAGCTGATCGATCTCAACATCAGCGACTGGGTGGCGCTGGGGCCCAGCACTGTGCAGATCGGCTTCCGGTATTCCGCGATCTGGGATTATGGCTGGCAGGTGGACAACGTCCACATCACGGATCTGGAGGCGAACGATATCGCGCTGCTCAACACGCACTACACCAACTTCGACTTCGCCAACACGGGGTTCTCCGAGATCGAATACTCCATCTACCCGCAAGAGCAAGTGCGGCCCATGCAGCTGAAGACCGACATTAAAAACAAAGGCTACGCGACCCAGACCGATGTGACGTTCGGCGTGGATGTGACGGGCCCGGGCGGACCTGAGTACACCGGCAATACCGTTGCTGGTGATCTGCTTGCCGCTGAACTGGCGCCCGTAGCCAACGATGGGTTCACGCCTTCCGCGGCGATCGGCTTGTATGAAGTTGAATTCCATGCGTCGCAGAACGAAGTGGACGACGACCCGAGCGACAACGACCGGTCGATGACCTTCCAAGTGAGCAGCGATGTATTCGCACACGACGACGGCACGGTGCAGCAGTACTTGGAGCAAGGCATCGATAACGTGGGCGACCAGTTCGAAGTGGGCAACTACTATGAACTGTTCCAGGATCAGGATCTCTTGAGCGTGCGTGTTGCGTTGCACGAGAACACGGTCGTGGGCGCGCTGATCTATGGGATCATCTACGACGACCAGAACCCACCCGCGCAGATCGACCTGACGGCCGACTACGAAGTGACGCTTGCCGACCTGAACCCATTGGGCGGCACTTCGTTCGTTGATATCCCGCTGAACGCGCCGTTGCAATTGTCGGCAGGAACGGTGGTACTGGTGATGGCCGGCTCCTACGGCGGTTCCGAGCAAGTATCGTTCGCCACCAGTGGCAATAGTGCAGCGCAGGTCAGCATCATCAACTACCCTGTCCCCGGTGACATTTTCTATGTGACCAAGACACCGATGGTGCGCGCCATCTTCGAGAACACCACGGGCATTGGGGAAGTAGGCAGCATCGCCGATGGTGCGGTGGTTACCCCGAACCCGACGGAAGGCAGCGCTGTACTCAGCTTCACACTGGGGCAACGCGCTCGTGTGCAACTGGAAGTGCGCGACATGTCAGGCCGTTTGGTGTTGAACAGTGATCTCGGCAAGCGCGTCGCCGGACAACAACTGGTGGACGTTGACGGGCGCAACTTGTCAGCAGGCACCTACACGTGGACGCTCAGTTCCGATGGTCAACGCCGCACGGGACTGTTGGTGCGCAACTGATCGGGCCAGGTGAATGCAGAACCCCCGCGCCGGATGTTCGGTGCGGGGGTTTTTCGTTTTAGGCGATGTGAATGCGGGCGGCGGCGGGTGTGCGCGGGAACCCTCGCCCCTACCCGCCCATCGCCTTCTTTACGCGTTTCATCAATCCGCTGGCGTACACGAATGCGCTCAACTCAGGGTTGTCGGTGTGCAACAACTCCTCGCGGCCGCCTTTCCAATGCTTGCGGCCTTCGTGGATGAAGATGATGTTATCGCCGGTCTCCATCACGCTGTTCATGTCGTGCGTGATGACGATGGTAGTGATGCCGTATTCCTCCGTGAGTTCAGCGATCAACTGATCGATGACAATGCTCGTCTGTGGATCCAAACCACTGTTCGGCTCATCGCACAGCAGGTACTTCGGTTGCATGGCGATAGCGCGGGCAATGCCCACGCGTTTCTGCATGCCTCCGCTGATCTCGCTGGGGAAGAGCTTGTTCTTCTCCGGCTCGATGCTCACGCGTTGCAGGCACAGCTCCGCTCGTTCGCGCATGGCGCCGGGTTCCATCACACCGAACATGCGCAGCGGGAACATCACGTTCTCGATCACGGTAAGCGAATCGAACAGCGCACTGCCTTGGAACAACATTCCGATCTCCTGCCGCACTTGGCGCTTCTCATCCTTCTCCAAGTGGTGGAAGGAACGACCGTCGTACAACACCTCCCCTTCCTCGGGCACATGCAAGCCCACGATGCATTTGGCCAGTACGCTCTTACCGCTACCGCTCTTGCCGATCACCTGATTGATCATGCCCGGCTTGAACACGGCGCTGATGTCGGTGAGCACCTGCGTGCTACCGAACCGCTTGCTCAATCCCTTCACCTCGATCACGCGAGCAGGAGTTTGGTGAGCACGAAGTTGCTGATGATGATGGCCACGATGCTGTACACCACGGCCGTGGTACTGCTGATACCCACCTCGCGCGTTCCACCTTGGGTGTAGTAACCGTGGTAGCCGCTAACAGTGGTGATGATGAAGGCGAACACCTCCGTTTTGATGAGCGCGTAGGTGATGCTGAACGGCATGAAATCCATACGGATGCCGGTTTGGTAGGCGGATGTGCTGATGATGCCCGTGGCCGCCACGATGAGATAACCACCGAACACGCTCAGGAACATGCTCATGATGATGAGGAAGGGGAAAATGAGCACGGCGGCGATCACCTTCGGCAGGATGAGGTACCCCGCACTATTGACGCCCATTATGTCCAAGGCATCGATCTGTTCCTTCACCCGCATGCTGCCGATCTCTGCGGCCACTGTGCTGCCCACCTTGCCGGCCAGGATCAGGGCAATGATGGTGGGGCTGAATTCCAAGATGGTGCTTTGCCGGGTGGCGAAGCCCACCAGCGTGTCGGAAATAAGCGGGCTGTTGATGTTGCTCTTGGTCTGCAGGGCGATGACCGCGCCCATGAACGCGCTGAGCATGGCCACGATGCCCAAGCTCTTCACCCCTAAAAGGTCGATCTCCTCAATGATGCGCCGCCAATAGACCCCGAGGCGCTCCGGGCGGCCGAAAACCTCGCCCATGAGCTGGAAATAACGGCCGATATGGAAGAGAATACGCATCCGCTGCAGGGGGCCGAAGATATCGGGAGGCACTTGCGGCGGAAGCCACGGTCCAAGGCCCGCATCCACACAGCGTGGTGGTATGTTCCTTCTACATTTGGCCGACCACCATGGCCAAGCTGTTTTTCCGGGGAAAGAACGTCGCATTCGCCTGCGTTGTCGTGCTGTTCTCCAGCGGCTGTGCCCTGTTCAAGAAACCGTGCGATTGCCCCAAATGGGACTTCGTTCCGGTGCCCGAGCGGGAGTATGATGTGCATGGCAAGGCACCCTCGTTTTCCACCCCCTCAACGCTCCCGAACGTTTAATGCTCGCTGCGCATACCAATGCCTCGGAGGCTCTTTGCCGCCGACTTCCCGCTGCCGCCGTTCCGGTGGTCATCAACTTCCTCCGTCGCAATCCGGTGCAGGTACGCGTATCGAAACCGCGCATCACCAAGTTGGGCGATTACCGCAACGCGTATGGCACACAGCCGCACCGCATCAGCGTCAACGCCAACCTCAACAAATACGCCTTCCTGGTAACGTTGGTGCACGAGTTCGCGCACTACACGACGTTCGTGCGCACGCGCCGCATGACCAACCCGCACGGCAAAGCATGGAAGGATGATTACGCGCAACTCATGCGCCCCTTCATGAGCCGCGATGTCTTTCCAGCGGACATCCTGCATGCGCTGGAGCATCACTTGCACGATGCACCCGCCAGCAGTTGCACCGACCACAACCTCCTGCGCATCCTCCGCCGCTACGACCCCGACCCGGTGCTTTTCGTGGAAGAATTGCAGGAGCGCAGCATCTTCCGGCTGAACGGGAAACTCTTCGTGAAAGGCACACGGTTGCGCACCCGGTTCAAGTGCCGCTGCCTCAACGACAGGCGTACGTACCACATTGACGCCGTAGCCGAAGTGCAGGTGGATCGTCCGGTGCAAGCGCGCAAGGCCGGTTGAAATTCCCGCTGATCGCTGGTTGTTGGTTGGTTGTGCCTGTCAGCGGACCAAGATCATGAGCCGAGCAACCACCGACCAACAACGAACAACCGACATTTGTCCTCCTGAACGATGATCGACAAGCACCACTACTGCGTGATCATGGCCGGCGGCATCGGTAGCCGTTTCTGGCCCATGAGCCGCAGCTCGCGACCGAAGCAATTCCTCGATGTGCTGGGCATGGGCCGCACCATGCTGCAACAGACCTACGACCGCTTCCTGGCGCTGTGCCCACCGGAGAACATACTGGTGGTGACCAACGCCGGATACAAGCACTTGGTGAAAGAGCAACTGCCCGCTATGACCGACGCGCAGATCCTGCTGGAGCCTGCTCGCCGTAATACGGCTCCCTGCATCGCTTACGCAAACCACCGCATAGCCGCGCTGGACCCCGACGCGCTGATCGTAGTAGCCAGCAGCGATCACTTGGTACTGAAGGAAGCCGAGTTCCACGCCACGGTGCTCAACGCCTTCATGCAAGCTGCGAAGGGCGATCACTTGGTGACATTGGGCATCGTGCCCACCCGCCCGGATACCGGCTATGGCTATTTGCAGTGGACCGATGAACCCGGCACCGTGCACCCGAGCGTGAAACGCCTGAAGACCTTCCGCGAGAAGCCCGACCATGCGACGGCCGAGTCGTTCCTCAAGAGCGGTGACTTCCTATGGAACAGCGGCATCTTCATTTGGAGCCTCAAGAGCATCACCAAGGCATTCGCCGAGCACCTGCCGCAGATGGAAGCCCAGTTCGCTGCGGGCGATGGGCTCTATGGCACATCGAAGGAACAAGCCTTCATCGATGGCATGTACACGCAGTGCGAGAACATCAGCATCGATTACGGCGTGATGGAGAAGGTGAAGAACGTGTACACGGTGCAAAGCGATTTCGCATGGAGCGACCTGGGCACGTGGGGCAGCCTCTACACGCACCTGCCCAAGGACGACAAGGGCAACGCCGTGGTGGGCGACAATGTGAAGCTGCACGACAGCAGCGGCAACATGATCCGCACCGAGGACGGCCGCCTCGTGGTGCTGCAAGGCCTGGAGAATTGCATTGTGGTGAGCACCCCCGATGTGCTGCTGGTCTGCCGCCAGCGCGATGAACAACAGATCAAGCAGTTCGTGACCGACGCGGCAGCGCTCGACGGCGGGAAGTACGTGTGAGTTGGGAGGGGGAAAAGAACATTGGCTCACGCGGAGGCGCGGAGTTCGCGGAGAATATTCCCTTGAGTGCTCCGCGCCTCGGCGTGAAGTCGCTCACCCCCCGCCTACTTTCGCACAATGGCGCCCGGCAAACTGGATATCGCACCTTTCAGCAAGGCCCTGACTTCGCTGAAAAAGGTGTTGAAGTTGGATGCCAACGACGAGGTGGTGCGCGACGCTGCTATCCAACGCTTCGAGTACACCTACGAGCTGTCGTGGAAGATGATGGAGCGCCACATCAATTGGGCCCGCGCCGAGCGCCAAGGCGCCCCGCTGATCCGCAAGGAACTGTTCCGGGAGGCTGCGCGCTACGGTTTGGTCAGCGATCCGGTGCGCTGGTTCGATCATCAAGAAGCGCGCAATGCCACGAGCCACGCCTACGATGAGAACAAGGCGCGCGCGGTGTTCGCCGCCATTCCGGCCTTCGTGGTGGATGCCGATCACCTGTTGAAAGCCCTGCGCGAAAG
>Ga0073899_10003686_pt1 | contig 13522 bp, 11 predicted proteins | sample KloWWTmetaKNB5Ph_FD_88975 | JGI IMG/M metagenome (GOLD analysis project Ga0073899, IMG submission 88975) | Active sludge microbial communities from Klosterneuburg, Austria, studying microevolution and ecology of nitrifiers - Klosterneuburg... | ecosystem: Engineered > WWTP > Aerobic digester >... | reverse complement strand
AGCGGGCGACATCCCCCTGTGCTCCCGGCCCGACCTCGCGCCGCCTGCCCCAAACCCCAAATCGCCAGTGCCCGCAGCGGATTCGCCGGTGGAGCCGGCTGCGGCAATGGCCGCAGCGGGCGACATCCCCCTGTGCTCCCGGCCCGACCTCGCGCCGCCTGCCCCAAACCCCAAATCGCCAGTGCCCGCAGCGGATTCGCCGGTGGAGCCGGCTGCGGCAATGGCCGCAGCGCACGAATCCAAACACAATCCCAACGCGGATCATCGGTGGTGCTATCGTGTGCGCTTTCGCGGCAAACCTCGACAATCCCCACCACCGCCTTGCCGATGTTGGAATGATAGAAAAACCCGCGGTCCCCGACCTTCATCGCCCGCATATTGTTGCGCGCCAGATAGTTGCGCACGCCATGCCATTCCTCACCCAAGGCCCCCTTGGCAACTTGGGCATCCCAACCCCAGGTGTCAGGCTCGGATTTGAACAGCCAGAAGTTCATCCGACGACCTTTTTCCATTCGCTGATCATCACGCTTTCGAACAACCCCGCCTTGCCGTAGGGGTCAGCCGCAGCCCAGGCCTGCGCCTGCTCCAGCGTATCAACGTTCAGAACCACCAGACTGCCGGTCATCTGCCCGTCGTTCAGAAACGGACCGGCCATTTCCACCACGCCCGAGGCTTCGATATGCGCCAGATGTGCCGCGCGGTTGTCCAGCCGGGTTTGCAGATGGCCGGGTTTGTCAATGCAGATGAGGGCGATGCGCATGGGTTACTCCTGTTTCAAAGGCCGCGAAAGCAGCGCCTGAATGGCCTGCGGCAAGGTGATGTGGTGATCTATCACCGCAGCAATCATGCTGGTGATCGGCATGTCGATTTGCAAGCTTTTCGCCATGTTAGAGACTGCTTTTGCAGTGGCCGCGCCTTCCACCGTGACATGCGGATCAAAGCCCTGCTTTGCCCCCAGCGCCTGCCCATAGCGGAAATTTCGCGACTGTTCCGATGTGCAGGTCAGCACCAGATCGCCAAACCCCGACAGCCCCGCCAGCGTTTCCGCCTTGGCCCCAAGGCCGAGCGCCAGCCGGGTCATTTCCGCGTATCCGCGCGTCATCAGCGCCGCGCGGGCCGAATCGCCAAGACCAGCGCCGATCACAATTCCAGCCGCAATCGCGATGACGTTCTTCAATGCGCCGCCCAGCTCTGCCCCGATGACATCCCGCGTGCGATACAGCCGCAAGCTGGGGGTCGACAGCAGATGTTGCAGCGCCTCGCCATCCGCGCAGGCCAAGGTCAATGCCGTTGGCAGCCCACGCGCAATATCGGCGGCAAAGCTGGGTCCGGTCAGAATTGCAAACGGCGACTGCGGGCAAGCGGCCTCGATCAGCGCGGTCGGGCCCTTCAGCGTGGTCAGATCGACCCCCTTGCAGCAGGCTACCAAAGGCAGCCCGTTCAGGCTGGGATGGTCGGCCAGAAACCCGCGCAGCGCCTGCATCGGCAACGACAGCAGCACCGCATCCGCCCCGGCTAAATCGGCGGTTTCTGCCGTAACAGAGACTGTTTGCGGCAGCGCAACCCCCGGCAACCGCACCTCGTTCGCCCGCGTCCGCGCCATGTCAGCGACATGATCGGCATCCCGCGCCCACAGCGACACGGCCCTGCCTTCACGACCCAAAGCCACCGCCAAAGCCGTGCCGAAAGCCCCCGCGCCGATCACGCCGATCATGCCTTGGCTCCCTTTTTGCCCGACCCGATCATCGGTGCCGCCGTCGCATCCAGCGGCCAGCGTGGCCGCGCCGCAAGCGCCATGTCATCCACCATTCCTGCGCGAAACCGCTCGATCCCCGCCCAAGCGATCATCGCCGCATTATCAGTGCAAAGCCGCAGCGGGGGTGCCAGAAACCGTACACCGGCCTTGGCGCAAACAGTCTCTAACATTGCCCGAATAAGCGTATTTGCCGCCACCCCGCCCGCCACGGCCAAGGCAGGTTGCGCCGGTGCATGTTCAAGATAAATCGCCAAGGCCCGCCGGGTTTTCTCGGCCAGAACCTCGGCCACCGCCAGTTGAAACGCCGCGCACAGATCGCGGCGATCCTGCACCGTCAGCCCGCCTTTTTCAGCAATGACCGCATCCCGCGCCCGCAGCAGCGCGGTTTTCAACCCTGAAAACGACATATCGCAGCCGGGCCGATCCAGCAGCGGCCGCGGGAAGACAAAGCGCTTGGCATTGCCCAGCGCCGCCTCGGCCTGCACCGCTGGCCCACCCGGTTGTGGCAGGCCCAAAAGCTTGGCGGTCTTGTCAAACGCTTCGCCGGGTGCGTCGTCAATCGTGCCACCAAGTCGTTGAAAACGTTCAATAGAATGGGCAATCAGAAACTGGCAGTGCCCGCCTGACACCAGCAGTATCAGATAGGGAAACGCCAGTTGGTCCGTCAGCCTTGGCGTCAGTGCGTGACCCGCCAGATGGTTTACCCCGACTATCGGTAGCCCTGTCGCAGCCGCCAACCCCTTGGCCAGCATTACCCCCGACAGCACCCCGCCAATCAGCCCCGGCCCCGCCGTCACCGCAATGCCGTCCAGATCGCCAAGCCAAAGCCCGCTTTCTGCCAGCGCCTGTTCGACGCAATGATCCAGTCGTTCGGCATGGGCGCGCGCGGCGATTTCAGGCACGACACCGCCAAAAGCTGCATGCAGCGCCGTCTGCCCTTCGACCACCGAGGCCAGAATCTGCGGCGCATCGCCCGGCACATGCCGGATCACTGCCGCAGCGGTATCGTCGCAGCTTGATTCGATGCCAAGAAAGGTAAGCGTCTGCGCCATAGTCTGCCGTTGATTGCCCGCCTGAACGCAGGTAACACCAAGACCATGGTCAGACAATCCCGCCCCACGATCCTGCTGACGCGCCCGCTGGCGCAAAGCCGGCGCTTTGCGGATCAGGTCGGCGGCGCGGTGATCTCGCCGCTGATGCTGCCCGAGTTTTTGGACGCGGCGCTGCCCGCTGGCGATTTTGCCGCGCTCATCCTGACCTCCGAGACTGGCGCCGAGGCCGCACGGCGGATTTCCGCCACCGGGGCGGTGCTGCCAAGCCTGGCTTACTGCGTTGGGGGGCGGACAGCTTTAGCGGCGCAGGCGGCAGGATTTCAGACCCTTTCAGCCGATGGCGATGTGAACGCGCTGCTGGCCCTGATCACCGCCCAGCCCGCCGCTGGCCGCCTGCTGCTTTTGCGCCCCGTGGATGCCGCTGGCGATCTGAAAAATTCGCTGATTTCAGCAGGGATAGAGACGGTTTCCGTGACGGTTTACCGCCAGAAGCCGCAACGCCTGAACGCTGAAGCCACCGCGCTGTTGCAAGGCGATAGCCCGGTAATCCTGCCGGTTTTTTCGCCGCGCTCGGCCCGGCTGCTGGCGGCAGAGATCCGCCGTATCCATGGCCGCGCTCCGCTGTGGCTGGCCGCACTCAGCCCGGCGGTGGCGCAGGCCTTCGATCTGCACGCTGCCTTGATCCAGATCGCGGCGCGGCCCGAGGCTTCGTCTATGCTGGATGCAGTGGCGGCGTTGCAGCGGGACAGGATCGGTTCTTGAACCAAACCCGGTCGACGCATTAGCTTGGCTACAACGGGCAAGGCCCGACACCCATAGGCGAGGTCTGGGATGGCTGACACAGAGACGAACGAGCTGGAGGCAGCGCCGGTGGCACTGGCCGAACCCGAACGCCCGGCCGAGCCGAAATCCGATCCGGTCCCGGCACCTGTTCCAGGACGCAAAGGCGGCTGGCTTGGACCGATCCTTGGCGGGGTGATTGCCGCGGGTGCCGGCTATGGGCTGGCGCAATATGTGCCAAATGGCTGGCCATTGCAGGATACTTCGGCGCTGCAAGCCGCTTTGACCGCGCAGCAGCAGGAAACCGCCGCGCTGAAGACGCAACTGGACGAGCTTTCGGTTCGGTTGGCCGCACAGGACACAGCCGCTGCCCCAGATCTAGCCCCACTCGATACCCGCATAGCCGCGCTGGAATCTCGCCTGACCGCGATCGAGGCTTTGCCGACAGATGGAAGTGGTGCCTCTTCGGCGGCTTTGGCTGCGCAGGATGCGGCGATAAAGCAGATGCAGGCGCAGCTTCAGGCGCTGCAAACCGCGACCCCTTCCCTTGATACCGCCGCTGCCGAGGCTTTGCTGCAAGATGCTCAGGATGCTGCCGCCAAGATCAAGGCCGACGCAGAAGCTGTCGCCAGAACTGCCGAGGCCCGCGCCGCCTTGGGTCGTCTGCAAGCCGCACTGGATAGTGGCTCTGCTTACGCCGCTGCCCTGCCCGCCTTGGGGCAAGTGCCTGAAATCCTGACCAATAACGCCGAAACCGGCCTGCCCACTCTTGCTGCGCTGCAAGACAGCTTCCCCGAGGCCGCTCGTGCTGCACTGGAGGCCGCCTTGCGCGCCAACATGGGCGAAAGCTGGGGCGAGCGCGTCACCAGCTTTTTGCGCAGCCAGACCGGCGCACGGTCGCTGACCCCGCGCGAAGGCAACGATCCCGATGCCATCTTGTCGCGCGCCGAAGCCGCTTTGACCAACGGCGATCTGGCCACCGCGCTGGCCGAGATCGCCACGCTGCCGGCAGAGGCGCAAGCCGCGTTGCAGGGGTGGCGCAGCACGGTGGAATCCCGCATTGCGGCACAACAGGCGGTTGCGGATCTTGCCGCAACCATTGGTGAATAGGGGCGCATGATGATCTGGTCTTTGCTCAAGGTTCTGCTGTTCATCGCCGCCATCGCCGCGCTGACCTTTGGGGCCGATTTGCTGCTGCACAACGATGAAGGCGTCCGCATCGCTGTTGCCGGTTGGGAATTCACTCTTGGCCCGCTGCAAACCGCCATCCTGCTGCTGGTTCTCGTCGTGGTGCTGTGGGCGGTGATGAGGCTGGTCGGCCTCGTCGTCGCCACCCTGCGCTTTCTGAACGGCGATGAAACTGCGATTTCGCGCTATTTCGACCGCAACCGCGAACGCAAGGGCTATCAGGCGCTGACCGAGGGTATGCTGGCGCTGGCTTCGGGCGAAGGTCGTCTGGCGTTGATCCGCGCCCAACGCGCCGAGAAATACCTGGAACGACCTGAACTGACAACGCTGCTGGTCGCCCAGGCCGCTGAAGCCGCAGGCGATGGCAAGCGCGCCACCGAGGCCTTCAAGACGCTTCTGGCGACCGATTCCACCCGCTTTGTCGGTATTCGCGGCCTGTTGAGGCAAAAGCTGGCCGAGGGTGATAGCGAAACCGCGCTGGCCTTGGCCGAGAAAGCCTTTGCGCTAAAGCCCAAGCACGCTGAAACGCAGGACATCCTGTTGAAGCTGCAATCGGAAAAAGCCGATTGGAAGGGTGCGCGCGCCACATTGGGGGCCAAGCTGAAAGCCGGCGCCTTGCCGAAAGACGTTTATCGTCGCCGCGATGCGGTGCTGGCGCTGCAAGAAGCGCGCGGGGTGATGGACGAAAAAGCTACCGCCGAGGCGCGCGAAGCTGCGATCGAGGCCAATCGGCAGTCGCCCGATCTGATCCCTGCAGCCGTGCTGGCAGCGCGCGGGCTGATCGACAAGGGCGACAAGAAATCCGCGACACGTGTGCTGAAAAAAGCGTGGGAAATGCGGCCCCACCCCGAACTTGCTGCCGCTTTTGCCGAAATCGAGCCTGATGAAATCCCGCAGGAACGGCTGAAACGCTTCCGCAGCCTGACTGGTTTGCACCCCGATCATGACGAAACCCGCTTGCTGTTGGCCGAGTTGCACATTACCGCCGAGGAGTATCCAGAAGCCCGTCGCGCCCTGGGTGATCTGGTGACCCGCCACCCGACCCAGCGTGCGCTTGCCATCATGGCCGCCATCGAACGCGGCGAAGGCAGCGACGAGGCTGTGGTGCGCGGCTGGCTGGCCAAAGCGTTGACCGCCCCGCGCGGCCCGCAGTGGTGCTGCGACAAATGCCATGCGATCCACGCGATCTGGCAACCGATCTGCGAAAATTGCGGCGGCTTTGATACCCTGTCCTGGCGCGAACCCGTTGAAACCCACGGCAGCAGCGCCACCGGAGCCGAACTGTTGCCGCTGTTGGTCAACCAGCCAGTGATCCCCGCAACCTCACCTGGCCCCGACATCCCCGAATCCGAGCCAGAGATCATCGACCTTGCCGCCGTCGCCCGCAGCGCCAACTGACCGTCATCAACGCAGGGCAAGGCAAAGTCGAAACGCGCGGTCCGGGCAGGCGAAACTCTCGCAACGAGGCGCGGACCGGTGTAGTCCGGTTCGTGGTGCGGCTTGATCATGATGGTGCATCACGTTCAACGTGGTTGCTTGAAGTGCAAAAGAAAGCGGGGCTCTGCAACGGGGCGCCAGAACGGAAAAATCCGGGATTGCCGCAGTGGCGCAGCAGGTAGAGCAATGCACGCGTTGCTCTGACCACCCGTCAGCACCGGGAGGATCAATAGATACCAACAAAATCAGGTGCTTGACAAGATGTGGGTCGGACCGGGCTTGCGATGGAACCTGTCGTCGGCCTTGAAACGAAATCGTCTTAGCCGGGCAGCGGCTTGATTTCATCTTCGCCATCCGCGCCTTTGCAAGACTGACACAGGTGCCGAACGCGTGCCCCAATCCGGATTCGAACCGAAGACCCCTTCATTACGAATGAAGTGCTCTACCAGCTGAGCTATTGGGGCTACGCAGGGGTGCGTTTAACCGACAGGGGTGCCGCGCGCAAGGCAGAATCAGTGCTCATGCCGCTGCTTCTGTAGGCTTCGATTGGGTTTTTTCTGAAGGCGACAGACGTGCAGGGATCGTTTGAGCGCCAGCATGTAAAAGCCTGTATTGCTCAGCGTGAAGAGTATCTGACGGTTTTTGACTCGGCATGTGCGGTGGCTGGCATGTGCGGTGGCTGGCATGGTGGCGGCTGCGCCGAAAAGGACGACGGATTCGACCTGCAAAGCCCCGCCCGCAGGAAGGTAGAAGATAGCGCGCGTATGTTGCGCTTTGGTCGCCATTAGGTTCACCAGTGGCGCAAGGCTGACTCGTGCTCCTGCATCACGCGGGTCTCTGCGCGTTGGTTGGACTATACAATGTCGCGCACCGATCTGCGCTCGCCCGTTTCGGACTGGAACAGTCGAGATATTTTTGAACCGTTGGGCCGCCGCGCGGCAACCCGTCTGCAACAGTGAGCCAATGATTCTGCGGGTTGCGAATGATTCAGCGGCCAAGAGCGGTGCCTGCGCATCCCCCTGCTTGATCCACTGCGCACGTTCCTGCACGGCCGCCAACGTTTACGGCCGAGCCAGCTTGCCGCATGGCGCACACGGTCATCCACCAGCGCGGTCGACGTGGTGTTGGTGCATCGCAGCGTGTGATCGCCCGCCGTATTGCTGCTCGCAGAAGACAGGGCAGTGCGCCAAGCGGGCTTGCCTTCGCGTTCAGTCAGGCACGGTGGTGGCGCTCGATTTCGCAAAGCGAGGCGGCGATCCTGCCGACTTGCCGGCTCCCGCCCCTATTCGTTTTCAATCAGCGCACGTTCATAGCTGCCAACAACCGGGCTCAGCAGGTAGTTCGCCAAGGTCTGTTCTCCGGTTGCGATCATCACCTGCGCCGGCATTCCCGGCACGATGTCCACATCTTTCAGATGCTCCAGTTGGCCCGGCTTGATCCGGATGTCGACCTGAAAATAGGGAGCACCCGTCGCCTGATCCACCAGATTATCGGCGGAAACTGCGGTGACAACGCCCTCAATCATCGGGGTGGTGCGATAGTTGTAGCCCGTCAACCGGACCCTGGCGCGGCCCCCTTCGGCCACTTGATTGACATCGTTGGGATTCACCCTGACCTCGATGACGTAGCCCGCATCATCGGGGACAAGCTCCATAAGCTTTTGACCCGCACTGATCACGCTGCCCAGGGTGTTGACCTGCAAGCCGACGATCCGCCCCGGCCGCGGCGCGCGAATCGTCAGGCGATCGACCACATCTTGCGCGCTGGCAAGTCGCTGCCGGATTTCAAAAACCCGCTCATTGATCTGCTGACGACCTTCTGTGATCTCTTTCAGATAGTCGCGACGAACCTGAAGCTTGCGTGCCTCTACTTCGGCGATCTGCTGCAGGATGGTTTGCAACTGGCTTTCGGTAACGCCGGCATTGCCTTCCATGCCGGCTTCGTCGCGACGCATGGCAAGCACCTGGCTTTTCGTGGTCAGCCCCTGTTCCAACAACGCCGAGCGAGAAACGATATCCTGGCGCAGCAAGGCAAGTTGCTGATCTTGTGCCTTCAGACGCAGTTCAGCCCCAACCTTTTGCTCTGCCAGTTGACCGATACGTTGCTGCAGGATTTCGATCTGGCCGCGGGCAATCCTGGTGTTGGATTTCAGCACGTCGGCCTAAGTCTGAAACATCTCTGCAAACGAAGGGTTTGTCGCCAGCAACGCGGCCAATTCATCGGAAACCTTCATGTCTGCGGTTTCCTCGAATTCGGCTTGCAGTCTGGCTTGCGTGGACAAGGCGCTGACCAGTTGATTGGTAAGAATGTCCATCGAAGCCTTTGCGCTGGTATCATCCAGCGAGATCAGCACCTGCCCGCGCTGCACGACATCGCCCTCCTTGATGGCGATGCTGCGCACAATGCCGCCTTCAAGGTGCTGAACCACCAGGCGATCCCCGATCACCCGAAACAATCCGGACGCCACGACGGCGCTTTGCATCGGCGCGACCGCGGCCCACGCCGCCAGCACGCCGAAAACGCCAAAACCAAGCAGAAACAACCAGGCGACGGTGCGCTTTATGGCAACCGGTGGCACGATCCGCGTTGTCGCGGTCGGCATCTTGTCAACCAGGTCAAGCGCAGTCGATTTGCGGCGTATGAGTGCGGTGCCAGTCATGGTTTGCCTCCAGACCGTTGCGATGAAAAGGTTGGGCTGGGCGTCTCTGCTCGGTCTGGCCGCCGCAGGATCGTGACCTTGTCATCCCCCGAACTCTGCTGGGCGAGCGGCTTGGCGGCAGCGTCAAGGATGTCGCGGGCAGGCCCAAACCGGACCATCCGGCCTTTTTCCATCACGGCAGCATGGGTGACACGGCGCAGGATGCTCATACGGTGGGTCACAACGATGACGACCGCCCCGCGCGCGGTGGCATAGGTGACCGCGCGGGCAAGCGCCTCTTCACCTTCGGGGTCAAGATTGGCGTTCGGTTCGTCCAGAACAATCAGCCGCCTGTCGCCAAAGAAAGCCCGCGCAAGCCCGATACGCTGCCGTTGCCCCGCAGACAACCGCTCACCAAGCGTTCCGACCTGCGTGTTGTAACCCTTGGGCAATGACAGGATCAGATCATGCACTTCGGCGCGCTTTGCCGCTTCGACGATTGCCGACGGCGCGGCCTCGGCATCCATCATCGCGATGTTCTCGGCAACGGTTCCATTGAACAACTCGACCCGCTGCGGCAAGAAGCCGATGTAGCGTCCGATCTGATCAGGCGGCCAGTCCGTCAGCGCGGAATCGTCCAGCCGGATATAGCCACGAGACAACGGCTGCAACCCGACCAAAGCCCGCGCCAGGGTCGTTTTGCCGGCTCCGCTTGGGCCAATGATGCCAAGGGAAGCGCCCGGCAAAAGTTCGAAATTGACGCCGAATACGACAGCGTTCTGTTGGTCTGGCAAGATGACCGTCGCATCCTCGACCGACAAGTGACCAAGCGGTTCGGGCAACTCCAGCTGGTCTTCACGCATCTGCTGGCGACCTAACAGGTCGTTCAGACGCTGAACCGATTGGCGCACCGATAGCAACGCCCGCCAGCCCGTGATCGACTGCTCGACCGGGGCAGCCGCGCGACCAAGCAGGATCGAAGTGGCCATCATCAACCCGCCGGTCATCTGGTCTTGCAAGACCAACCAGACCCCTGCTCCCAGGATAGCCATCTGCATGGCGGTTCGAATGAATTTCGCCAGCGATCCAAACACCGACATGCGGTCGGCAGCCGTCGAGGCGAACAGCATCGACGAAAACGCGCTGGTCTGCCAGCGGTCGATCATTGACGGAGTTTTGCCCATTGATCGCACAATGTCGGCATTGCGCAAGATTTCCTCGGCGGTGCGGTTTGCGCGCTGCCCGGCATCGTTCGCAGATCTGTTCGGCGCGCGCCCAAACCGGTCGTTCAGCACGCCCAGGCAAAACAGAACCGCGATACCGACGGTAGCAACCACACCAAGCACGGGATGAATGAAGAAGATAAGTCCTACCAGAACCAGCGACCAGGGCGCATCCAGCAGGGCCATGAAAAACGGGCCACTGACAAAGCCGCGCAAATCCTGCAGATCACGCATCGGCTGCGCACCGACAGCATCGCGGCTGATCGTATCTTCGACCAGCCCGCCAAGGACCGCGCCGCCAAGCGACGCCTCCAGTCGTGTGCCCAAGCGATTGGCAAGACGATGACGTATCACGTCGAACAAGAAATAGAAGATCAGCGCAATCACAGCGCCAACAGACAGGGCGATCAGCGTCGGGATACTGCCCGACGTCATGACGCGGGAATAAAGCTGCAACATGTAGAGAGGTGCCGTCAGGACAAGCAGATTGACGAACAGACTTGCGACTGCGATCGACAGGATCAAGCCGCGCTGGCCGTCGAATACTTTTCTGGATATCATTTCATGCATCCCCCCGGACAGAAATCTCGTCAGATTTGAGACGGCACCCCAGCCCGAGTCAGATGAACCGGCCGGGGGACCTAGTTTTTCTTGATCGAGCCGGGGCTGGAACGTGCCCGGTGCTGTCAGTCACCGGGCACATCCGTCCTTTTGACCGATCAGACGATTACAATATCAACAGCCTCATACTGGTAGTTGCCGTCGCTGTAGTCGTTGATGTCACTCAGCTCGTTGAATGTGAACGGATGGTCGCCATGCACGCCAAGCAGCGTGAGGGTCGCCCCGCCAACACTCATTACCGTATCGATCGCGTTGTCGATGACCGAAGTTGCCGCATCCAGAGCGTTGAAAAGCGCCGTGGCATTGGCCGCATTGGTAAGATCGTCGATCACGAAGGTAACGACATCGGCACCGCCATTCATGTCGAAGTCGGTCACGATGTCACTGCCATCTGTCGACACGAAGTTGGTGCCGTCCCAGGTCAGATGCACCTCGAACACATCCTTGTCGCCGCCGCCGGTGAGCAGGTCGTTGCCTTCGCCGCCCCACAGGAAATCGGAATCCTTGCCACCAGACAGCGCGTCATCGCCACGACCACCATTGAGGTCATCGTCGCCGTCGTCGCCACACAGCGCATCGTTCCCGTCGCCGCCGTTCAGGATGTCGTCGTCATTTCCGCCCGACATCAGGTCATCGCCGACGCCGCCGTTCATGACATCCCGACCGTTATCGCCAAACATGACATCATTGCCAGAGTCGCCACCCATCAGATCGTCACCATCACCACCGGACATGCAGTCGTTGTCGGCACCGCCCGACATATTGTCGTTGCCTGCATCGCCCCACATCGAGTCTTCACCGGCCGCTCCGGACATCCTGTCGTCGCCATCGCCACCGGACATGCAATCATTGCCGGCACCGCCATTGACGGTGTCATTGCCTTCATTGCCCCACATGTGGTCGTTGCCTGCGTCACCCGACATCCAGTCATTGCCAGTGCCGCCCGACAGGTCATCGTCACCATCGTTACCGAGCATGGTGTCGTTGCCAGCGTCGCCGAACATGGTGTCATTGCCAGCATCACCGAACATGCGATCATTGCCCTCGTCGCCATGTTCCAGATCGTCGCCATCGCCGCCCGAAATCCTGTCGCCCCAAGTGCCGCCATAGATCTCGTCATGGCCACCTTCGCCGTAGATGATATCAGCGCCGTCACCACCCAGGATCAGGTCATCTCCATCCGGACCCTGATCAGCGTCGGCCACGCCATCGTCGTCAAGACAATCATCGGCCTCGACCCGCACAGAATTTCCACCGTTGTCACCATAGATCAGGTCGGCACCGGCACCACCGCGGATCCAATCATCGCCAGACCCGCCACGCACGGTATCACGGCCTTCATCACCCATCAGGGCGTCATCGTCCGCACCACCTTCAATGTGGTCATTTGCGCGACCACCAAAAATGCGGTCTTCGCCGGCCTCGCCAAACAGCGAGTCATTGCCTGCGCCGCCGTCAACGGTGTCGCTGCCTTCTCCGGCGAACACCACATCGGGGGAACCATAGAAGTCCCACTGGGTGCCGCCCGTCCAGGTATCAGAGCCAACATCAAGGTCAGACATGTTGCCCTGACGGATGTCGCCGAAGATTTCATCGTCGCCGGTCCCGCCAAGAATATAGTCCGCACCAAGACCGCCCGAGATGCTGTCGTTGTCCGCACCACCATCGATGCCGTCGTTACCCTGGCCACCGTAGATCGCGTCTTCGCCAGACTCGCCGTGCAGGCAGTCGTTACCAGCTTCGCCGGCGATGCAGTCGCTACCCGAGCCACCGAAGATGGTGTCATGGCCATCATCACGCGAATTTTCGTCGGCATCGTCACCAATGATGGTGTCCATGCCCTGGCCGCCATAGATCAGGTCGCTGCCTTCGCCGCCAAGAATGCCGTCATTGAACGAGGCCGCCACCGGAGAGTTGGGATTGCCGTCATCGGTGCCACCGACATAGTCGCCATAGATGGTGTCACAACCGGTCCCGCCGTCGATACCGTCGTCACCACCTTCGCCAACGAGAAAATCGTTGCCCTCGTTGCCTTCGATGCAATCATTGCCTTCGACGCCGCTGCCGTGGCCATCATCGCCGTAGACAACGTCATCGCAAAGGCCACCAGACAACTCGTCACTGCCCGACATCCCGTAGATTGTGTCTTCGCCATCCTGGCCATTGATCGCGTTGTTATCGGCGTTGCCCACCACGATATCATCGCCAGAGCCGGCATTGTAGTTGTCGGGCGAACCCGTCAGCCGCAAATCGACCCAGTCATCTCCGATTGTCCCGGTGCCGGTCACCTGGTTGTTGCCGCCGCCGGCCCTTGACAGATCCACTTCGCACTCGGGAACGGCGCACTCACCCCAAGCGGGGACATCACAGTGATCGGTTTCATCAACATAGTCGCTCATGGAAATTTCCTCCTGATGATTATTTGATTATGGCAGCCGTAAAACATCGAAAGACTCTCGTCTTCGCGCCTGCCAATCACTCTTCCAACGGACAATCATTGGCCCTTGGATAAAACTACTTCACCAGATTCTCTGCATTGAAAATGCCCCCATCGGGGGATGATCTTGTCGTCGGGGCACCAATATCCGAGCTTGCGAAGGAAAATGACTTCGCCGAAAACTCTTGGATTTTGGGTTCAAAAAACACACCCATCGCAACCCCGATCGCAAATACAAGGGCAACAGAAAGTGATCGCCAGGAATATGATCTTCTGCCAGAGTTATTTTTTGAGATCACGTCCGATACCATCTTTTCAAGCATCGGTCCCAGTTCGATCCGAAGCGCGCCTTCCATGCTATTCAGCGCACGCTCCATTTGATCCATCCTT
>Ga0073899_10003685_pt1 | contig 13522 bp, 12 predicted proteins | sample KloWWTmetaKNB5Ph_FD_88975 | JGI IMG/M metagenome (GOLD analysis project Ga0073899, IMG submission 88975) | Active sludge microbial communities from Klosterneuburg, Austria, studying microevolution and ecology of nitrifiers - Klosterneuburg... | ecosystem: Engineered > WWTP > Aerobic digester >... | reverse complement strand
GGATAATCTTGGGGACGCGGCGCGAGTCGTCGCCGCGCCGCGCGCGTGCGAAGAGGTGGGCATGCCACGCCGCCCCGCCGCCGCGCCCAGCCGGCCGCCGATGAGGACTCCCCCGCGCCCACGCCTCAACTCGATCCCGGTCGCGCGCCTCGAGACGATCGAGCGTCGCGACCTCGCCGATGCCGCGTGGCTGGTGGGCGAGGGCCGCCTCGAGACGGCCGCGGAGGTCTGGCTCGCGGCCGCGCAGGTCGGCCACGCGCTCGGGCGCCCCCTCGCCGACGTCCGCGCGCGCCTCGAGACCGCCGCCCACGCCTTCGCCGACGCCGCCGCGGCCGGCGCGATCGAGAGCGTGCCGTACGGGTTCTGGCGCTTCCACAGCCTGTGCACCTGGGCCGGGTGCGTCGCCCCCTTGCGCCAGCTGCCTCGCGAGGCGTGGTCCGACGAGGACGGGTCGGCGGTGCCGGGGCTGCGCGAGGTCATCGACCTGCTCCTCGCCGAGGATGGCGGCGCGACGATCACGGCCGAGCTCGGCGCGCTCGCCGCGCGGCGCTGGAAGGAGCCGTTCGCCACGCGCGTCGCGCAGCCGCTCGCCGCCCTCCACCACGCGCTCCGCGTCGGCGACGCCGCCGCGTTCCAGGCTGGGTTGCGCGGGGTCGTCGACGGTCACCTCTACATGGTCCGGGGTGAGATGCGGCATGACACAGACGGGCTGATGTGCCTCGGGCTGCTCGGCCCGCTGCAGGTCGCCGTGCAGCGCGGCCTCGCGTTCGAGCTCGACACGCCGTACCTGCCGCTCGAGCTGCTCGCCCCGGGCTCGGGCGTCGTGGCCACCCCGCCGCCGCGTCCGACGACCGACACCCCGGCGCAGGTCGCGGTCCCGGCCCAGCGGGTCGATGTCGCGCAGCTGAAGATGACGCGCGATGACGCGCTCGTGTTCGAGCGGGAAGAGCTCGCCGCCGCGGCATGGCTCACGAGTCCGGCGCAGCAGCCGGCCGCGGCCGCCAAGCGCAAGGGTCGCGGCGCGGTCGCGGTGCCGACCGGTCGGCACGTGGAGGCCGCGATCGCGTGGCTCAACGCTGCGCAGACCGCCTTCGCGCTGGGACGTCCCCTGGCGGAGGTCCGGACGCGCCTCGAGGCCGGGGCCCGTGCGTTCGCCGAGGCCGCGACCACGGGCGCCGTCGCGCCGGGCATGCTCGCCCCGTACGAGTTCTGGCGCTTCCACAGCGTGTGCACCTGGGCCGGGTGCGCGGCGCCGCTGCGTCAGGTGCCGGGCGACCGCTGGGCCGATGACGCCGCGACGGCGCCGGGCCTGCGCGAGGTGATCGACCTGCTGCTCGCGGGCGACGACGGCGCGCCGATCACCGCGGAGCTCGGCGCGCTCGCGGCGCGGCGCTGGAAGGAGCCGTTCGCCAAGCGCGTCGCGCAGCCACTCACCGCCCTCCACCACGCGGTCCACATCGGCGACGCCGCCGCCGCGCAGGCGGCGCTCGACGCGAGCCTCGACGGCCACCGCTACTTGCTCCGCGGCCCGCTGCGCACCAGCGCCGACGGCTTGATGTGCCTCGGCCTGCTCGCGCCCCTGCAGGCCGCGGTGCAGCGCGGGCTGGCGCTCAAGCTCGACACACCCCACCTGCCGATCGAGCTCGTGCTAGCGCCGGCGGCGGTGTGACCATCGAGCTGCCGGACGCGGTGCGCCAGGCGCCGCTGGCGACCGCGCCGCGCCTGACCTGGGCCGCGGCGGTGCGGCCGCACGACCCTGCGCTCGCCGAGCACATCACCGCGAGCATCGCCGCGCTGCGCTGCACGCTCGCCGCCAGCGGCGACACCGCCGAGAGCGACGCGCTCGTCAGCCGGGCCGCGCGGCTCCTGCGGGCCAACCGCGCGCGCTGGGCGCCGGTCGAGGCCGGCGTCACGTTCGGGTTCGCGCGCGGCGCCCCCGAGCAGGTCCGGACCGACGGCGCGACGTGGCGGCGGGTCGGCGCCGCGCTGCGCGCGCGGTGGCCGGTGCTCCACCTCGACGCCCACGGGCCCGGCCGGGCGCTCGTCGGACACCTCGCCGGCCTGCGGTCGCTCGCGCTCGACGGCGCGCAGACGCTGGCCGACGTCGAGGCGCTGGTCGACGACCCCGCGTTCGCCGATCTGTGCTGGCTCGATCTCTCGGGCACCGGGCTCGGGCTCGCCGCGATCGACCACCTCGCCGCGCGCGAGACGCGCCTGCGCTACCTCGGCTTCGAGCACAACCCCGAGGGCAGCCCGACCGCCTGGTGGACCGACGGCGATGGCGGGCTCGCGGCGACCGGCGGCGGCGTCACCCCGCGGCCCGCGTGGGGGCGCCGCGCGTGGCTCGAGCTGCCGCCGTTCCGGTGCGCCGTGCTCACGCCCGAACTGTTCTACCCGTATCCCGATCTCTGACGTCGACGCCGTGAAGGCGCGCCTGCGTGTGACGATGGCGCGCGACTCAGCCAGGCGTCCGGCGTGTCCGGGACGACGTGATTCAGGAAGCGCGGCGACCTCGTGATGCGCGACCAGGTGCCACAGGGCAAGCGCCGCGCGCCGACGCGGGGACTCGTAGGATCGCTCCATGCGGACTGTGCTGCTGTGGGTCGTCGTGATCGCGATGGTCGGCTGCAAACGCGCGGCGCCACCACCCGGCGCGACGGCGACCACGGCGGCGGTCGCCGTCGACGCCGCGCCACCGGCGATCGACGCCGCGCCGCCGGCCCCGTGCGCCGGCCAGTGGGCCCACGTCGACCCGGCCTTCTGCACCACGGCGACCGGCCCGGCCACGCTCAGGCTGATGCTCGCGGACACCACGACCCCCGCGGCCCCCAAGATCTCGCTCCAGGCCACGACCACCGCCCGCTATGACGAGTGGGTCGCGGCCATGGTCGAGGAGGCCGGGACGCCCGACGAGCACCAGGGCCGGCGCGCGATCGATCAGGGCGATCTACCCGATGGCAAGTGGATGCGCTGGGGCGACACCTACCACGGGACCATGGGCTCGGCGCGGATCCGGGCGGTCGTCCGGCTGCGCGACCACACCGTCCAGTGCGAGGTGCTGTGGTCGGTCGGCAAGGTCAAGGGCAAGCCGGCGATCGACGACGCCGGGCGCGACGTGACCCCGCTGACCGACGCGTGCAAGAGCATCACCCCCGCGGCCAGCGCCGCCGAGTGCCAGGGCCGCTGGTACCAGCCCGATCTCGGCCTGTGCATGACGGTGCCGCCCGGGCTCGCCGCGACGCACGACATCGACCTCCCGGGGGTCCACCTGTGGATCGAGCCGGGCGAGGCCGGCTACGACGCGGCGGTGGCCAAGCTCGAGCGCGACGCGACCTCGGCCGACGGCACGTTCACCAGCGAAGTCCGCGAGCGCGGCCAGCTCGCCGCGGGGATCTGGATCCTGTACCGCAGCTCGTACCGCGGCGACGTCGGGGCCCACTACTTCAAGGCGATCCAGCGCTTCGGCGGACACCTCTACTCGTGCAACCTCGAATGGTTTCCGAAGGACCTGACCAACTACAAGCTCGACGCCAAGGGCCACGACGTCACGCCGCGCCTCGACGCCTGTCGCAACCTGCACGCGCCGTGATTGACCGCGTCGATCTGTTCTTCAAGGCGCAGGCCAACGCGGGCGGCGGCGGGCGGCGGGTCTAGCAGTTCCCCGACTTTGATCGCGTGGGCCGCCCAGACCGAGATACGTGTCCCCCGGTGCTTCAGTCGCCGCAGGCGCCCGTGGCGAGGTCGCACGTGTAGTAGTTCCAGGGTTGGCCGGGATCGGGCGTGCCCTGGTTCCACAACCCAGTCCCGCAGTCGAGGTCTGACCCGCACGCGGCCTTGCAGTAGTTCTGCGAGAACTGGGTCGTGCAGCGGAACCCCGGGCCCATCACCGCGCAGGCGGCGTCGTCGCTGCAGGGCACCGTGCACACGTCGCGCTCGGCGTGCGCGCCGAAGGCCTCGTTCGAGCAGAGGCTCGAGGCGCAGTCGTCGTTGCCATCGCACGCGGCGCCGCGCGGCAGCGGCGCCTCACCGACGATGGCGCGACACGCGCCGCTGGCCGCGCACGCGCCGCGGTGGAGCTGATTGCCGAAGTCGGCCGCGCAGTCGAGCGCGCTCGCACAGGCGCCCGCGGTCCGGCCGACCGACAGCGTGTACGCGGTGGCGGCGGTCGATGGCGACCACTCGCGCACGGCCACGTAGTAGCGGCCGGCGGGCAGGTAGCTGAGCCGGGTCGCCGCGGGTCGGCGAAAGGAGTCCATCCCAACCAGCGCGAGGCTGGCGTCGTACACCAGCAGCTGCAGCCGGTGACTGGCGTCCGTCCAGGCCAGGCCGAGGTCGAGCGCGTCGCCATCGGCGACGTCGATCCGGAACCAGTCGTACTCGCCCCCGACCCCGCACACCTGCCCGCTGCGCGCGACCTGCTGCCCCACGGCCACGGCGAGCGCCGTCGCGCCGGCGCGGCCGTCATCGCTGGGCTCGGCGGCGTCGTCGCCGGTGCACTGCGCCGGGCCCGCGACGCACTCGCCGCCACCGCAGATCGGCTCGGCGGGCGAGCAGTCGAGGTCGGTGGCGCACTCGGCGTACGCGACCCGCACCGTGTAGGGGACGCTCGCGGCCTGGCCGGCCGGCGCGACCAGGGCGACCATCACGACGTAGTCGCCGGCCGCCAATGGCCCCGTGGCGAGGCGGTTGTCGCCGTACGGGATGACCCCGCCGCCGGGGCTGAACGCCGGCCGCACGCGGAACCCGGCGGCGGCGTCGACGCGCACGGTCAGGCTGGCGGGCTCGGCGAGCGTGACCCGGACGTAGTCGTTCTCGCGGGACGGCGCGCTGCAGATCGAGAGCGCGGCGGTCGCGGGTGTGGTCGCGGTCGGCGCCAGGGCCAAGGGCGCGGCCAGGGCCCCGGCCGCGGTGTCGTTGCCGGGCTCGAAGGCGTCGTCGTCGATGCACTGATCGAGGTGCGTGCACGCGCCGTCGCTGCAGACCGGCGTCGTCGGGTCGAGGCAGTCGGCGTCGCGGACGCACGCGGTGGGGACGATCGCGGCGTCGACCGGGACCGGCGCGTCGTCGCCGGCGTCGTCGCCGCCGCGCGCATCGACGGGTGGGACCACCGCGGGCCCCCGGTCGCAGCCTGGCCCGACCATGAGGGCGAGGAGCATGGCGCGCAGCAGCACAGGTCCATGGGGCTTCATCCCGACGGTAGTGCCACCGGCGGCGGCGATGTGACGCGGCCGCCTTCGCCCTCGCCGTCTCGCGGCGGCGAAGCGGGTGCGTGCGCGCATGCCGCAGATCGGCGATGCTGCGCGCATGCGTCAGCATGTTCGAGTCGTTCTTCCCGCCGTGCTCCTGCTCGCCGCGAGCGCGTGCGGGTCACCGGCGGTGCGGGACCGCAGCCCCAAGCCCGATGGCGTCTACGAGGAGTTCAACGTCACGATGGTCGCCGGCGGGACCTGCGTGGCCGCGACCCGCACCCAGTTCGAGTGCCCGCCGGGCGGCACGTGCCAGGCGCCGCCCCCGAAGGCGGTGGCGTGCCCAGCGGGACTGGCCGAGGGCGAGACGGTCCGGCTGGTCATGACCAACGACCTGACCTGCAACGTCGAAGGTATCGCGACGCCGTGCCCGGAGCACGACGAGGGGCCGGTCGAGGTCCCGGCCGAGTAGACGTAGCGGATGTCTGCGGCGCGGCTACGCCCGCGCTGCGTCGAGCGCGAGGATCAGCCCGGCGATCGCCTCGAACTGCATGGCGCGGACGAGCCGCGTCAGTCCGCGGCCAGCTGCGTCATCTCTGGATAGTGGTAGACCGCCGACGTCGCCGGCGGCTGTCGCGAGGTCGCCACCATGGCCCGCGCGATCGTGTCGACCGTGATCGACCGGTACTTCTTCGGCGTCGCGAACGAGAACACCGGCAGCACCTTCTCGAGCAGCCACGGCGTGTGCTGCGAACCGATGATCATGCCCGGTCGGAACACGCTCACCACCGGCGGGCCGTCCCGCTTCACGGCCTCCTCGGCCTCGCCCTTCACGCGGGCGTAGCGCGCCATCCCCGCGGCCCCGGAGCCCGTCGTCTTTGCCGCCGGGTTCGCGCCCGCCGCCGACAGGAACGCCAGGTGCTGGACCCCCGCCGCGGCCAGGCCACGCGCGAACGCCGCGTTCAGCTCCACGTCGATCGCGCGGTGCTCGTCGATCGTCAGCTTGCCGGTGCCCGCGCCCACCCCGAGCGCGCTCAGGCCCACCGCCGCGCCCGCGCTCGCTTCCCGCGTCGCCCGCTCGAGCTCCGCCGGCGCCATCGTCGGCACCAGCACCTCGCGCAGCTCCACCCCAGCCGCCCGCGCCAGCGCCACCTGCGCCGGTTGCGACCGCCGCACGACGCTCACGATCGGCGCCAGCGTCCCATCGCGCACCAGCGCCGCGATCACCGCCCCGCCCACCGAGCCCGAGGCACCGAGGACCACCGCGCCGCGCTTGTTCGTCATCGCGATCTCGTAGCGCATTTCGAGCGCCCCGATCCGGTTGGCCCCGCGGATCCGCGCCGGCGCGCCGACGCCGAGGCGGACCTCGAGATCGGTCGACCGGAACAAGCCGCGGGGTGGGGGCGTTGGTCCTCGCAGATGCTCCTTGTCCGCACATCGACGCTGGTCGTGCTCGCGTACACGATCGCCTGTGGCACCGCGCGCGACGCGCCAGTCGGGCCGCCCGCCGTCATCGCCGACGCAAGCGCCAGCTCGCCGCTCGCGCTGGGCCCTCCGCCGACGCTATCGGCCACGGTCGCCGCCGTGCGATGGGTCGACCACGAGAGCCACCCATGCCCAGCGCCCGGCGACGACGAGCTCCGCCCGCTGCTGGCGGAGCTGCGCCGTCATCTCGTCGGGATGGGGTTCGACGCGTCGGCGGTCGAGGCGCCCGATAGCGTCACGTCCTGCGACGTCGCCGACGGCGTCCTGGTCCGGTTCCACAACGATGCCGAGGACGCCCGGCCGCGGAGTCCGGCGGCGCGGCTCCTCGCCAGCGTGTATCCAGGGCGCGACGTCGGTGACGGCGACTCCCCCGACGCGTTCCTGTTCTGGGTGCGCCCCGGGCACGCCCCGCGCTACGTCGGCTACCACGAGTTCGGACCGTTCGTGGACTTCGATGGCGACGGGCGCGCCGAGCTCGCGGTCGTCGCCGACTCCGAGACCGAGCGGGCCGCCGCGGTGTGGTTCGGCGGACAGCCTCCGCGCGTCGCGTCGGCGCGGCCGTACTTCCTCGACGTCGGCGCGGCCGGCGCCTTCGCGATGGTCGCCGGCGAGGTCGCCTGGCTCGAGTCGGCGGACGCGGCCTGGCAGCCGCTGCGCTCCCAGGCGATCACGTTCGCGCCGGCCGCGGTCGCGCGTCGTCCGGACCTGCTCGAACGCTCGGGATTGGCTGCGCCGGCGCCGGCCCACGCCGCGCCGCAGCTCGCGCTCCACGACAGCCCCGCGACGCGGGCCTGCCCGGAGGACGACGTCGATCAGCGGTCGCTCGCCTACGCGCGGATCTCACGCAGCGTGGCCGCGGCGATCGTGGCCGGCGGCGACGAGCGGTTCCTCGACGGGCCGATCGAGGTGACGCCGGGATGCGCGGCCCCGCCGGGTGTGCTCGTCCAGGTGCGGTACCTCACGGGCACGCTGCGCTGCGCGAGCCGGCTCGCCTGCGCGGTGACCCGCGCCGACCTGGTGACGCAGGAGTTCTGGTTCATCGAGTATCCCGGCGGCGGCGTCCCAACGACGCACCTGCTGGCGACCCGCACCGGCACCACGGACGGCAACGAGACCGAAGGCGCGGCGCAGCTCCAGGCGCAGGCCTACGCGTGCGATCTCGACCGCGACCACCACGCCGACGCGTGCTTTGCGCTCGACATCATCGACCCGCTGGTCGATCCACAGCGGGCGGGAGCGAACTACCAGCGTTACCGCGGGTACACGATCCACGGCGCGGTCGTTCCAACGGCCTCGGGCGGCCCGCGCCTGGTCGCCGCCGCCAGCGCGCCGGCGCTCGCCGCCCGCTTCAAGGACGCGTCGCATCCTGTCGGGGACTCGCCGTGACGCGCGCGCCGGCGGCGGGAACGACGTCGACGCGCGCCGCCGCGCGATGTGATCTGGGTCGTTGGCGGCGGGGCGCGCGTTGCGCGACCCTCTGCGCATGAAGCAAGCGATCGCGCTGGCGGTGTGTCTGGCGGCGTGCGGCGCGGACGATGGCGGCGGGGCGATCGACGCGGCGGGTACGGACGCACCCGCCGTTCCGCTCCTCGGCACCTGGGTCCGCGTCCCGCTGGTCGGCCCCGACGGCGTCGAGCGGCTGACGTTCGCCGCGGGGCAGCGCTGGTCGGCCGAGGGCACGTTCGGGACCGACGCGGGCACGTACCTCATCGATGGCGGCACCTGGCTCACGATCCAGGGCGGCGTGCGCTGGCAGTACGAGGGCGACATCCTGATCGCGGGGGATCAGCTGATGATCAAGCCGTACCTCCCCGAGAGCGCGCCCGCCGGGATCGTCGGGGCGTGGGTCGCGGACTACGCGACGAGCGCGCTCGTCTCCGAGCGCCTGGTGATCGATGCCGCCGGCACCGCGTCGATCACCACGACCGTCCGGGGCACCCCGACCACCGTGACGGGCACGTGGACCGAAGAGCCGCGCGGCTTCGTCGTCGACGCCGGCGCGGCCCCGGGCAGCCCGTTCCACTTCCGCACGATGGGCGGCGCGGCCGTGGGCACCCAGCTGTTCGAACGCGCCCCGTGACCACCGTCGATCGCGCTACGCTGCGACCATGCGCGCGTGGGTGATCCCGACCGTCGCCATCGCCGCCGCGCCCGCCGCCGCCACCGCGCAGGTCGCGCCGCCGGCGATGACGCCGCGCTCGCTGGAGGCGATGCCGCCGACGTCGGCGCCGCCGCACGGCACGGTCTCGTTCTCGCCGATCCACCTCGCCGCCGACATGCTCGAGGTCACGGTCGAGGGCTCGATGCCGGGGCTGCCGCGCCTGGCCGTCGCGGTCATGCTGGGCGTGCGCGCGGACGACGGCCCCGACGAGCGCGCGAACTTCGGCATGTCGTTCGGCGCCTCGGTCGGCTACTACGTGCTCGGCTCGTTCTCGACCGGCGTGGCGGTCGGCCTCGAGGGGCAGTTCTCGTCGCTCGACCAGCAGGACGTCCCCGGCACGGTCACGCCGCTGGTGGTGGGCGACGGTGCCGAGGCGTCGCTGTGGGTCGGTGGCAAGTGGACCGCGTCGCTCGGCGCGTCTGTCACCGCGCAGCTCGGCGCCGCGTGGCGGCGTGACCTCGACACCTACGAGGGCGACACGGTCGGCCCCGATCGCGTGCGCCCCATCGCCAACCTGCTGGTCGGCTGGACGCTGTGACGAAGCGCATGCACGACGGTGACGTCCTGAAGCTCGCGACATCGTCCGAGGTGGAGCAGCTGAGAACTGCGAGCCGAGCCGCTTGCCCGTCACGAGGTGCGCCGGGCCCATCGGTGCCAGGGTTCGGATGTCCCTGCCATAGGTCACCAGGGCGGCGCGCGCGCCGCCGCCCAGGTGCGCGGCGATCCCTCGCGGGCCATTGCCGATCGCGTCGCGCAGCTCCCGGTACGCCCCTGGGACCGCCTTGACGATCCGGCACGGCTGCGGGCCGGCGTGGTCGATCGACCGCTGCCACCTCGGGTTGCGTGCGTATCGTCAGTTTCCGCGCTCACCGCCCTGCCCGGCCCCTGCGCTTCAGAACGTCCCGGACAGGCTCAGGCCGACGCGGCCCTGCGCGCCGACCGTCGGGCTGACGAACACCGACCGCCACGCCGCGTCGGCTCGGCGGTTGGCGCGACGCGCCGCGGAGGGGGCGTCGATCCAGTCATAGAGGCCGACGCCCGCCGCGATGCCGACCCCGAGCAAGGACAGCCCGGCGTTGCTGTGGCCGGCGCCGTCGGGGCAGGAATCACCGAAGCACAAGGTCGATGACGCGACCCCGTAATAGGCCAGCGCCAGCCCGGCGACCCGAAGCGAGGTCGTGATGAGGGCGTGCCGATACTCGCCGGCGTAGACGTGGCCAACGCTCGGACCGATGGCCGCGAGCGGTACTCCGACCAGGACCGCTCCGGCGGAGTCGTCCGCAACACCCGCCGCCACCAGCCCCCATCCAACGACGGTGGTGACAACCGCGAGGCCCCCGGCCAGCGGCGGGGACTTGTGCGACACCAGCTCGGGTGGCGGTGAAGGAGGGGTCGGGCCCGGTGGCGTGGCCTGGGCACGGCTGACCGCCGGCGCGAGCAGGAGCAGCGCGACGATGACCGCGCGCGCGAGTCCAACGCCGACCGCAGATGCACGAACGTCGTTTTTCAACATCGCACGAGTCTCACCATGTCCCTGGCGACTGGCAATTTCAACGGAGTGACTGCCCGGCCGTCGTAAGGCCGGTGTCATCGACTTGTCATTGCGACGTAATGCTGCGTGCGTGGCGTCGCATTCCGTGTCGCCGCCCTGCCCGGCACGAAGGCCCCACGCAAGAGTGAGCGTCGCCCCGCGCACCGTCCTGACTGGCTCGGCGCTCATGGCAACGGGTCGCCGAACGTCAGTTGCTCGGCGGCGGTGGTGAATGGCTCGGCGGGGTCGCGACGCGGCCATAGCACCATCGCGACGACGCTCACCGGTACCACGAATGCGTACCGCGGCATCTCGATGACCCACGCGACCATCGTTCCGAACAGCACGGCCCCGCCCACGATCGGCAACCACATGCGCCGGCGCCATCGCGGCCACAGCGTCAGCGCCCAGTGCAACAACCCATAGGCAGGAGGCAGGAGCGCGATCATCGGGACCACGACCGCCAGTAGCGCCAGCGCCGCGTAGCCACCGGCGAACATCAGGCGATCGCGCGTCCGCGTCCGGGCGTGCTCCGCCACGACGGCGGCGTTGCGGGCGCCGCAGCTCGGGCACGTCGCGTACTCCAGATGATGCTGCAGCGCCGCGAGATCCATGCGCATGTCGCCGCCAACGCTGCCCTTCGCGAGTGCGACCCTGCGGCGCGCGTGACAGGCAGGGCACTGGAAGGTGACCGTGGCCGGCCCCACCTCCGCGTTGGGGTCGTGGTCAGGACCATCGGCGGACACGTCGGGCGTCATTTGCCGGAGGTATCGACCGCGACGCAGCCCGGTTGCGCCGCCGGCGTCGCAGCCCGCGGCCGGGGTCCAGCCATGCGGTCTTGCCAGTCGATCCGGACCGGGCTTGTCCTGGCGTCATGCGGCGCCCGCCGCTTTGCCAGCAACCGAACGGCGATGCGGCCGATAGCCCGCGCGTGAAGGCCAGCCGCACGACCCTTTCCTCGGAACCTGACGGAGGATCTCGTTCACCATCGCGGTGGGTCGCACCCGGTCGCCGAGCGTTGACCGACGGGCGCGCGGACTGGTGGGCCTGACCGGCCCTGGGCTCGCGCTGGCCAAAGCGATGCACCAAGCGCTGGTCACCGACCGCGCCGCTAACACGGCAATCAACAAAGACGACGGCTACGCGGCGATGAAGTCCGCGCGCGACCGGGCGCAAGGCATGCTGGCCCGGCTGCGCGCCACGCCCCCTGCGGCGACCCGGCGCGAAGGCGCTGAAATGATCCGGGAACTCACGGCGCGCATCGATGACGTGCGTCGCAAGTACCGCGCCTACCGCGCCATCCCGTACGAGCGTGACGCGCACGAGGTCGGCGCCAGCGGCGCGCTGGCGTTCGAGGCCCAGGCGTGACGCGCATGGTCGGCGCTCCGCTCGTGTTGGCGGCGATGGCCTGCGGCGGCCCTCGCCACGCGGCGCCACCGACCGCCCGCGCCACCACGCCCGCGGCGTCGATCGCTGCGCCCGCGGCGCCGATCGCTTCGCCCCCGGCCGCGGCAGCGATCGTCCGACCGGCCGCGGCACGAGCGGGCACGCCGCTGCCGCCGGTTGCCCCCGCCACGACGGTGGCTGCCGCCGACCGGGTCGTACTCGACGAGCTCGATCGGGTCCGGACCGTGCTGGCCGCGTACGCCGCCGGCCCCGAGCTCGTCGCCCGGCTCGGCGGTTCGTTCGACGCCCGCACGGACACCGGCCTCACGATCACGTCGCCGCCGGTGTTCGCCTCGCTCGAGGTGTGGCCGGTCGGCTTCGAACCGACCAGCGCCGACGAGTACGAGGAGGTCGACGTCGCGATCCAGCTGCGCGCCCCCATCGCGCTCGCCGTGCTGGGCACGCGCGGCCCACCGTTCACGGGACTCGCGGCCCCACCGCCCGACGGCAGCGCCGCCTACGTCGCTGTCGACGACACCCGCTCCGCGCGCTTCGTCATCACGACACGCGTCACCTGGCCGCGGCCGCCAGCCGACATCGCCACCGCCATGACCGACCGGATCGTCATCGCACGTCGGCGCGCCGACGCCCCGCGCTGAACAGCGAGTTCCGACCGATGAGTGCCTCGATCGTGGGCGACGTGGCCGACCTACCATTCGCCCCGCCACCGAAGCTCACCCACGGCGCTCGTTCATCTACGCAGGTCAGCGTGGAGGCGCTTCTTCTTCCACGGCGCCGCCTTGCCGAGGTTGGTGAGCAGGCGCGCGCGCTCGTCGGCAGGGAGGGCGCGCACCTGCGCCACGAACGCCGGGTAGTGACGCATCGCGAACCCCGCGAAGAGCGGATTGCTGAGCGCGTCGACCTCGCGCCATCGCGGGCCGTGATCGATCGTCATGAACGCGATCACCCGCGGCAGCGCGCTCGGGCGTCCGTCGCCGCCCCAGGCCGCCACCATGTCCTTCGCGCCGGCACGCACCTGCGCGAGGAGCGTGCGCCACGGCTTCGGCCACGCCGGCGGCGCCGCGTCGGCCGCCGGGGGCTTCGCCACCGGCGCGCCGAGGTCGATGAGGACGCCCTCCCACGCCGGTTGCTCGACGCTCCACGCGCGGAGCGTGGCGATCACCAGCTTGCGCTTCGCGGGCGGGAGTCGGAGCACGCGCTTCACGAAGCTCGCGCGGGTGCGACGTCGCGACGGGATCGCGCCGTAGAAGCGCGACACTTGATCGTACCGGCCCATCCGAGCCTGGAACGCGGGCAGCGCCTCGGCGAACCACGTGCCGAGCGCTTCGGCGGGGAAGCGCCAGAGCGCGTTGTACGTGCCCTCGTAGACGCCATGATCGTGGCGCACGCGGATCGACGCGATGAGCGCGTCGAAGGTGGCGCGCCCTTCGGTGCCACGCACCGCGGCGACGAGTTCGCCGTGCGCGCGACCTCGGGCGGCGGTGCCGAGCCTTGATGCGTCGACGAGCGCGCGCCGCCAGGCGGCCGACAAATCCAGCGCCCCCGACCGCGCCGCCGGCGCCGTAGCGGCCGCGGCTTCACGCCCGCGCGCCGCCGCCGGTTCCGGCCCAGCCGCCGCCGGCAGCGGGCCTGCACACTCTACGACGGCTAATTCCAATGGCAGCTGCGGCTGCCACCCCGCCTTGACCTCATTGGCCGCCGCCCCAAAAGCGCGGATGGCCCGGAGCAGAGCCGGCGCCGTCCACGTTTCCG
>Ga0073899_10003683_pt1 | contig 13529 bp, 13 predicted proteins | sample KloWWTmetaKNB5Ph_FD_88975 | JGI IMG/M metagenome (GOLD analysis project Ga0073899, IMG submission 88975) | Active sludge microbial communities from Klosterneuburg, Austria, studying microevolution and ecology of nitrifiers - Klosterneuburg... | ecosystem: Engineered > WWTP > Aerobic digester >... | reverse complement strand
CCGTCGGCGAATTCCAGAAGGCCCTGCGAGCCACCGAGGGGCGGCTCCGGACCGCCGAGGCGCTCGGCGCCACCTTCCTCGAGAAGGGGATGCCGCCGGTGGCCGAGGCCGTGCTGCGCAGCGTGGAGCGGGGGCCGGAAGATGACGCCGAGAAGATCGGCGTGCTCTACTGGCTTGGACGCGCCCTCGAGGCGCAGGGTAGGGGCGAGGCGGCGCGTGGCTTCTACGAACGGGTGCTCGCCGTGGATGTCGGCTTCATGGATGCCGTGAGCCGGATCACCGGCCTCGCCGCGGAGCCGGGCTCGTGACGCTGCCGCAACTCGGTCCCATCTCGCTCGCCGAGCTGCAGGCGCCGGTCCGCGATCGCCTCGACGACGTGACCGCCGAGATGCGGCGCATGGTGGAGGAGGACTTCCCGCTCATCAGCGAGGTCAACCAGCACCTGCTGCGCATGCGGGGGAAGATGTTCCGCCCGACGCTGGTGCTGCTCGCCGACCAGGCGACCGGTGGGCCCACCGAGCGCGCGGCGACCTTCGCCGCCGTGATCGAGGTCATCCACCTCGCCACGCTGGTGCACGACGACTCGGTCGATCACTCGACGCTGCGCCGCGGCATGCCCACCATCAACGCCCTGTTCTCGCACCAGGTGTCGGTGATCATGGGCGACTTCCTCTACTCGCGCGCGGTCGTGGAACTGGTGCGGCTCGGCAACCTCGATGCACTCCGCATCCTCTCGCGCGTGACGACCGCGATGACGGTGGGCGAGATGCGGCAGCTGCTGGCCCACGAGCCGCTCGCGTTCAGCGAAGAAGAGTACGACCTCCTCATCAAGGCCAAGACCGCGTCGCTGATGTCGGGCGCCTGCGAAGTCGGTGCGCTCGAGGCGCCGCTGGCCCAGCGCCGCGCGCTGGCCTCCTTCGGCGAGAAGCTCGGCATGGTCTTCCAGATCACCGATGACCTGCTCGACTATACCGCCGACGAGGCGATGACCGGCAAGCCATCGGGCCTCGACCTGCACGAGCACAAGGTCACCCTGCCGCTGATCCACGCGCTGCCGCGCTTCACGCCCGGCGAGCGCTCGGCGCTCGAGGCGCTGATGCGCGACCCGACGCCGAGCGAGGAGGCAATCGCCGCGGTGGTGGAGGCGGTGCGGACGCATGGCGGGCTCGACTATGCCCGCGACCGCGCCCAGCGTTTGCTGGGCGAGGCGGAGGAGGAGCTGGCGCTCCTGCCGGACACCCCCGCCCGTGAAACACTGCGGGCCTCGCTCGGATACGTCCTCGAACGGAGGCGCTGATGGCGTCCGGACCACGTCGGCCACGTTTCTATCTGGGCGTTCTCGCCGCAGGCTTCGTGACGGGAGGGCTCCTGACCGCCCTGCTTGAGCGGTTTCTCCCCGAGAGCGCTGCCCGGGCCTTCTTCACGACCGCCGTCACGCCCACCCTCGGGCCTGTCTCGGTCGATCTTCTCGTGCTATCGTTCACGCTTGGGCCCATCGGGCTGCATGTGACCGTTCTGAGCCTGGTCGGCGTGGCCATGGCCTATTACGCAGCGCGGTCGCTCTTCTAACCTGGAGTTGGCGATGCTCGGCAATCTCGGTTTCACGGAGATCATGATCATCATGGTCGTGGTCCTGCTGTTCTTCGGGGCGAAGCGCCTCCCCGAGATCGGCTCATCCATGGGACGCGGCATCCGCGAGTTCCAGCGCTCCTTCAAGGACACCAAGGATGCGGTGCTCGATGCGCCCGTCGACGATCGGGCCACCAAACGGATGCTCGACGGCGCCGATGACGCCCCGCCGACCGGCGGCGAGCCGAAGCGGCTGTCGCAGTAATCGCGCGGCGCTCCGGCGCCGCAGGGCAGGCAAGAGAAAGGGCGCCCGAGTCATCGACTCGGGCGCCCTTTCCGTTGCTGCGGTTTTCCTGCTCGCCCTAGAAGGGCGAGGACGTCTGACCGGGCTGCTGCAGCGGGGCCGCGGCCTCGATCTGCGCGTTGGTCTTGAAGAGCGCATCGCGACGGTCGACAATCTTCGCCGCGGCGCGGAGCGATGCGAGGTACTGGCGGATGCGCTCCTGGCGCAGCCCCTGAATCGCCTCGGCACGCAGCGTCTCCTTGCTCGCCTCGAAGGCCAGCGTGTCCGCCGGGAGGCGCTGGATCATCTGCACCACGTAGAGCCCTTCGTCGGTCTCGATCACGTCCGACGTCTGACCATCGGTGAGGCCAAAGATCGCGCCGACCAGCTTGGCGTTGCTCAGCGGCGGCGACACCCGCGCGAACGGCGGGAACTCGCGATGCGACAGCCCCATCGCCTCGGAGGCCGCTGCCAGCGTGGTGCCACCCTTCACGCGGGCCACGAGCGCCTTCGCCATTTCCTTCGCCTTCTCTTCCTTCTTCAGCTCGCGCGCCTGACGCTCCACGACGCCGCGAATCTGCGCCAGCTCCGGCGTCCCTGCCGGGAGCAGCGAATCGAGGCGGAAGACGTAGTAGGCCGTCTCGCCTTCGATGACCGGCGAGGTCTCACCCGGCTTGGCCCGAAGCGACCAGGCACCGGCATCGGGCACCACGAAGGGGCCGAGGAGGACGCGGCTTCCTTCCTGTACCGGGCCGGTCTGGCCGATCGGAAGGCGCAGGGCCCGCGCGACGGTGTCGAGCGCGGCGGGGTCGAGCTGCTCGGCGGCAAGCGCCTCGAGCGAGTCTGCCTGTGCATCCACGAGGTCGCGGTGCGCGCCGGCGAGTTCGAACGGAATCAGGATGTGGCGCGCGGTCGCCGAGTCGGCGGTGCGCGCGGTCACCTCGATGAGGTGATACCCGAAGTCCGTCTGCACCGGCTGGCTGAGCGTGTTGAGCGGCATCGAGAACACCGCGGCGTCAAACGGCGGCACCATGGTGCCCTTGCCGAAGGTCCCCAGCTCACCGCCGTTGGCGGCGCTGCCGTCGCTCGACTCGCGCTTGGCCACTTCGGCGAACGGCGCCCCGCCGACCAGCTCGGCACGGATGGCCTGGACCCGCGCGAGCGCGGCAGCCGAGTCCGATGCGTCGAGCACCCGCGGCACGCTCACGAAGCTCATGTAGGCCGCGCGCGGACGCTCGAATTCCTTCTTGTTGGCCGCGTAGTAGGCCTCGACCTCGGCCGGCGTCACGGAGACGGCGGTGTCGGAGATCAGGCTCTGCCCGACCAGCGCGGTCAGCGAGATCTTGGCCTGCTCCTTCTGGTCGCGGTACCGGTCCCAGAGCGCCGCATCGGAGAGGTACACGTCGGCCGTGATGGCAACGAGCAGCTTCCGCCGCTTGAGCTCTTCGGTGTAGCGCGCCTCGAGCGACGGGAGGTACTGCTGCCCGACCGGCGAGACGATCCACCGCTGGTACTTCGTCATGTCGAACTGGCCGTTGGTCTGGAAGTCGGGCGCCGAGCGCACCTCATCCGGCGGCACGTTGCGGATCGCGTCGACGACCTCTTCCGGCGTGACGGTGATGTTGCGGCGCTTGAACTCGGTGGTCAGCGAGACGTTCTGGATCAGCTGCTCCCAGACCTCGTTGCGCACCTGCTCGAGCTCCTCGATGCTGAGCCCGCCCCCACGCTGGGTGACGGCGTTCTGCACCGCCTCCTGATAGAGTCGGGAATCGATCTTCTCCCCGTTGACGGATCCGACGGACGTGTTCGTCAGGAATCCACCGGATCCGGTGAGCCCGCTCAGGTCCACGATCATCCAGGTGAGGAAGGTGATCGTGATCAGCAGAACGACCGGCTTGGCGGCGTTGCGGAAGGATTGCATCATATGCGGTCAACCAGCTCCGGACTGAGGAGGAAACAGCCCGGAAAGTTAGGGTGTCAGGGGACGAAGCTCAAGCCGACCGATGCCTTGACAGGGGTTTCTGGGGCGCTAGTCTTGCCGACCCACCCCTTGTTCACTCGCCGCTCAGGACAGAATGCCCCACAGTCCCGAACTCGACCACCTCGCCACCCAATGGGCCGGCACGCCAGAAGGGACGGCATTCGCCGCCCTGGCCGACGGCCTGCGCAAGGCCGGCGCCCTCGCCGAGGCGGAGGCCGTCGCCCTGGTGGGGCTGGAGCGCCACGCCGACCTGATCCCGGGGCTGATTGCCCTCGCACGGATCCGTGAAGCGCAGGGGGACCTCGACGGGGCCGAGGCGACCCTCCATCGCGCCCTGGGGCACGATCCGACCCATCCGGTGGTGCTGGAGTCGCTCGCCGCCATCGCGGCGGCGTCGGGGCACGACGAGTCGGCCCGCGCCTGGGCGGCCGTGGCCGAAGCCGCCGAAGCGACCGATGCCGAGGAGGCCCCGATCGCCTTGGACGCGCCAGACCCGCTGGCCGAGGCCGCTCTCGACGAGTCCGACGAGGACGCCTGGCTGGACGGCGCCGTCTGGGGGCCCGACGACCTTAACGCGGTCCCGGAGGCGCCGGCACTCGTGACGGAGTCGCTTGCGCGGCTCTACCAGCAGCAGGGGCATCTGGAGCGAGCGGCCGAGGCGTTCCGTACCCTCGCCGGCCGTCACCCCGAGCAGGCTGGCTATGCCCACGAGGCAGACGCCCTCGAGAGGGAGCTGACCTCGCGTCGCCCGCGTCCCTACGACGTCGCCGCGAGCGGCGGGACTTCGCTCGGCGAGTGGCTGGCCAAGGTGGCGTCGGCGGCGCCGGTCACCCCGCCCAGCGCCCCGGGATTCGATGCCTTCTACCAGGCGCCGCTTCCGGCCCCGCGCGACACGGCTGACTTCGAATCGTTCCAGGATTGGCTCAAGGGGCTCGGACGATGATCACCATCGCGGTCATCAACGGGCCCAACCTGAACCTGCTTGGCCACCGGGAGCCCACCATCTACGGGGCGACCACGCTGGCCGAGCTGGAGCAACAGCTGCGCGAACGCGCCGCGGCACTCGGCGTCTCGGTCGAGTGGACGCAGTCCAATCATGAGGGAGCCCTGGTGGATCTCGTCCAGGGGCTGCGCGGGCGCGTGGACGGGGCCATCGTCAACCTCGGCGCCTACACGCACACCTCGCTGGCGCTGCGTGATGCGTTCCTCGCCGCACCGGTGCCCTTCATCGAAGTCCACCTTTCCAACCTCTACAAGCGCGAAGCCGCACGGCACCACTCGTTGACGGCCGATCTGGCCATCGGCATGGTGAGCGGCCTCGGTGTCCGCGGCTACCTCCTGGCGCTCGAGGCGCTTGCCGGCATCCTCCGGGATGGCTGATCGCCGGCTTGCGCGCCAGGCTGCGGTCCGCGGATCGCTGGCCGCCACCGGCGCCGACGCACTGCTCGTCAGCCACCTCCCCAACATCCGCTGGCTGACCGGATTCACCGGCTCGGCCGCGATGGTGTTGCTGACGGAATCGCACACGCTCCTGCTCACGGACTTCCGCTATGCGGCGCAGGCCCCGCAGGAATCGGCGTCGGCCGCGGAAGTGATCGTCGAGCGTGCCTCGGTGTGGGATCGCCTTTCGCGGGAGCTGGCGCGCCGGGTTGCCGGGCCGATCGCCTTCGAGGCGCACGTGACCACGGTGCGCGAGGCGGAGCGCCTCGAGGCATCGGCCCGCGGGCGGTTGCGGCCGGTGAACGACCTGGTCGAGGTCCTGCGCCAGGTCAAGGACGCGGGCGAGATCGACGCCCTTCGCGCCGCGACGGCGCTCGCGCACGAGGCGCTCGCGGAGGTATTGCCCACCGTCCGCGTCGGGGAGCGGGAGTTGGACGTGGCCGCCCGGTTGGAGTCGGCGCTGCGACGGCGCGGCAGCGAGTGGCATCCCTTCCAGACCATCGTCGCCTCGGGACCGCGGTCGGCGCTGCCGCATGCCCACACCACGTCGCGCCCGATCGGGGCCGGAGAGTTCCTCCTCATCGACTTCGGGGCGATCGTCGACGGCTACTGCGCCGACATCACCCGGACCGTGCTGGTGGGTGCCGCCCCCGATGAGCGGCAACAGCGCATCTACGGGTTGGTGGAGGAGGCCCAGCTGCGGGCTCGGACCGCGATTCGGGCCGGGATGACCGGCCGGGAAGCGGACGCGCTGGCCCGGTCGGTGATCGCCGAAGCGGGGTACGGCGACGCATTCGGGCACTCCCTCGGTCACGGAATCGGGCTCGAAGTCCATGAAGCACCACGACTTGCCGCCACCGCCGAGGGGGTCCTCCCGGTCGGGGCGGTAGTCACGATTGAGCCGGGGATCTATCTTCCCGGTTGGGGTGGGGTCCGCCTGGAGGACGACGTCTGGCTCACGCCGGACGGTCCAGTGCTCCTGAGCGACGGCCGCACCGATCTCATCACGATCTGATTTCAGGGCAGGAGACGGCGTGGCAAGCACCGCGGATATTCGCAACGGGCTGGTGATGGAGCAGGACGGCAAGTTGCTTCAGGTGGTCTATTTCCAGCACGTGAAGCCCGGCAAGGGGAGCGCCTTCGTGCGCACCAAGCTGAAGAACGTCCGGACGGGGCTCGTGGTCGAGCGCACCTTCCCCTCGGGGGAGCGCTTCACCGAGGTCGACCTGAGCCGGCGGCCGATGACCTATTCCTATCGCGACGCAGAGACGTATCATTTCATGGACCTCCAGTCCTATGACGACATCCCCCTGACCGGCGAGCTGATCGGCGCCGACCAGCTCAAGTACCTGAAGGAAGGGATGGAGTGCATTGGCCTGGTGCACGACGAGCAGGTGATCCTGCTGGAATTGCCGATGTTCGTCGAATTGCAGATTGTGGAGACCGACCCGGGGATCCGCGGCGACACCGCCACGGGGGGGACCAAGCCGGCCCGCCTCGAGACAGGTGCGGTGGTGCAGGTGCCGCTGTTCATCGAACCCGGGACACTCATTCGCGTCGATCGGCGCGAGGACAAGTACCTGACCCGCGTATGACACCTGACGACATGCAGGAACTCGCCCGCGCGATGGAAAAGATGCCCGGTCTCAAGGGGATCGACCTTCGTGACGTTCGCCGCCTGGCCCAGCTCCTTCGCGAGCAGCCGGAGATCGGCTCGATCGAACTCAAGGGCCTCTTCGGGACCGGCGTGGTGATCACCCGGACCTCGTCGATGGTCGCCGCGCCGTCGCCGGCGCCGGTCTATCACCTCCCCGTGGCGGGGGCGCCTGCCGCGCTGCCTGCCCCGAGCGCCCCGCCCGCCAGCGAGGCTGCGGCCCCTGCGGCGTCGTCGCTCAAGGAGATCCGCTCGCCGATGGTCGGCACCCTCTATCTGCAGCCCGAGCCGGGCGCCGAGCCGTACGTCCGCGTCGGCTCGCGGGTGACCGCCGGGCAGACGGTCTGCATCATCGAAGCGATGAAGATCATGAACGAGATCGAGGCGGAGGTCTCCGGCGTCGTCCGCGAGATCGCCGTCGATGACGCCTTGCCGGTCGAGTACGGCCAGGTGCTCTTCCGCGTCGATCCGAATGGCTGACGAGGAGTTTCCCGAAGTCGCGACCGACGCGTCGGCCCCCGAGGGGCCGACGCTCGGCTTCAACTTTCGGCAGGCCATCGTGCAGATGGTCCAGCGCGGCGCGTCCGACCTGTTGCTCAAGGGAGGGCGGCCGCCGACGGTGCGCGTGAACGGCCACCTCGAACCGCTGGGGATGCCGCCGCTCAAGCCGGAGGAGCTCAAGGTGCTGGCCGAGCAGTTGATGACGCCGCGCCAGCTCAAGGAGTTCGCCGAGACCAAGGAGATGGACTTCGGCATCGGCGTCCCGGGGATCGGCCGCTTCCGGACCAACATCTACCAGCAGCGCGGCACCGTGGCGTTCGCGTTGCGCGCGATCCCCTACGAGGTGCGCACCATCGCCGAGCTGCAGTTGCCGTCGGTGGTCGAGGCGCTCGCCTCGCGCCCGCGCGGCCTGATCCTCGTCACCGGGATCACGGGCAGCGGCAAGTCCACCACGCTCGCGGCGATGATCGAGCACATCAATCGCACGCGCCGGGTGAACATCATCACGGTCGAGGACCCGATCGAGTTCCTCCACCGGGACCAGCTGGCCAACGTGTCGCAGCGCGAGGTCGGCTCCGACACGCACTCGTTCGGCGCCGCGCTGCGCCACGTGCTGCGCCAGGACCCCGACGTGATCCTCATCGGCGAAATCCGCGATGCCGAGACGATGGACACCGCGCTGAAGGCGGCCGACACCGGCCACCTCGTGCTCTCCACGATCCACACCACCGACGCCACGCAGACCATCTCGCGCATCCTCTCGTTCTATCCGCCGTTCCAGCACGGCGAGATCCGGATGCTGCTCTCCACCGCGCTCGCCGCGGTGGTCTCGATGCGCCTCGTGCCGCGGGCCGATGGCCGGGGCCGCGTGCCGGCCATCGAAGTGCTGGTGAACTCGGCCGCCGTGGCGGACAACATCCGCGACATGGCCAAGGCCCTCAATATCCCCGACCTCATCGCCGAGGGTGGTGTGTCCTACGGCATGCAGTCCTTCGACCAGTCGCTGATGCGCTGGCTGCAGGAGGGGACCATCGCGTACGATGACGCGGTGCGCGCCGCGACCAACCCGAGCGAGTTCGCGCTCCGGGTCTCCGGCATCAGCGCCGCGTCGGATCGCACCTTCAACGACCTGGGCAATTGATGTTTCGCAAGGTGATGGTGGCCAATCGCGGCGAGATCGCGCTCCGCGTGATTCGCGCCTGTCGGGAACTCGGCATTCGCACGGTGGCGGTGTACTCGGAAGCCGATCGAGAGTCGCTGCATGTCCGCTTTGCCGACGACGATGTCTGCATCGGGCCGCCTCCGGGGCGGCTCTCCTATCTCCGGATCCCGAACCTGATCGCGGCGGCCGAGGTGACCGGCGCCGACGCGATCCATCCGGGCTACGGCTTCCTCGCCGAGAACGCCGAGTTCGCCGATACCTGTCGCGCCTCGAACATCGCGTTCATCGGCCCGACCGGCGACCAAATCCGCTCGATGGGCGACAAGGCCTCGGCCCGGCGCCTCGCGGCGGAAGCCGGCGTGCCGACGGTGCCCGGCTCGCCCGGCGTGATGAAGGATGCCGAGGAGGCGCTCGTGGTGGCCGAGGGGATCGGCTTCCCGGTGATCATCAAGGCGACCGCGGGCGGTGGCGGAAAGGGCATGCGCATCGCCAATGACGCCGAGCAATTTGCCCAGCTCTTCTCGCTGGCCCAGAACGAGGCGCTCTCCGCCTTCGGCAATGGCGACGTCTACGTCGAGAAGTTCCTCGCGCGGCCGCGGCACGTGGAGATCCAGGTCCTCGGCGACCTGCACGGCACCGTGATCCATCTCGGTGAACGCGATTGCTCGGTGCAGCGGCGCCACCAGAAGTTGATCGAGGAGTCGCCCTCGCCGGCGCTCACGCCCGAGCTTCGGAAGAAGATGGGAGATTCCGCCGTCCAGCTCGCCGCGGCGATCGGCTACGCCGGCGCCGGCACCATCGAGTTCCTGCTCGACGAGGACGGGTCGTTCTACTTCATGGAGATGAACACGCGCATCCAGGTGGAGCATCCGGTCACCGAGATGGTGACGGGTCACGACCTGGTGAAGGAGCAGATCCGCGTCGCCGCCGGCGAGCCGCTTTCGTTCGGCATCTCGCCGATGTACGGGCACGCGATCGAGGTGCGCATCAACGCCGAAGATCCGTACCGCAACTTCCAGCCGTGTCCGGGGCTGATCACGGCGTACCATCCGCCCGGTGGGCCGGGCGTGCGCGTCGACACGCACGTCTACGCCGGCTACACGGTGCCGCCCTACTACGACTCGCTCCTCGCCAAGCTGATCGTCTGGGGCCGCGACCGTCCCGAGGCGCTGGCCCGGCTGGGGCAGGCGCTCGACTCGTTCATTCTCGAGGGCGTGAAGACGACCATTCCGTTCCTCGCGCGCGTGATCCGGCATCCCGACTTCATCGCCGGCAACATCGACACCAAGTTCCTCGAGCGGGAGTCGCAGCTGCTCCGGCCCGAGCCCTCGTCAGGCGAGTCGCCCGAGCCGTGAGCATCCACGTCGCCTTCACGCCGCTCGGGCTCCCGCCTGCGGACGTGGCGGGGCGCACGGTGGTGGTCGTCGACATCCTGCGTGCCACGACCAGCATCGTCGCGGCACTCGACCACGGCGCGCGCGCCGTGATCATCGCGGCCGACACCGACGAGGCCATCACCCTGGCCCAGTCGCTCGATCGGCGCGACGTCCTCCTCGCGGGCGAGCGCCACGGCATCGCGATTCCCGGCTTCCAGCTTGGCAACTCGCCGCGCGAAATGCTTGCGGACACGGTCCGCGGCAAGACGCTGGTGATGACCACCACCAACGGCACCCGCGCGTTGCTCGCCACGGCGGGCGCCCACGAGGTGCTGGTCGGTGCGGCCGTGAATCTCTCGGTGGTCGGTGCCCGCCTGCGCGAGGCGGTCGAGTCCGGCCGCGAAGTCCTGATTCTCTGCGCCGGTCGCGAACACGGCTTCGGCATGGACGACGCCTATCTCGCGGGACGCTTCGTGATCGCCGCGCTCGGCGGCCGTCGGCTCCGGAAGGGGCTCAACGACGCGGCGATCGTGTCGGTGGACCTCGTCCGTCGCTACGGCGACCGCATCGACCGCGCCCTCGCGCTCTCCGCTGCTGGTCGCGACCTCACCCGCCTCGGCTTTGCCGGCGACATCGAAGCTGCTGCGGCCATCGACGCGCACCCCGTCCTCGCCCTCTACCACGACCGGCGCGTGACGCTGGCCGCCCGCGTGTGAGCGACGACAACCGCCGTCGGCTCTGGGCCGTCCTTGCCCTCGTGGCCGGCGCCTTCCTCGCGCTGACCCTCCTCCCGGTGAACGTCACCGGCCCGCTCGGCTCGGCGATCGGCCCGTCGCTCTGGGAGGCGCTGGGCATCGGGGCGCTGGGTGCGCCGCTCCTCGGCTTCCTCCTCGCACTCGCCGGCTTCGATCGCCTGCCGCGCCTCGACATGAAGCGAGCCGCGATCCTCACCGTCAGCAGCACCATCCTGATTCCGTACGTGATCGCCGTGCTGGCGCGCGCCGATCAGTCGTTCTATCTCGACCCGCTCGCCGAATGGAGCTGGTCGGCGCGACTCACGGGGTGGTTGCCGGGCTTCCTCGCGCGCTCGGCCATCGACTCGATTGGCGTGGCGGGTGGTCTGCTCGTCGGCTTCGTGGTACTCACCGCCACGACGCTGGGCACCCTCGCCTGGCATCCGCTGCAGCGCCTCGAGAAGCCGGTCGAGGCGCCGCCGCTGAAGGCGGGGCGTGCGGTTCCGGTCAAGCGGCCCGCGCTGGTCGAGGCCGAGGAAGAAGAAGCCGACGAGGAGGAGGTCTCGCAGGAGGAACTCTTCCCGCCGTCGCGTGGCAAGCCGAAGGTCAAGCGGAGCATGGTCGAGGAACTCGAGCTGCCGCTGCCGCCACCGAGGCCGGTGGACGAGGCGCTGCCGCCGCTCGACCTGCTCGACCTGCCCAAGGGCGGCGACGCCGAGCACGACGAGGCGGTCCTGCAGCGCCTCGGCGAGCTGCTGCTCGCCACGCTCAAGACGTTCAAGGTCGAAGGGACGCTCGCCGGCATCACCAGCGGTCCCACGGTCTCGCAGTTCGAAGTGGTGCCGGCCTCGGGGGTGAAGGCGGGGCGCATCGTCGCGCTCGCCGACGACCTTGCCATCACCATGCGGGCCCAGTCGCTGCGCGTGGCGCCGATTCCAGGCCGTGGCGCCGTCGGCGTCGAGATCCCCAATCCCAGTCCGCGCATGGTGACGCTGCGCGAGCTGCTGGCGAGCGAAGCCTGGCGCAACTCGTCGGCACTCCTGCCGATCGCGATCGGTCGTGACGTGGAGGGGAAGCCGGTCGTGGCCGACCTCGCGAAGATGCCGCACCTGCTCGTGGCTGGCGCGACCGGCTCGGGCAAGTCGGTGGCCATCAACACGATCGTCACGTCGCTCATCTTCCGCTACACGCCCCGCGAGCTGCGCCTGCTGATGGTCGACCCGAAGATGGTCGAGCTCTCCATGTACAACGACCTGCCGCACCTGCGGCACAAGGTCGTCACCGACAACAACGACGCGGCCGCGCTGCTCAAGTGGGCCGTGTACGAGATGAACCGCCGCTACGAGTTGCTGCACGCCAACGGCGCGCGCCAGCTCGGCGAGTTCAACCGCAAGGTGCGCGAGGGGAAGCCGCTCAAGAATCCGGCGTCGGCCAGGCCGTCGCTCACCACCATCGCGCGCGAGGCCCCCGACACGCCGCCCGCCGAATCGTGGAACGAGACCTATACCGAGGGCGAGTTGCCGATGATCGTCCTGATCGTCGACGAGCTGGCCGACCTCATGATGACGGTGCAGGCGGAAGTGGAGCGGCCACTCGCGATGCTGGCGCAGAAGGCGCGCGCCATCGGGATTCACCTGATCCTCGCGACCCAGCGCCCCAGCGTGAACGTGCTCACCGGCCTGATCAAGGCGAACTTCCCGGCACGCATCGCGTTCCGCGTGGCCAGCAAGGTCGACTCACGCACCATCCTCGACCAGAACGGCGCCGAAGCCCTGCTCGGCAACGGCGACATGCTCTTCCTGCCGCCGGGCCGCAACGAGCCCCAGCGGATCCAGGGCGCCTACATCAGCACCGAGGAGACCGAGCGCGCGATGGCGTGGTACGTCGCCCAGCGCGATGTGGCCGCCCACGACGGCCACGAGGAAGACATCCTCGCCGTGGTGCGCGCGCAGGCCGGGGAAGGGGAGGAGGGCGGCACCGCGCACGATGGCGAACGCGATGCCCTCTTCAAGCAGGCCGCCGAGCTCTGCGTGCAGCATCAAGGCGGCAGCACCTCGCTCCTCCAGCGCCGCCTCGGCATCGGCTACGGTCGCGCGGCGCGGATCATCGACCAACTGCACGACGCGGGCATCCTCGGCCCGCCGAACGGCAGCAAGCCGCGCGATGTGATGATCGGGGTGCATCAGGTGGAGGAGTACACCTAAGCGAACGGCGAACAGCGAACGGCGAACTGACCGCGGGCCATCCCGACGTCGACAATCCCACCCCTGTCCGCTGTTCGCGGATCGCGGTTCGCCCCGTTCTTCAGTCCCGCCCCGCGTCACGCAGTGCCCTCCCTCGCGACGTCCCGTCGCGATCTTCTTCGCGTGTCCACTCCACGCCGCTCCCCCGACCTCTGGACCGATCCCCGCCATCGTGATGGCTGGGAGGCGGAGCTTGTTGCTGGCCGCTGGCTGACCCGGCGCGGCTGGCGCGTCGAGGCGCACCGCTTTCGCCTTGGCCGCCATGACCTCGACCTGGTGGCGCGCCGAGGGTCGCTGGTGGCCTTCATCGAGGTAAAGTGTCGCCGCTCCGCCGCGTGTGGGGGTGGCGCCGAGGCCGTGGGCCCGCGCAAGCGGGCCACGATCGAGCGGCTCGCCTGGGCCTGGTTGCTTCGCCACGGCCAGCCGGGAGACCAGTACCGCTTTGACGTGATGAGCCTCGACGGGATGGGACCGGCGGCCCAATTGACCCACGTCGAGGACGCCTGGCGACCCGGTTGGCGATAATTCGGCCATAGTGGCGCAAAATACTACACATTGAGACTCTTGCTTCGGAGTAGGTTCGGTT
>Ga0073899_10003682_pt1 | contig 13531 bp, 15 predicted proteins | sample KloWWTmetaKNB5Ph_FD_88975 | JGI IMG/M metagenome (GOLD analysis project Ga0073899, IMG submission 88975) | Active sludge microbial communities from Klosterneuburg, Austria, studying microevolution and ecology of nitrifiers - Klosterneuburg... | ecosystem: Engineered > WWTP > Aerobic digester >... | reverse complement strand
TCCGGCACTGCCGGCAGCGCCTGCAGCACCGCGTGGCCGGTACCCAGCTGTTGCGCCTGGTGCGCCCAGGCCAGGCCGGCCCCGGCGAAGGCGGCGCGCACGGCGTCGCCGCCATGGCCATGCACGACATGGACCTGCGCGGCGCCCAGTTCGTGCGCGACGCCGATCACGTGGGCCAGCATCGGCCGGCCGGCGAGCGGCATCAGCACCTTCGGCAGGGCGGACTTCATCCGCTTGCCCTCGCCGGCGGCGAGCACGATCACATGCAGGGGACTGGCCATGGCGGAATTCTATCCGGGTTGCGGCGCGGGGTCGTGGCGCCGGTGTGGCGTGGCCGCGGCGCCCGATCTAGGCTAGCGCCGGGAACCACGGAGGACGACGCGATGGCCAGGATCACCGAGCGTGCGGAGCGGTTCGCCAAGCCCTACCGCATCGACCGCGGCAAGGGCTTCCGCCTGCGCGACCACGACCCGGGCGACATCGGCATCTTCGCCGGCGACGATGGCGCGGGCGCCAGCGACAAGCAGCGCGCGCAGGCCGCGCTGCGCGAGGGTGTGACCCACCTCGCCGAGATGCAGGAGCGGCTCTATGCCCAGAACGAGCACTCGCTGCTGCTGGTGTTCCAGGCCATGGATGCCGCCGGCAAGGACGGCACCATCAAGCACGTCATGAGCGGGATCAACCCGCAGGGCTGCCAGGTGCACGCCTTCAAGGCGCCCTCGCCCGAGGAGCTGGACCACGACTTCCTGTGGCGCTGCTCCACCCGCCTGCCGGAACGCGGGCGCATCGGCATCTTCAACCGCTCGTACTACGAGGAGGTGCTGGTGGTGCGCGTGCATCCCTCGTTCCTCGACGCGCAGCGCCTGCCCGCGCGGCCGCCGCTGGCGAAGTTGTGGCAGCAGCGCTACGAGGACATCAGCGCCTACGAGCGCTACCTCGGCCGCAACGGCACCGTGATCCGCAAGTTCTTCCTCAATGTGTCGAAGGCCGAGCAGAAGAAGCGCTTCCTCGAGCGCCTCGACGATCCGGCCAAGCACTGGAAGTTCGCCGAGGGCGACGTCGCCGAGCGCGCGCACTGGAACGCGTACATGAAGGCCTACGAGGACATGATCCGCGCCACCGCCACGCCGGAGGCGCCGTGGTACGTGGTGCCCGCCGACAACAAGTGGTACACGCGCCTGGTGGTGGCGGCCGCGATCTACGACGCGCTCGACGACATGGGCCTCAAGTACCCCAAGGTCGACGCGGCCCGGCGCAAGCACCTGGCGGCGATCCGCGACATGCTGGCGCGCCAGAAGGGCTGAAGAATGGGGTCTGAAAAAAAGGGGCCAGAGTGAATTGGCGTTTGAAACGCTAATTCACTCTGGCCCCTTTTTTCGGCCCCTATTTTTTCCTCAGTGCTTGAGGGTCTTGCGCAGGCGCTCGAGCGCCTGCAGCTGCGCCGCGGCCTGGGCCAACTGGGCCTGGGCGTCGGCGACCTCGATCGACTCGGTGCGGTCGGCGAGCAGGCGCTGGGCCTCGTCGCGGGCCTTGATCGCCGCGGCCTCGTCGAGGTCCTTGGCGCGGATCGCGGAATCGGCGAGCACGGTCACGACCTGCGGCTGCACCTCGAGGATGCCGCCGGAGATGTAGAAGAACTGCTCTTCGCCGTTGGCCTGGATGACGCGCACCTGGCCGGGCTTGAGGCGGGTGATCAGCGGTGCGTGGCGCGGCGCGATGCCGAGCTCGCCGAGTTCGCCGCTGGCGACGACGAGGGTGGCTTCGCCGTGGAAGATTTCGGCTTCGGCGCTGACGATGTCGACTTTGATGGTGGTCATCTGCTGGATGCCTGGTTTTCGCTGCTCGTCACCCCCACCCCTTGCCCTCCCCCCTCAAGGGGGAGGGGGAGTGAACGTCGCGCTGGCGCGCGACAGCGGTGTTGTTTGCGTCGGCGCTTACGCGCCGACGCCCATCTTCTTGGCCTTCTCGATCGCCTCGTCGATGCCGCCGACCATGTAGAACGCCTGCTCGGGCAGCGCATCGCATTCGCCCTCGACGATCATGCGGAAGCCGCGGATCGTTTCCTTGAGCGAGACGTACTTGCCGGGCGAACCGGTGAACACCTCGGCGACGTGGAAGGGCTGCGAGAAGAAGCGCTCGACCTTGCGCGCGCGCGCGACCACGCGCTTGTCTTCCTCGCTCAACTCGTCCATGCCCAGGATCGCGATGATGTCCTTGAGTTCCTTGTAACGCTGCAGGGTCGACTGCACCTTGCGCGCGGTTTCGTAATGTTCGACGCCGACGACCAGCGGATCGAGCTGACGCGACGTCGAGTCAAGCGGATCGACCGCCGGATAGATACCGAGTGAAGCGATGTTTCGCGACAGCACGACGGTTGCATCGAGATGCGCGAAGGTCGTTGCCGGCGACGGATCGGTGAGATCGTCGGCTGGCACGTACACCGCCTGGATGGATGTGATCGAGCCGGTCTTGGTCGACGTGATGCGTTCTTGCAACGCGCCCATTTCCGCGGCCAAGGTCGGCTGGTAACCCACCGCGGACGGCATGCGGCCGAGCAGCGCCGACACTTCGGTTCCGGCCAGCGTGTAGCGGTAGATGTTGTCGATGAACAGCAGCACGTCCTTGCCCTTGCCGGATGCGTCTTTCTCATCGCGGAAGTATTCGGCCATGGTCAGTCCGGTCAGCGCGACACGCAGGCGATTGCCCGGCGGCTCGTTCATCTGGCCGTAGACCATCGCGACCTTGTCGAGCACGTTCGAGTCTTTCATCTCGTGATAGAAGTCGTTGCCTTCGCGGGTGCGTTCACCGACGCCGGCGAACACCGACAGGCCGGCGTGCGCCTTGGCGATGTTGTTGATCAACTCCATCATGTTCACGGTCTTGCCGACGCCAGCACCGCCGAACAGGCCGACCTTGCCGCCCTTCGCGAACGGTGCCACCAGGTCAATGACCTTGATGCCGGTTTCGAGCAGGTCGTTGGAAGCGGCCTGATCTTCGTAACTCGGTGCTTCGCGATGAATGACCCAGCGATCGTTCTCGCCGATCGGGCCAGCTTCGTCGATCGGGTTGCCGAGCACGTCCATGATGCGGCCGAGAGTCTTCATGCCGACCGGCACCTTAATTGCTTCGCCGGTGTTATCGGCAACCAGGCCGCGGCGCAAACCGTCGGTCGAACCGAGCGCGATCGTACGCACGATGCCATCGCCGAGCTGCTGCTGAACTTCGAGCGTGATTTCTGTGTTCGCGATCTTCAGCGCGTCATAAATCTTCGGCACTTCGGAACGCGGAAATTCGACGTCGACGACTGCGCCGATGATCTGTACGACTTTGCCCTGGTTCATGAACGTATCCTCAAAAAAATTCTGTGTGTTGCAGGATGCTGCTCGCGGTCAGACCGCAGCGGCGCCACCGACGATTTCGGAAATTTCCTGCGTGATCGCAGCCTGGCGCGCTTTGTTGTAGATCAGCTGCAGCGTGTCGATCGCCTTGGTCGCGTTGTCCGACGCCGACTTCATGGCGACCATGCGCGCGGCATGTTCGGACGCCAAGTTCTCGAGTGCGCCCTGATAGACCAGCGATTCGACGTATCGCGTCAGCACGCTATCAAGCACGGTGGCCGGATCGGGTTCGTACAAATAGTCCCAATCATGCGTCGTTTCGAGCGTCTCCGACGGCGGCAGTGGCAACAACCGATCGGTCGTCGCCTTCTGCGTCATCGTGTTGACGAAATCGTTGTAGCAGAGGAACACGCGGTCGACCCGGCCTTCGGTGAACCCGTCCAGCATCACCTTGATGATGCCGATCAGGCTCGCGACCTGCGGATTTTCACCGAGGTGCGTAACCGACCCGACCAGATTCACCTTGAGGCGGCGGAAGAACGTCGCTGCCTTCTGTCCGATCGCGACGATATCGACTTCGACACCGTTCTTCTGGTGCTCGCGGATTTCCGCCAGCAACTTGCGGAACAGGTTCGAGTTCAAGCCGCCACACAGTCCGCGATCGGTCGAAATCACGACGTAACCGACGCGCTTGACGTTCACCCGATCCTTCATGAACGGATGCTTGTAGTCGCCATTCGCCTTGGCGATATGGCCGATCATCTGGCGCATCAAGCGGGCATACGGACGCGACGCACGCATCTTGTCCTGCGCACGCCGAATCTTGCTCGCCGAGACCATTTCGAGTGCGCGCGTCACCTTGCGGGTGTTCTGCACCGACTTGATCTTGGTTCGAATTTCTTTGGTACCGGCCATGATTGATCCCGTTTACCAGCTACCGGTCTTCTTGAACTCGTCGAGCGCGCCCTTGAACACGGCTTCGATCTTGTCGTCCCAGTTGCCGGTGTTGACGATGTCCTGCATCAACGCACTGTGATTGCTGTGCATGAAGGCGTGCAGGCCAGTCTCGTAGGACAGGATTTTGGCGACCGGCACGTCGTCGAGATAGCCCTTTTCAGCCGCGTAGACCGAGATCGCGAGTTCGGCGATCGACATCGGCGCGTACTGCTTCTGCTTCATCAGTTCGGTGACGCGTTGGCCGCGTTCGAGCTGCGCACGCGTCGCCGCGTCGAGGTCGGATGCGAACTGCGCGAATGCCGCCAGTTCGCGGTACTGCGCGAGCGCGAGCTTCACGCCACCGGACAGCTTCTTGATGATCTTGGTCTGCGCAGCGCCGCCGACACGCGACACCGAGATACCGGCGTTCACGGCCGGACGGATACCGGCGTTGAACAGATCAGTTTCAAGGAAGATCTGACCGTCGGTAATCGAGATCACATTGGTCGGCACGAAGGCCGAGACGTCACCGGCCTGGGTCTCGATGATCGGCAGTGCGGTCAGCGAACCGGTTTTGCCCTTGACCGCGCCATTGGTGAACTTCTCGACGTATTCCTCGCTGACGCGCGACGCACGTTCGAGCAGACGGGAATGCAGATAGAACACGTCACCCGGATAGGCTTCACGACCCGGCGGACGGCGCAGCAGCAGCGAGATCTGGCGGTAGGCCACGGCCTGCTTGGACAGATCGTCGTAAATGATCAACGCGTCCTGGCCACGATCGCGGAAGTATTCGCCCATGGTGCAACCGGAATATGGCGCGATGTACTGCATCGCCGCCGATTCCGAAGCCGAGGCCGCGACCACGGTCGTGTACGCAAGCGCGCCATGTTCTTCGAGCTTGCGCACGATGTTGGCAATCGTCGAGTTCTTCTGGCCGATGGCGACGTAGATGCACTTCACGCCCGACGACTTCTGATTGATGATGGCGTCGATCGCGAGCGCCGTCTTGCCAGTTTGGCGATCACCGATGATCAGTTCGCGCTGGCCGCGTCCGATTGGAATCATCGCATCGACCGATTTGTAACCGGTCTGCACCGGCTCCGACACCGACTTGCGCCAGATCACGCCGGGGGCGACTTTTTCGATCGGCGCGCTGAGTTCGGAAACGATTGCGCCCTTGCCATCAATCGGGTTGCCGAGTGCATCGACGACGCGTCCGAGCAGTCCCGGGCCGGTCGGCACTTCGAGGATGCGCGCGGTGGTCTTGACCGCATCGCCTTCGCGCAAGTGCTCGTAGCTACCCAGCACGACGGCACCGACCGAGTCGCGCTCCAGATTCAATGCGAGCGCGAAGGTGTTGTTCGGCATCTCGATCATTTCGCCCTGCATCACGTCGGCGAGACCGTGGATACGCACGATGCCGTCGGCAACCGAGGTAATGGTGCCTTCGTTGCGCGCGGTCGCACCGGTCTTGAACTGCTCGATGCGGTTCTTGATCAGTTCGCTGATTTCGCTGGGATTGAGTTGTGTGGCCATGACGATTCCCGAAAGGGTGAATGCTTGCTTGGTCTGCGCGCGCTGGGCGTGCGCAGGTTCGAATTCGTTAGTGCGACAGATCTTGCGCGAGACGTTCCAGACGACCGCGCACCGAGGCATCGATGACCAGTCCCGCGGCATTGATCACGGCGCCGCCGAGCACGCTCGGATCAACTTTTGCGTCGATCTCGATATCACGGTCAAAGCGCTTTTTCAGTGCCGCACCAATCGCGCTCGCCTGCGCCGACTCGAGCGCCACTGCGGTCGTCACGCGCACACGCAGCACATGTTCCGACTCACGCTTCAACTGCTCGAACTGGGCGGCGATTTCCGGCAGCAAGCTAACGCGGCGATTGCTGGTCAACTGGGCGATGAACAGCGCAAACGTGCTGTGCGCCGCCTCGCCTTGCGGCACGAACAAAGTCGCCAGTTGCTCGGGGGCAATGCGCGGGCTGCTGGTCAGCGCCGATGCCTGCGGATCGGCAGCGACAGCACTCGCAAAGGCCAGCTTCTGCGACCAGTCGGCGACGGCACCGGCAGCCAACGCGAGCTCGAAGGCGGCGCGGGCATAGGGACGAGACAGCGTTTCGCGCGTGCTCATCGTCAGATCTCGCCCGCAACCTGGTCGAGCAGTTCGCGATGACGTGCACCGTCGATTTCGCGGCCGAGGATCTTCTCAGCGCCCTTCACTGCGAGGTTCGCGACTTGCGAACGCAGCACTTCTTTCGCCTTCGACGATAGGTTTGCAATCTCGGCTTCCGCGGCGGCTCTCTGGCGTGCCGCTTCGGCGATCGCATCCTGCTTCGCCTTGTCGACGATCTGCACGGCCTGTTGATGCGCCTTGTCGGTGATCTGGCTGGCGTCGACACGCGCCTTGCGGATCTCGTCGGCGACGCGGGCGTCGGCATCGGCGAGTTCCTGCCTGGCACGGTCGGCGGCGGCAAGGCCGTCGGCGATTTTCTTCTGGCGTTCCTCGATGGCGCTACTCAACGGCGGCCAGATCTTGGTCGCAATGACCCAGATGAAACCGGCGAACATGAGCGCCTGCGCGAACAGCGTCAGGTTGATGTTCATGGCGTAATGCTCCGCTTGTGGACTTCGGCGACGGAGAAACCCGCCGCACGATCGAACCCGGGTGATGCGCGACCGAAGCCGCGCATCGGTCCCGATCAGCCGCCGCTAATGGCGGAAACGAGCGGATTCGCAAACGCGAACATCAGCGCAACGGCGAGCGTGATGATGAACGCCGCGTCGATCAGTCCGGCGGTGATGAACATACGCACCTGCAGCACCGGGATCAGTTCCGGCTGACGTGCCGCCGATTCCAGGAACTTACCGGCCATCAGGCCCATACCGATACCGGCGCCGAGCGCGGCGAGGCCAGCCATGATGCCGATCGCGATGGCGGTCGACGCGTTGATGGTGGCGATGAGGGCTTGAACGTCCATGGTGTATCTCCGTCTACGGAATTGATGAAAAAAGGAAAGGGTGAAGCAGAACTCAGTGATGCTCTTCCATCAGGCTCAGGTACACGATCGAGAGCATCATGAAAATGAACGCCTGAAGGACGACGATCAGGATGTGGAATAGTCCCCAAGCCAAGCCAAGGACCGATGCCGCGAGCGCGCCGAAGACGCTGACGCTGCCCAGCACCCAGATCAACAGGAACACGATCTCACCGCCGTACATGTTGCCGAACAGTCGCATTGCCAGCGACACCGGCTTCGACAGCAACTCGACGATGTTGAGCAAAATATTGGCCGGAAACATCCACTTGCCGAACGGCGCCGTGAACATTTCATGCACGAAGCCGCCAATGCCCTTGGCGCGCAGCGCAAAGAAAATCATCAGGAAAAATACCGTGATCGACATCGCCAGCGTGGCGTTGACGTCTGCCGTCGGCACCGGACGCCAATGCACTTGATGCGGGTCCATTCCGAAGAACGTGGCACCGACAAAGCCGGCGATCTTGGCGATGAAATCGATCGGAATGAAATCCATCGCGTTCATCAACAAGATCCAGCAGAACAATGTGATCGCGATCGGCGTCACCAACTTGCTGGTGCCGTGATAGGCATCTTTAGCCTGACCGTCGATGAACTCGAGCACGATTTCGACGAACGCCTGCCAGCGGCCGGGCACACCCGACGTCGCCTTGCGCGTTGCCAACCAGAAACCGAGACACATCACCAAACCGAGCACGAACGACATCACCATGGTGTCGGCGTGGATCGTCATGAAGCCGTCTTTCGAGACTTGCGGCGTCAGGTCTCGTGCGAAATGCCCCAGATGGTGCTGGATGTATTCGGTGGGCGTCAGTTTTTCGGCGTGTTCCGACATGATTTGGGGCTCAATGAACTAATCCAGTTCCGATCCAGAAGCCCACTTGGGCGGCGATAACGCCAGACACCACGGGAACGACGGGCCAGTGCCAGACGCCGATGACCAAGAACAGTCCCAGCGCCAGCGCGATCCATTGCAGGGCTTTGCCGACCAGCATCGAGGTAAGCGCGGTTCCCGAAGACCCGACGCCCGCAGCGAACATGCGCCAGCCGAACAGCAAGGTACCGATTACCACCAGCGCGCCGCCCACAAGCACTGCCCCTGCATATTGTGCCGAGACGAATGCAAACCCCAGGGCCGCGAACGACACCGACAGCACTTCCGCTATCGCGATCCGCGGGACAAGGGCGCGGCCCTGTGCAAGTTGCGTGCTCATGGCCGTGCACTCGTAGCGGATCTGCGGGAAAAGGCGACGCAACAAGGCGCCGACAAAGCGCGACGATTTTAGCCGGCAAACGCTAGCGCGTGCAAGGCAGAATAGGCGTCACGCGAGCGACTGGATGAACCCATCGGCGACATCCGTTCAGGGGAGCGCCGGGCGCAGGCGAAAACGCTCGATCGGGTCGAGCCGGCGCGCAAACTGGCAGAACCAGTCCCATTGCAGGTCCGGATGGGTGAGTTCGACCCAATGCCCACCGGTAAACTCCAAATAGCGAAAACTTTGGCTTGCAACCCAGCCGCGCGTCGAGAATCGCACCGAATCGCCCTCGGCGTAGGTCCGCAACGGGTCCACATCGCCGACCAGAACCTGCACCGGCAGGCGCGGAAATGCGTCCTGCAACGCAGTGTTGCAGCCGTATTCGCTGACGCCGTTGCAGGCCAGACCGGCGAGCACCCCCGCATTCACTGCCACCGCCGCGAATTGCCGGCGACTGAAGCCCGGATGCAGCGGATTGAGCACGAGATCAAGCGCGACGTGTCCGCCAGCGGAAAACCCCCAGAGGTAGCGGCGTGCGCGCTCGATATTGAAATGTGATTCAAGGTCACTCAGCACCGCCGCGATCACATCGTAATCGGTCGGCGCCGCACCCGGCGTGGAGGGCGCGATCCAACTGCCGTGACTGCCGCCGGCGACCGGCGAGACGACCGCGAATCCATGCCGCTGCGCCGCGCCGATCCAAAGGTCGCGTATGGTTCGTGCTTCATTGCGGGCATTCGCCGGTGAGCCGGCGGTGCCATGCAGCAATACGACCACCGGCATCGCCGTGGGCGTCGACAATGCCGGAACGAACCAGAAGTACTCGCGGTGTGCGTACGCCGGGTTGGACTCGAATCCGGGCACGGCCACGACGCCACCGCCGCTACCGACGACACCGCCGACGCCATCAGACGGCCAACTCGGCGCCGACTCCTCGAACCCGTCCCCTTGCGCACCAAGCTCGGCACAGGCGGTGTCGGGCAGCCGCACGACCTGCGCTTGCGCCGCCGCCATACACAACCAGCACCCGAGCAGACTGAATAGACGCGACATGTTGAGTCCGGCGACACGCCTCGCGGGCGGCTTCGCGCTAGCCTAGCGCGATCTGGCCATTGTCACGCGTTGTCACGACTCCGCATAATCCACTCTCCAATCAACCAGAGCCACGATCCATGGCGCAAGAAATGTTCATGATGGTGCCCTCAGGGCAGATCGTCTTCCGTGAGGGTGACGACGGCACCGAGATGTACATCATCGAGTCTGGCGCGATCGACATCGTGCGTGCAGCGCGCGGCAGCGAGCCGTTGGCAACGCTTGGTCCAGGTGATTTTTTCGGAGAAATGGCGATCCTCGAAGACCAACCGCGCTTCGCCAGCGCGATTGCGCGCGCGCCAACGAAGTTGCTGCGTATTGACCGCGCCGCCTTCCCAGGCGTCATCGCCGGCAATGTCGAGATCGCGGTGCGCATCATGCGTAAGCTGGCCGGGCGAGTGCGCCGCGCGGAGACGCGAACTGGCGAAACCACCGTTCCGCAGCCGGTCGAAGCCCGTCGCGCCGGCGTGTCGGCGGCCGAGTTCACGCCGATGCCGAGAGCCTTGTCGCCACGGTCCGAAGCGGCGGTGTCGCCGGCGGATGCGGCAACAGCGGATCGCCCGCTCTGCTTGGTCCATCTGGGTAATCAGACGCGATTCATTTTGAAGGACAAGAGCGAATATCTGGTCGGCCGGCCCGATCCGGTGACCGGCACCACACCGGACGTCAATCTCGGGCCACTCGATGTACAGCGTTCGTCGTCACGCCGACACGCCAAAATCCTGAATGAACGCGGCATCTGGCGGGTGCGCGAGGAAGTCGGCACCTTGAACGGCACATTCCACAATGGCCAGCGCCTGAAACCGGGCGATGCCGTGACCTTCGCCATCGACGACGTATTGCGCTTCGGCAGCGTCGATCTGACGGTGCAACTGGCGTCGGAGTCAGCCTCGGAGTGAACATTCTGCAGGAGACCCATGGCCAAGTGCTGCTCGTCGCGCCGACTGGCCGACTGGATTCCGAGACATCGGGTGAGTTGGAGTTGGTCCTGCATGACGCCGGCACCATCGGACGCCGCCATTTCGTGATTGATCTCGCCGCTGTCACTTATGTCAGCTCGGCTGGCCTGCGCGTGCTGTTGGCGTTGGCCAAGCGCCTTGATGGCGGTGTTGGCAGCGTCCGCCTATGCGGCTTATCAGCGAGCGTGCGTCAGGTATTCGACATCGCCGGCTTTACCGCGATGTTCGCGCTGTTCCCGAATCGTCATGGCGCACTCGAGCAGCATCCGCACAAGCTCGACACTTCAGCGGCACTGATGAACACCGCCGCACAACTGCTTGGGGTTGAACGCGAGCAGGCTTCCGGCGATGCCGATGTCCCCCGCGACACGGTCCGAACCGAAGCCGCCGCTCACTTGCTCGGCGTCGCGGTCAATCACGACGACTTGCAGCAGCGTTCGACCGTGGTCGGCCCAGCCGTCAGCGTTGCACCGGCCACGACGGCGACGGACAGCAGTGCGAAACGCCGGCCCGGCGACAACTGATCAGCGCCGCCAGAGCGCGATCAGCGCTAGATCATCGAACGGTTCGATGTCGCCGTAGTGTGCTTCGACAGCGCTGGTCAAGGTCTCGATCGCCTGCCCCGCAGAACGCGTCGCCACTAGCAACGATTTGACGCGCGCCAGTCCGAAGGGTTCGTCGGCGGCGTTACGCGCTTCATCCAGGCCATCGGTGTAAAACAGCAAACCATCGCCGCGCGCAAGGTCGACACGCGATTCGTAAAAACTACCACTGCCTACGCCCAAGGCCGGCGCCGCAACCAGTGGCAATACCTCGATGCTGGCGTCGGTACGACGCAACAACGGCATCGGATGCCCGGCACTCGCGATATCGACACTGCCGCGAGCGACATCGAGCACCGCCGCGATCGCAGTCATGAACATGCCGCTGTCGAGCTCCGGACGAATCTGCGCGTCGAGCAAACGCAGCACTTCGGCGGCGTTGCGCGCGCGCGTCGCCACCGCCCGCAAGTGTGCACCGATGCGTGCCATTAACAGCGCCGCCGGGAAACCCTTGCCAGAGACATCGCCGATAAAGATCAGCGAACGCCCATCGACCAGCGTCAGGAAGTCGAATAAATCGCCGCCGACGATGCGTGCCGCGCTATAGCTATCGGCGATTTCGTAACCGTCAAAGCGTGGTGTCGCCAGCGGCAGGAAGCGGCGCTGGACGCGCCGCGTCAGCTCGAATTCATCAGCATGCACGAGGCGTCCGCTCTCGGCTTGGCGATGGGTCGCGAACAAGGCGCCGAACTGACCCGCGCAGCTGAGCAGAAAGTCGGCATCGCGCGCGCTCAAGGCATCGACATCCTCGGGCGCATCGAGATACAGCACCCCGAGTTGGCTACCGGCATTCGCCAGTATGACTGCCGCTGCTGCCGCCGGCATACGCGGCATGAGCGCATCGGCGATTGGTGCAGGCGCGGAGTCAGCACCGGCAATCACCACACGATTTGAACCTTGCGCGGCATTCGCAAGCGCCTGCACGATACCGAGATCCAGTTCGTCGCCCGCCGACACCCGCTGCGCCAGCACCCGCCACGGTCGATGCGGCGTATCACGAACCACCAGCGCAAAGCGACTGCAGAGCGGAAACACGTCGGCCAACACCGCAAACGCATCGCGCATTTGATGCTGCATTACACCGGCAATGGCCATCAACTCGGCCATGCGTTGAAAGAACTGAAGCCGCTGCACAACCTGTTGGCGTCGCTCGCTGCCGGGTGCGAACGCCTTGAGATCCCCGGGTGGCGATGTTTCGTAGACGCCCCGCGGTACCGGCAGACTGACATCGGACTCCATCATCGTCACTTCCGGCGGCTCGTGCGCAGCCAACGGCAACGGCAGCGGTGGCGGCGCGGCCGTGGTCTCGCCACGATCTGCCATGCGCACGCGCAACCGCGTCTGCCCGAGTTCGACGGCATCGCCATCGTCGAGACGGACCGGTGCCAACAGGACCTTGCCGTTATGACGCGTGCCATTGGCGCTTTCGAGGTCACGCAGCAGCCAGACCACACCTTCGGGCTCGATCTGGGCATGCCGCCGCGACACCGCCAGATCGGCGATCACCAAATCGGCGAATTGGCCACGACCGAGCACGGTACTCGCGACGAGCGCAAACCGCTGGCCGGATTGCGGACCGGCTTCGACAAACAATTCGAGCATGTTGTACCTGATGCGATGTCGCACCGAAGTGTCTCACAAGTGCGAGACTGCGCACCCACCCACCAACCTGTTCGGAGAACGCCATGCCCATCGCCTATTGGTGCGTCCTTGCTGCCGCACTCATGCCCTTGCTGTTTACCGGGATCGCAAAATTTTCTGGCGACGGCTACAACAACCGCAAGGTGCCGGAGTTTCAGGCTCGCCTCAGCGGCTTTCGGCAACGCGCGCACTGGGCGCACACGAACAGCTTCGAGGCGTTCCCACCGTTCGCGGCCGCTGTGATCATCGCGCATCAACTGGGCGCACCCGCCGATCGCGTCGACCAACTCGCAATCGCCTTCATCGTGCTGCGACTGATCTACGGTGGTCTCTATCTTGCCGATCTGCATTGGCAGCGTAGCCTCGCCTGGGCGGCGGCATTCGGCTGCACTGTGGCACTGTTTCTTACTGCCGCCGGCGCCTGAAAAAAAGAAGGCCGACGGGGGACCGTCGGCCTTCAAAGGACGCTGCACTGCTCTTCAAGGGGAGGGAGGAGAGGATCGTGCAGCGTCTTCCACGCAACTGACGTGGACTGCGGCCTTGACGGCCGCAGCGGAATTACTTGGCCTTGCGCGCCGCCACGACCGGCTTCACGAACACGTCGTTCGACGCGTCGATCTGGGTCTTGGCGATGGCGTTCAGGGCTTCGCCGGTCTTCACGGT
>Ga0073899_10003678_pt1 | contig 13543 bp, 13 predicted proteins | sample KloWWTmetaKNB5Ph_FD_88975 | JGI IMG/M metagenome (GOLD analysis project Ga0073899, IMG submission 88975) | Active sludge microbial communities from Klosterneuburg, Austria, studying microevolution and ecology of nitrifiers - Klosterneuburg... | ecosystem: Engineered > WWTP > Aerobic digester >... | reverse complement strand
GGGCGCTCCGGCAGCTTGGCGATCAGCGCGCCGGCGGCCATGGTGATGCCGACGCCGGCGGCGTCGTCGATGGCGCCGGTGCCCGGGTCCCAGGAGTCGAGATGGCCGCCGATCAGCACGAACTCCCCCGGTTTCTCGCGTCCGATCAGCTCGCCGATGACGTTGTGGCTGGTGTACTCGCCGGCGAGGCCGACATCGAGTTCGAGTTTGATGCGCACCGGCGCGCCGCGCGCGACCAGACGGTCGAGCTGGTCGGCATCGGGATTGCTGAGCGCCGCCGCGGGCACCAGCGTGGTCGCGATCAGCGAACCGTCGCGCAGCTTGCGCGCGCGTTTGGCGATCTGCGGGTCGAGCGCGATCTGGCCGAGCCAAATCGCGCCACCGGTGTGCGGGAAGCGGTCGTTGTCGGTGCCGATCGAGCGGATCAGCACCGCGACCGCGCCTTTGCGACCGGCGATTTCGGCGCTCTGGCCGCGTACCGCGACTGCCGGGCCGTAACCGCCGCCGTCGCGGCGCCGTTCCATCTTCTGCGACACGAACACGATCTTGCCGCGCACCTCGGCCGCGTCGGCCGCGCTCAGTGCGGCCAGGTTCGGGAAGCGCACGATCTCGGCCTCGACGCCACCCTTGGGCGTGCCCGAGGAAAATCCGAGCGCGAGGATCGACAGCTTCTGCGGCGCCGGTGCCAGCACTTCGGCGCTCTCGTGGCCGCGTCGCCACACCGGAAAGCTGACCGGTTCCAGCAGCACGCGGTCGAAGCCCAGTGCCTTGAACTTCTGCTCGGCCCAGCGCACCGCGCGGGCGTCCGCGGGCGTGCCGGCCATGCGCGCGCCGACTTCGGTGGTCAGCGACTCGACCAGCGCATAGGCACCGCTGCCCTGCATCGCGGTGTCGCGCAGTTGCGCCGCGGTGCTCATCGCCGGCGCGGCGATCGGGGACGGTGATACCGGGGTCTGCGCGCAGGCAAGGCCGCAGGCGATCAGGAAATACACGGGCAGCAGGCGCATCGCAGTCTCCGCAAACGAAGCGCCGATTCTGGCAGAGCCACGCGCCCGCCCCGTGTGGCGTTCGTCCTGCGCGCGGCCCGTTTCGTCACTCGAAGCCGTCGGCAAACACCAGGCCGATGTCGGTGGGCACCAGCGTCTGGATGTTCAGTTGCGCCGGCGCACCGGCTTCCACCGCTCCAAGCGTCGCGGAAGCATTCGTCGGCGGCGTCGCCGCGGTGAAGCCGAAGTTGTGCAGCGTGGCCCAGTCGAGCCCGGCGCTGGCCGCGGGCTTGGTCCAGGTGATGCCGTTCGCGTCCTGTGTCGCGATCCAGTCGCTGCCGGCATTGCGATCGACATCGTGGAAGTAGAGATTGCCGACGCTGTTGCCGCCGGTGGGCACGAAGAACGAACCGATCTGGCGGTCGAAGTCGTGGTTGAGCAGGGCGTACTCGTAGCGCGTCTGGCCGCCGCCGAGGTCGGTGGTCTTGACCGCCAGGCGCACGTGGCCCTCGGGCAGGGTCAGCAGTTCGTTGCGACTGCCCGTGGGCGGACTTGCCGGGTTGACCCAGGCGTCCAGCACCGAGCCATTGGCGAGTGCGGTGTTCAGCGTGAAGATCCAGATCGAGTTCGGCAGCGACGGCGTCATCCGCCGCCAGCCCATCGAGTTGAAGATGTTGACGTCGTCGCGCACCACGTACCAGGCCTCCAGGAAATACTCGGCGCCGGCGGTTTGCAGGTCGGTCTCTTGCACGGTGGCGCGGTGGATCGGGAACGGGTCGCTGCCGCTGTGGTCCTGCACGCCGTCGCCGTTCTGGTCGAAGTGCGAGCCGGTGTGGTTCCACAGGCCGAAGCCCGCGGTGACTTCGGGTCGGAACGAGAGGCTGCCGGTGGAGTTGTTGGTGCCCTCGCCGTACACGTCGGAGCAGCCGAGGCCGAGGATGTGCGAGTCGGTACAGGCGCCGGCATCGCAGCCGCTGTTGATGGTCAGGAAGGCGTGCTTCACGTCGGAGGTGCCGATCTGCTCGAACACGCCATTGGCGCTGCGGAAGATCGCCCAGACCAGGAACGGATGCTGGTCATTGTTGTAGGGCGGGAACGGGCCGGTGAACTTGCCGTACCAGGGCACGTTGCCGGTGCCGACATTGCGCAGCGTGGCCGAAGGGCTGACCGCGACGAAACCGTCCTGGCGTTGCCACTGGCCGACCGAGCCGATGGCGGTGAGCGCCACGTCCTTGTTGCCGGACCAGTCGGAACAGCCGGGCGGCGTGCCCAGTTTGGCCTCGGCCTGCGGTACCTGCACGCGCGCTTCGAGCTCCAGCGTGCCGATAGCGACGCCAGCGAGTTGCGGCTGCTTGAGGCGCTGCGCCAAGGCCGGCGCGATGCGCAGGTCGAGGTTGAACAGCTGCAAGGTGCCGGCTTCGCGATCGACCTCGAAATGCGCGAAGTCGGCGGTGAATGCGACCTCGCCATCGCGCGTGCGCAACTCGAAACTGCGCGGCGCAAACGCCGGCGCCAGCACGAACTGCCGCAGCGATAGTTCGCCGCCTTTCCAGGCCAGCTCGAAGCCGCCGCGATGGTGCAGGCCCGGGCCGAGCAGGTGCTCGAGCACGTGGCCCTGCATGTCCACCGCCAGGCGCTTGTCGTTGCGCGCGCCGAACACCAGACGCGCGTCGTGGACGAGCGCATGCGCGTGCGGATCGAAGCGCAGGTCGCCGCGCTCGATGTCGCGCACCTGCACGCCGAGATCGCGCAGCAGCGAGGGGTTGAACGAGATCGCGGTGCGCGCGTCACTGAGCGACCACGAGGCAGCGTGGACGCCGGAAGCGGCAAGGGCGAGCAGCAGCGGCAGGAGCGGGCGCAGGCGCATGATGACCTCAGCGTGACTTGAGCAGGTCGCGGATTTCGGCGAGCAGCTTTTCCTGCTCGCTCGGCGGCGGCGGTGCTGCGGGTGCGGCAGCCTCGGCGCGCTGCATGCGGTTCACCGCCTTGATCACCAGGAACAGCACGAAGGCGACGATGACGAAGTCGAGCGTGGCCTGCAGGAAGGCGCCGTAGCCGATGCTCACCGCCGGCGTGCCATCGGCATGGGCGCCGACCTTCCACGCCAGTTCCGAGAAGTTCTGTCCCGAGGTGAGATAGCCGATGATCGGCATGATCATCTTGTCGACCATGGCGCTGACGATCTTGCCGAACGCGGCGCCGATGACGACGCCGACGGCCATGTCGACGACATTGCCGCGCATCGCGAAGGCCTTGAATTCCGAGATCATGCCCATGGCTTGCTCCGTTGCTGGATTCAGACGAGGCGGCCGCGCAGTTCCGCGAGGCCGGGGAAACTGGCGACGAAGGCATCGCCACGTTGCAATGCCGCGACGCCGGCCGGCGTGCCGGTAAACACCAGATCACCGGCGCGCAGCTCGAACAGGCGTGACAGCGACGCGAGAATCGCAGCCACCGGCAACACCATGCTGGCGATGTCGGCACGCTGGCGGGTCTCGCCATTGATCGCCAGGTGCAGCTCGCCCGCGGCCGGATGACCGCATTGCGCCGCGGGCGTGATCGCACCGATCGGCGCCGAGGCATCGAAGCCCTTGGCGGTGTCCCAAGGCAGGCCCTTGGCCTTGGCCTTGGCCTGCAGATCGCGGCGGGTGAGATCGAGGCCGACGGCATAGCCGTAGATCGCTTCGCGCGCCGCCTGCTCGTCGAGATCGCGCCCGCCGGATTGCAGCGCGACGACCAGTTCGACTTCGTGGTGCAGGTCAGCGGTCGCCGACGGATAGGGCACATCGGCGCCATCAACGACCACGGCATCACCCGGCTTGAGGAAGAACACCGGTGCGTCGAGCGCCACCGTCGCGTTCATCTCGCGCGCGTGCTCCTCGTAGTTGCGACCGATGCAGTAGATGCGATGCACCGGGAAGCGCAGCGCGCTGCCGTGGATCGCGACGGTTGGCGGGGTCGGTGCCGGGAATGCCAGTTCACTCATGCTCAATGCTCCGTGTGCTTGATCAGCAGCATCGCGCCTACGCCGCCTTCGGCCAGTCCGACCGCGACCAGCAGCCAGGGCAGGAATGTCGGCGCGTCCGCCAACGCCTGCCACACCGCCACGGCCATCAACATCAGGAGCGCACTGCCGGCGAGCAGGCCATAGGCGATGAATCGTCGCTGCGGAGCGGGCTGGCGCATGGGTGGGTCTCGCTGGGAATCGGGGCGAATGTTACAACCGGGCGGGATGACCTTCGTCACTTCGCGCATGCAGGCGAAGCGGCCAAGCTGGCGGGTATCATCGGGGTTTGCCCGCGTGGAGTCGTTCATGGATCAGCAGGAAGCACTGATTGCGCAGTTGCGCATCGACCGCAAGCCGGTTGCGCCGGCGCGACGCCGTTGGCCGTGGGTCGCCGGGTTCATCGCGGTCGCGGTTGGTGCCTTCGTGGCGCTGTCCGGTGGCCGCCCGTTGCCAGTCGAGATCGCGACCGCGCGCGCCGCCGCCAGCGACGAGAATGCCTCGGTGCTGGATGCTTCCGGATACATCACCGCTCGCCGCCAGGCGACGGTGTCGGCCAAGGTCACCGGCAAGGTGCGCGAGCTGCTGATCGAGGAAGGCCAGAAGGTCGAGGCCGACCAGATCGTCGCCTACCTCGACGACACCGAAGCGAAGACCGACGAAGGCCTGGCGCTGGCTCGATTGGCCGCAGCCAAGGCGGCGCTCGGCGAGATCCGCGCCACGCTCGCCGACGCCGAGCGCGAACTCGCGCGCCAGCGCGACCTCGCCGCGCGCAAGCTGACCTCGCAGGCGCTGCTCGATGCCGCCGGCACCCAGGTCGATGCCTTGCGTGCGCGCTTGGGCAGCGCCCAAGCGCAGATCCCGGTGGCCGAACGCCAGCTCGAAGCGACGCGCAACCAGCTCGCCAACATGGTCGTGCGTGCGCCGTTCACCGGCGTGGTCACGGTCAAGGCGGCGCAGCCGGGCGAAATGATCTCGCCGATCGCGGCCGGCGGCGGCTTCACCCGCAGCGGCATCGGCACCATCGTCGACATGGATTCGCTGGAGGTGCAGGTCGATGTCAACGAGGCCTACATCAATCGCGTCACCGCGCAGCAGCCGGTCAATGCCGTGCTCAATGCCTATCCCGACTGGAACATCCCGGCTTCGGTGATCGCGATCATTCCCGCGGCCGATCGCACCAAGGCCACGGTAAAGGTGCGCATCGCGCTCGCCAGCAAGGACGCGCGCATCGTGCCGGACATGGGCGTGCGCGTGAGCTTCCTCGAAGAACGCAAGCCGGGTGCGCCCAAGCGCGAAGGCGTGTGGGTGCCGAGTCGCGCGCTGTCCGGCCAGGGCAAGGACGCCGCGGTGTTCGTGGTGACCGCCGAGGGCAAGGTGCGGCGCGTGGCGGTGGCACTCGGCGAGAAGCGCGACGCCGACCAGCTGCTGACCAGTGGCCTCAAGGGTGGCGAGCAGGTCGTGCTCGGGCCGCCGGAGCAATTGCGCGACGGCGCACGCGTGACCGTGAAGAAAGCCTGAGCGATGCCGGCCCTGATCGAAATCCGCGGCCTGACCAAGGTCTACGAGCGCGGCAAGCAGCGCATCGAGGTGCTGCATGGCATCGACCTCGACATTCCCGACGGCGACTTCGTCGCGCTGATGGGGCCCTCGGGCTCGGGCAAGACCACGCTGCTGAACCTGATCGGCGGGCTCGACACGCTCACCGATGGCTCGCTGCGCATCGACAGCCAGCGCATCGACGTGCTCACCGGCGCCGCGCTCGCGGCCTGGCGCGCTGATACCGTCGGCTTCATCTTCCAGAGCTACAACCTGATGCCGGTGCTGAGCGCGCAGCGCAATGTCGAGTTGCCGCTGCTGCTCGCCGACATGAGCGCCGCCGAGCGTGCCCGCCGCGCACGCGTGGCGCTGGAACTGGTCGGCCTGTCCGATCGCGCCGCGCACAAGCCGAACGAATTGTCCGGCGGCCAGCAGCAGCGCGTCGCGATCGCGCGCGCGCTGGTCTCCGATCCGCGCATTCTCATCTGCGATGAACCCACCGGCGATCTCGACCGCAAGACCGCCGACGAGATCCTGCGCCTGCTGCAGTCGCTGAACCGCGACCACGGCAAGACCATCGTCATGGTCACGCATGATCCCAAAGCCGCCGACTACGCCCGCCGCACGGTGCACCTGGACAAGGGCACGCTGGTGGACGAGGCGGTGCATTGATGGGCGGATGGCTGCCAAGAGCACCCCACCCCAACCCTCCCCTTGCTACGCAAAGGGAGGGGGCAAAGATTCGCGGGTTGATTGATGCGCTTCTTGTCTCCTCCCCTTTGCGCAGCAAGGGGGAGGTTGGGAGGGGGTTGGCTCTGCCATGAAGTACCTCCCCCTCATCCTCGGTGCCTTGTTGCGCAAGAAGTGGCGCACGCTGCTGGCGTTGTTGTCGCTGATGGCGGCGTTTTTGTTGCTCGGGCTCGGGCAGGCGATCAACTCGCTGGTCGAGGGCGGCGCCGAGTTCCTTGGCGTCGATCGGTTGATCACGCAGGCGCGCACCAGCTTCACCCAGCCGCTGCCGCTGCGCCTGCTGCCGCGCATCGAAGCGGTGCCGGGGGTGAAGCGCGTCGGCTATTCGCAGTTCTTCGGCGGCGTCTACCAGGACCCGCGAAATTTTTTTCCACAGTTCGCCGTCGATCCGCCGCGCCTGTACGAGACCTACCCGGAGTGGAAGCTCGATGCCGAGGCCAAGCGCGCATTTGCGGCTACCCGCAACGGTGCCATCGCCGGGCGCCTGCTCGCCGAAGAGTACGGCTGGAAGGTTGGCGACACGATTCCGCTCAATTCCCTCCTCTGGCAGAAACGCGACGGCAGCAATGCCTGGGAATGGAAGCTGGTCGGCATCTTCGACGGCCGCGACGAGCAGTGGCAGAAGCGCACCAGCATCATGTACCTGAACTTCGCCTACTTCGACGAGTCGCGCGTTGCCGGTGCCGCCGGCCTCGCCGGCGTATTCGTGGTGCGCCTGCGCGATCCGAACGAAGTCGGCAAGGTCGCGGCCATGATCGACGCCCAGTTCGCCAACTCGCCGGACGAAACCAAGACCCAGAGCGAGCAGGAGTTCCAGGTCGGCTTCCTGCGCCAGATCGGCGACATCGCCTTCATCATCAACGCCATTCTCGGCGCCGCGTTCTTCTCGATCCTGATCCTCACCGGCTTCATCATGAACCAGTCGGTGCGCGAGCGCGTGCCCGAGTTCGGCGTGCTCAAGTGCCTCGGTTTCACCGACCGCAGTGTGCTTGGGCTGGTGCTGGCCGAGTCGCTGGCGCTGTGCCTGACCGGGGCCGCGCTCGGCATCGGGCTCGCCTATACGGTGACGGCGCTGCTGCCGCCCAAGTACCCGGCGCGCATCGACGCGCGCGTGCTGGTGATCGCGGCCGTGGCCGCGCTGCTGCTCGCGGCCGTGGTCGGGTTGCCGCCGGCGTGGCGGGCGATGCAGCTCAAGATCGTCGACGCACTGGCCGGGCGCTGACATGGGCATGCTCACGCAAACCCGCGAGATCGTGCTGCTCAATCTGCGCAGCATCCCGTCGCGGCTCGGTGCCTCGCTGGTGATCGTGATCGGCATCGCCGGCGTGGTCGCGGTGCTGGTGGCGATGCTGTCGATGGCGCGCGGGCTGTCGCGCACGCTCGAAGACACCGGCGCGCCGGACCGCGTGGTGGTGCTGCGCGGCGGCTCGACGGTGGAGCTGTCGAGCTTCATGGACCGCGCCTCGAGCACGCTGGTGCGCCAGGACCCGGCGGTGGCGCGGCTGCCCTCGTCGCTGCCCGCAGCCTCGGGCGAGATCGTGGTCGTCACCGAGGTGATGCGCCCGGGCCAGAGCACCGGCGCCAACGTCTCGCTGCGCGGGGTCGAGCCTGCCGGCCTGCTGCTGCGCCCGGACCTGCACCTGATCGAGGGCCGCATGTTCCGCCCTGGGCTGCGCGAGATCGTGGTCGGCAGCGCCGCGCGCGGGCAGTTCGCGAATCTTGATCCGGGATCCAGGCTGCGCTTCCGCGGCACTGACTGGCAGGTGGTCGGCGTGTTCCAGAGCGGCGACGCGCACGACTCCGAACTGTGGGCCGATCTGGAAACAGTGCAGGGCGTGTTCCGCCGCAATGGCGTCTCCAGCGTGCTGCTGCGCCTGGCCAATGCCGATTCGTTCGATGCGCTCAAGGAACGCCTGACCAGAGACCCGCAGCTCAATGTCGACGTGCAGCGCGAGGGCGAATACTTCCGTTCGCAGTCTTCCGGCCTGACCACGCAGATCGGCATCGTCACCAGCCTGGTCGGCATCGTCATGGCGCTCGGCGCGCTGTTCGGCGCGATCAACACCATGTACTCGGCGGTGTCGGCGCGCACCGCCGAGATCGGCACCCTGCGCGCGCTCGGCTTCGGGCGCGTGGCGGTGGTCGCATCGGTGCTGGCCGAAGCGCTGTTGCTGGCATTCGCCGGGGGGCTGCTGGGCTGCGGCATCGCCTGGCTGCTGTTCAACGGCTACTCGGTGTCGACGCTCGGCGGCGGCTTTTCGCAAATCGCGTTCGACTTCGCGGTGACCTCGGACCTGCTGCGCCAGGGCCTGTTCTGGGCGCTTGGCATCGGCTTCATCGGCGGCCTGGCGCCGGCCCTGCACGCCGCCAACATTCCCGTCACCGAGGCCCTGCGCGCACGCTGAAATGCAGGCGGGAAGCGCGATAGCGCATGTTATGCTCGGGTCGAAACGCTCCGTTCAGGGGCGAACCGTGACCTGACGTCGGCGCCGTGATCGAGATCCCCGGATACAAAATCATCAAGCAGCTCGGCCGCGGCGGCATGGCCACCGTGTATCTGGCGCTCCAGGAATCGGTCGATCGCGAAGTCGCGCTGAAGATCATGTCGCCGGCCTTGATGGTCGATCCCAACTTCGGCGAACGCTTCCTGCGCGAGGCGCGCATCGCCGCCAAGCTGCACCATCGCCACGTCGTCGGCGTGCACGATGTCGGCAAGTACGGCGACATCCACTACATCGCCATGGAATTCGTCTCCGGCGGTTCGGCGCACCGCGACGACGGCAAGCCGGTCGAAGTGACCTTCGTGCTGCGCGTGGTGCGCGAGATCGCGACTGCGCTCGCCTATGCGCACAGCAAGGGCTTCGTGCATCGCGACGTCAAGCCCGACAACATCCTGATGCGCGAAGACGGTTCCTCAGCGCTGACCGACTTCGGTATCGCCCGCGCCAATGATTCGGCGACGCGGATGACGCGCACCGGCGCGGTCATCGGCACGCCGCACTACATGAGCCCGGAGCAGGCGCGCGGGCGTCCGCTCGACGGTCGCGCCGATCTCTATTCGCTCGGCTGCGTGCTGTTCGAGATGCTGATGGGGCGGGTGCCATTCGTCGCCGACGACCCGCTCGCGGTCGGCATCATGCACATCACCGAGCCGGTGCCAAAGCTGGCGCTGAACCTGCAGCCGATCCAGGCGATCCTGGAACGGATGATGGCGAAGACGCCGGAGGAGCGTTACCAGACCGGCACCGACGTCGCCGACGCCATCCGCGAGCTCGAGCTGGATATCGCCGAAGGCCAGTATCCGCACCTGGCCACGCCCGACGAAGCCTATCGCCGGCGCGTGTTCGCCGAGGCCTCGCGCACCCAGCGCCTGCCGACGCCGCCGCCCGACAACGAGCCGGTGCGCGGGCGTTCGGAACCATCGATGGGCGATCTGCGCGACATGCCCACCGTGGCCCAGGGCGACGCCGGACGCACGCGCGTCACGCCGTCGGTGCCGTCCGTGCCCGGTGCGTCGCAACGCGCCGCAGCGCATGTGGCGGCGGTGCAACGCCGGCGCGGTCCATGGCTGCTGGTGGCGGCGGTGGTGCTGGTGGCGCTGGCCGGCGGCGGCTATGTCTTCCGCAAGCAACTGAGCGCGCTGCTGCCCGAGTCCGATGTCGCCTCGTTGCTGCACCGCGCCGACGCCGCGGTGATCGCCAACCGTCTCAGCGAAGGCGAAGGCAATGCCCGCGACTTGTATCAGGCGGTGCTGCAGATCGACCCTGACAATACCCAGGCGCGCGATGGCATGAAGCGCATCGGCGCGGTGTTGATCACTCGCGCCGATGAGGCGCGCGCCGGCGGCAACCTCGACATCGCCAAGGGCTTCGCCAACGAGGCCGAAGAGCTGCTGCAAGGCGGCCCCGAGATCGCCGCACTGCGCGCGCGACTGCAGGAAGCCGAGGCTGCGAAGACGCGCATCGACGAACTGGTGCCGAAGGCCGAAGCCGCCTTCGCGGCCGGCAACTACGTCGGTACGCCGGACAGCGCCTACGAGCTGTACCAGCAGGTGTCGAGCGTCGACGCGGCGAATGCGATCGCGACCAGCGGCATCGGCAAGATCCTCGACATGCTCGGCACGCGCGCGGACACCGAATTGAAGGCCGGCGACAACGCGGCGGCGGCGCTGACGATCCAGCAGATCACGATGATCAGTCCGAACTTCGCCCAGCTCGCCGACCTCAAGGCGCGGCTCTCGGAAGCGCAGGGCGATGCGCTCGACTCGCTCAGCAACGACCTCGAAGCCGCGGCGCGCCTGTTCGCAAACGGCGCCATCGCACCGCCGACCGAACCGAACGCGCTGAGCATGTACCAGTCGGTGCTCGCACGCGATCCGGTCAACGTGCCGGCCAAGCAGGGCCTGAGTCGCATCGGCAACCTGCTGCTGTCGCAGGCGACCGAGAAGCTCACCGAGAAGGACCTCGACGCCGCCGACAAGCTGATCCGCCGCGCCGAATCGCTCGGCCCCGACTCCGCCCGCCTGCGCACGGCGAAAGTCGCATTGCGCGATGCCCGCGAACGACGCGACATCCAGCTCAACCCGCGCACCGTCGATGCCGCCGGCCAGCAACGCCTCGCCGAGCTGCTGTCGCGCGCCCGCGACTACGCCCGCAACGGCGACCTGTTCGGCGAGCCGGGCGCGAATGCCGTCGACGCCTACAACAACGCGCTGCGCATCGACCCCAACAACGCCGAAGCCCGCGCCGGCCTGGCCGCACTGCCGGCGCGCGCCAAGGAACTGTTCGACCAGGCCATGACCGGCGGCCGCCTCAACGCTGCCTACGAAAACTTCGACGTGGTCCGCGAACTCACCGGCCGCGACCCCGACATCGAACCCATGCGCACCCGCCTCCTGCGCGCCCTCGTCGACCAGGCCAAGCGCCAACACGCCGCCGGCGAAATCGACAAAGCCAAACGCTCCGCCCAAAAAGCCCGCGAACTCGCCCCCGACTCGCCAATCACGGCGGAACTGGCGAATTTGTTGTAGGGGGGGGTGGCTGGGCGCTATTCCGACGGTTATTCGCTCGACCCTTCTCTGCGGTAGGCGGTCGCTTCCGGATTCGTCTGAACCTGTTCCAGCGATTCGATTAGCTGCTCCAGGTGATCGAGCTTGAACTTGGTCTCCGATTTGTAACGACTGCCCGCGTCGCCCTTGCCGCTGTGTTCTTGGTCGAATGCTGCTCGAGCGAGATGCTGATAGATCGCGGTGTGGACGGCGATCTGACTGGTTAGCTTCTGGACTTCGGTTTGTGCCGCCATTACGGCCACTTGGTGGCGGGTTTCGCTGGCAATCTTCTCGGCCTCTACGACTTGAGCGCGGATTTCCTCGCGCTGAACCCATAGTGTCAGCAGCACTGCAATCAGCGCGAGAAACGTCAGCGTGGCGCTGAGGACGCCGCCTACGAAGTCTCCGAACTGCGCCCAATCCGCGGTATTGCGGCTCAGCGGGCCATGGAAGCTGAGGAAGTAGAGGACGCAGGTTCCGATTGTTGCCAGCAGTCCGAGCCCAAAGATCGCGAGCAGCACTGCGCCCAGTTTCCGTTGGAGGAACGACTCTCGATGTGATGCGCGCATTGTTGTGTACCTGCCGGGAAGAAATGGACCACTCGAGCGACGAGGAGAGTGCCCGCGCCCACGGCACAGCGTAAGCGCAAGCTGTGATTCCGTGAAGCCCGGCCATTTGACGGCCGTACTGGTGATCGCAGGGGCGGGCGATGCCTATCCGCCGGACTCGCACCGCCTCGACAACATCGGCGGCACCGAGCGAACCTTCGACGCTGCCGGCAACGGCGGTGCGAAGCACAGTCCATCCCATGACCCCCAATCCTGGCCGCTACTTGCCGATGGGTGGCTGCGGGTAGCAAGATGCGGCACGTATCGAACGCCTCCGGAGCATTCATTCATGACCAGCGCAGCGATCACGATGTCCGGCAACGGGCAGATCGAAATTCCCAAGGAAATTCGCGATGCCTTGCATTGGCAAACCGGGACGGAGCTTGTGCTCGTTTCGAAGCCGGACGGCGTGACCATCTCGACGGTCGACAAGCCGACCCGGCGACGCTTTGCCGATTTGATCGGTCTGCTCAAGCATGAGGGGCCGGCGTTGTCCGACGAAGCACTTTGCGCTGTGGTCGACCTGAACGAGGATCAGGAAAGGCGGCGAGTAAACCAGGGCGATCACGCATGAGCACCGTGCGCAGGAAATGGGCGCTGGCTGCTGCGGTCGCGCTGCTGCTGATGGGATGCGGCAGTCAACAGGCGCGAGAGTGCGCGTTGCCGCCGTTGGCAGAAGCTGAAGTGATTCGAATCGGCCGCGAGTACCTGGACAGCCGGCGAGTCGATGCCTCGTTTTGGCGGAACGCGGAGACTCGCGTGACTGCGGTAGGTTGTCGCTACGAGTACGAGGAAGCCGAGAAGCTCGATTCGTTCGGTGTTGGGTTCGTCGTGGAGATTGATCGCAATGGCGTGGTCCGCGACTTCCACTCGTCGGAATGAAGCCTCGGTTACCGATGGCGGCGACGCGGGTGGTCAGCCGGCAGCGAGCTTGGCGCTGGCGAGGCGGTTGAGGCTGACGCCTTGTTCGGCGGCTTCGAGGGCGAGGGCGCGGTGCAGGTGGGGGGGGATGCGCACGCGGAACTCGCCGCTGTAGGACTTGTCGGCGAGTGGCGCCGGCACCGGCTCGCCGGCCCGTTCCAGATCGGCCACGATGGCGCGCACCTGCGCGCGAATGCCCTTCAGTGCCACTTCCGGCTTGTGCGCCAGCCACGACAGGGACGGGAATTCGGTGCACAGCCCGACGTATTCGTCGTCCTCGGCCGACCAGGTGACGCGATAGGTGTAGTGGTCATTGCGCATGCTTGGTTTCCTCGAGCTTTGCAATGGCTGTCAGTACCGGGCGAACCTGATAGGCCTTGGCTCGGCTACGGTCGTTGGATATTCCAGCCATGGGAAGCCAGCGTTCCGGGCCATGGGAAGCCGGCGGCTTGGGGGCTGGTGCTGGGGCGCCGCGTCTTCGGGTGATGATCGGCGAGTTTCGCGCGCGAGACTGACCTTGGCGGGCCGATTCCAGGCTTGATTTCCACTGCAAATGTAACTGCGTTATTGACTCGGCACGAATATACTTGAACTATTCGCGCATCGAGTTGTCGAAGATGCATGGACAAAGAAGACGCAAGATTTCAGTCGCTGGAGCAGTTGCACGAGCGACGCAAGCAGGTGGTGC
>Ga0073899_10003676_pt1 | contig 13544 bp, 12 predicted proteins | sample KloWWTmetaKNB5Ph_FD_88975 | JGI IMG/M metagenome (GOLD analysis project Ga0073899, IMG submission 88975) | Active sludge microbial communities from Klosterneuburg, Austria, studying microevolution and ecology of nitrifiers - Klosterneuburg... | ecosystem: Engineered > WWTP > Aerobic digester >... | reverse complement strand
TGTCGCCTTCGACAACGAGGAAATCGAGCAGGGTTTGCGCTGCATCGCCGCGCCGGTGCGCGACGACAACGGCGAACTGGTGGCCGGCCTGTCGGTCTCGGCCCCGGCCGAACGCCACAGCGCCGACTGGGCAGCCCTGGTCAAGGAAACCGCCGACGCCATTTCGACGGCCATCGGTTACACACAGCCTGTGCCGGTCCATCACCGCCCGCAATCAAGTATTTGACCTGCCGCGAGGCTCTCTGTATACTGCGCGGTTCTTTGCGTCATCCCACTTGGAGTCTCTCATCATGTATGCGGTCATAAAAACCGGGGGCAAGCAGTATCGCGTTGCCGCTGGCGAAAAGATCAAGGTAGAACAGATACCGGCCGACGTGGGTTCCGAAATCACCATCGACCAGGTGTTCATGGTCGGTGAAGGCGAGTCGGTCAAGATCGGCACGCCTGTGGTCGCCGGAGCTTCCGTCAAGGCGACCGTGGTATCCCACGGTCGCCACGACAAAATCAAGATTTTCAAGATGCGCCGCCGCAAGCACTACCAGAAGCACCAGGGGCATCGTCAGAACTACACCGAGCTTCGCATCGAAGCGATCTCGGCCTAAGGCGCAGGAGGTAATCCGACATGGCACACAAAAAAGCTGGTGGTAGTTCGCGCAACGGCCGCGACTCGGAATCGAAACGCCTTGGCGTGAAGCGCTACGGTGGTCAGTTCGTACTCGCAGGGAACATCATCGTTCGCCAGCGTGGCACCGAATACCACCCGGGCGACAACGTCGGCATCGGCAAGGACCACACCCTGTTCGCGCTCAAGAACGGCGTTGTAAAGTTTGCGGTCAAGGGCCCGTCCAGGCGCCGTACCGTGATCATCGTGCCCGAAGCGGCCTGATCTCGCGTCTCGCGCTTGTGCAGCACAAAAGCCCTATCCCTGCGGTAGGGCTTTTTTTATTTTCAGATCAAGGTTGATCAGGCATGAAGTTTTTTGACGAAGCCCGCATCGAAATCTTCGCCGGCGACGGCGGCAATGGCGCAGCCACCTTTCGCCGCGAGAAGTTCATCCCCAAAGGCGGCCCCAGCGGTGGCGACGGCGGGCGCGGCGGCAGTATCCATGCAGTAGCCGACCGCAACATCAATACCCTGATCGACTACCGTTACACGCGCAGCTTCCGTGCCGAACGTGGCGAGAACGGCGGCAGCCGCGACTGCTATGGCAAGGGCGGCGACGACATCACGTTGCGCTTCCCGGTCGGCACGGTGATTCGCAATCTCGAAACCGAAGAGCTCATTGCCGACCTCGACGAGGATGGCAAGCGTGTGATGATTGCGCGCGGCGGCCGTGGCGGCCTGGGCAACATCCACTTCAAGTCCAGCATCAACCGCGCCCCGCGCAAGAAGACCATGGGCCAGGAAGGCGAACGCTTCAGCCTGTACCTCGAATTGAAGATCATGGCCGACGTCGGCCTGCTTGGCCTGCCCAATGCCGGCAAGTCGACCTTCATCCGCAGCGTGTCGGCGGCCAAGCCCAAGGTTGCGGACTACCCCTTCACCACCCTCGCCCCCAATCTGGGCGTGGTGCGCACCGCCGAGAACCGCAGCTTCGTCATCGCCGACATTCCCGGCCTGATCGAAGGCGCAGCCGAGGGCGCCGGTCTGGGACACCAGTTCCTGCGTCACCTGCAGCGCACCCATGTGCTGCTGCATCTGGTCGATCTCGCCCCCTTCGACCCCGACGCCGACCCAGTGGCCGGCGCCAAGGTCATCGTCGAGGAACTGCGCAAGTATGACGAGAGCCTGTACAACAAGCCGCGCTGGCTGGCCCTGAACAAGCTCGACCTGATCCCCGAAGAAGATCGGGCCGCGCGCGTTGCCGCCTTCCTCGAAGCCTATGGCCCGGTCGAACGTCACTTCGAAATTTCCGCGCTGAAGGGCGAGGGCACGAAGCCGCTCATTTTCGCCCTGCAGGACTTTCTCGACGCCGAGCGCGCGCACATCGAGGCTGAGCGCGCCGAACGCCAGGCGGTGGAGACCGCTCGCCTGGCGGCCATCGAGGCAGAACGCGCCGCGGCCGATGCCGCCTACGAAGCCGAGATCCTCAGTGAGGAAGACCTGCCCGAGGACGAACCGGGCGAACCGGGCGAACCAACCAACGACGAAGCCCACTGAGCCGGCGCACGAGCGGCCGCTTGAGCCGTTTGCGCTTGCCAGACCCGGCCCCTGTCCTGATCCCTGTTGACCCAAGGTTTGCAGCACCGATGAGAACCAAGATCCGTAACGCCCGCCGCCTCGTGGTGAAGGTCGGCAGCGCGCTCGTCACCAACAACGGCGCCGGCCTCGACAAGGACGCGCTTAACGACTGGGCGCGGCAGATCGCTGCGCTGCGCGCCGAGGGGCGTAAAGTCGCGCTGGTGTCATCAGGCGCCATCGCCGCCGGCATCCAGCGCCTGGGCTGGACGCGGCGCCCACACCAGATGAGCAAGCTGCAGGCGGCCGCTGCCGTCGGCCAGATGGGCCTGGTCGAAGCTTACGAAAAAGCCTTCTCGCGCCACGGTCTGCACACCGCGCAGATCCTGCTGACGCACGAAGATCTCGCCGACCGCAGCCGCTATCTGAACGCCCGCAGCACACTGACCACCCTGCTCGAGCTCGGCGTGGTACCGATCATCAACGAGAACGACACCGTCGTCACCGACGAGATCAAGTTCGGCGACAACGACACGCTGGGGGCACTGGTCGCCAACTTGATCGAAGCCGAAGCGCTGATCATCCTCACCGACCAGCAAGGCCTGTACACCGCAGACCCGCGCCGGGACCCCGCCGCAACCCTGATCACCGAAGGCCGCGCCGAAGACCGCAGTTACGAAGCCATGGCCGGCGGCGCCGGCAGCGGGATCAGCAAGGGCGGCATGATCACCAAGATCCGCGCCGCCCAGCGCGCTGCGCGCAGCGGCGCACACACCTGCATCGCCAGCGGACGCGAACAGGATGCGCTGCTGCGGCTGGCGGCGGGAGAGATCATTGGCACCCTGCTCTACGCCACCAGCACGCCGCTGCAGGCGCGCAAGCAGTGGATCGCCGATCACCTGCAACTCGCAGGCACCCTCATCATCGACGATGGCGCCGCAGCGGCGCTGAGGAGCGGACGCAGCTTGCTGCCCGTGGGGGTGATCGAGGTAAAGGGCGACTTCGAGCGCGGCGCCGCGGTGGCGTGCCGTACCGCGGCAGGCGAAGAAGTGGCGCGTGGACTGGTAAACTATAATGCAGTCGAATGCCGCCGCATCGCACGCAGACCAACCGCCGAAATCGAAGGTCTGCTGGGCTACATTGACGAGCCGGAACTGATTCACCGCGACAATATGGTTTCCGGCTGAAGCGCACCGGGCGCACGGCACGATGCGCTCCTCGCCCTTTTGAGCCGGAAGGAAGAGACGTAATATCACGGCGTTGGCTCGACTAGATCCGTCATCCGCAATCCGCAATCCGTCGTCACCCCATGCCATGCGATCCGGGTGACAGATCGACCAGATAGAGGCCCCCGTGAAAAAGTGCCGAAAATGCCTCCTGCCTGCAGCTGTTCCAGGGGCGGACATTGATGCCTCCGGAGTCTGCGCGTTTTGCAGGAACCCTTCCTCGCCCACCCTGGCAAGGACCGCCCCGGCGGGTGCCCTAGAAGACCTCGAAGCCACGCTGCGCGCTGCGCGCAATCACCCGGACTCGGAGTACGACTGCATCGTGCCGCTCAGCGGCGGCAAGGACAGCCTCTACCTGCTGCACCGGCTGAAGATCGATTACGGCCTGCGCGTCCTGGCGTTCACCTGCGACATCGACCTTCCGCCTGTGGCGTGGAAGAACATTCGTCTCGCGCTGCGCAAGCTCGACATCGATCATCTGGTCTACACACCCGCATACAGTTTTCTGACCCGGCTGTTCCGCTACCTGCTGTGCAATCAGGAGGCGCGCGGCGCGGTCTATTCGGTGTCCTACGTCTATGCGCCGCTGTTCGAGGGCGCGGCGATTCGCCTTGCGATAGAAAAGAACATCCCCCTGGTCCTGGCGGGCTACTCGCCCGGACAGCCCGAGCCCGAGCGCATGTTGTACGAATTCGCCCCTGCGCTGATCAGCAGCGAAGACTGGACGCCGCCGCATCTCAAGCAGTGCGGCCAGTTCTCCGAAGCCGAACTGGAGGCGTTCTACAACCCGCTCAAGCTGCGCCCGGGCACGACCTTTCCCCGCTATCTGGCGCCCTACCATGCATGGGACTATGACCAGGACAAGGTTATCCGCAAGGTCACCGAACTTGGCCTGGTGCAACGCAGCTCGCACGCCAGCCCCATCGTCAGCAACTACCCGATCAACTGGCTGATGATGTACTCGGACCTCAAACAGTTTGGCTACAACCCCTACGCGCCTGAATTCGCCGCCCTCATTCGTGAGGGCAAGGCCAGTCTGAATTACTGGCGCATCATGGCGCACGTCGTCGACTTCATGATCCTGCACAAGCTTGGGCTGGGGCGCGAAGTCAAACGCAGCATGGCGTGGCTCGACCTGGCGGACGAGGATCTGCGCATCAACCTGCCCAAGGGCGCCTACGACCCCCCGATGCTGCGCACGAACTGATTCATGGACACCTCGCTGCAAACACTGCCGCAGCGTCTTCGCGCACGGGCATCCGAGACTCCCGACGACATTGCCTACCTGCAGATGGGCTTGCAGGGTGAATGGGTCGAAACGCAATGGCATGAAGTGCTCGAGCGCGTCGATGCGCTGGCGGCGAATCTGGTCGAGCTGGGCCTGTGCCGCGGGGATCACGTCGTCATCATGATGCCGACCTCGCCGCTGTGGGAATACTGCCAGCTCGCGATTCTGTCTGCGGGCGGGATCGTGATCGGGCTGGACGCGCACGACGCACCGCGCAACATACGTCACATTCTTGAACTGACGCAGCCCAGATTCGTGTTTGCGGGCAGCGCCGAACAGCTTGCGCTGATCAGCGGAAACTGGATGCGCCCGGATGTCTCCATCGTCGCGTCCGGGGCACACGCCAGCGCCACCCCGACGCACGACCTCGACCGCCTGCTGGCGCCGCGCAGCGAAGTCACACAATACCCTCCGCCGGCACCGGATGAGACCGCGACCATCGTGTTCACCTCGGGCAGTACCGGCCAGCCCAAGGGCATCGAGTATTCCCACCGTCAGATCGTTGATGCCTGTGACCAGATTCTCCAGCGCTTTCCCGGCATCGGTCGCGATGCCCGGCTGGCGTGCTGGCTGCCGCTTTCCAACCTGTTCCAGCGGATGATCAACTTCTGTGCGCTGACCTGCGGCGCCAGATCCTATTTCGTCGACCGCCCCGAGCAGATCGCGCAGTTGCTGCCACAGATCGCACCCAGCTTCTTCATTGGTGTTCCGCGTTTCTTCGAGAAGCTTCATGCCGGGATCCTCAACGCGATCTCCATCCGCCCGGCCCCGATCCGGATACTCGTCGGACTGGCCTGGACGGTCGGATCGCGTGCCGCAACCGCTCGCAGACAGGGGCGCACACCCGACTTGCTCACGCGGGCACTGCTTCCTGCGGCTGACAGGATCCTGTCTAAGGTACGCGGCGCCATGGGGCACAACCTGCAGTTCATGGTGAGTGGCTCGGCCCCCTTGCCGCGCTGGCTGGCCGAGCGCTTTCATGGCCTCGGATGGCTCGTGCTCGAGGCCTACGGCATGAGCGAGAACGTCGTCCCCGTCGCCATCAATTCGCCCGAGCACTACCGCTTCGGCAGCGTGGGACGCCCCCTTCCCGGCAACGAACTGCGTATCGCGGACGACAAGGAACTGCTGATCCGCGGCCCCGGCATATTCAAGGGCTACTACGCAGACGCCAACGACAGCAGTCCGATCGATGCCGCGGGCTTCCTGCATACGGGCGACTACGCAAGAATCGACACGGACGGCTACGTCTGGCTGGAAGGCCGCAAGAGTGAGGTATTCAAGACCTCTACCGGGCGCCGCATTGCACCGGCACCGATCGAAGGGGCGCTCAAGCAGATCCCCTACGTCGAACACGCCGTCATCACCGGCCGTAATCGTCCCTATCCACTGGCGATTCTGGCACTCGATGCGCACCACGCCGCCTGCCCGGACCCCTCCGGCGCGGCGGGTGCCGCGGCGATTGCCGCCGATGTTACGGCAGCCTGCACAGACTTTACCGACTATCAGCGGCCCGGCGCCGTCGTCGTTACGACACACCCCTTCACGATCGCGGCCGGCGAGCTGACCGCCAACCTGAAGATACGGCGCAAGCCGGTGGAAGAGCGCTTCGCCCCTCAGATCGATCAGGCGTATTCAGCGCCTGCCGCAGCCGCCCCCAGGCCTGGAGCAACCCACATGCCGGTCATCATCGCACCATGAACGTCTATTTCCTCACCGGCGCCTCAGGCGCCGTGGGCAGCGCCATCGTGCCGCTGCTGCTGTCCGAGCCGACAACGCGGATTCGCATCCTGATTCGTGCCACGACGGAACAACACCTGCGCGAGCGCTTCGACGCGCTTTGCCGGTTCTGGGAACTTCCCCCCGACGCCGAAGCGCGGCAACGAATCGAACCGCTGCGTGGCGATGCGGCACTGGACGACTTCGGCCTGGAGCGGGACACCTACGAGCGGCTCTGCGCCGACACCACCCACATCATTCACTGCGCTGCCACCGTGCGCATGAACGAGACGCTGGAGTACGCGCGAGCCTCCGCACTCGGCTCCGCCAGGCAGATTCTGGCGCTCGGCCGTCGCCTTGCTGCGGCCGAGCTACTGCAGAAAATCGAGTTCGTCAGCACCGTCGGCGTGGCCGGAAAGCGTCAGGGTGCCTTGCCGGAAACATGGATCGACGAGCCTCGTGCTTTCCACAACACCTATGAGCAGTCGAAGGCCGAAGCCGAGGCGCTGGTTCGTGAAGCGGTCGACATCGAACGCCTGCCGATCACCGTCCACCGTCCCAGCATGGTGGTCGGAGACTCGAGAACCGGCAGGATCATTCACTTCCAGATCTTTTATTTCATCTGCGAGATCATGACCGGGCGCAAGACACTCGGGGTCTATCCCGACTTCGGTGACGTCCGGCTCGACATCATTCCCGTCGACTGGGTAGCGCGTGCCATCGTCGATGCCAGTCAGGCACCCGAGACCGCAGGCCGGATCTACCACCTGTGCTCGGGGCCGGTGCGCTCACCCAGACTGTCCGAGCTGAAATCGAAACTGCGCGACGCCTTCCGTGCCCACGGCCAGTCCATTCCGCCCAGCCTGACGATTCCACGCCGAGTGTTCGCCGCCATACCGCGGGTTGCCGCACTGTTCGCGCCCCCCAAGCTGCGGCGCGCCTTGTCCACCCTGCCCATCTACCTGGACTATCTCGCCGACAATCAGGGCTTCGACAATGCCGCCTACACCAGCAAGCTGGCGGAGCAAGGGTTGAAGCTGCCCGATTCGGACAGTTTCCTTCCAGTCATTCTCGAACGCTACCTGCAGGAAAAATACGGCTCAGGGCAGACGCCCCCCCGCTAGCAGGCAAGAACAGCCTCAAGCGTTCTTGCGCAGCGCATCCACCGGGGCGATGCGGGACACGCGCCACGCCGGAATCAAGGCTGCAAGCGTCGTTGCCCCCAGGCCCACGACAAAGCCAAGCACCAGCACCTGCGGTACCACCCGTATGTGTGCCACATAGCCCAGGTTCGCGTTCGGCGGCGGCGGCATTTCGATGCCGACCGCGGACAGCACGAATGCGAGCAGCACCCCAAGCAATACCCCCACCCCGCCGCCGATCAGGCCAAGAACGAAATTCTCGAGCATCACCAGCCGGTGGATGTCGCCCTGGCGGTTGCCGAGCGCCATCATCGTGCCAAACTCGCCAACCCGCTCGAACGCGCTCATGTTGACGCTGTTCGCCACGCCAAGCAGCACGAGAATCAGGATGATGAGCTGGAGAAAGCCGAACTGCCGCTCATAGAGCGCGACGGTATTTTCGTAGAACGCATTCAGGCTCTTCCAGGTTTCGACCTCGAAGCCGCTGCCCTGCAGGGCGGCCTCGATGGCGGTGGCGGCGCGCTCGGTCAGCGCCGTGCTGTCCAGCGACACCACCATGGCGTTGGCTCCCTTCGTGCCGAGGAGCTCCTGCGCAGCCGCCAGCGGGATGCTGACCGCACGCGCATCGTAGTCGGCAGAGAAGCTCTGGAATGCCCCGACGACCTCGAACTCCAGACTGTTCAGGGCACCCTCCGGCGTATTGAGCAGCAGCGTCACGAAATCACCCGGTTTCAGCTTCAGGGCCTGAGCCACCCCCTCGCCAACCAGAATCCCATAGCTGTCCTTGGGCCCGAGCTGACGTCCGGCGGCAATCCGCAACTGGCTGCCCAGCACCGCTTCCTTTTCCGCTTCAACCCCCTGGCCGACGATTGCCCAGTCAGTCCGCCCATTGTTGATCAACCCCGAGAAGCTGATTCGTGCCATCACGTCGCTGACTCCAGGCTGGGACGCAATCTGGCTGCGCAGGCGCTCGGGCTCGCCGATGATGTACTGCTCGGGGCTACGGCTTCCCTTCTCGTAGAAACCCTGTTTGACGACCTGAAGATGCCCCGACTGGGAGTGAATCAAGGCTTCGCCGAGCTGATGATAAACGTCCTGGACAAAGCCCCCGCTCAGGATCAGCGCGACGACACCGAAGACGATCGCCGCGAGTGTCATCGCCGTCCTGAGACGCTGCCGGAGAATGTTGCGGAACGCGAGAATCAGCATGGTGGCCTCCGTCCCTTAACGGTTGTGTCGCAGTGCATCGACGATCTGCAGCCGTGAAGCCTTCCACGCCGGGTAGAGGCTGGCCAGAAGCGTCGTGCCCATCGCCACGGACAGGGCCTGCAGCGCAATCGGCGCAGTCAACAGAATCTCGCCTCGGTAGCTTTCGGACATACCGGGCGGCGGCGGCATCGGAATACCGACATACGAGATGCCAAGCGCCCCCAGCGCCCCGACCAACAAACCGAGCGCGGCACCGGTAAGCCCGATCGTCAGGCCCTCGAACACGAACTGGCGAAGAATCTGCCGACGCGTCCGGCCGATGGCCATGCATGTGCCGATCTCGGCGGTCCGCTCGAGGACGTTCATCATCATCATGTTCGAGATGCTGAGCACGATGATCACGCCAATGATGATCACCACCACGCCCATCTGTCGCGACAGCAGCGACACCAGCTTGGTATAGAAATCGGCCATTTCGTACCAGGGCACAAAGGCCAGGCCGCTGCCGGCATGGGTCTGGCGCAAGGCAGCGGTCACACTGGCAGTGTTCTCCGTTTCATCGAGCACGAGGATCCAGCGGTGAACCCCGGACACTTTCAGGAGCTTCTGCGCCAGCGCCAGGGGCAGACGTGCGGCCGAATCGTCGTAAGCCTTGCTCACGGTGCTGAACAGACCGACGACGCTGGCCTCGACCGCGTTGATCCCGCCCGTGGGGGTGTTCGCCAGCAGCACCACGAGGTCGCCGACGCCCACCCCGAGGTTCTCCGCCAGGCCGCGCCCCAGCATGATTCCGTCCGCCTGCACGGTGGACAAGGGCTCGCCCTCGGCAACGATCATGGCACGGCTCAGCACCCGCTCGGCATCAGGCGCAACCCCTTCGCCGACAAAGGACAGCGTGTTGTCGTCGTGGCTGATCATGCCGTTGAACGCGAGCCGTGGCGCCATGGTCTTCAGGCCGGGCATGGCGGCAATCTGCTGCACCGCCGGCGATGCCTCGTCCACCAGGTATTTGAAAGGGTCGGCCTGCCCCTCGCTGAGATAGCCATCACGCATCACATGCACATGACCCAGACCGTTCTGGATCGTGCCCTCGCGGGTGGCCCAGAATATCCACTCCACAAAACCCGTCGCCAGCATCAGCGCCACGACACCAAAGGCCACCGCCGCCACCCCGAACAGGCTGCGCCGGTACTGGCGCGTCACGTTGCGGCAGGCCCCCAGGTACTCCTGCACTGCGCGACCACAAACATCCGCCACGATCATGTCGGCACTCCCCGCCTTGTCCGAACGCTGTTCAATTTCCACTTTCGACATCTTAACTTCGCCGCTGCCCGGCCGCCTCATGTCGCTACACCGCGTGACGAACAAGCGCTTCCGATCCGTGAGCTGCAGCCAGGCCCAGGAAGTCGCCGATTTGCCAACGACATGTGTCGGATTTTTTTACACTCACCCCCTGAGGCTCGCTGTATTCGGCGTACCCGCTTTAACAAAAAACAATTTTTCCCTTCTATTTCAATTGCCTGAGGATTTCATTTAATAGCTGGCACAACGTTTGCTTTATATCGAACGAACCCGGCGAAAAAAGCTCGGGGGCCCGAAATCTCAACTCGAACTCAATGAGGCAAGTCATGAAACTCAAGACAATCGCCGCTGCTGTCATGCTGGCTGGCCTGGCCACCGGTGCAGCGCACGCAACCCCGTGGGTGGGGAACTTCAACACCTCCAACGGCGCGAACACGAACGATGGCGTGCTGTTCAACGTCGACGGCTTCGACGTCTACTCGCAAGGCTCGGCAGCGTTTTACAAGGGCGCCACTCAACTGAGCCCCGCAGCAACATCGGGCATCGTGGCCGGCGACATCATCACGACCGTGTATCAGGGCGTGGTCAATGCCTTCAACACCGGCGTTGCGTCCCCCAACCTGGCGTGGGCGTCACAGGCTGCTGGCACTTATCAGCTGACCGTTACCGCGATCTTCCAGGAAATCGTGACTTTCGCGGCCCCCGGCCTCGCGATTCTTCAGCCCCTGACGGCGAACAGCCGCGTCTCGGTGTTCTACGATGATGCGAGCCTGAGCAACACTTTCATCCTGAACACCGCCGGCATTCTGGCTGGTGTCGGCTACACCGACGGCATGCTGATCGCCGACGGCACCGTGTCTGGCGCCTCCCTGGCGACGACCTTCACGTCCAACGGCGTCAGCGCCGGTGGCGCTGCCAACCTGCTTGGTGGCCTGAGCTTCGCGCAGATGGGTGTGGATGACCCCGCGAACCTGGCCGACGTCGTCGGCTTCCTGCCCAACGTGCCGAACGGCTACACCTCGAGCACCACGCTGCAGTATGGCGAGAACGAAGGCACCTCGTTCCAGACCACGAACTTCTTCGACAATGCCAACGGCTGGACGAGCATGGCTTCGGTAGCCGGTAACGTCATCCGCGCCGACGCAAACGTGAACCTGATGACGGTTCCGGAACCCGCGACGGTTGCGCTGATGGGCATGGGCCTGCTGGGCCTGGGTCTGAGCCGTCGCCGCAAGCAAGCCTGAACGGCATAGCAGTTGTTTGCTGAAAGAAGAGGCCTGCGGGCCTCTTCTTTTTTTGTCTTCGCGCCTAGAATCCAGCCATGAAGACCGATGCCAAAGATTTCCTGTTCACCACATTGTTGATCACGTTCAACGTATTGGTAACCCTCGCGCTGCTGATCGCCTTGAAAGCGCCAGGCGCACAGTGGGCTGGCGACCTGGCTCCGATTGTGCTGTTCCTGTCAGGGATGGCGATCTTTGGGCTCGTGACCGCAGCCACTCTTGCCGCGCTGATGCGTGCGCTGCCGCTCAAGGATGGTCAGTACGATGCGCCCCACGCGCAATTCACCTTGTGGAAGGTTCAGCATGTGGTGGCCGAGCTGGGCAAGGCGGCGCTGTCGGTTTTCTTTCCAGTCTTTGCCCGGCCGGCCTTCTACGCCCTCTTTGGCGCCAGTGTCGGCAAACAGGTGGCGGTCGCCGGCAAGATTCTCGACCCGCGCCTGACGATCCTGGAAGACGGGTGCGTGCTCGGCGAAGGATGCATCGTCACTTCGCACACGATGTGGGGCGAACATTTCATTCTCGGCACGGTACGCGTCGGCGCAAGGGCGACGGTGGGTGTGGGCTGCATCCTGATGCCGGGCGTCACCATTGGCGCCGGCGCCGTGGTGCTGCCGGGCTCGGTCCTCAAGGCCGGGACGCTGATCGGGAAGGGTGAAACCTGGGGCGGCGTTCCGGCCGTGCGGATCAAGTCCGCAGCGCCGCATCAGGCTTAGTCGGCACCCAGCCTTTCGACGCGCCGTTTAAGTGCCTCATTGACCGCGACAAAGCCGCGCAGCACGTTGTCCCTGAGCCAGGGCGCCATGATCGGGATAAGAATTCCGGCAAAGTCCTCGACCTGCTGCACTCGAACACCGCCCGCAGGCAAGGGCTCGATCACGAATCGATGGTCGCCATCCATCAGCCCCCGAACACCGAAGTGTCCCAGCCAGGCCAGCACCCGACCGTGCTCGACCTCGGTCACCGACAGCGCGTAGCGATCGCGCTTCAAACCAGGCCACTCGATCACGACCTTGAGCACCGTACCCACGCGTGCCTCGCCTTCGGCGCTCGGGATCGCCGGGTTCCAGTCGGCATAGCGCCCGAAATCCGTCATCACCGCCCAGACCTGCTCGGCCGTGGACGCGATATGGGCCTCTGTCTCCAGCCGCAGCCGCCAAAGCCCCTGACGAGTGACTCTGGGCGGCGCCGCAGCCGGCGCCACCATGCTGCCCATCGACATTCCTGCGCGACTCATCTGGGTACTCCCTGCTCGTTGGACGACAGCATGACATCAGCCACGCGCAGCGCATTGGCGGCGATCGTCAGTGCCGGGTTCGTCCCAGCGCTTGACGGGAAAAACGAGGCATCGACGACGTAGAGGTTGTCAATGCCGTGCGCACGGTTGTTGCGGTCGAGCACGCTGGCCTGCGGGTCATCTCCAAACCGGCAGGTTCCGCAGACATGGGCAAGCATGGCGTTCTTCTCAGCCTGCCTGAGCGCAAGAAAGCGATACGGTTTGAGCGTGTCGGCAATTGAACTGCGGAAATGTCGCAAGCGCGCATGATCCTGAGTCCGCAGACTGTATTCAAGCCGCGGCGGATCACCTGGAACGATGCGGTTGTCGCGATAAGGCAGATCCTCCATGATCCCCGCCAGCAGGATGCCGCGGCCAAACACGTGCGGCAGAATGGCCTTCACGAGCGGTCGCAGTGGCACGAAAAGCGGCGCTGCCCAGGGCGCCACGTCAGCCAAGTCCTGGGCCATCGTCGCCGCGAGAACGGATGCCGGCGGCAGCGCACCGAAGGATTGCAGCGTCCCCAGCTTGCGCCCGTCGCGGGCGTAGAAGTCGCTCAGCCCGATCTCCTTCTGCCGGTTTTCGCCCCGTGCTCGGGTAAAGACCAGATAGAGATCGACGAAGTGGCGCATCAGGTTACGCCCGACCAGGCCGGTGCGATTGGCCAGGCCGTCGGGCCAGCACGCCGAGCGCGAGTTCAGCAACAACAGCGGCGTAGCCAGCGCCCCGGCAGCCACCACGAACCGGCGCGCCTTCACCACGTACTCGCGCCCCTGGTGGCGACACAGCAGGCTCGAAACCGTCGTTGCCGTCGCCTCGAAGCGGACCGCCTCGCATTCGTCGACCAGCACCGCGCCATGCTGATCCAGCGCCGGACGCAGGCAGGCCCGGGCCGCATCGTTCTTGCAGTCCCGCGGGCACAGA
>Ga0073899_10003672_pt1 | contig 13551 bp, 8 predicted proteins | sample KloWWTmetaKNB5Ph_FD_88975 | JGI IMG/M metagenome (GOLD analysis project Ga0073899, IMG submission 88975) | Active sludge microbial communities from Klosterneuburg, Austria, studying microevolution and ecology of nitrifiers - Klosterneuburg... | ecosystem: Engineered > WWTP > Aerobic digester >... | reverse complement strand
GCGACATGGGTCTCGAGAAGAATGGCGAGCCCGGGCCGAACTATGCGCCGGGGCCTGAAATCCGCGCGCGCGCGACCATTCTCGCGGAAGGCTGCCGCGGCAGCCTCACCAAGCAGCTCATCAAGCGCTTCAAGCTCGATGCCGAAAGTGATCCGCAGACCTACGGCCTCGGGTTCAAGGAGCTGTGGCAGCTACCGGCCGGTCGTGGCACGCCCGGTCTCATCCAGCACAGCGTCGGCTGGCCGCTCGACAACCAGACCTATGGCGGCAGCTTCATCTATCACCTGGATGCGGATCGCGTTTACGTCGGTTTCGTGGTTGGTCTCGACTACATCGACCCGATGTTGAAGCCGTTCGAGGTATTCCAGCAGTTCAAGCACCACCCGTCGGTCAAACCGCTGTTCGAGGGCGGGGAAATACTCGTTGCAGGAGCGCGCACCATTGCCGCGGGCGGCTGGCAGTCGCTGCCCAAACTCGAAATGCCCGGTGCAATGATCATCGGCGATGCGGGTGGCACGCTCAATTTCCCGAAGATCAAGGGCATTCACCAGGCGATTCGCTCGGGTGCGCTCGCCGCGGAACATCTCGCCGCAGCCGGCGCGCCGGCGGGGTTCGACGCGCTGTGGCGTGCCTCGCCGGGCGGGCAGGAGCTGCGCAAGGTGCGCAACTTCAAGCCGGGCTTCAAGCGCGGCCTGTGGTTCGGCATTGCAAATTCCGCGCTTGAAGTCGCGGTGGGTGGCCGCACGCCCTGGACACTGCACAACACGGACAATGCTGCGGCCTTGCGCCGGCTCGATGAGTACACCTCACCTGATCGCGGCTGGGCCGATCGCAGCCTGCCGCCGCGCGACCGGCTCGCATCCGTGTTCTTCGCAGCCACCACGCACGACGAAGCGCAGCCGGTGCACCTGAAGGTTGCGAATCTCGACCTCTGCGCAACGCGCTGCCGTGTCGAGTACGACAATCCCTGCACGCGTTATTGCCCAGTGGGCGTCTACGAGATGATCGACGACGGCCAGGGCGGCAAGCGCCTGCAGATCAATTCCGCGAACTGCGTGCACTGCAAGGCCTGCGACATCAAGGACCCTTACGGCAACATCACCTGGACCACGCCGGAGGGCGGCTCGGGACCCAACTACCAGACCCTGTGAAGCGCGCCCATGACGAGACCGATCTGGACACCCTCTGCAGAGAGAATCGACAAGGCCGTCGTCACCCGCTTCCGGTCCTGCGTCAATGCGCGACGCCAGCTCGCGCTTCCCGACTACGCCGCACTCGAATCCTGGTCGCTCGAGGCGCCCGCCGATTTCTGGTCGGAGCTCGCCCGGTTCAGCGACACGCGCGCCGACTGGGCCCCGGGGCCTGCGCTCGATAACGGCGATCGCATGCCGGGCGCACGCTGGTTTCCCGCGGCGCGCCTGAATTTCGCGGAGAACCTGCTGCGCCATCGCGATGAACACGCGGCGCTCGTTTTCGTCAACGAACGGGGGGCGCGCCGCGAGATCTCGCGGCGCGCTCTGCAGGATGAAGTCGCGCGCGTCGCGGAGGGGCTGCGGGCGCTCGGCGTGGGCGTCGGCGATCGCGTGGCAGGCTTTCTACCGAACCTGCCGGAGACGGTCATCGCGATGCTGGCAACGACGAGCCTCGGCGCCGTGTGGTCGTCGTGTTCGCCTGATTTCGGCGTGAACGGCGTACTCGACCGCTTCGGCCAGATTGCGCCCAAGGTGCTCTTTACCGCCGATGGCTATTACTACGCGGGCAAGACGCTAGACTCACTCGCGGCGATGGCGAAGGTTGCAGCGCAACTGCCGGGCCTTGCGCGCGTGGTCGTGGTGCCGTACGTGAACACGAGGCCCGATATCAGCGCGCTGCCAGGCGCGGTTCACTACGCAGATTTCGGTTACGCAGGCGCGAAACTGCGCTTCACACGCCTGCCCTTCGATCATCCCCTGTATATCCTTTACTCGTCGGGCACGACCGGCAAGCCGAAGTGCATCGTGCACGGCGCAGGTGGCACACTGCTGCAGCACCAGAAGGAGCATCTGCTGCACGTCGACCTGCGCGAAGGCGACCGCCTGTTCTATTTCACGACTTGTGGCTGGATGATGTGGAACTGGCTCGTCAGCGGCCTTGCGAGCGGCGCGACTCTCGTACTCTACGATGGCTCGCCCTTCCACCCCGGGCCGCGCGTCCTCTGGGATCTCGCCGCAGCCGAGCGCATCGCCATTTTCGGCACGAGTGCCAGATATCTGGCTGCACTCGACAAGGCGGGCTTCGAGCCGGGGAAGGAAACCGATCTCACCGCGCTGCGCGCGGTGCTTTCCACAGGCTCGCCGCTGCTGCCCGAGACCTGCGACTACGTGTACCGCGCGGTGAAGAGCGATCTTCAGCTCTCGTCGATCTCCGGCGGCACCGACATCGTCTCCTGCTTCTGTCTCGGCAGCCCCGTGCTGCCGGTGTACAAGGGCGAGATCCAGTGCCGCGGTCTGGGCATGCGCACGCAGGTGTTCGACGACGCCGGCCACAGGGTCATCGGGTCGCGGGGCGAACTGGTCTGTACAGCGCCCTTTCCGTCGATGCCGATCGGCTTCTGGAACGACCAGGATGGTTCGCGCTATCGCGACGCGTATTTCGCGCGCTTCCCGAACACCTGGCACCACGGCGACGACGCGCTCGAGACGAAACACGGCGGCTTCGTCATCTTCGGCCGATCGGACGCAGTGCTGAATCCCGGCGGCGTGCGCATCGGCACCTCGGAAATCTACCGCCAGGTCGAGCAGCTGCCCGAAGTGCTCGAGTCGCTCGCGATCGGCCAGCAGTGGGAAGGCGATGTACGCGTGGTGCTGTTCGTGCGGCTGCGCGAGGACAGCACGCTCGATGACGCACTGAAGGCACGCATCCGCGATACGATCCGCCGCAACACGTCGCCGCGCCACGTACCCGCAAAGATCATCGCAGTGCCGGACCTGCCGCGCACGCTGAGCGGCAAGCTGGTGGAACTCGCAGTGCGCGACATCGTACACGGCAAGCCGGTCGCGAACCGCGACGCGCTCGCGAACCCCGCAGCGCTCGAATTCTTCCGGAACCTGCCCGAACTCGCCACTTGATGATGACTGTCCCGATTCTCGCGCGCGAGCTCGAGCGGCGCGGCTTCGCGCCCGACGATTCACAGCTCGCGGCCATCACAAGGCTTGAGGATCTGCGCCGGCGCCTGATCGCCGCGGAGCGCGGCGGACGCACGCCACTTGCGCGCGTGAAACGCCTGCTGCGCTCACCGCCGCGGGCGGCTGCGCGCGGCATCTACCTCTGGGGCGGTGTCGGCCGTGGCAAGACACTGCTGATGGATGCGTTTCACGCGAGCCTGCCGTTCGAGGGCAAGCGCCGGCGGCACTTTCACCGCTTCATGCACGACGTGCAGGCCCAGCTGAAAACGCTTTCGAAGACCGAATCACCGCTCGACATCGTCGCCGACCGCTTCGCCGAGGGGGTCCGGGTGCTGTGTCTCGACGAGCTGCACGTCAACGACATCGCCGATGCGATGATACTTGCACGGCTCTTCAAGGCCCTGCTCGACCGGGGTGTCACGCTCGTCTTCACGTCGAACGTGCCGCCGAAGGGGCTTTATCGGGACGGCCTGCAACGACGCAGGTTCCTTCCGGCGATCGCGATGCTCGAGAAGCAGACCGAAGTCATCGCGGTGGACGCCGGCACGGACTATCGGCTGCGCCGGCTTGCGAAAGTATCGCTCTATGTCGACTCGGCATCACCGCAGGCACAGAAGACCATGACCCACCTCTTCGAGGTGTTCGCCGGCGGTTCCGGTTCGACCGGTGGCAGCATTGAAGTTGCCGAGCGCAGCATTGCGGTCATCCGCGAGAGCGGGAATGCCGTTTGGTTCGAGTTCGCCGCGCTGTGCGAGGGTCCGCGCGGCAAGGACGACTACATCGAGATCGCGGGGGACTACCCCGCCGTGCTGCTCTCGAACGTGCCGGTGTTCGATGAAACGCGCGACAATGCCGCGCGTCGCTTCATTTCGCTGATCGACGAACTCTACGACCGCGGCGTCAATCTGGCGGTGAGCGCCGCGGCACCGCCCGATCGGCTCTACCAGGGAACCCGACTCGCGTTCGAGTTCCAGCGCGCGTCGAGTCGGCTCGTCGAGATGCAGACCGAGCAGTACCTGGCGCGGGCGCACGGCTGACGCCGCGCTGCGGGCGACGGGCGACGGGCTGCCCGTAGCCCTAAATCACTCCCCGTCGCACCTGATCCAGCTCGATGGATTCGAACAGGGCGCGGAAATTGCCTTCCCCGAACCCCTCGTTGCCCTTGCGCTGGATCACCTCGAAGAAGATGGGGCCGATCACGTTCTGCGTGAAGATCTGCAGCAGCGTTCCCTCACCCCGGCCCGGGTTGCCGTCGAGCAGGATGCGCCGCTTCTGCAACTCGGCAACATCCTCGCCGTGCTGTGGCACGCGCGCGTCCAGGCCTTCGTAGTAGGTGTCGGGTGTGTCCTGAAAATCGACGCCACGCGCGCGCAGCAGGTCAACGGTGCGAAGGATGTCATCGGTCGCGAGCGCGATGTGCTGGATGCCCTCGCCGTGATAGGTCCGCAGGTACTCCTCGATCTGCGACTTGTCGTCCCGCGACTCGTTGATCGGGATGCGGATCTTGCCGCAGGGACTCGTCATCGCGCGACTGAAGAGCCCGGTGTGCCGGCCTTCGATGTCGAAATAGCGGATCTCGCGAAAATTGAACAGGCGCTCGTAGAAGCCTGCCCATTGGTCCATGCCGCCACGTTGCACGTTGTGGGTCAGATGGTCGACCTGCGTGAAACCGGCACCCGGACCGCTCCCGCCCTCCTGCACCGGGCGAAAATCGACGTCGTAAATCGATTGCGCACCGTAACGGTCCACGAGATACAGCAGCGAGCCGCCGATGCCCTCGATGGCCGGAATGTTGAGCTCCATGGGGCCCACGTGGCCCTCGTGCGGGGTCGCACCCAGCGCGATCGCACGCTCGAACGCGCGCGCGGCATCCCTGACCCGAAACGCCATGGCGCAGGCGGAAGGGCCGTGCTTCGCGGCAAAAGCCCGGGCGAATGAATCCGGCTCCGCATTGATCAGGAAATTGACGTCGCCCTGGCGATGCAGGGTCACGTCCTTGCTGCGGTGACGTGCTGTCACCGGGAACCCCATGCGCGTGAACAGCGTGCGCAACAACGCGGGGTCCGGAGCCGTGTACTCGACGAACTCGAAACCGTCGGTACCCATCGGATTGTCGGCACTTGTGACCATCGTGTCCGCCCGATAATTCGCTACAGTTGTAACTATTATACGCGCCAATGCCACCCGCACCCGGCCTGCTGCCTCGCGCGCCGTGTATAATCACGTCTCGCGCGCACAAGGATCTGCAATCGTGAAAGATGCCATTCCGGCCGCACGCCTCGCCCTCATCGAACGAATCGTCGCGGCAGCACCGGGCACGGGTGGAGCGCGCCAGCGCGCTGCCAACGCCGGTTTCTTCCGCGCCTATTTCCGCGGAGTGTCCGAGGAAGACCTGCGTGAGCGCTCACCCACCGGGCTTGCCGGCATCGCACTGAGCCATCTCGGGCTCGGGCGCAGCCGGGTGGGCGCGCAGACGCGCGTGCGCGTGTTCAACCCCGACCCGGCACGCGACGGCTTCCAGTCGCCCCACACGATCGTCCAGATTGTCACTGACGACATGCCGTTCCTCGTCGATTCGGTAGGCATTGTCTTCACACGCAATCAGGTGGCGATGCACCTCATCATCCACCCGGTGATCACGCTGCGCCGCGACGCTCGCGGACGCACGCTGGGTGTCGTGCCGGACGGTGATCCGCGCGCCCGGCTCGAATCGTGGCAGCTCTACGAAGTCGACCGGCAGAACGACCCGAAGATGCTCGCGAAACTCGCAGGCGAGATACGCGCAGCCATTCTCGATGTGCAGGCCGCCGTCGAAGACTGGATGCCCATACGCGAGCGTGTGCGCGCGATCTCAGCGGGGCTCGGGGACGCGACACCGCTCGCCGCGGACGAGATCGCCGAGGCGCGCGCGCTGCTCGAATGGATGGAAGCGCAGCACTTCGTGCTGCTCGGTTATCGTCGCTACCGGCTCGTTCGCGGCGCAGGCGAAGACAAGCTCGTGCCGGTACCGCGCTCGGGGCTCGGTATCCTGCGCGACGGACACGGCGGCCGGCGATCGCGCACCGTGCGGCTGCGAGGAGAACTGCGCCAGCGCGCCCGCGACGCCGAACTCCTGATCCTCACGAAGGCCAACACGCTCGCGACCGTACATCGCGGCACCTATCTCGATTACGTCGGCGTGAAGACCTTCGACGCGCGGGGGCGTGTCGATGGCGAGCACCGCATCCTCGGGCTCTGGACTTCCACGGTCTACTATCGCAGCGCGCGCGCGATCCCGGTCCTGCGCCGCAAGGTCGCGGGCGTGATCGATCACTTCGGCCTCGCCCCGCAGAGCCACGACGCAAAGGCTGTCGTGAATGTGCTCGAAACCTATCCGCGCGACGAGCTGTTCCAGGCAGGCGTCGCCGACCTCATCCGGATCGTGCGCGAAGTCGTGAACCTTTACGACCGGCGCTCGGTGCGCCTGCTCGCGCGCCGCGATCCCTACGGCCGCTTCTATTCCTGCCTCGTCTACGTGCCGCGCGACCGCTACAGCACCGATGTGCGCCACCAGATCGAGCGCATCCTGCTCGCGGGCTTTCACGGCCTCACGTTCGAGTCGCAGATCCAGATCGCCGATTCGCGCCACGCACGCGTGCACGTCGTCGTGCGCATCGACCGCGAGCATCGCACGCCGGTCGACGTCGCCCGCATGCAGCAGGAGATCGCCGTCGCCACGACCAACTGGCTCGACCGGCTGTCCGTGGCGCTCAAGACCCGCTACGACGAGGCCGCGGCGCTCGCACTCATGGCGCGCTACTCGCGGGCCTTCCCGGCCGCCTACCAGCAGGAAGTCGCCGCCGGGGACATGCTCGAGGACATCGCCGACCTCGAGCAACTGCGCAGCCAGCCAGGTGCGCTGCGCCTCAACCTGCATCGCCCCGCGAGCCAGTTCGCGACGCGAGTGCACCTGAAGTTCGTCAAGCTCGGCGAGACGATTCCGATTTCGGACATGTTGCCGCTCCTCGAGAATTTCGGCCTGCGCGTGATCACGGAGCATCCTTACGAACTCGCGTGGCCGGACGGCGGCGAAGCGTGGATCCAGGATTTCGAGCTCGAGCACCGCGACGGCCTTGTGATCGACATCGCGCGGGTCGAGGAGCGTTTCAAGGAGGGTGTGGACGCCGCCTGGCACGGCTCGATCGAGAACGACGGCTTCAACCGCCTCGTGCTGCTGGCGAACATGCCCTCTCGCGACGTCGTCGTTGTGCGGCTCATCGCCAAGTACCTGCTGCAGACCGGCGTGCCGTTCAGCCAGGCCGCAATGGAGCGTGCGCTCGCGCGCAATGCGGAAATCACGAGCCAGTTGATCGACCTGTTCCACACCCTGTTCGATCCCGCCGTCCCGGCCGCGACTCGCACGCGCACGGTGGAGCAACGCGCACGCGCGATCGGCGCGGCACTCGCGGCTGTCACGAGTCTCGATGAAGACCGGATCCTGCGCGCCTGTCTCGCGGTGATGCGGGCCGCGCGACGCACGAACTTCTACCAGAGCACCGATGCAGGCCTGCCCAAGGACTACGTGTCGCTGAAGCTCGACCCCGCAAAGGTTCCCGACCTGCCGCTGCCGCGGCCGAAGTTCGAGATCTTCGTCTACAGCCCGCGGGTCGAGGGCGTGCACCTGCGCATGGCCGCCGTCGCGCGCGGCGGCATCCGCTGGTCCGACCGCCGCGAAGACTTCCGCACGGAAGTGCTGGGCCTGATGAAGGCGCAGAACGTCAAGAACACGGTGATCGTGCCGGCGGGCGCCAAGGGCGGCTTCGTGCCGAAGCAGCTTCCGCAGGGTGGGTCGCGCGACGACATCCAGAAAGAGGCCATCGCGAGCTACCGCACTTTCATTCGCGGCCTGCTCGACATCACCGACAACATCGTCGGCGCGAAAGTCGTGCCACCGGCCGGCGTCGTGCGCCACGACGGCGATGATGCATACCTCGTAGTCGCGGCCGACAAGGGCACCGCTACCTTCTCCGACATCGCGAATGCAATCTCGGTCGAATACGGTTTCTGGCTGGGGGATGCGTTCGCCTCAGGCGGCTCGGCCGGCTACGACCACAAGGGGATGGGAATCACGGCGCGCGGCGCCTGGGAGTGCGTCAAGCGCCACCTGCGCGAAATCGGCATCGACTCGCAGTCGCAGGACTTCACCGTCGCAGGCATCGGCGACATGGCAGGCGACGTCTTCGGCAACGGCATGCTGCTCTCGAAGCACATCCGCCTCGTCGCGGCGTTCAACCACCTGCACGTCTTTCTCGACCCCGAACCCGACGCGGCACGCAGCTTTGTCGAGCGCCAGCGCCTCTTCAAACTGCCGCGCTCTTCCTGGGACGACTACGATCGCAAGCTGATTTCGCGCGGCGGCGGGGTGTTCCTTCGCAGCGCAAAGTCGATCCCGCTTTCGACGGAGGCGCGGCGGGTACTCGCGCTCGACGCACCGGCAGCGACACCGCAGGAGGTGATTCGCGCCATCCTGCGCATGCCGGTCGATCTGCTGTGGAACGGCGGCATCGGCACCTACATCAAGGCCTCCACCGAACGCAGCGCGGAAGTGGGCGACCGCAGCAACGACACGGTCCGGGTGGACGGCCGCGATCTGCGCGCGCGCATCGTGGGCGAGGGCGGCAACCTCGGTTGCACGCAGCGCGGGCGCATCGAATATGCGATGACCGGTGGCCGCATCAACACCGATTTCATCGACAATTCAGCGGGCGTCAACACCTCGGACCTCGAAGTCAACATCAAGATCCTGCTCTCGGGGCCCGAGCGCGCCGGCCGTCTCGCGCGCCTCGCGCGCAACAAACTGCTCGCCGGCATGACGCGCGACATCAGCGCACTCGTCCTGCGAAACAACTACCTGCAGAGCCAGGCGATCTCGACGCTCGAGGTGAATGCTGCTGCGCGCCTCAGCGAGTATCGGGGTCTCATCCGCTCGCTCGAACGCGCGGGCGACCTCGACCGCGGCATCGAGTTCCTGCCCGGCGAGGACGAGTTGGCTGACCGCGCCAAGCGCGGCGTCGGCCTCACGCGCCCCGAACTCGCGGTCGTGCTCGCCTACAGCAAGATCTGGCTGTCCGGCGAGCTGATCGACTCCGACGTGCCGGAAGACCCGTACCTCTCCGAAGAGCTGCGGCGCTACTTTCCGGTGGCGCTGCGCAGGAAATTCGCGCACGACATCGATCAGCACCGCCTGCGGCGCGAGATCATCGTTACTGCGACCACCAACAGCCTCGTCAACCGGATGGGGCCGGTGTTCGCATGGCGCGCCATCGAGGAAACGGGCGCGACGATCGGCCAGATCGCACGCGCCTATACGATTGCACGCGAGACCTTCGCGATGCGTGACACCTGGAGCGCGATCGAGGCGCTCGACAGCAAGGTTCCGGCGAGCGCGCAGTACCTCGCCTACGATCAGACCGCGCGCAGCCTGCGCCACCTGAGCTACTGGCTGCTCACGCACCGCCGCCGCAACCTGCACGTCGAGCGCACCGTCGCCGAGTTCGGGCCCGGCGTACACGAGCTCGGCGCCGCGCTGCCGGGAATTGCGACCGGTCTTGTCGTCGAACACAACGCGGCGCGCATCGCGCAGCTGCGCGAAACCGGCTTGCCGCCCGCGCTCGCTGAACGCATCGGGGTGCTTGAGTCGATGGAACCCGCGTTCGATCTCGTCGAACTCGCGGCTGAACACCGGATCGCGGTGCGCGAAGCGGCACGCGCCTATTACGCGATCGGCGCAGCAACCGGCCTCGACTGGATCCGCACGCAGATCGGCAACCTCGCCGTCTCCGGCCCGTGGCAGGCGAGCGCGCGATCGGCGCTGCGCAGCAGCGCGGCAAGGGCGCATCGCAAGCTGGCTGCGCAGGTGCTGCGCCCTGCCGGGCGGCGGGGCGCAGCGCGTGACCCGGTCAGCGCCTGGATCGCCACGAAAGGCGACGACCACGCGCAGTGGGCGCGCATGCTCGCCGACATGCGCACGACCGATCACCCGGATTTCGCAACACTGTCAGTGGGGGTCGAGGCGATCCGCAAGCTGGCCGATGGCTAGGGCACGCGCCCGCACTGGCGCGTTCGCCTCCTGATGCGGATCTCGCTCGTCGTCACGACGTACGAGCGGCCGGATGCGCTGGCGGCAGTGCTCGCCACCGTGGCCGCGCAGCAGCGGGCGCCCGACGAAGTCCTCGTCGCGGACGACGGCTCGGGCGCCGCGACGCGGGCCGTCGTGGACCGCTTCGCGGCGCACTCGCGCGCTCCGGTTGCTTACGTACGCCAGGAGCACGCGGGCTTTCGTGTCGCACGGCTGCGCAATCTCGCCTTTGCCGCGAGCCGCGGCGACTACCTCGTCCTCATTGACGGCGACATGCTGCTGCACGCCGACTTCATCGGCGATCACGAAGCCGTCGCGCGCCCCGGCGCCTTCGTGCAGGGCATGCGCATTCCGCTTGACGACCCCGGTACGCAGGCAGCACTCGCAACCCCTGCTTTGCCTGTCCGCAGAGCCACGCCACGCGGCGTCGGGGGCCTGCGCCGCCTGTACGGGCTGCGCAGTCCGCTGCTGGCGCGAACCTGCGTGAAGCTTGCGAACCCCGTCGTCGCGCTCAAGAGCTGCAATTTCGCGCTCTGGCGCGACGACCTCATCGCCGTGAACGGTTTCAATGAAGACTTCGTCGGCTGGGGCCCCGAGGACAAGGAGTTCGCTGCACGCCTCACGCACTCCGGGTGCTCACGCCGTACTTTGGTCTTCGGCGGCATCGCGTGGCACCTGCATCACCCGCCGGCATCCCGCGATCGCCGCGCGGCCAACGAAGCGCTCCTCGCCGCGACGCTCGCCAACCGCACGACCCGCTGCCGGCACGGCCTTGACGCACACCCAGCAAACACGGCGGCCTGGCTGTAAGCTTCGCCATACGCTGCCTGATTTCCCATGGAGTCTCCTGTGACCGGTAAGCTCATCCTTGTCCGCCACGGCCAGAGCGTCTGGAACCTCGAAAACCTCTTCACCGGCTGGACCGATGTCGACCTGACCGAGCAGGGCCGTGCAGAAGCGAAGCAGGCGGGTGCGGAGATTCGGCGCGCGGGCCTCTCGATCGACCTCGCCTTCACTTCGGTGCTGAAGCGCGCGATCCGCACACTGTGGTACATCCTCGACGAGACGGACCGCATGTGGGTTCCGGTCGAGCGCAGCTGGCGCCTGAACGAGCGTCACTACGGCGCGCTGCAGGGTCTCGACAAGGCGCAAACGGTTGCGCGGCACGGCGAGGCGCAGGTGAAGATCTGGCGACGCAGCTACGACATCCCGCCGCCGCCGCTCGCGATGGACGACGAGCGTCACCCGCGTTTCGATCCGCGCTATGCGGAGGTCGACCCGGCGCTGCTGCCCGCCACCGAGTCCCTGAAGGACACGCTCGCGCGCGTCCTGCCGTTCTGGAGCGAGCGCATTGCTCCGCCGCTGCGCGCCGGGCGCAACGTCGCCGTCGTCGCGCACGGCAACAGCCTGCGCGCCCTGGTCAAGATGCTTGAGAACGTGTCGGAGGCGGACATCGTCGAGCTGAACATTCCGACCGGCGTGCCACGCGCCTACGAACTGGACGCAGGTTTGCGACCCCTCTCGAACCGCTATCTCGGCGATGCGGACACGATCGCCGCGGCGGCCGAGGCGGTCAGGCGCCAGGCGTCAGCGAAGGGCTGATGGGGGCTGTCATGCGACGCATCCACGCCAGTTTGATCCTGGCTGCGGTGGTCACCGTTGCCGGCTCGACCACGACGGCCGCCGATGCGCCCACCTCCCCTGCGACCGCCAGCTCTACGCTTCCGGCGGGCCGCTATACGCTCGACAAGTATCACGCGAGCCTCGTGTTCCGGGTCGACCATCTCGGCTTCTCGCGCTACACGGCACGCTTCACGCGCTTCGACGTGCAGCTTGATTTCGACCCCGCCCATGCTGACACCGCGCAGATGACGGCGACTATCGACCCCGATTCGCTCGAACTCGACAATCCGCCGGCGGGATTCGCCGACGCGCTGAAGGGCCCGCTCTGGCTCGACACGGCGCAGTATCCGGCCATGAGTTACCGGTCACGCCGGGTCACGCGTGGCACCGAGGGTGTGCTCCGCATCGACGGTGATCTCATGCTCCACGGAATTACCAGCCCGGTGACACTGTTTGCCACGTTCAATGGAGGCTATGCGGGGCATCCTCTCGACCCGAATGCTCGCATCGGCTTCTCCGCGCACGGCACGTTCCGGCGCTCCGCTTTCGGTATTGCATACGGGATCCCCCCGGTGGGATCCAGCATGGGCGTCAGCGATGAGGTTGAGGTGATCATCGAGGCGGAATTCAGCGGCCCCCCTTGGGCTGGGTCACCACCGCACGCGGCAGGAGACGCCGTTCGCTAATCGCCCCCGGGCGGACCGTCCGGGCGCTTGTTGTGCGCGGCCGCCCAACCGTCGTAGCGGCCGTGAAACTCGGCCGCCATGTCATTGAACTTGCGGCTCGTCGCCTGCATGTCAGACACCGAGAGGCGGATCGAGCGCTGCGCGTGCACCGCGTAGCACAACTCAGACTGATCGGGCACGTGCTTGTACTCGGCGGTAAAACCGTCGCGCACCAGGCGCTCGACAACGCGCTGCGCAGCGTTTTCGTTCGGCAGCCCGAAAAAGAACACCACGTCGTGCGGCTGGAACGGGTCCGAGCCTTCCGCCCGCAGCTTCTCGATGAGCTTTGCGTCCCAGCTGTGAGCCGGCAGGTCGCGGGCCTTCTTGATGCTCATCCAGATACGCGCGAGCGCGATTCCTCCGCCGAGCAACAGCAACAACAGGTAGGCGATTCTCATGACGTCACGCGCCGCGGCGGCTACCTCGCGTACTGCGCCTTCCTCTTCTCGAAGAAGGCTGTGATGCCCTCGCGCCCCTCTGCGGTTGCCGCCTGCGCGGCGATCGTCTCGCTCTCGAGCGTGAGCTGGGATTCGAGCGCGCCGAGTGCCGCAGCGACCAGCCGCTTCGAGCGGCCGAATGCGCCCTTCGGACCTGCCGCAAGCTTGCCCGCGAGCGCGAGCGCCGTATCAAGCACTTCGGTATCTGGCGCGACTTGATTGACGAGGCCCCATTCGAGCGCCTCCGCCGCCGTGAGTGCGCGATTCGTCATGATCAGTTCCATGGCGCGCTTCGCACCGACAGCGCGCGGCAACAGGAACGAGGTGCCACCGTCCGGCGTCAATCCGACGCCGGTGTAGGCGAGCGAGATCTTCGCGCCCGCCGCCATGATGGCGAGATCTGCCATCGCGACGAGCCCGACGCCTGCGCCGGCCGTGGTGCCGTTCACTGCTGCGATCACGGGCGCATCCATCCGCATGAAGCG
>Ga0073899_10003667_pt1 | contig 13558 bp, 9 predicted proteins | sample KloWWTmetaKNB5Ph_FD_88975 | JGI IMG/M metagenome (GOLD analysis project Ga0073899, IMG submission 88975) | Active sludge microbial communities from Klosterneuburg, Austria, studying microevolution and ecology of nitrifiers - Klosterneuburg... | ecosystem: Engineered > WWTP > Aerobic digester >... | reverse complement strand
GAGTAGAGCGCTATTCTACGATTTGACTAATGGAGCGCCGGCTAGCCCGAGCGCGCAACTGACCGGATAAAAATGCTCCGCTGGCTTAGTAGTTTGACCGATTCGAGACCGCTGGGTTCAGTGGCGGGCGCGCGCAAATTTGTTGCGTCGCTGGACCGCGACGTGTTCAGCGCCGCCGATACCATGTGCGGGCAACTTCGTGCGTTCGTTAACGATGCCGATCAGCAGGAGTCGCTCAGCGCCGCCGCATTGCTCGAAGTGGACACCCGCGCCGAGCCGATGACAACGCGACTGGAGCGTGACTATCTGGCGGCGTCGCTGCAATCGCATTCATTGCGCGAGCGGCTGTGGGATAGCGGATACGACTGGGCAATGCGTTTCGCTGATGCCTATCGTGCCGTGCTGATGCGCAGCAGCACTAGCGTGGCGGGCCGCTCGGCCGCAGAAATCGCGCGGGTGGCGGCGCGGTTTTTCTGGTACCGCACGATGGCTTATCGTTTCCGGCTCTACCGTCACGAGGAATGGATCCCCGGTATCTGGTCAGAAATCAATCAGGTATTCAGCAAGACCTGCGATCTCGGTGTCGATCACGTCGTGGTCAACGACATCAGCAACCTTGGTCAGCCAACCTATCCTGCGCGGGCGTTTGCGACACTGTTGCTGCTGCGGGTCGGTAACGCGGGCGGCTACACACCGTCGCAGATTCACGCGCTGTTTCACAAGATCAATGAATTCACCAGCGACATCAAGCTGACCGCGCGGGCGGGGTCAGAAGGTGGTTTTGCCATCAATCTGTCCGGTTCCGAGGGCTTGGTGCCGCGCCACTCGGTGCCGCAGGGCGGGCAGTATCTCTACTGCGACACCACGACCATTCATGCCCGTGCACTGGCCTGGCTGGATCAGGTCGAATCCGAGGACGGTGGCCGCAATGTCACGCTCGGCGGATCGCTGTCGCAGAATCCCTTGCTGGCGTTGCGCAGCGCCGTATTGCGTATTGATCCCGAATTCAAGCCGCTTGCCCGTGCCAGCGCGCGTAACGACGACCGCGGACGTGTCGCCGCCACCTATGGCGTCAACAAGGTCGCCAGTGCGATTTCCTTCGATCCGGCCATGCTGGCCGGCAGCCTTGAGGGCGATACCTACGAATACACCGACGTTCAGGAGATCGAGACGCTGGGCATGCTGCGGGATTCCACGCTCAAGCGTCTGCGCCGCGACCTGCCGCCGGAAGCGTCGCGCCTGAACCTGCAGTTCTGGCATTTGCGGGACCGCAGCGACACGGGTTATCGGGCCGTTATTCCGAATACGTCAACGCAGCGCCTGCGTTTGCGCGACATTGCCGTGGTCACGGAAGAATCCCCCGCTGCCGGCTGGCAGGTCGCGACCGTCGTGCGCCTGCTCAAATTGCCGGCCGGACACATCGAGCTGGGTTTGCAGGTGCTCTCGCGCGAGGTCGACATGATCGAGTTGCGCACGCTGCGATCGCGGCAGGGACTCTATCGCGACAACGACGCGACGATGGTGGCGAGCGCGGTGTTCAAGGCGATTCGTCTCCGGAGCGCCTTCTTCGGCCGTCCGATCCTCGGCCCTTCGTGGATCATGAACTCAATTGACTATCAGGCCGGCGTCGTCTACGAAATGCAGGGCTCGTCGCGTCGCTACGAAGCCAGCGAAATCGTGAGCGAAGGCTCGGACTGGGTGTGGGTCAAACCGAACGAACTCGGAGTGAGATCCAGCCAGCCGTGACCGATCTGCTGTTTCGCGAGGACGCGTATCTTCAGCAGGCGTCGGCGGTGGTCGTCGCCGTCACTCAAACCGCACCGCGCGACGGTTCTACTCCGATGCCCGCCGTCGTGCTTGACTGCACAATCTTTTATTTCGAAAGTGGCGGTCAGCCTGGTGACGCGGGCACGCTCACATGGGCGGGCGGGAGCGCCAGCATCGTGGACACGCGCAAGGATCGCGAATCCGGCGCCATCTTTCATGTGCTCGCGGCTGACGCGGTGCTACCGGATGTCGGCGAAACCGTCGAAATCACGCTCGACTGGCCTCGCCGCCATGCGCACATGCGCTATCACACGGCGCTGCACCTGATCTGCGCGGCTCTGCCTGGCATTCTGGCGACGGGCAATTCGATTGACGCGACCAAGGCGCGCATCGACTTCGATTTGTCCGGCGTCGAGTTTGATCGCGACGCGACGGAGGCCCGGCTCAACGCACTGATCGCTGGCAATCATGAAGTCGTGACGCAGTGGATCACCGATGAAGAAATGGCCGCGCAACCGGAGCTTGTGCGCACTATGAGTGTGGCGCCGCCGAGCGGCGCTGGCCGCGTGCGGCTGCTGAAAATCGGCGACGGCGTGGATTTGCAGCCCTGTGGCGGAACACACGTGAAAAATACCCGTGAAATTGGTCCGGTGAAGATCGTCAAGGTCGAAAACAAAGGCAAACAGAACCGCCGACTGGTGATCCAGTTTGCATCAGCTTCAGCGTGAAATGACGTCTACTTAGGGCATATCGCTGCAAAATGGCTCAAGTCGACTTGATGTGTTTTGGCGATTCAGCCCCGATGTAGAAAGGATTCGACAAAGAAGTTGATTGTCATATCTCCATTTTCTTGCGCACTGCGGGCAGTCGTTAATAATTGTCGTTGTTCTCCAGCCGAATCCCTGTCGTTTTGTCATCTGCCGATCTGCCACCGCACGTTGCCACACCTTCGTATCCCGCGCCCCGCCTTCCCGGAACGGTAATCAACCGTCCTGCGTTGCAGCAGCGCATGCGTGACGGGATGGCGCAGGGCGCGCTGTGGGTCTGCGGCCCGGCTGGTTCCGGCAAGACAACCGCCGTGGCGCAGTGGCTGCGAACTTCGCGACGCAGCGTCGCCTGGATGCGGCTCGACGCAGCCGACAGCGATCCCGGTGCGCTGCTGCCGCGCATGCGCGACGCACTGCTGACGCGCTCAATCGACGCTGAGGCCGCCATGATTTACGGGCCTGAACATCGCGAGCAACTCGGCAAATTCGGGCGCTACTTCTTCCGTACCCTGTTCGCGCGCATGCGCCGCACGCTCGTGTGGGTGCTCGACAACGCGCACGAAGTTGACGCCGACGTGCTCGACACGCTGCTTTCCATTGCCATGGAGGAAGCACCGGAAACGCTCAGCATCGTGGTCATCAGCCGCAGCGAACCCGGCGCGACGTTCGCTCGCCACATCGCACACCAGCACCTGACCGTACTTGGTCGCGATGCGCTCAAGTTCAGCGTGGATGAAGCCACCGCGTTATTCAGCAAACGCGCGCTGAAAGCGAGCACCGAAACCGTCACCCGGTGCTGTCACGAACTCGACGGCTGGGCGGTCGGGCTGGTGCTCGCGGGCGAGGCGTTGCGACACGATCCGGCGCAGGGCCGCGCCGTGATCGCGTCCTCGCTGGATGTGCCGACGCTAATGAATTACTTCGCGGCGGGCGTGTTTGATCATCTTGACGAAACCCAGCAAACGCTGTTGCTGTCCACGGCCCATCTGCCATCCTTTACCGCGCAACATGCAACTGCACTTTCGGCAATTGTCGACAGCGCGCAAGTGCTCGATACGCTTTATCGTCACAATGGTTTTGTCGAAATCGACGCCCGCGCTGAACCTCAGTATCGCGTGCACCCGGTGTTTCGCAACTTCCTGCAGCGAACACTGACGCAGCGACGCAGCGTCGACGCGGTGAACACGCTCGCAATGCGCAGCGCCGACCTGCTGCAGGCGTCTGGGCAGTTGACCGTCGCGGCCGGACTCTACGCGATGATCGGTGCGCACGATGCGCTCGCCACGCTGATTGAGGACAACGCGCTGCCGCTATTGCGTTCGGGCAAAGACCACACCGTGGTCGAGCTGGTGCGCAGCCTCCCGTCCGCGTCACGGCAGGATCGACCCTATGTGTTGTTCTGGCACGCCGAAGCACTGACGCTGAGCGCACCGAAACAGGCACGTGAAGCGGCGGCTCAGGCACTGCGCGTCTTCGCCGCGCACGACGACAGTATCGGTGCAATCCTCGCTGCGGGAACCTTGCTGAGCCTGCATCGCGCCATGCGTCTCGATGTCAATGACCCGATTGAAGTCGCGCGGCAATGCGAGACACAATTTCTGGCAAGCTGGCAATCGATTCCGCCGCAAGTAGCAGCCTACGCGGCAACGGCCTATCTAAGCGCAGTATCCACACTTAACCGCGGTGATGAAATTCCGCCCGCCATTGTCCAATGGCTGCTTGAATCACTGCATTGCGACGGCCCCGCCAACTCTCGTCTGCGCGTGGCCACGATCCTGCATGAGCAGTTCTACATCCGTAACGAAACAGCACAGGCGCGTGCGGTGGAAGCGGTCGCCAACATCATTTGCGATCGGCCGGAAGCGCGCGCCGCCGCCCGCCGCACATGGCTCGTGGGGCTTGGCATCGGCTTTGTCTATCAGCGCCGCCTTGTCGAAGCACAGGCGGCGCTTGAACAGGCGGCCCAGCTCGCCAATGAGCTGGGCGATATCGAATCACAGTGTCAGGTGAATGCCTGGCGCATCATCGTACGCTGCCGTCTGCATCGCGCGCAGGATGCGTTGCCGCTGGTGCTTTCGGCGGATCCCGCGTTCGTGCAGGTGCCGCCGTTGATCCGCGCCAACCTGTTGTGGGCCGAAGGCAATCTGTTCATTGCGCTGCGGCAATACGACAACGCGCTTACCTGCTTTGATGCGGCGATTGACCTCTACCACGAGACCAACACCAATGTTGAGCAGGGGCCGATGCTCTGGCTCGGACAAAGCATGTGCCGCCTGATGCTTGCGCGCTACGACGCAGCGCTCGCCTCATTGCAACCGCTAACAGCATCACAGATAGGCGGCACCAGCCGTCGTCGTCTCGACGCATTCGCGCAGGCCATTCGCGCGGCGGTTGCGCTCAGGCGCGGCGACGCGGACGCGCGCAAGACACTGGAAACGGCACTGGTACAGCTGCGCGAAACCGACTATCGCGACTTCATGCACGGCGCGGAATCGGTGGTTGCAGAGCTTTGTGCACAAGCGTTGCGACTCGGCATTGAGCGCGAGTTCGTCGACACCGTAATCCGCCATCGTGAACTCGAAGCGCCTGCCGATGCGCCGTCCGCCTGGCCGTTTCCTGTGCGCATTCGGTGCCTGGGCGAAATGCAGATCGAAACCCGAAGCAGCGATGGCAATGAGCGCACGATGCGCAAATCGGTTGAACTGTTGCAGCAGGTGCTTGCTGCTGCGCCCAATGCCGCACTGATCGATCCGCTGATTGCGAAATTGTGGCCCGGCGACGGTCGCGAGGGCGCACAGAAGGCGTTTGACGCGGCGCTGCACCGCCTGCGCAAACGCCTTGGCAATGAGGCGGCGCTGCGCCTGTCAGAGCGGCGACTGTCGCTCAACCCGGGCATCGTCTACGTTGATCTGCTGGCGCTCAACGCAATTCTCGGCGCAAGCGGTGTGGATCACGCGGAGCACGTGACGCACGCCGTGCAGGTGGTCGCGCTGTATCGCGATCACTTTCTGCCGGCGTTGAGCGACGACGCGGTGTCGAAGCAGCGCACCCGCATCTGGATGCAGGTCCGCAAGACCCTCGTTCGCGGCATCGAAGCGGCGCGCACCAACGGGCAGGGTGATCTCGTCGCGCAACTGGCTGTACGTCTCGAAGCGCTTGACGACACCCTGTCGTAGGTCTGCCGTAGGTCAGACGCAGGTGGAATCATGGCGGACGCGACTTAACAATCGTGACCATGAAGCCGCATTGTTTTATCCCCCGCCCGCCCACGTCATCCACCCCCGCATCGCACACTTGCGATCACACCGCACCGCGCCTGCGCCTGCATCTGCTCGCGCTCAGCTGTGCCGTCGCCTGCGTCAGTCTGAGCCTGCCCGCAGCGCCCGCAACAGCGCAAAGCAAGGCACCTGCTCCCGCCCCGACACCTGCTGCGAAGCCCACCAAGGCCCAGCTCGCTGCTGATCTCGCCGCCGCGCTGCAGGCCTGCTCGTACGACGGGAGCCCGGTGAAATTTGCGCCGCCAGACTTGTCGCAAGGTAGCGGTGCCGAGGGTACCCGCGTGGTCGCCGAGATCATGAAGTACACCGGGTTACCGCAGAACTTTGACGTTGTGCGTGGCCAGGTGCCAAATGCCGCCGCGGTGATCGTGGCTGGGCCGGATCGCATTCCGCGTCGCGTGATCGCCTACAACCCGCAGTTCATGGGCGACGTGACGCGTGCGACCAAAAACAACAACTGGGCACCAGTGAGCATCATGGCGCACGAGATCGGCCATCACCTCTCGGGCCACACCATCGTGCCGGGCGGCAGCCAGCCGCCGATTGAACTGGAGGCCGACAAGTTCAGTGGCTTCGTGCTCTACAAAATGGGCGCTTCGCTTCAGGATTCGCTGAAAGCGATCGAAACGCTGGTGCCGGAGCAGGACGGGCAGACGCATCCGGGTCGCCGCAAGCGTGTTGCCGCGATTGCCGAAGGCTGGAAGCAGGCCTGTCGCCAGCAGTCGAATCAGTGCGATGGCACGGCACTGGCGGCTGCACCCGCCGTACCTTCCGGGAATACGGCGCCAGCAGTACTGCCAACAGGGGTTGCCGGGAAATCAGAACCACCCGCACCGCCGCCGTCCATCAGCGCTCCGCCGTCACCCGTTGCCAAGGCATCAGGCACGCCCGAACCCAGTGCCGGTCCCATCGCAAAACTCGTCGGCGCTGACGTGATACCCGTGCCGAGCAAGGATGCGATTCCGTCGAAATTCGACCGTTTTGTGATGGACGAAACCGGACTCATGCATTCGAATTCAAAGGCGAAACTCGCCAAGGCGATGTACGACTTCGCCAAAGACAAGGACGTCGAGATCGTGACCCTGGTCGTCAACAGCACGCACGGCATGAGTGCGGACGAGTACGCGCACGCCATGATGCGGCTGTTGCGCGTGGGCAAGATGGAAGTCGGCAACGGCGCCGTGATGGTCGTCGTGCCTTCACAAAGCGCTGTCGGCGTCGCGCTCGGCGCAGGGATTGCGGCCGAAGTCAGTCAGGCTGAGGTTGATGCGCAGCTCAAGTCTCCGCTCGCCGACTTCTACCGGATGGGGCTCAAGTTCAGCAAGGGCAAACCGGTCGGCGAGAGCTCCAGTGATCGCATCGCCGACGCCTCCGATTTCGTTCGCCGTGCTGCCAAAAACTGGGAGTGGCGTGTGAACTACCCGGTGTACGAAGACTACGCTGCCGACGTCGTGGCCGAACGCGACAACTACAGCCCGCAAACCTCGAAAACCTTCCGCCGCATCGTGCGCGTCCAGGGCGTCGTGACTTCGGTCAATGGCGCAAAGGAATATCAGGCGAAGGACAAGTGGAAGCAGCACCTGCTTGAGGCGAACAAGGCGAAGGGCCGCATGCTGCTGGAAGTCAAAGCCGGCAACGGTGACATCCTGCTGCTCGAAGTGGATGGGTACGCGGCGAAATTCATGACCGCGCAGTTGACGGAAGGTAAGCCGTATCAATTCACGATGCGCGCGTCGGAGCAGTCCCAGAAGATTTTCAATGCGCTGAGCTATGACGCGCTGCGTTTCAACTGAGATCAACTGGGCGCGGCCACACTTTTCAATTCACGGGATCATCATGAGCCACACCAACAATCCAGCGCTGCTGGTCGTGCGTCAGTACCACACCGCCTGGTCAACCGGCAATTTCGACGTCGCCGCAAATTTCCTTGGCGACGCACTGCACGTGGAAGTCCCGGTCAATCACTATCCCGACAAAGCGTCTTTTGTAACGGCACTGACCGGCTTCGGCGGCCTGGTGCGCAAGCTCGAACTGCTCGCGGAATTTGGCGACGGCGATCAGGCGATGCTGCTCTACGACATGGAGGTCGACCCGCTCGGCACGATGCGCATTGCCGAGCATTTCACTGTGGTCGGTGGCAAGATCGTCCGCTTGCGCCAGATTCACGACACGGCCGCGTTGCGTGCCGCCGGTTTCGTGCGCGAGGCGTGACTGTCGCAGTACCCGCTGAACTGCCCGTACGCGTCAGCAACAGCCACTTTGATCGTGATGACTGCCTGAACTGCGGCGTTCCGCAGATGGGTGCCTTCTGCCCGGCTTGCGGTCAGAAAAAAGCCGCACGCATCGGCAGCAGCACGGTGCGCAAGGAAACCTGGAGCCGTTTTCGCTGGTTTGAGCTCGACGCCATCAAATCGGCGTGGAAGCTGATCCGTTCACCGGGCGGTTTCGCTCGCGACTACGTGCTCGGCAAGCGCCGCGCGCAGATGCATCCGCTCGGTTTGCTGCTGCTCATGATCGGTGCGCTGGTCGTGCTGCTCGGCGAGACGCAGTACCTCGTGCCCACGCTCGCCAGCGAGGAGGCGCAGCGCATGTTCGCGCTGGTGCGCGAGTATTCGAAGTGGTCGTTTTCGCTCGGTATCGTCGCGATCTACGTGAGTGCGATGCTGGTGTTCCGCAAACGGCTCGGGTACAACGCCACCGAAATCCTCGCGCTCGCTGTCTACATCCACGCGGTGTGCATCGCGCTACAGATCGTGAACCAGTTGCCGCTGCTCGCGTGGCGCGCGCCAAAGGTTCTGCAGTGGCATCGCAAGTTTTCGCCATGGACCATGGGCGTGGCGCAGACGCTGGTCGTGGTGTTCGCGTTTCGTCAGTTCTTTCGTGTCACGCGCTGGCAGGAAAGCTGGAAGCTCGCACTGGCGGGCGGAATTTTCATCACTGCGAAGTGGGGCGTGCAGCAGCTCTATGCCCGCGCCGTGGTTGAAATTGTGCACTGGCAGATGGGGCTTTGAGTGTGCGCCGGGCGACATCTGGCGCACATTCAAAAGGCGTGAAATGGCATCAACTTTGCGCCGAAGCCAATACTCAATAAGGCCTGACGGCTGTTTATTCAAAAGTCGATGTAAGGCACAAACAGCTTATAGGCCCTTATCAATTGGTCATTGCAGCAAAAAGCTGATATGTCAAAAACACCACCGTAGGCAACACGTAGGTGCAACGCATGTAGCCAGTGCGGCGCCGTCCCCGAACAATTCCAGCGTCGCCATTGCCTGTGGACGACCCGTCGCGGCGCAGTTGCGGCTTGCGATACAGGCAACCACACCGCACAGGATTGCTTCATGATTTTGTCTTCACCTCCGCACCTCGTCTTCACCCGCTGTCTGCTGCGTAGGCTGATCACATTGATCGCCGCAGTATTCAGCATGGCAACCGCGCATGCCGCCAACCAGTACGGAGCGATCGCCTTCAACAAGCAGACGCGGGCTTACGGCTACTCCTACAACCACAGCTCGCAGGCTGCCGCGGAGGTTGACGCCGTCGCGCGTTGTGCCGGCAGCGAGTGCCGCTCGATGATGTGGTTCGCCAATGGTTGCGGTGCACTAGCGGTGGGCAGCATCACTTACGGCGCGGGCAGCGGCCCTACCAAGGCCGTCGCGTTGAAGCAAGCCAACGACCGCTGTGGTCGCGACGACTGCAAGATCCTCGCGTGGACCTGCACGGATCGCACTGGTTACTGATGACGTGCAACGCCTGACAAGTAACGCACGTTTGATCTTTCGTTTTTTCCCCTCGCACCAACACATGAATCAATCCTTCCTTCTGGATAACTGGCGGATGATCCGTCGTCTCGCGGTTGGCGTCATCGCCACATCGTGCGTGGTCATCGCCAGCGCGCAAACCATCAGCACCATGCCACTACCAGCGAATCGTGACGTGGCATCCAGCCGCAGCACGTCCGCCACGCTGTTCAACGGCGAACCGCTGGTGGCCTACAAGCGATGCGCCACCACCGGTTGCGGCAACACGCAGGAAATCGCAATCACCTTCTGCGTCAGCAACTGCGGTAGCGCGAATCCGGTGTGGCGCGACTGGGTGATCGCCAATGCACCCAGCGACATCTTCGGCGACTATGTCGCGGTCGCCATTGCCCGCGACGGCAAACCGATGGTGGCCTGGGTTGATATTTCGTTCACGGCACCGGGCCCAAGCACGATCATGGTCGCGCGTTGCGTTGCCGATTGCGACAGCGAGCGACCACGCTACGTGCGGCACGCGGTCGCGACTCACGCGCCAGATGTCGTGGACCGCATCGCCATCGTCGACACCGGCAGTGCTACAGCTGAACAAGCCGTCGCCTACATCCAGAAGCCGTCGGAGCAACGGCTGCTGAAGGTGGCGGTCTGCACGGCAAACTGCACCACAACAACGCCGACCTACAACGTCGCAACCGTCGACAACCAGCTCGGCCGCACTTCACCGAACCGCATCTCGATGACGGTGTACGACGGCAAACCCATCGTCGCCTACACCGACTTCGGCGACAGCGTGCAACGGTCGGAGCTGCGCGTTGCGCGCTGCGCCAGCGCGTGCGAAAGCGCCGCACCGGTCTACAACGTTTCGCCCGTCTTCGGTGTCACATCACCCGGCCAGATGATGCTGTTCCCGGCCATCGCCGTGAATGCCACGGGCGACCATCATGTCACTTATCAGGTCAGCGAGCCCAACGCGGCGGGCAGTTCATTCACCGTGGGTACCCGCATCGCGCTATGCACTTCGGGTTGCACGACTGCCACGCCGGGTTACAGCAATGCGCCGCTGGTCGAGACGACGCATGCAACGTCAAGATACGTCGCCGCGAACAGTTTCCCGGGCTTCGGTGGCGAGTACCTGGCCGTGTTTCATGCGGGGCATGACAACACCAATCTGCTGCGTCGCATCGACTACAACCCGAGCGCGCCGATTCCTGCGGCCACCACGGTCGATACCCTGTCGACCGGCACCGAGGTTGGCGCCATTCATGCACTCGGCCGCAGCGCGGCATCACTGCCGGCGTATGTCGTGTACGAAACGCGAAGCGCCAGCGCGGTTGGCTTCAAGCTGCTGTCGTACGCAGGTGTTGCGGGCAGCGACACAACGCCGGACGCGTTCAGCTTCAGCGATGTGACCGACGTGTTGCCGGGTGCGGTCATCACCTCGGACCCGGTCTCCATCGCCGGCATCGATGCGCCGGTCCCCATCTCCGTATCGGGTGGCAGCTATTCAATCGCTTGCGTGGGGCCTTACGTCACGACGACGTCGACGATCATGAGTGGCGACATCGTGTGCGTGCGTCACACCGCGTCGAACGCGCTGGCTACTGCGGTGAGCACTACGCTCACCATCGGCGGCGTATCCGATGTGTTCACCAGCACCACGCAGTCGCGGCCTGTTGACACCACGCCGGAACCATTCAGCTTCACCGACCAGTTTGATGTGCCAGTGTCGAGCGTGCGTACGTCGTCGCCTGTTTCCATCAACGGCTTCGACGTGCCGATTCCGATCAGCGTCGCCAATGGCAGCTACTCAGTCGGTTGCACCACGACGTTCATCACTACCGCCTCGACGGTCAGCTCGGGCGACGTAGTCTGCGTGCGTCACACGAGCGCCGCAGCACCGCTGACGCGCGTCGATACCGTGGTCACGATTGGCGGCGTGTCCGACACCTTCTCGTCAACCACCGCCGCTGCGGGCAGCAGCGACACTACACCCGACGCGTTCAGCATTCCGCTGCTGTCCGGCTTGAACGTCAGCACATTGCAGCGTTCGCCAACAATAACCATCACTGGCATCAACACACTGGCGCCGATCTCGGTGGTCGATGGCGAGTACTCCGTTGGCTGCACCGGCACCTTCACCTCGGCACCAGACACGATCAGCAACTTTGACGATGTGTGCGTACGCCGTACCACCGCCGCGACGCCAATGACGGCCGTATCGGTTCGCCTGACAGTGGGCGGCGTCAGCGCGACCTGGTACGCGATCACCGCTGCTAGCGCAACGCCGCCGGTGGTGATTGTTCCGAGCCCGATCACGTACAACGCCTTTGTCGGCTTGCCGTTCACGTTCACCGCGCCCGCAGTCACCGGTGGTACCGCGCCGTACACTTTTGTTGCCACCACGCTGCCCGTCCCCGGTCTGGCGCTTGGCAACGACGGCGTGTTGCGCGGTACGCCCAGCTTCGTCGGCAACTACAGCCTCGATTTCTACGTGATTGATGCCAACGGACTGACCAACAACGGTCGCCTGACCGTCAACGTGGCCGCCGCGCCCGCTGCTGAGGCCGTCGCCGTGCCGACCGTCAACAACACGATTCTGCTCCTCATGATCGCACTGGTGGCGACGCTTGCCGGATGGCGGTTTCGTCAACCGACCGCAACGGATCGGGCGCGCTGAGCTTGCGAACCGCCCTGTACCCAATATCAGGACTGCCGACTTGCTGCGTCATGCGCGACGCCAGTAGACCGCCTCTCGCGACGGCTCCGCGCACAGACAGTTTGCCGGCGGAAGCGGAGAGCGCTATCTGTCGCTGGTGTGCGTTGTAAACGATTTGCCCAAAACTTTACTGCGCGACAACAACAAGAGTTACTTCAATCGTTTGCACCGGACGTACTTAACGAAGAAGCGGGACAAACAGAAATCCCGGCCGTAGCCGGGATTGAAGGCACAAAATAGTCAAAAAAACAGTGTCAAAATTAAGTTTTCTGATCGACTTTTTACCGTTTTCAGGCGATAAGCCCTTATCGGTTAAGGATTTCAGCAAAAAGCTATTGACGCAATTACGCTACGCCGTTCGCCTTGAACCACGCCGTCAGCTTCGTCCACGCATCGTCTGCCGCTGCCTTGCGGTAGCTCGGCCGATAGTCAGCGTTGAACGCATGCGGCGTGTCGGGGTAGAGGATGATGTCGCTCTTCTTCCCGGCCTTTTTTAGTGCCGCCCGCATCTGCTCGACCGTGTCGTTCGGGATACCGCTGTCGGCACCGCCGTAGAGGCCCAGCACCGGTGCGTTGATCTTGTCGACGACGTCAATCGGGTTGGTCGGCGTCATCGCATTGGTTGCGCCGACCAGACGGCCGTACCAGGCTCCACCTGCTTTCACCGCCTGATTGTGCGCGGCATACAGCCAGGTGATGCGCCCGCCCCAGCAGAAGCCGGTGACTGCGAGTTTGTCCGCATTGGCCTTGCCCGAAGCCTTCGCGTACGCGACACAGGCATCGAGATCGGCCATCACCTGCGCATCGGGAACCTTGCTCACGACCTCGCTGACAATTTTCGGAATCTCCGTCATCTTCGACACATCGCCCTGCCGTGCATAAAGCTCACCGGCAATCGCAAAGTAGCCGAGCTTCGCAAAGCGACGACACACGTCCTTGATGTGCTCATGCACGCCAAAAACTTCCTGCACCACGAGCACGACGGGAAAGCCGGAACCGGTGGCCGGCATCGCGCGGTACGCGACCATTTCGCCGTCCTTGGTCGGGACTTTCACTTCACCGGCTACGAGGCCGTCGGCGGACGTCGTGATGGTCTGCGCCGATACGGGCAACACCGAAGCGGCAAAACCGGCGCCAAGCGATGTGACGATAAAGCCGCGACGATTCAATTTGACTTCAGGCACCAGCGCATTGACTTCGTCATGCGCGGCGCTGGAGGTAACGGATGTGGACTCATGCAACATAAGGGACTCCTGCAAATACAACAAACATTTT
>Ga0073899_10003666_pt1 | contig 13562 bp, 16 predicted proteins | sample KloWWTmetaKNB5Ph_FD_88975 | JGI IMG/M metagenome (GOLD analysis project Ga0073899, IMG submission 88975) | Active sludge microbial communities from Klosterneuburg, Austria, studying microevolution and ecology of nitrifiers - Klosterneuburg... | ecosystem: Engineered > WWTP > Aerobic digester >... | reverse complement strand
GGGGGTCAGGCTTCGGTCAAGATTTCCGGGCCACCGCTCACAGAGGCGGCGTGGAGCGGTGTCGGACCCCGGGGCGGGGGCGGCGCAGGCGTCGGGTCAGCTCGAACCCGGAGCGGTCGAGGGTGGCTCGGACCTGGTCGCAGGTCACGGCTCCGGCCGGGGCCAGGGTCAGCAGCGACTCGCCGTGCGGCTCCAGATCCAGGGCGACGGTGTGCACCCCGGGTAGGGCGCGGACTGCGTCGACGGCGCTGATCATGCAGCGCCAGCAGCTGAGTCCGCGCACCCCGTAGGTGGTCTGTGTCATCGTCGTCACGTCGAATCACCATCTCTTCTCTGGTCGGTTTCGCGTGTCCAGGTCGATGGTGCCCCGGGCTGTGTCCGGGACTGGTCTGGGTGTGGTCAAGTTCTAGGCAAGACCGGGGTCGGGCCGCGCGTGCTTTCCTATGGGCACCGGTTTTGTGGTGCTTGTGCGGGTGCTGAACATGACCACGACGACTGAAGTGAGCCCGAGGATCCAGACCGCGGCGATGAGGAGGCCCCCCGTTTCGTCGAAGGTGTCGGTGAGGCCGGTGTCGATGAGGACGCGGTAGGGCCCGTAGCCCGGGAGGAACGCTGCGGCGCCGGGTGGTTCCAGCCGCAGCATCGGGCTCTGCGTGATACCGAGATCCAGGAAAGGGATGACGAATGCGATCAGGACTCCCGTGACGCGTCCAAGGAGGAATCCGAGGCACATCCCCAGCAGTGCGTAGACGGCTCCGATCAGTAAGGTGCCGGCGATGAATCCCGCCCATTGACGGGCCGTGAACACCATGGCCGTGATTGTCAGGGATGCGGCCGCTGCGACGAGGACCGCGGCTGCGACCTCCTTGATGCGGCCGACCAGCAGTGCGGATCGGCGCATCCCGGCCTGGACCAGGCGGCGATCCCCATCACGGTTGTTGAGGGCGATGAACAGCCCAGCCACGGCGGCCAGCGAGGCCACCGCGATCGGCGCCATGGTTCCGGCGTGCGTGTCGGGCAGCCAGAACCGCATGTCGACCTCCTGCCCGCCGTCGATCACCCGCATCACGGAGAACCGCTCTTCGGTGATCAGTTTCGACAGCCAGATGAAGATCACCGGCACCGTTACGAGGAGGACCCAGAGGGCTGGGTTGCGTCGGTACTGTCGCATCCCCATCCGGAAGCTCTTCCCGACTTGCCCCGCCCAGCCCGGTCGATGCGAGCCGTCCGGGTGCCGAGCGTTGCGTGTCGCGCGCGTCAGGAGCAGTCCGCTCGACAGGAGGGCTCCGCCGACCCACACCAGTGCGATGGCGAGGTCGCCAAGGTTTCCCCCATGGCCCAAGGGCAGGTCCACCATCCACAGTGTGACGAAGTGGGTGGGCATCCAGCGGGTGATCTGCACCCGGTCGGGCGAGGTGAGCGCCGGTCCGAAGAACACGTCGAGGATCCAGACGAGCAGGATCACCACCGTGCCGTTGACCTGGTCCGTGACGACCGATCCGACCGCGGCGCCGATCCCGACGTAGATGACGGCGAACATCATCGTCCCGGCCGCGACGCGGAGCGGCTCGTCCACTGCGGTGCGCAGGAACAGCGTCGCCAGGGCCGCTGTGGAGGCCAGTGCAGCGATCAGCAGGCCGGTCGACATTCTGGCGACAACGAGGGCTGGGGCGGGGAGGCCCGCCAGGACCAGACGACGGTCCGCCGATCTCGCCTGGCCAACCTGGAAGAACATCGCCAGCGCCGCCAGGAACGCGGCGGCCCAGCCGGTGGTCGCGGTCTCGACTGCCCGGCCAGTGCCGCCCAGCAGTTTCGCGGCATCGGCCATCGGTTCCGCGGCCACCCACACGAACACGACCGGGATCAGAATCAGGACCACCAGGTTCACCGGGTTGCGGCCGTAGTCCAGGAGGAATCGGCGGGTCAGCACCCCGACCGCGGTCATTTCGGGGTCGCCTTCCCGTCACGCAGTTCGATGATGCGGTCGAACCGCGCCTCGTCGGCGATGAAATGACTGATCACCAGCACTGCCCGCCCGGATGAGCGCCCGCGCGCGACGAGCTCCCAGAACCGAAGATAGGTGTCCCAATCGAACCCGGCATAGGGCTCGTCCAGCAGCAGGACCGCCGGGTCCGGTAGCAGAGCCAGGGCAAGATTCAGTTTCGCGAGGGTGCCCCCGGAGAGCCGGTCCGCCCGCTCGTGCGCGTATCGCCCAAAGTCAAGTTCCTCGTACAAGGTTCCCTGCGCCCGGAGCCGCTCATCCCGGCTCATCCCGTAGGCCACCGCGAATAGCTCGAAATGTTCATCGCACGTCAGGCGCTCGAACACCACCGGACGCTGCGGACAGTACCCCAAGGCCCCCTGCAGCTCCACGGCGCCGGCGTCGGCTGCCAACCCCCCGACCAGGATCTGCATCAGCGTCGATTTGCCCGATCCGTTCTCCCCGACCAGCCCGACGACCTCGCCGCGGCTCAGCGACAGTGACACACCGTCGAGCACATGGTTGCGCCGCACGAACGGCCACAGCCCCTGACGATAGGTCTTGGAGATCGCGGTCCCCGCGAGGACCACGTCCGCTCGAACGCCATCAGAAGAGGCGCCGCTTGAACCCATGTCGATCACCGCCTTCGAATCCCATGTGACTTTCACGCACCCGCCAGTGGGCTTCGCCAGACCGCCACAAGGGCCCATTCCTCAACGACCCGAGCCGTGGTGTGTCGGGTGACCCGTGGCGGCGCCACGACACCCCCAAGGGGTATGTCATCAGGGTAGGCACGCTCTAGTGCGGAGATCACCGTCAGGGGGTCAGGCTTCGGTCAAGATTCCGGGCCTTACGGCCGCGACACCTCGTCCGGGCTGGGGACGGGGATCTTGACCAAACCTTGTCCGGGTCCTGCTCGTTGCTTGACGTGACCGGTTCAGACTGGGCACTGAGGCCGCGCGGTCACGTCGTGCGCCTGGAACTTCTTTGACGATGGGAGTGGGCTGTGTGGCCTGAGGTGTTCTCGATATTTGGTGTAGGGATCCAGTCCTATGGGCTGAGTAAGGCGCTGGCGCTGCTGGTCGGCGCGTATCTGCTGGGTCGAGCGTTCACGCGGATCGGCTACGACAAGGACTTGGCGCACTCGATCGCGTTGTGGGCGACAGTGTGGGGATTCGTCGGCGCCAAGGTGTACTACCTGATCGCGAACTGGGACAACCTCAGTTGGCACCTGTTCGGCGGCTCGGGGTTCGTCTGGTACGGCGGCCTGATCGCGGGGGCGATCGCGGTGATCGTGATGACCCGACGCCACGACCTCCCCCTTGGACGGGTGGCGGGCGCGATGGCGGCCCCGCTCTCGGTGGCCTACGGCATCGGCCGGATCGGCTGCTTCCTCGCCGGTGACGGCACGTACGGCACACCCACCGACCTGCCCTGGGGGATGGCGTTCCCCAACGGGGTGGTGCCGGTGAACGTGCCGGTGCATCCCGTCCAGCTGTATGAGGCCGCCGGCGCCTTCCTGATCGCCGGCATCCTGTGGGCGCTGGGTCGCAGGCTGCGACCGCTGGCCGTGTTCGGGTCCTACCTGCTGCTCAGCGGCGCGGCACGCCTGCTCGCCGAGGTCGTCCGGATCAACCCGCACGTCCTGTTGGGCCTCACCGAGGCGCAGCTGATCGGCATCGTCAGTATCATTCTGGGCGTCGCCCTGATCCTGCGAGACGCCTTCCACCCCGCAGTTGCGCCCTCAGATGCTCCTGTCGGCTCCGAATCGGCCGTCCTTAGCTCTCACCCGGTCGGGAGGTGAGCGGCGCCATGGACACGATCACCGAGCCGGCCACAGCCGTGAGGGGTGGTCGCGGGTTCTGGGGTGCGCTGTGGGCCGGGACCAGGGCCACCGTCGGCGCCCTGATGGGACTGGCGCCGCACGTGATGCATCACATCGGCTTCCTGGCCGGGGCCGCGTTCCTGACCGGGTTCCTCGGCAACTCGCTCCTCTATGTGGTCGGGTTGCTGCTGAGCATCCCGCTGCTGCGACGGCTGCGTCGCCGATTCGGCACCCGGAAGGCCCCCGCGATCGGGGTCGCGGTGTTCACCGCCCTGTTCGCCCTGTCCGCGTTCGTGATCGGGCCACTGTTCAACCCCGCCACCCCCAACCAACCAGACACGCCGTCACCGGCGGCCTCCGCCAGCGCGTCCGGCACCGAGGACCACGAGGGGCACCACAGCGCCTCGCCCACCCCATGATCAACACCACAATGAAATGAAAGGAAACCAAGCACATGTGCAATCACGAGCATGGACACCAGCACGGGAACCAGCAGGAGGCAGGCTGCTGCGGCGGTCACGCCGGCGGCGGTCAGGGTGGGGGCCATCACTGTCAACATGACGTGGTGGCGGGCCCAGGCGACGAGCTGGTCACCTGCACGGTCCGCGGGACCAGCACGCTGAAGTCCACCGCGGAGGCGGCGGGACTGTTCCGCGACGTCGAAGGCCAGCGGTTCTACTTCTGCTGCCGACGTTGCCAGGACCTCTTCGACGCCGAGCATCTCGCCAGCAACCCAGCCGCCTAACCCCGCCAGGTACGGCGTTCGCGCCAACCAGGGCAACCGACGAAGCGCCCGCCCAGCCACAACGGCTGGACGGGCGCCTCATCGCTTGCACGCCTGGGTTGGTCAGAGGCTGGTGAGCATCTCCTGCATCTCGGTGATCTCAGTCTGCTGGTCGGCGATGATCTTCTCCGCCAACATGAGAGCATCCGGGTTCTGCCCCTCGGCCAACTGCTGCTCGGACATCCCGATCGCACCCTCGTGGTGGGCGATCATGGCCTCGAGGAACGCCTGATCAAAGTCGGCGCCGGACATGCCGTCGAGTTGGGTCATCATCTCCTCCTGGCTCATTCCGTTCATGTCCATGCCGCCCATGTCCATGCCGCCATGCCCACCGGGGGAGACATCTTCACCCCAGGCGCTGAGCCAGGCGGTCATCTCCTCGATCTCCGGGCCCTGGGCCTCGGCGATCCGCTCCGCGAGGGCCACGACCTCGGGGGATTCGGCGCGTTCGATCGCCAGCTGAGACATCTCGATGGCGCCCTCGTGATGGATGATCATCATCTGCGCGAACGTGGTGTCCTGGTCGTTGTGGTCGGCGGACACCTCAGATGAGGCGCTCGCCGACGCCGACTCGGACTCAGTGGCCGTGGCGGAGGTGCTGCCTGTCGGGGAGGTGGTCGCCGCGGGGGGAGTGGCGCCCTGGTCCGCGCAGGCCGCCAGGGTGGCCGTCAGGACCAGCCCCGCCAAAGTGGCAGTGATCCGCTTAGTGCGTGTCATGAAAGATGCTCCATTCCTGGCCGACGGGGGCCGCCGGTCCTAACGTCGAGGCTATGAACGATCAGCTCAAGAGCCAACCCGTGTAAGGTCAAGAATCGATCAAGACCCGCTCAGGTGCTGGCGCGGTGGGCAGGTGCAGGGTGAAGATCGAGCCGTGTCCGGGGCCGGGGCTGGCGGCTGTCAGTGAGCCGCCGTGAGCCAGGGCGAGGCTGCGGGCGATGGTCAGCCCGATCCCGGAACCGCCCGCATCGCGGGCCCGTGCCGTGTCAGCGCGGTAGAACCGGTCGAACACCTTGGCGATCTGGTCGGGGGTCAGGCCATCGCCGGTGTCGGTGACCGTGATCACCACCTCGTCCCTGGACTCGCGTGCACTGATGTGCACGATCCCGCCGGCGGAGGTGTGCCGCAGCGCGTTGTCGAGGAGGTTGCCGAGTATCTGACCGACCCGCTGCGGATCCGCTGCGACGGAGCCCGGGTCCGAGTCCGCAGACAACGTGACTCCCTTGGCCTCGTATCGGGTGGCGACGGAGGCGACGGCGGGCTCGATGAGGTCCCAGACCGGCTGGGTATGGGTGTCGAGGGTGAATCGGCCTTCCTCGGCGCGGGATACGTCGTCGAGGTCGGCGGCGATCTTCTTGAGCCGGGCGGCCTGGAGGGTGAGCAGCTGTTGGCTGTCGTGGTCCCAGGGGACCACGTCGTCGATGACGGCCTCCAGCTCAGCGGTCAGGGTGGCCAGGGGCGTGCGGAGCTCGTGTGCCACGTCGGAGAGAAGCCGCCGTCTGCTGGTCTCGGTGGAGTCCAGGCGGCTCGCCATGTCGTTGAATGCGTCGGCGACGGCGTTGAACTCGGGACTGGTCGCGGTGTCTGGGACGCGCGCCTTGTAGTCGCCTGCCTCGACCAGGGCCGAGGCGGCGGTCAGCTGCTCCAGGGGGCGGCGGAGCCGCCTGGTCTCCAGCCAGGCCAGGCCGATAGCCAGCGTGAGTGCCACCACCAGTCCGATGCCCAGCGATCTGACGCCGGCCTCCAGGAACGCCTGCTCCACATGCCCCATCTCGGCGGTTCCGTCCAGGTGTCCCAGTTGCTGCAGGTGCTCGTGGAACAGCGGAGGCCCGACCACCACCGCGACCAGGGCCGCTGTGATCACACCGACCGCCACCACCAGCGCCTGGGTGAGGAAGGTGCGGGTGCCCCACCGCATCCGGCCGACGTAGCCTCTGAGCCGCATCATCCTCCTGCTCCCATCCGGTATCCGACGCCGCGGACGGTGAGGATGTAGCGCGGTTCCGTGGGGGGATCGTCGAGCTTCTTGCGCAGGTTCGCCACATGGACGTCGACGACGTGATCGTCGCCGACCCAGCCGGCGCCCCACACCGCGTCGATGATCTGGCGACGACTGAGCGCCACGTTGGGTCGAGCTGACAGTGCGTCGAGGATGTCGAACTCGGTGCGGGTCAGCCCCACCTGCTGGTCGTCGACCCAGACGTCGCGGCCTTCCGCGTCCACCCGCAGCCGTCCGAACTCGCGCGGCGCGGCCGGCTGTGTGCCGTGGGCCTGGCGGCGCGGGCGTCTCAGCACGGTGTTGACGCGGGCGACCAGTTCGCGGGGGCTGAACGGTTTGGTCAGGTAGTCGTCGGCGCCCACCGACAAACCGATCAGCTTGTCGACCTCGTCGGCCCGGGCGGTCAGCATCAGGATGTAGCAGTCGGAGAACAACCTGATCTGGCGGCACACCTCGATCCCGTCAATGCCAGGCAGACCAAGATCAAGAATGATCACGTCGGGATCCAGCTCCTGCGCCGAACGGACCCCGTCCGGGCCGGTGTAGGCCAGGGACGTGTCAAACCCCGCCTTGTTCAGGTAGGACGCGACGATCCCCGCCAGCGGGCGCTCGTCATCGACCACCAACACACTCGACCTGCGGGGCTCAGCCATACAGCCATTATTGCCACACGCCCACCCGCCAACCCGCCTCGATCGACCTCTCCGGGAGTGTTCTTGGCCGAACCTTGACCCCGCCTGAACCGTTCCCTGATCTACAGGGTTGAGGCTGGAAGGGTGAACGAGATCCCGGCACCTGCCTTGGCGGCCGCCCCGACCGATGTGGTGGACGTCACCCTGGTCACCACCCCGGCCTGCCACTTCTGCGACGACGCCCACCAGCGCCTCCACGCCCTGGACCGCGCAGGACTGCTGCGGCTGACGGCGGTCGCGGCGGAGTCCCCGCGAGGTCAGGCCCTGATCGCCGAGCACCGGCCTGGGAGTTTCCCGCTGACGCTGGTGGCGGGCAGCTTTTTCCACGCCGGCCGCATTCCGCGCGGCAAACTCGCGCGGCTCGTCGACCACCTGGGTGCCCGCTGATGGGCGCCGACCTGCTCAGCGCCGGCGGCATCCTGGCGGCCTTCCTCGCCGGCGGGGTGGCGCTGTTCGCCCCGTGCTGCATCGTGTTCCTCGCCCCCAGCTATCTGGCCGCGGCCGCGAAGAACCGCCGCTGGAGACTGATCCCGCTGACCTTCGTGTTCGCCGCCGGCCTCGCGCTCGTTCTGGTCCCGATCACGATGGGCGTCAGCCTGATCGCCGGCGCCATCGCCAAGTACCACGTCGTTCTCTACTGGGCCGGCGGCCTGTTGATGATCGGACTCGGCCTGCTCGCGTTGTCGGGGGCGATGTGGTCCATGCCGTCGTTCCTCCGCGCCCCCGATACCGCCCGCGGTGACACCGCCACCTTCTTCAGCCTCGGCGTGTTCTCCGGCATCGCCTCCAGCTGCTGCGCACCCGTCCTCGCCGGGGTGATGACCCTGTCGGCGCTGTCGGGCTCGCCCGTGGGTGGGCTGGTGCTCGGTCTGGCCTACGTGTTCGGGATGGTGATCCCGCTGTTCGTGATGGCGCTGCTGTGGGACAAACGGCCCGAAAGGATGCGCCGCCTCCGCGCCAAGCCCATCCGGATCAGCCTGGGGCGCTTCACGCTGGCTACCAACACCGTCAACCTGCTGGTCGCCGTCGGGTTCGTGATCATGGGCATCCTGGTGATCGGCCAAGCCGGCGCCACCGAGATGACCGGTGCCGACGCCCCTCTCGTGGGCATGGGCGCCTGGCTGTCCGAGGTCTTCGCCTGGCTGATCGCGATCACCGCCCCCATCCCCGAAACCGTCCTCGGCCTCGCGCTGCTCGCCCTGGTGGCCGTGTTCGTCGTAGCCACCCTCCGCGACCGCCGACACGCCCAACCAGTGGCCTCGGCCCACGAATGCTGCGACACCGAAACCTCACAGACCCCTGCGCCTGAGGAGACCGGCGCACCGACCATCCCCTCCCAGGAGCCCCGATGACCCCCACCACCACACCGGCACCCTCCCGCCGCGAGCAACTCAAAGCCCGCCAACAGGCCGAGACTCAGCGCGACAAGAGGCGCCGCACCTGGACCCGGATCATCGGCGCACTGGTCACTGTGATCGTCGTGGCCGTCGTCGGCTACGGACTGTGGACCGCCATCCCCGAGCAGGGCGACACCCAGCGCCTCGCACCCGACTTCACCCTCACCACCACAGCCGGCACCTCAGTGACCCTCAGCGACCAGCGCCCCAACCCGGTGCTGATCTACTTCAACGAAGGCGCCGGGTGCGCCTCCTGCACCATGCAGATGGCCGAGATCGAGAAGAACCCCGGATTCGCCGAGGCGGGCATCGAGGTGCTGCCCATCGTCATGAACAGCGCCGACCAGATCCTGCCCGACCTGCAGCAGTTCGGCGTCACCACCCCCTATCTCCTCGACGACGGGACCGTGTCGAAGGCGTACGACGTCCTCGACAAGGGCATGCACCCCGGGATGCCCGGTCACGGCTTCGTCCTCATCGACGGCGACGGCGTCCAACGCTGGAATGGCAACTACCCCTCCATGTGGCTCGACCCCCAAGAGCTCCTCGACGAGGTCACCACCCGCCTCCAGTGATGCCTTGGGGGTCCACCGGATCAGCCCTGCGGGCGTGGTGCGCTCCAGTTTTCGCGAGCACCACTACGTGAGTTCGCCCGCTGGCTGATCGAGAGGCAGCCGTTGGTGTCCCGGTCAGGGCTCTATGCCAGGCCGGCATCAGCCTGGCAGTCCCAGCCCTGTGTGGCGGCGCAAGTGCCTGTAGGTGTCATAGCTGGGTTGACGGGCAAGTCGGTCCCCTTCCTGCCGTCAGGGCTGCGAGTTCCTAGTAGCAGGGCCCAGCGGTCGTCGGACGCGTCAGCGCACTGGTAGCACTTGAGGAACTCTTTCATTTGGGCGATTCCTTTTCCAGCGCTTCGATGAGGTCCGTGCAGACGCGATGTTCACCTCCTCCTGGCGGAGCTACGCGGGGTAACATCGATCCCTGGGCCGAGGCAGCAAGCTGGAACATCGCTGGATTCGCGGTCTTCGGTGTGGTGGCCTGGTGGCTGGGGCGCCGTCTTCGCATCGCCACGGTCGCCCCCTGACCACGGTGAGCACCGTCCTGGCCATGTGGGTTGGGGTATCACCAACCCGTGGCTCCGGAGGTGAGCCGGCGCCCGAAGCATGGGATCGGAGGTGCTGGCCAACGTGATGAGGGTTTCCTTCGGGTACCCCATGTTCACAGGATGGTCCCGAATGTTGAGGCCCACTGTCGCAGGTAGGCAACGAGGATGGCCCACAGGCCGGTGACCATGGATATCCCAACCACAATGAGCAGCCCACCACCGGCACGCTGCAGGGCGCGTTGGTGGCGCTTGAGCCACTCGAAATGGGGAACGAATGTGGTGAACGAAGCCGCGAAGGCGAGGAAGGGCAGGCCAAGGCCGATTGCGTAGCAGAAGGCCAGCAGCCCGCCACGGGCGGCCGAGCCCTCGTTGAGGGCGAGGGTGAGAACCACAGACAGGGTGGGGCCGATGCAAGGGGTCCAGCCGAGGCCGAAGGCTATCCCGAGTAGGGGGGAGGCGAGGGCTCCGGCGCGGGCGGTTTGCGGGCGTCGCTGCGCGGGCAGGGGGATCCAGCCGAGGAAGCCCAGCCCCATCAGGATGATCAGGATTCCGGCAGTGATCGTGATGATGCGCTCGTAGGTGAGTAGGACGGCTCCGAGGCCACCCAGGAGGGCCCCTGTGAGGACGAAAACGACGGCGAACCCGAGCACGAATCCCAGGGTTCCCAGGAGCAGGAGTCGTCGGTTGCCGGTTCCTTGAGTGATCTCGTGGGCCCCAAGACCAGAGGCAAACGACAGGTAGCCCGGGAGCAGGGGCAAGACGCAGGGCGAGGCGAAAGAGATGACACCGGCGAGCATGGCGACAGGGATCCCCAGGAGCAGTGACGATGACATCGCTTGGCTTACCCAGGACTCGAGAGGGATCATTCCGCCGCCGTGACGTCTTCGATGATGCCGACCAACGTCGAGGCGGTGGTCTCACCGAGTATCCGTGCAGCGACCCGCCCTTCAGAATCGATGACCAAAGTACTGGGGATAGCCTTGGGTGGAAGCTGCCCGAACTCGAGCAGGAGCGCACCGTCGGGGTCGTAGATGTTGGGGTAGGGGATGTCGAAGGCCCGAACGAACGCCTGCGCCGGGGCCGGGTTGAGGTCGCGGGTGTTTATGCCGATGAACTGCACCCCCGGCAGTTGGGCGGCCGCTTCGACGAGGGCGGGTGCTTCAGACCGGCAGGGGGCGCACCATGATCCCCAAACGTTGAGCACCAGGAGTTGGCCCGGGAAGTCTGCAGTGGTCAGCGGTGCACCGTCCAAGGTTTCCCCGGCCAGCTCTGGGGCCGATCGCCGCTGCTCGGCAGGGACAATGGTCACTGAACCGTCACCTCCTTGAAAACCTGCTGAGTCAAACACTCCCGCCTGGCCCGATCCACTTGAGCAACCGGTCAGGATCATCACGGTGAGGACCAAGGCGAGGTGACTCACCCACCGGGCTGAGGGGTGGCGCCCTGACTGTCTCATGTCTGACCTTCCTTGATTCTCGGCGGTGGATGGGCGCCCTCGGGGAGGTGTGCGATGCCCGATCCTACGTCCTTCCGCCGTGTTCACGGCGTCGACTGCCAGCCTTCGTCGGGGCCAACCGGATTCCCATGAGCGTTGTTTCAGTGGTGTGAGTGGCGTTCCAGTGCGCTATGGGAGGGGGCTTCGATCTGGAAGGTGGAGTGTTCGACGCTGACGTCGAAGTGTTCGGCGACGCAGGTTTGGAGGTCCCGAAGCTTCTGGGAGACGTGCCCCTGCGTGAAGCAGGATTCGTCGACGACGACATGGGCGGTGAGGACCGGTAGCCCGGTGGCGATGGTGGAGGCGTGCAGGTCGTGCACCCCGATCACGTGCGGGACCTGAAGGATGTGCCGGCGGACGTCGTCGAGCTTCAGGCCTCTGGGGGTGGATTCGAGCAGGATCCCCCCGGCTTCCTTGAGGATCGTGATCGCGCGGGGGACGATCAGGGCGGCGATCAGCATCCCGGCGATGGCGTCGATCCGGGTCCATCCGGTGAGCGAGATGACGATCGCGCTGATAATGACCGCCACGGATCCGAGGGCGTCGTTGACCACTTCGAGGAACGCGGCACGCATGTTGAGATTCGCGGCGCGGCCCGCGCCCAGGACGAGCATGGCGACGATGTTGCCGACGAGTCCGACGATCCCGAACACGAGCAACCCGCCAGCGGTGACCTCTGCCGGGTCGAAGAGCCGACGGACGCCCTCGATGAATGCGTAGATCCCGACGGCGAGGAGGATCGCGGACTGGGCGCCGGCAGCAAGCACCTCTGCTCGTCGGTAACCCCAGGTCCGCTCCGGTGTGGGTGGCCGCAGGGCCAGGGAGGCGGCGATCAGTGCCATCAGCAGGCCGGAGGCGTCGGTGAGCATGTGCCCGGCGTCGACGAGGAGGGCGAGGCTGTTGGTCCACCATGCGCCGATGACCTCGGCGATCAGGATGGTGGCGGTGATCCCGAACGCGATCGCCAGCCTGGTCCGGTTGGTCCCCGGATTCGCGTGGGTGTGGTCGTGGGTGTCGCTCATGCTGGGACCATCGCGGGTTCTGACCGACGGATAGGTGCGGTGATCGGGGGCAGGGCGGTGCTGCGTCCTGCCCGGATGCCGTTGCCGATCACGAATACCTCCGCGACTTCGTGGACGAGGACGACGGCTGCCAACCCGAGTACTCCGAAGAGCCCGACTGGGATGAGGATCGTGATGAGTGCGATCGAGAGGATCACGTTCTGGAGCATGATGCGACGGGTACGTCGGGCGTGGTCCAGCGCGTGGGGGAGCAGCCGTAGGTCGTCGCCCATCAGCGCCACGTCGGCGGTCTCGATGGCCACGTCGGTGCCCATCGCCCCCATCGCGATGCCGAGGTCGGCGGTGGCGAGCGCGGGGGCGTCGTTGACGCCGTCGCCGACCATCGCTGTCGAGTGGCCTTCCCGGCGGAGCCGCTCGATGATCGCGGACTTGTCCTCGGGGCGCAGGTCGGCGTACACCTCGCTGATCCCGGCCTCCCGTGCGATGGCGCGCGCGGTTGCGCCGTTGTCGCCGGTGAGCATGACGATGGTGTAGCCGTCCGCGCGGAGTTGCGCGATGACTTCGGGGGCTTCTGGGCGTAGTTCGTCGCGGACGGCGATCGCTCCTACGGGGATGCCGTCGACTTCCACGATGACTGCGGTGGCGCCGGCGTCCTGCATGCGGGTCACGTGCGCGGTCAGTGGGCCGGGGTCGATCCAACCGGGGCGTCCCAGCCGGAGGCTGCGCCCGTCCATGCGGCCGGTGAGCCCGGATCCGACCTCGGCGGTCACCTCATCGGCTGCGCGCACGTCGTCGGCGGCTGCCAGGATTGCGCGGGCGAGCGGGTGTTCGCTTCGCGCCTCGAGCGCGGCGGCCAGGCCGAGTACTTCGGCTGGGCAGTAGCCGTCGGCGGGTGCGACGTCGGCGACGGCCGGCTGGTTGCGGGTCAGGGTGCCGGTCTTGTCCAGGGCGATGGTGCGGACCTTGCCGAGGCTCTCCAGTGCGGCGCCCCCCTTGATCAGGATCCCGCGACGGCTGGCCGCGCCGATGGACGCCACCGCGGTCACGGGAACGGAGATCGCCAGCGCACACGGGGAGGCGGCCACCACCATCACCAGGGCCCGCTGCAGCCACACCGCCGGTTCCCCGAGCAGGAAGCCCGCCATGACGGTCAGGGTGGCGGCGATCAGGATGCCCGGCACCAGGGGCGTGGCGATCCGGTCGGCCAGCCGCTGCGTGTCGCCCTTCCGGGACTGCTCGGCCTCCACGATGTGCACGATCCGGGCAAG
>Ga0073899_10003664_pt1 | contig 13563 bp, 8 predicted proteins | sample KloWWTmetaKNB5Ph_FD_88975 | JGI IMG/M metagenome (GOLD analysis project Ga0073899, IMG submission 88975) | Active sludge microbial communities from Klosterneuburg, Austria, studying microevolution and ecology of nitrifiers - Klosterneuburg... | ecosystem: Engineered > WWTP > Aerobic digester >... | reverse complement strand
CTTCGATGCGGTGCGCGTGACGCCGATGGGGCCGGGTCCGATCGACGCCGGGACACCTCGCGACGTGGCCCTCGTCGTCGATGTGGGGGCGCCTCGCGATGCCACGGTCGTCGATGCGCCGAGGCCCGGCGCTGACCTCGGAACCGACCTCGGAACCGACCTCGGAACCGACCTCGGAGCCGACCTCGGAGTCGACCTCGGACTCGACTCGTGGTCACCCCCCGCGGACGTGGCGCTCGCTGCTCCCGACGTGGGCGACGACCGGGACGCGGGCGCCGCGGACGCCGACGACCTCGTGAGCATCGAGGACGGCTCGGGCTGCGCCTGCCGGGTCGGCCACGGAGCTCGCAGCAGGTCGGGCGGCGCGCTCTCCCTCCTCGCGCTGGCCCTCGTCGCTGCCCGCGAAGGAGCGCGACGGCGCCGTTCCGAGAGAGGTCTACGATCGGTGCGCGGGCGCGTCGGTCAGCCCGGCGGGTCGTAGATGCGTCGCACGTCGGCGCCGCCCACGAAGGCATAGGAGCCGGCGCTGCCGTAGCCGTAGACGACGACGCCGAAGGGGCGCTCGCCCGCGAGGCGGTGCACGCCCACGGAGAGCGGGCAGCGACGGGTCTCGTAGGCGACCCCGGCGAGGGTGCCTGCGGGCTCGGTGATGCAGTTGGTGGGGGATGCGCCGTCGAGGGTGACGGGGGCGCCCGGCTCGGCGACGACGACGCCCCAGCTCTGGGTCCACGAGCCGGGGGTGAGGATGATGTAGTCCGAGCGAAACTGGTCGACCGGGGGGAAGACGGTGAGCGAGGGGTCGCCGAGGTACTGGCCGTCGACGTGCTGGTTGCTGACGAGGATCTGCCCGACGATGACGGGTCGGTCGGAGGAGACGACGGCGTTGTCGCGGGTCCAGGTGGTGCGCACCTCGCCGGGGCGGAGGGTGAAGGAGTCGAAGGGGGCGGGGAGGTTGGTGGTGACGGTGGCGGGCTCGGCGGCGCCGACGAAGCGGAGGATGTCGGGCTCGCGGTAGCCCGTGGTGGAGCGCACGGGGCTGCGTGGGATGACGTAGCGGGTGCCGATCGACTCCAGCGGGAACATCTGCTCCTCGAGGTGGTCGAGGCAGCAGTTCTGGCCCGACTCCCATCCTGGGGGTGTGGGGAGATCGATCACGCCGCCGGGGGCGCTGGCCGACTCGACGCCCGAGAAGACCGACACGGGCTCGGTGGCGACGATCGAGGTGCCGCTGAGGTCGGTGGCGGTGCGGAGGTCCTCCTGCAGGGTGGCGTTGTCGGTCTCGAGGTTGAGCACGTCGAAGGGGCCGAGGGTCGCGACGATCTCTCCGCCCGGCCCTGTGGCCATCACCGGGGGGTTGCCGCGGATGCGCCAGGTGGGGCGCACTGTCACGCGGGTGTTGGGGCGCACGCCCACGATGGTGACGTAGGCGCGGTCGACGATGGGTCCGAGCACGGCCACGGGGTGACCGGCGGGCCAGCCGAGGGCGCGGTAGTGGCGGCCGAGGGAGGTCGCCGGGAGCAGCAGCGACGCGTCGTTGGAGAAGGAGTTCGCGAAGGTGTTGAACTGGTAGACGATGACGGGCGAGGTCGAGCGCACGCGGAAGGCGTTGGAGGAGAGGCAGGTGCCCGGCGAGGCGTAGTCGTTGGGGCGTGCGCCGCAGTCGAGCTCGCGGGGGGGAAGGCCCACGGCGCGCAGGCTGCCGGGGCTCACCACGACCTCGATGACGGTCATGAGCTGCACGGGCTGTCCCACGGGCGCGGTGTTGATCTCGACGGTCACGCGCGCGGGCGACTCGCCCACGTTGGAGAGGGCGAGGCCCCAGGGGGCGCTGGCAGGATCGTTGAGGGCGTCCTGCTGGTCGAGGTCCACGGCCCAGAACTCGCAGCCGACGTTGGAGGGCTGGTTCTCGGCGACGCGGCAGGCGGGGGTGCAGGCGCCCTGGCGGCAGAGCATGGCGTTGGCGACGTCGCAGGACTCGATGGAGGCCGCGAGGGGGCGCCCGTCGTCGCCGCAGCGGTGCACGTCGTTGCCCACGCAGACGGTCTGACCGGGCACGCAGGTGACGCAGCCGTGCCCCGCGACGCAGGTGACCTCGCAGGCGACGGGGGCGCCCGGCGAGCCGTCGGCGTTGCAGGGGGTGTAGCTGCGGCCCGCGCAGGTGCCGCAGGCGGGGGCGCCGTCGAGGGCGGTGGCGGCGTCCCTGCGAGAGCCTGCGTCGGCGCTGGAGAACTGCGCGGGCGCCGCGCAGCCGAGCGCGAGGGCCGTCGAAGCGGCGAGGCGGGGGAGGAGCGACCGGCGCATGGGGGGCCTTTGGGGGTTAGGTAGGGGTGACGCGCGGGCGACGATGCCACGAGGGCGCGATGCAGGGGTAAGAGGGCGGCGGCGGCGCTTCGTACCTCCGCGCGGTCGACTGTCGTACACTCCCGCGCCGAAGACCGGTTCCGGTGGACCCTTAAGGGAGTGATGACGAGCGAAGCGGAGACAAGGCCCTCGATGGCCGCCAGGCTGGGACTCTCGCCCGGCGACGTCGTGGGCGGGCGCTATGAGATCGTCTCGCTGCTGGGGGAGGGCGGCATGGGGGCGGTGTTCCAGGCGAAGCACCGGGTGCTGGGCCGCATCGTCGCCATCAAGGTGCTCAAGCCCGACATGGCGACCAGCGAGCAGTTCGCCGGGCGCTTCCTCCAGGAGGCCAAGAGCGCCGCCGAGCTGCACCACAAGAACATCGTCGAGATCTCCGACTACGGCGTCGACGGCGACCGGCCGTACATGGTGATGGAGTACCTCCAGGGCGAGTCGCTCGACGCGTACATGGAGCGCGAGGGGCCCCTCTCCCCGGCGCGCGTGGTGGCCATCATGGAGCCCGTGCTCCGCGCCCTCGCGATGGCCCACGAGCGGGGGATCATCCACCGCGACATCAAGCCCGACAACATCTTCCTCCAGAGCGACGCGGACGGCGGCGAGGCCATCCCGAAGGTGGTCGACTTCGGCATCGCCAAGCGGCAGTCCAACGATGACAGCCCCCAGCTCACGACCGCCAACATGGCCCTCGGCACGCCCGCGTACATGGCGCCCGAGCAGATCATGTCGTCCAAGAACGCCACCGGCGCGGCCGACCAGTACGCCGTGGGCGTCACCCTCTACGAGGCCCTCACCGGCTCGTACCCCTTCGAGGCGACGACCATCAACCAGTTCATCGTGGCCAAGGCCACGCAGGACGCGAGGCCCATCACCGAGCTCCGCCCCGACCTCGACCCCGCGCTCGCCGCGACCGTGATGCGCACCCTCGCGCGCAAGCCCGAAGACCGCTTCCCGACCATCCACGCGCTGCGCGAGGCGCTGTCCGCCCACCGCGCCCCGCTCTCCAGCCGCCCGGTACAGCCTGGCGTCGAAGGGACCGCGAGGGCGGGCAACATCACCGTCGGCAACCGCAGCCCCGACCCCGGCGCTCCGACGGGGGTGCCCGCCGCTCCGACGGTGATCCATGGGAGCCGCCCGGAGAGTTCGAGCGTCGACACGCCGTTTCCGGTCGAGCGCCCGGCGAGCGACGGCGCCGGGTCGTCGATGCGCATCGGCCTCGCAGTCGTCGCGCTGCTGGCGCTGGGGGGAGGGGGATTCGCCCTGTCGCGGATGCGCTCCTCTCCGCGCCCCGAGCCGTCGCCCCAGGTGGTGACGCCTCCGCCGCCGCAGCCCGACCCACCGCCTCCTCCTCCGGCGCAGCGCTCGGTGGTGTTCTCGATCCGGGTCGAGCCGCCGGTCGGGGTGATCACCCTCGACGGGGAGAACCTCGGCTCCGGGCGCGCGGAGGTGATGCGCCCCAACGACGGTCACCGCTACCAGCTCCAGATCACCGCGCCCGGCTACGCGACCATCACCGAGGTGCTCACCGCCGATCGCGACGTGAGCCTCGACCGGCGCCTCACGGCCCTCTCTGAGCCCGGCGGCCGACCGCGCGCCCACCCGCTGCCGACGCCGACGGCGACGCCGACGCCGACGGTTGCGCTAACGCCGACGCCGACGCCGACGCCGACGCCGACGCCCACCCCGACGCCGACCGTTGCGCCGACGCCCACCCCGACGCCCACGCCCACGCCGAGGCCGCCGACGAACGATCCGCGGCACCCCAACATCGACCGATCGAACCCCTTCGAGGGGCAGTAGCTCCTAGAGCCGCTCGACCGAGCGGAGCATCTCCGGGACGAAGTGCGCCCGGTGCCGGATCAGCGACGGACCCGACCGCAGCACCCTCCCCCGGGCGGTGGTCATGTCGGGGCGTCGCAGCGACGACTGCACGAGCTGGTCGCCGAAGGTGAAGGTCTGGTCGCGGGGCGTGGGGGCGGGCGGCGTGGCGGGCTGCGCTCCCGCGAGGGAGGGCGTCATCAGCGCCGTGACGACCGCTGCGACGACGAACGAACGAACCCGGCTGAACAACATCGGCTTCAGTGCTCCTCTTGGGGTGACGGCGGTCGGAGGTCGGCCGTCGCCCGGGTGCAGACGCACGGGGGCCTCCGCGGGTCTCTGAATCCGTCGGGGTCGGCGGTGCTAACGTCCCCGGCGATGAGCACCTCGGAGATGGCTGGGCGGTTGGAGCGGGTGCGCGCGGCGATGCGCGCGAAGGGTGTCGACGCGCTGGTGGTGCGGGGCACCGACGCTTACCTGAGCGAGTATGTCCCGGAGGCGGAGAGCGGGCGCGTGTGGCTCACGGGCTTCACCGGCAGCCTCGGAGACGCCCTCGTCTCGCATGACCAGGCGTGGCTCTTCGTCGACGGGCGCTACCACGTCCAGGCCGACCGCGAGCTCGACGCCTCCTGCTGGACCGCCGTGAAGAACCCCCTCGGCGTCGCCAACGAGTCCGCGTGCGCGACGAAGCTCGCCGAGCTGGCCTCGGCGCTGCCCGACCCGCAGGTGCTCAGCGTCGGCTACGAGCCCGGCCGCTACTCCGTCAACGGCTGGAACTCCTTTCGAAACGAGCTCGCCGGCGTCCCGGTGCGCTGGGTCCCGCTCGACCCCTCGCCCGTCGCCGAGGCCCGCGGCCCGGTGGCGCCCACGGTCACGGGCTCTGGCCAGCTGCGCGTGGTCGACGAGTCCTCCCTCGGGCGCACCGTCGACGAGAAGGTCGCCCTGGTCGCCGCGTGGCTCTCGCAGAAGCGCGCCGACGCGCTGCTGGTGACGAAGCTCGACGAGCTCGCGTGGCTCTCCAACCTGCGCGGCGAGGAGATGCCCTACCAGGCGACCTTCCGCGCCCTGGGGCTGGTCACCCGCGCCGCCCTCCACCTCTCGGTGCACGTCGCGCCGGTGACCGACGCGGTGCGCTCTGCCCGACCGACGGTGCGCTTCTGCGACGACGACGCCCTCGCGCAGCTCCTCTCCTCGCTGGGCGCGGGGGGCAAGAAGCCCCGGGTGGCGCTCGACCCCGCCAGCGTGTCCGCGGGCATGCGCGACCGGGTCGAGGCGCTGGGCATGGACGTGCTCGCGGTGGCCTCGCCCGTCGTGGCCGCCAAGGCGAAGAAGACCGACGCCGAGCTCGCCGCCATGAAGCGCGCGCTCCGGCGGGCCGACGGCGTCGTGGCCGGGGCGCAGGCGTGGCTCAACGAGCAGGTGGGCCGCGGAGAGCGGGTGACCGAGGTGGGCTTCGCCGCGCAGGTGGAGCGGATGTTCCGCGCGGCGGGCGCGGTGGGGCTGTCGTTCAAGGTGATCTCGGCCTTCGGCACCAACGGCGCGTCGGTGCACCACCCTCCGAGCGACGAGGCCGTCATCGCCGCGGGCCAGCTCATGCTGCTCGACACGGGCTGCTACTTCGAGGAGGGCTTCGCCACCGACCTCACCCGCACCTTCTTCGTGGGCGGCCCCGACGACGCGCCCACCGCCGAGCAGCGGCGGCTCTACACGCTGACCCTGAAGTCCGCCATCGCGGGCATGACCGCGCGGGTTCCCCGCGGGGCGTCGGGCGCGCAGATCGACGGCATCACCCGCAGGCCGCTATGGAGCGAGGGGCTCGACTACGCCCACGGCACCGGCCACGGCGTCGGCATCAACGTCCACGAGGCGCCCCCGTCCATCGGCAAGACCGCCACCACGACCGTCGAGCCGGGGCACGTGTTCTCCATCGAGCCGGGGCTCTACATCGACGGCGTCGGCGGGGTGCGCATCGAGAACCTCTGCACCGTCCGCGACGACGCGGCGCACCCGGGCTTCCTCCAGGTCGAGCCGCTGACCTTCGCCCCGCTGGACGGGCGTCTCATCGACCTCGCGCTCCTCGACGCCGTGGAGTCAAACTTCCTACGTGGGTACACAGAGAGGGGGATGTCGGAATTGGGAGAAGAGGTGACGTCTCGCTCGGCTGTAGGGTAGCATCGCAGGCCTTCCACGAGCGATGCCCAGCCTATCTCCCAGTGAACGCATCGGAACCACCGTCGCCGGACGGTATGAGATCCGAAGGATGCTCGGGGAGGGCGGGTTCAGCGCGGTGTTCGAGGCGGTGCACAATGTCACCGGCCGGGAGGTGGCGCTCAAGCTGCTGCACCCGCACCTGACGACGACCGAGCAGATCACCGAGCGCTTCCTCATGGAGGCGCGGGCGATGGCGCGCATCCGGCACGACGGCATCGTGCAGGTCTTCGACGCCGGCACCGACCCTGACGGCACCGTCTACATCGCGCTCGAGCTGCTCAACGGCGAGTCGCTGGAGACCACCCTCACGCGGGTGCGAAAGCTGACGTGGGGCGAGACCGTCGCCATCGGCGTCGACCTGCTCAGCGCGCTCGCCGAGGCGCACCGCAACAAGATCATCCACCGGGACATCAAGCCCGGGAACATCTACATCGTCCGCAAGCCCGACGGCAGCAGCCAGGCGAAGCTGCTCGACTTCGGCATCGCGCACGTCACGCAGCGGGGGCAGAAGCTCACGCAGCAGGGGATGATCCTCGGCACGCCGGAGTACATGTCCCCGGAGCAGAGCCGCGGCATCAACGTCGGGCCGGAGAGCGATCTCTGGTCCGTGGGCATCGTGCTCTTCGAGTGCCTCGTCGGGAATACGCCCTTCGTGAGCGAGACCACCACGGATATCCTGGTGAAGATCGCGACCACCTCGGCGCCGACGGTGACCTCCATCGAGCCCCTGGTGCCGAAGGCCATCAGCGACGTCATCGAGCGCAGCCTGAGCCGCGAGGTCGAGCAGCGGTTCCGCAGCGCCGACGAGATGGCCGAGGCGCTGCAGAAGGCGCGCGATGACGCCGACGCCGTCCGCGTCACGAAGACCACCCCGAAGACCACCGCGACCCCTCCGCGCCGGCCGCCCCCGGAGACGCTCCCCTCGAGCGAGGAGCGCGCGGCCGACAAGGTCGCCCCCTCGAAGAGCGAGACCACGCCGAACGGCTCCCGCATCACGCCCGGGCGCTCCGAGCGGGCGAGCACCCTCGCGGGCTCGCTGCGGCGCCCGACGCCCGCGCTGGGGCAGCCCGGGCCTTCGCGCGCCACTGGCGTGGGCGCGGTGCGGGTCGTCGAGGTCGACGCCACCAAGGCCCGGGAGGACACCGGTCCGAGGAGCTCCGGCGCGATACGGCGCGACTCCAGCGCCACCTCGAGCAGGGACGAGCGCCCGATCGGCGTCTCGGCCAACACCCAGCGGCCGTCGCCCGAGCCCGCCCTTCCGTCGCTGCCTCCGCCCGCGAGCAGCTTCGACCTCGACCTGCATCCGTCGCCCCGGGCCCCCGGCGATCGCATCAGCGGCGATCGCCTGAGCGGAGAGCCCTCCCCGAGCGGAGAGTCACCCACCGCCGCTCGCACGGCGCAGCGCTCCTTCCAGGCCCCTCCCACGCCGGGCGGCGGTCGCTCCCCGGCGATGCTGGCCGGCGCCGCCCTCGGGGCCGTCGCGGTGCTCGGCGGCATCGTCTTCGCGCTCTGGCCGAAGGAGGCCCCCGGCCCCGAGCTGCCCTTGCCGACGCCGCACGTCGAGCCGCCCCGGGTACCGGAGAACCACGCCGACGTGCCTGCCGCCCTGGGCGCTCCCATCGCCTCCAACCTCGAGCAGCTTCGGGCGTTCAGCCCCGGCGCAGGGATGGCGGGCAGCGACGCGCTCTCCGACTTCGCACGCCACGCCGCGGTGAGCGGCCCGTCCAGCGCGCAGCACATCGTGGTGAGCTGCCTGCCCGGCGGCGAGGCGGGGCCCACGGTGGTGATCCACCCCCTCAACGGCGGGCCCACGCTGGGATCGTTCCGCGGCGTGGTGGCCTGCGCCGGCTTCGACCTGGGCGTGGTGCCCGACGTGACCGACGACGGCACCGACGACGTGGTGGCCACCACCGCCAACGCGACGGGCATCGTGGTGATCGACTCCCGCTCGCTACGGGTGTGGCGCACCATCCCGGTGCCGGGCGCCCGGGGCATCGCGCTGGGCGGCGGGTTCTCGCTGCGCGGCGCCGAGAGCGACGTGGTGGCCATCGTGTACACCGAGCCCGACGGTCCGGGCTCGCCCTCGCAGGTGCGCGCGGTGAGCCTGCGCCGCCAGCGGGTGCTCTGGACCGTGAGCGGCTCCAGCCCGCTCGGCCGCATCGGGCAGCCCGTCGAGCTGGGGCTCGCGGTGGGCCCCGACGCGACGCAAGACGGCGTCCCCGACGTGGTCATGGGCATCGGCCCGGTGGGCCTCTCCGCGGGCAACGTCGACCCTCGGCGGTGCGTGCAACTCTACTCCGGGGCCAACGGCGCGCAGGTGTGGCACGAGCCCTCGTGCCGACGGGTGGGGCGCAGCGCGCAGAGCCTCGCGCTCGGGGTCGACGTCAACGGCGATGACCGCGGCGACGTCGTCGTGGGCACCGACCAGCACGACGTCCCGGCCTCGGTGGTGGTGCTCTCCGGCGCCAACGGGACGCCGCTGCTCACGGTCTCCGCGCCGGGGCACGACCGGGGCACGGCCTTCGGTTGGCCGGTGGCGCTCTCCGGCGACCTGGACGGCGACAACGTCCCCGACCTCGCGGTGGGCACCGTCGGCCGACGGACGCTGGTCACGCTCATCAACGCGCGCACCGGCACCTTCGGCGGAACGCTCACGCTGAGCGGCGACGGCGCGGGCAACCTGCGGATGTTCCCGGTGGAGCCGGCGTCGCCGAGCGAGCCGTGGTCGCTGCTGGTCGCCGACCCGGGCAACGGGCTGCGGCTGATGTCGCGGCGCGGCGACAACGAGCCGTTGTAAAGCCCTCCGCGCGGGGGCTACCGTCCGGAGGGCACAACGGAGGCTCACGGATGAAGATCGCGGTGCTCGGATCGGGAAGCTGGGGCAGCGCCCTGGCCAAGGTGCTCGCGGACAACGGCCACGCGGTGGCGCTCTGGGGGCGTCGCCCGGAGCTCGCGGAGGCCATCCAGGCCACGAGGGAGAACGCGACCTTCCTGCCTGGGGCGCGCTTCGCCGACTCGCTGCGCGCGACGTCGCTGCTCGACGAGGCGCTCGACGGCGCGGAGATGCTGCTGGTCGCGGTGCCCACCCACGGCCTGCGCGAGGTGCTGCGGGCGAGCGCTGGTTTTATACCCCGGGGTATTCCGCTGGTGAGCGCGACCAAGGGCATCGAGCAGAACTCGCTGGAGTTCGTGCACGAGATGATCGCCGCGGAGGTGCCGTGGTCGGAGAAGACCTTCGTGGCGCTGTCGGGGCCGTCGTTCGCGCGCGAGGTGGCCGCGGGGCTGCCGACGGTGGTGGTGGCCGCGGCGCGAGACCTCGCCCTCGCCCGGGCGGTGCAAGAGGCCTTCTGGACCGACGACCGCTTCCGCGTCTACCTGAGCGACGACGTCGTCGGGGTGGAGGTCGGCGGCGCGCTGAAGAACGTCGTGGCCATCGCCGCGGGCGCGAGCGACGGGCTCGGCTACGGGCACAACACGAGGGCGGCGCTGATCACCCGGGGCCTCGCGGAGATCGCGCGGCTGACGATGAAGATGGGCGGCGACGCCCTCACGCTGGCGGGCCTCGCGGGCATGGGCGACCTGGTGCTCACCTGCACCGGCGACCTGTCGCGCAACCGGCACGTGGGCTTCGAGCTGGGGCAGGGGAAGTCGCTGACGGAGATCCTCGGCGGGATGCGCCAGGTGGCCGAGGGAGTGCGCACCGCCCGCAGCGCGTGGGACCTCTCGCAGCGCGAGGGCGTCTCGATGCCCATCACCGAGCAGGTGTACCTGGCGCTCTATCACGACAAGACGCCGCGCGACGCGATGCACGACCTCATGACCCGCGCCGCCGGGCACGAGCGGGACTGAGGGGGGCTATTACTTCTTGTCGGCCTTGGGGAGCTTCATCTTGGGCTCCGAGGGGTGCGGGCGGTAGAGCAGGATGGTGCGCCCGAGCACCTGCGCGACCTCGGCCTTGAGCTCGGCGGCGAGGGCGTCGGCGGTGTCGTAGCGGTCCGACGGGGCCTCGGCGTGGATGCGGATCTTGATGAGCTCGTGGTCGAGCAGGGCCTGGTCCACCGCGGCGGTGACGGACTCGGTGACCCCGTGCTTGCCGATCTGGACAAGGGCGTTGAGGTGGTGGCCGAGGCTGCGGAGGTACTGGTTCTGCTTGCCGGTGAGGGGCATCGTGTTGTCGGTCTTTCTAGAACTGGTAACGGGCCCCGAGGCCCACGACGTTGACGGAGAAGTCGTACGTTCCGCCGTTGATGGCGATACGCGGAGCCTGCCCGTTGGAGCGGAAAGGCTCCACGGGGTATAGCGCGGCGGCGCGGGGGTCGACGACCACCGAGGTCGCGAACATGTAGGCAAACACCGCGTCGAAGCGGAAATGCCCGTAGTGCAGCGAGGCCCCGAGGCTGCCGACGAACTTGTCGGTGTCGACGGTCAGGGCGTTGGTGAACTGGTTGGGGGTCGCGCTGGTCTCGTACGAGATGCCCACGCGCGCCTGGAGCCCGAAGCCCCGGCCGAGGTCCGCGAGGTGCTCCGCTCCCAGGCGCGCCGACCAGGTGTCCTGGAACTGCCGGTTCATCGACAGGGGCCCCACCTGGTAGGTGCCGACGCCTCGCACGTTGGTGAGCGAGATGCCTTCCGGGTTGATGTCGATGCGCTCGTGAACGCTCCATCCCTCCCACACGCCCGCGAGCTCGACGCGGGTGTTGGGCAGCGGGCGAATCTCCACCCCGACGCGGGCGATGGGGGCGAGGCGGAAGGCCACCTGCGCCGTGTCGCCGGAGACCTGTGCGCCGTCGTAGTACGAGGCCGAGGGCAGCCGCACCCTGAGCTTCGCCGAGGCGTCGACGTCGTAGGGGAGCTGGTAGGAAGCCCCGAAGGCGATCATCGGGTGCGGGGTGAACTGCACCCCGAAGTTGGCCGTCGGGGCGAAGAGGGGCCCGACGTTGAGCGAGGCCATGGCGTCCCACTGCGGGTCTTCGGGCGCGCAGGTGATGGTCGCCGGGCACGACGAGAGGGCCTGCCTCGCGACGAACGACCCGGTGAGCGCAGACACCCCGGCGCCCACGTGGAGCATCGGGTGCGGGCGCCAGGCGGCCCAGAGCCCGGCGACCACGAGGAGCGAGCCGTCGAGGGAGACGAGGCTGTAGCGCTGCGCCGCGGCGGGGGTGTCGTCGTAGGAGGTGATCGCGGCGTAGGGGGCGTAGGCCCCGGCGGCGAAGTTGAAGTTTCGCAGCCCGAAGTTGTGCGACACGATGAGCGTGGGGATGGGCAGCGGGGCCCCCTCGCCGCGGGTGGCGTCGAAGGTCACCGGGGCCATGTTGCGATCGGGCAGGGCGCTGCGGGTGAAGGTGTTGCCGAAGTTCACCAGCGAGGCGTCGAGGAGCAGCCCGTTGCCCGCGGACATGAGCCCCGCGGGGTTGTACCAGACCGCGTGCTGGTCGTCGGCGCCGGCAATGAAGGCGCCGCCGCGGCCGAGCGGGCGCACGCCGCGGTCGGTGAGGTAGAAGCCCCCGGCGGAGGCGGGGAGGGGAGAGAGCGTCGCGCCGAGCGCGAGGGCGAGGGCGGCCTTGCGGGCGATCACTGAGGGAGCCTCCGGCGCTGCACGATGGCGTAGAACTGCTCCATCCCGCGGCTGTTGTCCGTGAGGAAGGAGATCACCTCGCGGAAGGTATAGAACACGTCCTGCGGGGACATCGGGCCGTGGTCCCCGGGGCGCTCGCGGTTGGTGTCCGCGATGGCGTCGGCGATGACCGTGAGGGGCTCCGGGGTGAGCGGGTTGCCGGTCGCGGGGCGCTCGACGGCGTGGCCGAGCACGGAGATGAGGGCGCGGTCGCGGTCGAGCGCCCGGGCCCGGTCGAAGAAGCGCAGCACCTGCGGGACGAGCCCGGTGCGCGGGGTCATCGCGGGCGCGAGGCTGCGCAGCAGCGGGTCGACGTCGGCGTCGGCGCGCAGCACCTGCAGGGTGTCCGCGAGGGCGCTGAGGGTGGTGGCCTGCGGCGACGCGGTGCGGGCGTTGGGGGCCGCGTCGCTCATCATGTGGGTGAGCAGCCGGGCGACGGCGACGCGCGCCGCGGGGTCATCGCGCAGGGCGAGCGCGAGGTCGGTGCCTGCCGCGAAGGGGGCGTCGCGCACGACGGTCTCCAGGCGACCGGAGAGGCCGAGGGCCCAGGCGTCGAGGTCGCCCGCGGCGCGGTGGGCGGCGACGCGCTCGCGCAGCCACGTCACGAGGGCGCGGGTCACGCCCGGGAGGGCGCGGTTGTGGAAGCGCGCCGAGGCGCCGCTCCCCTCGGTGGCGAGAAACTGGTCGACGATGGACGACCGCGCGGCGAGCCACTCGGCGTGGCGCTCGGGCTCCGCGGCGAAGCGCGGGTCCATGGCGTTGAAGCCGTCGGCGAGGAGGTAGAAGAGGTTGACGCCGCCGACGGGGGTGTTGCCGTCGGCCCAGAGGGCGCCGGTGTTGCCGTTGCGGTAGCGCAGCGGCGTGGCGAACGCGGGCATGCCGTCCATGGCGCGCGCCCGGGTGTCGACGAGCCCTCGGGTGAGCGAGGCGATGGCCTGGAGGCCGGTGCGCCCTCCGCCGACGTCGAGGGTGCGGAGCTCGGCGGTGACCGACGAGAGCGCGGGCAGCAGGTCGCCGTCGAGGGCCGACCGCACGATGGGCTCGTAGCGCGCGGCGCCGTCCATCTGCGAGTAGTTGACGCCCTCGCGGCACGCCTCGCAGCGCACGGTGGACTGGTACCCCCCGGCGGCGCTGGTGGCCCAGTGCCGGTGGAAGGCCGAGAGCAGGTCGCTGAAGAGCTTGGAGCCGTTGGAGACGTCGATGGCGCGCGGGTCCATGGTGCGCGGGTCGGCGCCCGGGGAGAGCGCCGGGTCGAGGCGGCCGTTGAGCCGGTCGTGGCGCGCGAAGGCCGTCGCGAGGGGGCGGATGGAGTCGTAGAAGCAGTAGCCCTCCCAGGCGAAGATGGTCCCCGGGTGGAGGGTGCGAACCTGACGGTCGACGGGCGAGGGCGACGGCGGAGGGGTGCCCGCGTTGCGCACCGTCGCGACGTCCATGAGGCGCTGGAGAAACTCGTTGGGCTGCGGGTTGAACACCAGCCGCGCGATGGCATAGGGCGTGGGCTGCGAGTTGAAGCCCGCGATGCCCGACTGCGACTGCACGAGCCCGTCGAGGGTGCTGTCGAG
>Ga0073899_10003659_pt1 | contig 13566 bp, 13 predicted proteins | sample KloWWTmetaKNB5Ph_FD_88975 | JGI IMG/M metagenome (GOLD analysis project Ga0073899, IMG submission 88975) | Active sludge microbial communities from Klosterneuburg, Austria, studying microevolution and ecology of nitrifiers - Klosterneuburg... | ecosystem: Engineered > WWTP > Aerobic digester >... | reverse complement strand
GACACAATCCATTCGTGCAACCGATCGATATGATCCAGCTTTCGAGCGCGCCGAACTAGGGACACCCCCTAGCCCGACTCGACTAGCAGGTGCCGCAGCCCTCGGACGTGACCTCGCTGACGCAGATGCTGTCCCACGCGTACTGGCAGCAGTACGAATCCGAGATGCAGACGCAGTTGGCGACGGCAGCGTTGCTACAACCCGGAGTCGACTTCGGCTGACAGCAGTCGCCCGAGGTGGTGCCGCCCGAGCCGCCGAAGCCGCCCGAGCCACCAAAGCCGCCCGAGCCACCAAAGCCACCCGTGCCGCCGAAGCCTCCGGTGCCTCCGGTGCCTCCCGTGCCGCCGGTGCCGCAGTTGCCACAGCCCAAGGTCTTCACCTCGCTGACGCAACCCAGGTCCCAACCGTTGCTGCAACATAGTGCGTCCTTCGCGCAGACGCAGTTCTTGATCGCGGTGTTGGTGCAACCCGGCGTGGTGTGGACCGTGCAGCAGTCCCCCAGCCCGCCGGTGCCCCCGGTGCCGCCCACGCCACCGGTGCCTCCGGTGCCTCCGGTGCCGCCCATGGCGCCGCCCGTACCCCCGCCGAACCCACCCGTGCCGCCGCCGACGCCGCCCGTGGCACCGACGCCGCCCGTGGCTCCAACGCCGCCCGTGGCACCGACGCCGCCCGTGGCTCCAACGCCACCGCCGAACCCACCCGTGCCCGAGCTGCCGCCGGCGGGTGCGCCCCCGGCACTCGAGCCACCCAGGCCGGCGTCGCTGCTACCGAAGAGGTTGTCTTCCGACTGGGCGCAGCCGATGGCCAGCGGCGCGCCCAAAGCAGTGCCCAGCAGAAGCCGAAACGCCGAACCGCGCATGACCGGATTCTAGTTCAAAGCAGAGTGACCGGCCATGCGCGATGTCGATCGGCGCTCAATCGCAGGTGCCGAGCGTGCCCGCCGACGCCTCGAACGGCGTGCAGGTGCCGCCGCCGCAATCCGACTTGGCGCAGCAGAACTTCTTGCACTTGCCGCCGCCACCGTCGACCTCGTCGTCACAGCGCATGGTGCCTTCGCAGAACGGCCCGTTGTCTCCGTTCGAGCAGGCCTGGCCGAGCTTCTGGGTGTTCGGCGGAGGGAAGCACTTCAACACCGAGCCGCCGCCTTGCTGGCTGCCCAGGTCGCAGGCCTGGCCGCTGGTGCAACCTTCATTGGTGACCGGGTTGCAGCTGGCCTGAAGGCCCGCGGGCACACACCCGCTGGGCAACGTCACGCTGCTGCCACCGCCGCTCGAGCTGCCGCCGCTCGAGCTGCCACCGCTCGACGCGCCGCCGAACGAGCCGCCGCCGCTCGACGCGCCGCCGCTCGACGCGCCGCCAAACGAACCGCCACCGCTCGACGCGCCGCCGAACGAGCCGCCGCCGCTGCCGCCAGCGGTGGTCGAACCGCCGGTTCCGCCGCCGCCGCTGCTGGTGCTCGAACACGCCACCAAGGTCGCCGCCCCCACGACGCCTGCCCAGAGACCGATCCACAGCTGAGTCTTCATCACGATGGTTCCTCGCATCTGGGCCAAAGGCCCGGGGCTTGCCCAAACAGCCCGCCACGCCCATCCAGCGGACGCGACCTCGTAGCAGCGACTGGACGATCGTTCAACGAAACCGCGAATCGTCGGGGTTTGTGCGGAGGACATTCGCGCGATTCGTAGATCACGCGTGCGCGCCAGGCCGACGCCGATAGCCCATCGACCGCACGCTGAGCAGCCACCGTCTTCGGCACACCCGGGTCGCGCAGCATGGCCAGGTGCTCGTTGGCCATGCCGCGCACCCACTTGGGTTGCCGGCTGTCGGCAACCAGCGCCTGCATGGCACCGCGGCAGCGATCGCCCAGCAGGCTGAGGGCCCAGAACGCCTCGTCGACCGCCTCGGCGGTCGCACCCTGGGCTGCCTCGGCCACGATCTGGCATGCGCTCTCGGTTCGCTTCCGGGCAAGCACCGTGGTCGTGAGCCGACGCGTGAAGGGGTCGCTATCGAGCAGCCCGAGCGAGTACCGCGCGTCGCCGCGTCGGGCAAGGTCTTCCACCACGCGACCGTGCTCGGTGATGGTCACCGAACCGCGGCGTGGCCACGACTCGGAAGAGAAACGCCGAGTGTGCTGGCTGCGCGCTCGAAGCAGGCGTTGCACTGCGAGCTCGGAGGCGCCGGGCAGCTCCAACTTCAGCATGTACCAGACCGCCACCCACGGCGCGGTGCCGTCGTCGTCAGGATCACCCGCCAGCTTGGCCAGAGCTTTCTCGGCCTGCGCGTCGCCCAGCGCACTCTGGGCGACCAGGTGCATGGCGCGCTTGTCCGGGATGAAGTCGCGTCGCGTCCGGTCGCCGGCCACGTCCGGCGCTTTCGAGCGTTGCTCGAGCCAGGCGCGGGCGCGCTTCTTCTCGGCGTCCGTCGAGTTGCGCTTCCCTATCCATTCGAGCAGCTCGTGGTAGCGGTGGCGGTGCATCAGCACGTCCAGCTCGGACGCATCGCGACCGGGATAGAGACTTGGCATGAGCGTGCTGTAACAGGCGACGGCCCGCTGGGTAGAGAGCGAGTCGGTGCCGAGCTCGGCGCGCAACACCTGGGTCAGCTCCAGATCGCCGAGGCGCACGCGGGCCGCCAGGAATTCGCAGCCCCCGGTGCCGTGGGGCAAGTTGACGTCGTCCTTGGTCAGCATGCCCGAGCCGCGGCGAAGCACCGCCCGGGCCTCGTCGCTTCGAGCAGTCACCAGCGGCAAGAGGTCCGTGTAAAGGGTCGGGTTCTTCGCCAGCCACCTGGGGTCGTCCACGGCCCGCGCGATCAGCTCCAGCGCGTAGCGCTGGGCAAGCCCCGCATCGAGCCGCGCCAGCGAGTCGAGGCTCTCGCGCCACAGGTGGAACCCGTCACGTTCCGCACCACGAATGAGGGCCAGCACCGCGGGCGCCGACGCGCCGTCGCCCAGGTCGGCCAGCGCCCGCGCCGCGGCGTGTTTGGTTCGCGAAAGCTCGCCGAGCTTCCACGCTTCGGCGCCTTTCGGCAGGGGGCGCTCGAGCTCGCGACGGACCGCCGGAACCATGCTCGTCAGCGCGAGCTCGCCGGCGGCCTGCAGGTTCTCTTGGCGCCACGACTCGAGGTACGGCTGCCCGTAGAAGCGCGCGCCGTCGGGGGCGCTGATCACCCGCAAAATGCCAGGGGTGCCCCGCGGCACGCCGATGCAGCGCCAGGTGTTCCGGCTCTCGACCGCCACCCGCGCTGGCTCCACCGCTGGCGGACGCGAGCTTGCCCGGCGGGTGGGCAGCGGGCGAACCTCGGGCAGGTCGAACACCTCTAGCTTCGCGCTCTCGAAGCGCGGCGCGCGCTTCTTCGAAAGCGGAAGCCAGTCGGCCGCGGGGCTCGCGGGGCGGGTCGCGGTCGCCGGCACGGGTCGGTCGTCGTGGCACACCAGGTGGCGCGGCGGGTCGGCCGCGGCGGCGCTGCTCGCGAGCAGCCAGGCGAGCGTGACGCGCCTCATGGCGCGATCTCCGTCAGCGCAGCCTCTGCAGGTTCCCGCGCGTCACAATAGATGGGCACCTCGGGGCGACGGGTGGAAAAGAGCGCGCTGGCCCAGTGCACGCCGCGCTCGTCCCCGCGCTTCACGGAATACGCGCCCTCGACCCAGAGCTCGCCTTCGAGCCAGCGAACCGCGCGCACCTGCAACGGCGAGCTCGCGGTCCGCCGCCTGGGCAGGGCGACTGGCTCTGCCTTGCCAGCGCGCAGCCGATACAGCCCACGCCCCCCCGCCAGCCACAGCGTGCCGTCGTCGGCCGCTGCCACCGACATGATGCCCTCCGCGACGCCTGCATCCACGTTGTGCCACGCCTTGCCGTCGAAGTGCGCCAGAAACGGCGTTCGCTCGTGCATGTCCTTGAACGGCTCGTACGCGCCCAGCCAGATGGCATCGTCGCTGGAGGCCGTCACGCTCACGTTCACGATCCCGGTCAGGCGCTCGCTGAAGGGCACGTGCTCGATCAGCCAGCGCTTCGCACCCGGTCGACCGCGGGCGACCATCAGCGTGGTCACGCCGTAGTTCGCTGCTCGGTCGTCATCGCATCGACCGGCGATCACCAGACCGCCGCCTGGCGTGACCGCCCAGGTCAGCGGGACGAGCTCGAGCTCGTCGCCACACGCCGCCTGATCGGACAGCGCCGGCAGGTTCCGCGCCCCTGGCGGCAGCGCAACCGGCTCGCTCGACTCGCGCCACCCGGCATCGAAGCGGTAGCCGTGCTCGCTCGGCTCGAACAGCGGGCCACGCTTCACCCGGCTGTAGCGCAGGGTGGTGCGCACGAGCCACGGGTCGTCCGCCGTCCCCCCCAGCCAGAGGTCGCCGTGCACGTACCCCCGCGCGTCCGTCGGCAGGCCCGCCAGGAGTGACGGCCGGCGAAACGCCCTTCCGCCGCGCAATTCGGCCAGGCTCTCGGCGGCAGCGACGGCGTCGCCGGGCAGCCAACCCGCAAGCACCCGCCCGTGATCGCCGTAGACCAGAAAGCGACGCGAGCCGGCGGCCTCGATCGAGAGCTTGGGGCAGGGGCCCTCGGCAAACACGTGCAGCTCGGTCGCTGCGGGCGCCGCCGCCGGGGCCGTTCGCGGCGCCCCCGCGCCGCAGGCAACGCAAAGGGCCAGCAGCGGAAGCACCCCCGGCGCCTTCACGGCGACCATTCGAACGCGCCCGAATCGCACTTGCCGACCCGCGGTTTGCCACGCTGGTCGACCTTCGGGCAGGCATCGGAAAGATCGATGGCGGGGCTGCCCGCGGGGAGTGCCATGGTCTTGGTCGGCCCGCCGTTGTCGGCCAACGGCTCGAGCTTCGGGTCGGCGAACACCGCGCTCGCAGCGCAGGGCTTGTCGTCGTTGCCGCTCTTCTTCTTGGCCGGCCACTGGATCACGCCGCCGCCGTCTTCGAACGTCTCGTGACAGGCGAGCGCGCTGTACTGGTTGTCGGTGGTGTTGTTCGAGAAGAAGACGCTGGTGAGCTTCACCTTGCCGCTCTGACCCTTGAAGATCACCGGGCCATAGTCGGCAGAGTTGTCGGCAAACGTGCAACTGCCGACCGTCACGTTGCCATTGCCCGCCCACAGCGCGCCGGCGTTGCCGGGCGTCTTGTTGCCCTGGAAGGTGCAGTTCTCGATCCGGGCATCGCTGCCGCCACCCAAGAACAAGCCCCCGGCATGCTCACCGGTCGAGTTCCCCGAGAAGGTCGACCCGGTGAGCGCCAGCGGAACGCCCTCGTGGTAGACGCTGCCCGTCCCCGTTCCGGCCATCTCGTTGTCGGCGAACGTGGTGCTCGCGATGGTCGCACCGGTGCCCTCCAGGTTGTACGAGAAGAGCGCGCTCCCGTGGACCTTGGCGCTGTTCTTCTCGAACACGCTGCCGCACATCACGAAGTCCTTGGGGGCATCCAGCCACATGCGATCGATGTAGAGGCCGCCGCCGTTACCGTATTGTCCGCTCTCGGCCCAGGTGGTCGCCGCATTGCCGCGGAACACCGAGCTGGTGACCTCGAGGTTGGTGCTGCGGCTGAGCACGCCGCCGCCCGTCGAACCGCTGTTGTTCTCGAAGATGCAGCCAGACAGCACGGCGCGGGTCAGACCACCCGCATACAGCGCGCCGCCACCCACGTCGTGATCCTTGCTCTCGCTGTGGTTGTTCACGAAGGTGACGTCGATCACCTCGAGCGTCCCGAACCACGGGTGTAACAGGCCGGCGCCGCTCTCGTTCTCGCTGCCGGCCTTCACGAATCCGTCACGGATGACGATGCTCTGCAGCACGAAATCGACGTGGTGGTCCAGCTCGATCACGCGCACCTTGCCGCCCCCGCTGAGGCTGATCTGCCCTCCACCATCGAGGATCGCCTTCTTCTTCACCAGCACCGACTGGGTGAGCGTGATGGTGTGCTCGCCACCGCAATCGAACACCACCGTGCCGCCGCCGCTCGCCCCATTGATCTTGGCCACGGCGTCGTGCAGCGCCTGTTCGGTGCACGACGCTGCGCTGCCGCTGCCCACCTTCGCGACCTGCCCGGTGGCTTCCCGCGGAGGCAGCTTGCCAGGGCAGTCTGCGGTGGGCGGCGCACCGCCGGTCGACGTTGCGCCCGAACCACCCGCGCCGCCGCCCCCACCAGCCGCTCCCGAACCGCTCGAGCCGCCGCTGCCCGAGGCCGACTCGCCCTCCCCACAGGCAGAAGTCATGAGCAGAAGCACGCCCGCGATGCGCAGCCACGGCATGCCACCATGCTACGTGCACCGACGGCCGCGGTCGAGGCGCGCGACACGGTTGACGATGAACCGTGAACCATCGACCATCGCCCGCGTGGGGAGCCCAGCCGCGCCGACGTCCCGTTCGCTCGACACACCCGCCGCACGGGTCGAGCTCGAATCCGACGGGATCGTGGTGATTCACGTCAAGTCGGGCATCGACATGACCGAGGACCACATGCGGCAGATCCTGGAAGCACGGTTCACCCTCGCCCCCCGCGAGGCCGCCGTGCTGGTCGACGCCCGGCGCGCGCGCAGCGTGTCGCGGGCCGCGCTCGAGCTGTCGGCGAACCCCAAGGTGCGACCCTATACCGACTGCCTGGCGATCTTGCAGGGCAGCCCGGTGTCGGTCGTGCTCGCGAACTTCTTCATGGTGTTCGTGCGGCCCCCATACCCCACCCGGCTGTTCCGCGACGAGGACGCCGCACGCGCCTGGCTGCGCAGCAATCGGAGGTTGGTCTCGTGAGCGAGGGCGACCTGGATCTCGAGGGCGTCGAGCCCCGGGCTCGTCGCGCGCTGGAGGTGATTCTGCAGATCGCCGGCGGGGACTACTCGGCCCGCGCCGCGCCCTCGGACCGGACCGACTCGATGGATGCGGTCTCGGTCGGGCTGAACATGCTGGCCGAGACCCTGGAGCGCGAGCGCGATGCGAAGCAGCGAGCCGAGGCGCTCTTGGCCGATGCGCTCGACGCCTATGACAACGCCCCCGACTGGTTCTGCTCGTGCGAAGCGGGCACGCTGGCGATCGTCAAGTGCAACGACACGATGGCGGCTGCGCTGGGCATCACGGCACCCGCGCTGGCAGAGCGCTCGCTGCTCGATCTGGTGCAACCCGGTTCGCGGGCCGCGCTGGTGGCGGCGCTCGACCGAATCGCCGCCGGCGAACCTCTGCGCAGCACCGAGGTGACGCTGGCGCTGCCCGAGCCGATCGTGGCCAGCGTGACCGGAAACGTTCTCAGAGCTGCCGACGGCGCGCCGTTGCGCTTCCGCCTGGTGTTGCGCGACGTGACCGTCGAGCGCCGGCTGGAAGATCAGCTGGTGCACGCGCAACGCATGGAGGCCATCGGGCGACTGGCCGGCGGCGTCGCGCACGACTTCAACAACTTGCTCACCGTGATCCTGTCGGCGGCCGGGCTCATCGCTCGCGCGCCGCTGAGCGAAAGGCAAGAGCGCGAGCTCGACTTGTTGCGCGAGGCCGCCGACCGCGCGGCCGTCCTGACGCGGGACCTGCTGGCGTTTTCGCGGCGCGAGCTGGGGCACCCGCGCTCGCTGAACGTCGACGAGACGCTTCTGCGGGCCGAGCCGCTCTTGTCGCGCCTGGCGGGCCGCCAGGTCGCGTTCCAGCTCCGACCCGACGCCACCGCAGCCCGGGTGCAGATCGACCCGTCGCGGCTGGAGCAAGCGCTGGTGAACCTGGTGGTCAATGCCCGAGATGCCATGCCCGATGGCGGCAGCGTGCTGATCACCACGCGTGACATCGTGACCGACGCGGCCTTCGCGGTTCGCCACCCGGACGTGGCTCCGGGCCGATACGTCGCCATCGCGGTCAGCGACTCGGGCCAGGGGATCCCGCCCGAGGTGCAGGGCCGGATCTTCGAGCCGTTCTTCACCACCAAGCCCACGGGCAAGGGGACCGGGCTCGGCCTTTCCACGGTCTACGGCGTGGCGCAGCAGGCGGGCGGATACGTCACGGTCGACTCCCGCGAGCGCGAGGGCACGACCTTCCAGATCCTCTTGCCAGTGATCGCCAGCGAGCCGGCGCCGGCGTCGTCGCCGGAAGCCAGCACGCGCGACACCATCTTGGTCGTGGAAGACGACGCCCGCGTCCGGGCGATCACCAGCCGGATCTTGAGCGAAGCCGGCTTCAACGTCCTCGAAGCCGCCACCGGCACCGCCGCGCTGGCGGTCTTCGAGGCAGACCCCGCGGCCATTGCTCTGGTGGTCAGCGATGTGGTGATGCCCGAGCTGAGCGGCCCCGAAGCCGTGGCCCAGATGCGCCGCAGGCGTCCGGAGTTGCGCTGCCTGTTCGTGACCGGCTTCGCCCACGAGGGCTTCGCGCCGGCGAGCGACATCGTGCTCTCGAAGCCGTACTTGCCCGCTGCGCTCCTGGCCAGCGTGCGCGGGGCGCTCTCGCGCTGAGCTCAGGCTGCCAGCAAGTCGCTGGCGTCGTGCCGGGGCGCAGTTTCCGGCCGACGCGCGGCCGGGGTTGCGCCTTCAGCGCGAGGCGCCGCGGGGCCCGGTCAGGCGCCGTCCTTCGTGCCGTAGATCGACGCCTGCTTCTCGGCCAGCTCGGTGAACGCGCGGGCCAGCTCCGGCTCGGGCCGATCCAGCTCGACGGCGACCTTGCACCGCCACAGCGTGTTCTCGTCCAGATCCAGGGAATCACGCCGCACGACCTTGCCGGTCAGCGTGCGGGCTTCGCCCTCGTCGAAGAACACGGCAAGCTTCACCGTCTGACCCGGCTCGAGATCGGCGCGGGTCAGGAGCAACAGGCCCGTGGCGCTCCCGTCGCGCGTGATCGCCGCCTTCACAGCGCCCTCTCCGGTGTCGATCTCGGCCCCGATGTACGCGGCGTGACGGGGTGCGGTGCGGCGGTCGTCGGTCATGACTACTCTCCCAGCTGGCAAGGTATCACGGGTGACCCTGCCACCAGTCGGTTTCGGATCGAGGGTCCATGAACGCACCGCTGTCGCGAACGGTGACGAAAGTCTGGCTGGAACAGGCGGTACCGAGAACGTCGCCCCCCGCGAGCGCGGGGAGCTGCTTCCGCCCGGCAGCGTCGTCCGCGTCGTACTTGCTGCGCAGCGCAGGCGCGGGACAAATACCGACGATGCTGATCGTATAACCCACCACCACGTTGTCTTCGCCCGTGTACTTGAGCGTGATCGAGTTTCCGTCGACGAACAGCGCCCGCGCCTGAAGCCCACCCGGCGCAATCTGATAGCCGCTCTGCGGCAGCTTCAACGGTTGCCCTGCGGTGGTCTTGAAGGTCACCGCCGTGACCGGCCAAGGCATCGACGAGAGCCCACCCTTGCAGCCGTGCTGACCGCAACTCCAGTTCCAGTCGTACATCCGGTAGTTCGCCGCGAACGGCTGCCCGGCAGGGGTGAACAGGGTGTGCAGGCGTGGGGCCTTGGGGTCGACGCCGACGGAATCGGGTGGGTAGTAGACGAAGCCGATCGTGTTCTTGCCGCAGTCGACCTTGCTACACGGCTCCCAACCGCGGTTCTTGATGTTCAGGTCACCGTGCTGGGGCGGCGGGTGATCGGTAGTCGGCGCGCCCACCGTGGTCGACGAAGGGTAAGAGCTCAGGCCCGCTGCGGGACACGTCGACGGGCACGCGGGTACGAAGTTGCCGGCGGTGCCGCCGGAACCCGTGCCGCCCGAGCTGGTGCCACCACCGCCCGAGCTGGTGCCACCGCTGCCACCGGAGCCCTGCGATGCGAGCTGGCAGCTGCCGAGAAGAGCCCCCGAGCTGCCCCCGCTGACGTCCTTGCGGAACTCGAAGCTCAGCACTCCCGCTCCGTGCCCGCTGATGTCGTAGCGCCAGGTGTAGTTGCCGCCGTCTTGAAGAACGTCCTTGAACGCGGCTTGGGGCGCCCCGGGCCCCGAGACCGACAGGTCCACGTACGCATACGGGGAGCTGTCGGTGTACTTCGCGACGAAGGCGGTTCCGGCCTGGACCGGGGGCGCGGGCTCGAAAGAGAAATGAGGATCGCAGACCAGCGCGCTCGTTCCGCCGCTGCCCCCGGTGGCAGCGCCGCCGGTGCCGGGCCACGTGCCGCCGCTGGCAACGCTGCCGCCGCTGCCGCCAGCGCCACCCGCGCCGCCGCCGGCCGACGCGTCGTCGCCGCTCGACGCCCCGCAGCCCGCCAGGCAAAGGCTTGCCCAGACCACGTGAGCACGCATGCGCCAAGAGTGGGAGAGCACGAGGGGCAGGTCAAGCGTGATACCCTGCGGTGATGTGGCGCCCGGTCTCGATCGCGCTCACCCTGCTCGCGTGCTCGTCCGAAGAAGGCGGGACGGCCGCAAACACCGGGGGGACCGCAGGCGGCGGTGCCGGTGGTGCCGGCGGCGCCGTGGGCGATGCCAGCTGGCCCGATGGCAGCAGCGGCGGTAGCCCGTCCGGGGGAAGCAGCGGCAGCTCGTCGGGGGGCATGCCGAGCGGCGGCAGCGGCGGCACGACGCCCACGGGAACCTGCACGCGCCTGGGCACGTGGAAGCAGAGCGCGCCGTTCGCCGACGACTCGCACGTGTCGCACCCCTTGCCCTCGTTTGGCGTCGGAGGCCGCTACTGGGTGCACACCATGGCCAGCGGCGGTGGAGAGCGCGTGCTGAAGCTGGCACAGCAAAACGCCGATGGCAGTCTGGGAGCCTGGCAGACGGCCTCGCCCGATCACGGGGGCGGGCCCCATGGTTTCACCGCGGTCGTGGTGAACGGCGAGCCGTATCACTTCCGCAACGGCCACATCGCGCGGTACCCGTTCGACTCGAGCGGGAAGATGACGGGCGACGTGGTGTTGATCGAGTCGAATCCGGATACGGCGTTCGGCGGAAACCGCTATGTCTGGGACAGCGCGCTGGTGGCCAGCGTGGGCGGGAAGAGCTGGGTGATCCACCTCGGCGGCTTCAGCTTCACCGGCTACACCTACAAGCCGAACGTGTACCGGAGCTCGATTCCCATCCAGCCTGCGTTCACCGCTGCGGGCATCGATCACCCGGCCGCGCGCCCCGGGAAGTGCGCATTCTCGTCCCCGTTCCTCTTCACCGGCGAAGGCAACGGCGCGAAGCTGTGGCGCACGAAGGTCGCGGCAGACGGCAAGCTCGATCCGTGGACGGCCCTCGGGTCACTCCCCGCGGGCACGGACAACCAGCGCGGCGACTGGTTCGTGATCGACGGCACGCTGTTCGTGGTGCGCGGCGCCAAGGTCTTCGGCGCCAAGCTCGACGCCCAGGGCGGGCTCGGGAGCTTCGTGGAACAACCGGCGCTCGCGGAAGCGCAGGTCGACATGAGCTGGGGCGACGCCCACCTCGAGGGCAGCGCTCACGCGGTGCTGGGCAACTTCGTCTATCTCACCGGCAAGAAGGCCGTGCACTATGCCCCGGTGCTGAAGAACCAGCCCTGTACACCCTGACTCAGTCGTCCTTCTGGTTCATCAGACGCTGCAGGTTACGGAAGGCCAGCCACATCGCCAGGATGATCAGGCTGATCACCACCACCCCGGCGATGTCGCGACCGGTGATGTCGAGCGGAACTGCGACGATCGCGCTATCGTGAGCGTGTGGACGAAGTGGAGTCATCGAAAGCGGCCGGCCGCGCCGCGATGCAGCGCGGCGACCATCCTTCAGCCATCGCCGCCTTCGAGCAAGCCCTGGCCCACGCCCCCGGCGACGTCTGGCTGCTGGACGCCCTCGGATTCCTGTATTTCTGCCAGGGCCGGTTCGAAGACGCGCGCGACTGCTGCCTTCGCTCGATCGCGCTTTCGCCCGACAACAACTATGCCCACAAGGGCCTGGGCCTGTGCCTGGCGCGGCTGGGGGACCCGGACGCGGGCATCGCTGCCCTGAGGCGTTCGCTCGAGCTCGACTCTGGCTACGCCGACGCGCACCACGACCTGGGGGTGGTGCTGAGCGAGGTCGGCCGAAACGAAGAGGCCGAACAGTGCTTCGCCCGGGCGCGCGCCCTACGCTGAGCGCTGGGTGAGGCCCAGATCGTCGAGCAGGCGGCCGATGCGACGGAACTTCTCGGCCCGACCGAACTGGAGCAGGTGACCGCCGTGCCAGCTCTCGAGCGGCGCGCCGAAGTGGTGCGCGATACGTCGAGCATGGGCGGGCGGCGTGATGCGATCGGCGCGCGCCGCCACCACCAGCATGCGCTCGCCAGGGACCCGTGGGGGCCGCGAGAGCGGGCTGACCACGCGATGCGCGGCTTCCAGGGCGCGGTGCTCCAGCTCGGTCTCGTGGGGCGTCGACCCCAGGCGGCCCTGATCGCGGGCAAAGTCGGCGAGCGACGCCAGCGGAATGATCGGAATCGCGAAGGCGAGCCGGCGCTCCACCGTCGCCAAGAGCGACGTGGTGTATCCGCCGAGGCTCATGCCCATCACACCCACGGCGGGGTGCCCCCGCTGGAGCAGCCATTCGACGAGGTCGCCGAGGTCCCCCATCGCCTGCCGGAAGCCCTCGTTCGAGACGCGGGGATCGCTGCCGGGGAAGGGTGGAGGCTGACCCAGCTTGCGCGCCGGGCCACGGACCGCGTGAAACGGCAGCACAGGCAGCACGGCATCGAGCCCGATGCGGCAGAGCCACTCGATGGGCCACACGCGCTGTTCGAGGTCGTAGTGCCCGGCCATGTAGCCATGGACGAGCAGCGCCACCGGCCGGGGCGTTGCCCCGAAGAAGCAGCGCGCCGCAGCCACGCGGTTCTCGGCGCAGCGGTCGAAACGCTCGGCGACGCCCGGCTCGAACGGTTGGTAGTCGCTGGGCCACGACAGGTCGATGACCCGCTTTCCGTCGGCGCCCCACCGCACCGACCGCTCGGACGGCGTGATGCGGCGGGGTTCGCGGAAGTACCCGGGGGCGTCCGCTGGGTAGGCGCCGGCGATGGCCTCGAGTGCGACCAGACGCTCGCGATGCCCCAGCGACTCGGCGCGGCTCTTCTTGCGCGACCCGCGGCTGCCGGCGTAGGCCGCCAGGGTTGCGGCGCGGTCCACGGCGGCTGCTGCACCTCCGAGCAGGCGTCGGGTGGCTCGCTGGATCACGGCCGGAACGCTAGCCCAGGGCGCGGGCGCGGGCACGCCGCGCTCCGGAATTCTCGGGCGATCCACCAAATTGCTGCCCGTGCCCCGAGAGGCATGCTAGGGCCACGCAACTCTTAACGGGGGCCACGCCTTGCCATGATGCAACTGATCGACATCGTCCTTCACCTCGACGTCCACCTGGCGGCGTGGTCCACCGCCATGGGGCCGTGGCTTTACGTCTTGCTGTTCGCCATCGTGTTCTGCGAGACCGGCCTGGTGGTGACCCCGTTCTTGCCGGGTGACAGCCTGCTGTTCGCGACCGGCGCCCTGTGCGCGCTCCCCGGTTCGCCGCTGGGCATCGTGCAGATCATCGCGCTCTTGATCGCGGCTGCCATCCTGGGTGACGCGGTGAACTATGGCATCGGCTATCGGGTGGGCCCGAAGGTCTTCAAGAGCGAGACCGGTAAGGTCGTCCTGTACCCCGCGTCGGGCACCGGTGCCTGGGAAGCCGCCATCGTCAATACTCTGGCCCCCGGCGACCGCGTGCT
>Ga0073899_10003658_pt1 | contig 13569 bp, 14 predicted proteins | sample KloWWTmetaKNB5Ph_FD_88975 | JGI IMG/M metagenome (GOLD analysis project Ga0073899, IMG submission 88975) | Active sludge microbial communities from Klosterneuburg, Austria, studying microevolution and ecology of nitrifiers - Klosterneuburg... | ecosystem: Engineered > WWTP > Aerobic digester >... | reverse complement strand
CGCAAACGGGCCGCGGGTGTCGCGGCTGTTCGCCACCCCGCCACCGGGGCGGGCGACGACGATGACGCTGTGCCCGACACGACGCCTGGGTGACTAGTTCCAAGGGGCTCGCTCGGTCTCCGGGTCTCGAGGTGTCAGGCGTCAATCGTCTCGGCGCTGGGCCGGTGTCTGTGCCCACCTCAACGCCAACAAAGCGATGCTCGGCGGCCTATGTCTGAAAGACGCTGAACTGGATCAACAACCATGGTCACCCACAGCAGGTCACGGGCCGGATAGACATGCCAGCCGCCGCCCACCCAATTCCCATTCGAGTGCCTGGCAACCATCCGAGTGCCTGGCAACCATCCGAGTCCGGGCGTGCCCCCCGGCGGGCCGCTGTCACTCGGATCACCCGCGTCCAGCGAACCCCTTCGAACTACTCGTCTAGTACCCTGCCCCCTTCGTGAGCACCAATCGCGTCCGCATCGTCACCGACTCCGCCTGCGATCTCCCCCAGAGCGTCGCCGACGAGTTGGCGATCGAGATCGTCCCTCTCACCATCCGCATCGACGGCAACGAGTACGTCGACCGCGCCGACCTCACCCCGACCGAGTTCTGGGCCAAGTGTTCGGCATCGCCCACCCTCCCCGAGACCGCGGCACCGGCCCCCGGTCAGTTCGAAGCCGCGTACCGCAAGTTGGCCGCCGAGGGTGCCACCAGCATCGTCGTCATCGACATGAGCGCTGCCCTCTCGGCCACCATGCAGTCGGCCGAGCTGGCAGCGCGATCAGTTGCCCCCGACATCCAGGTCACGGTCGTCGACAGCATGCAGGTCACTCTCGGCCTCGGAGTCGTGGTGGCCGACGCCGCGCGCCTCGCCTCGAGCGGCGCCGATCATCGGGCGGTCGTCGACAGGGCCAACGACCTCTCCTCGCGTACCAAGGTCTGGGGCGCGCTCGACACCCTCGAGAACCTGAAGAAGGGTGGCCGCATCGGCGGGGCAAAGGCCCTTCTCGCCTCGGCGTTGGCGATCAAGCCGATCATCGAGGTGCGCGACGGCAAGGTGGAGCAGGGCGGCAAGCAACGCACCCGCAGTAAGGCGCTCGCCTTCCTCGTCGAGAAGGTGCAGGAAGCCGGAGACATCGAGCATCTCGCAGTACTCCAGGCCGATTGTTCCGACGTCGATGCCTTCGTTGCGATGTTGCGCCCCCACTACTCAGGCGAGATCGTCGTCGGCGACATCGGCCCCGTGGTGGGCACCCACGCCGGTCACGGAACCATCGGGGTCGCCATCTGCCGGGTCGCCTCATAGTGGTCGGCTCAACCTGAGACACGCCGCTCGATACGCCTCTCCATTGCCCGGGAAACTCGGCGATGCACCACTAGTGTCGGATGGCGGACATGTCTGCCACCCCACCTGACGCGAAACCCGTGTCCTTGCCCCCTGCGATCCTCGCCGAGCGTTACCGGCTGGAGCGTCGCCTCGCGCAAGGTGGCATGGCCGAAGTGTGGGTTGCGACGGACCTGTCGCTCAGCCGCCAGGTCGCGGTGAAGCTCCTCAAGCCGTCGTTGGCCGCCGATCCGGTTGTGGCCGAGCGTTTCCGCCGCGAGGCCATCGCCGTCGCCCAGTTGAGCCACCCCAACATCGTCGCCGTCTATGACGCCATCGAAGAACGCATCGGTGGTGAGAAGCGCCAAGCGGTGGTGATGCAGTTGGTCAACGGCAAGAGCCTGCGCCAGTTGCTCGACGAGCAGAAGAAGCTCGGCCCTGATCTCACGGTGCACATCGGCACGTGCGTTGCCAGCGCCCTCGACTGCGCCCACCGCGCCAACCTCGTTCACCGCGACGTCAAGCCGGGCAACATCCTCATCACCTCCGATGGCAGGGTGCTGCTCACGGACTTCGGCATCGCCAAGGGTCTCGATGGTGGTGACGACGACCTCACCAGCCCCAACGTGATGATGGGCACCGCCAAGTACCTCTCACCCGAACAGGTGAGGGGTCGCCGCCTGGACGGTCGAGCGGATCTCTACTCGCTCGGTCTCGTGCTCTACGAGTGCCTCGCGGGAAGGGTGCCTTTTCTCGGCGAGACCGACGCCGACACCGCACTGGCCAGGCTCAACCGGGACCCGACCGACATCACCCGCCTGAGACCCACCCTGCCCTACGGGCTCGCGCCCCTCATCCACCGCCTTTTGGCACGCAAGCCCGACGACCGCTACGCGAGCGGTATCGAAGTGCGCAACGAGTTGCAGCGCATCGCCTCCCAACCGCGCACCGATGTAACCGCCGACACCAGCCGTGGAACCCCGCGCGGCACCACCGCTCCCAGCGCCACCGTGCCGAACACCACGGTGGCGAACCGAGACAACCAGCGACGCAGCACCCCTGTCACACCCACCCGGAACACCACCCCCGTGGGCGGGTACCAGCCTGTCAGGCCCGGCCGGCCGGCCGGCTCGGCGGTTCGCGCTGACCGCACCCCACCCTCCACCACCCGGCCGCGCCAGCAACCCAACCGCAAGTTCGAGCAGGGCAGGGGCCCCTCCCTCATCGTCGTCGGAGGACTCCTGCTGATGGCTTTCGTCGTCGGTGGTGTGCTGTGGGCGACGATGGGCCGCGACGCCGGTGGCGCGAGCCTGGCGTCCACCACCTCTGCCCAGGTCTCCACCAGCGACACCGTCGCCCCGGCGGCCGCGATCGCCTCCGTAACCGCCTACGACCCGCGAGGCGACGCGATGGAACGCGACGAACTTCTCCAGTCGGCCATCGACGGAGACGCTTCCACCGCATGGGTCACGGAGTGCTACACAGACCTCTACCTCGGCGCCAAGCACGAGGTGGGCCTGGTGGTGGACCTTGGCAGCGCCGTCACGGGGATGATCAACATCTCCGTCGGTAGCGAGCCCTTTCAGCTCCGCGTCTACGGGGCCGGCGAATCGGTACCCGCGGACTTCGACGACTGGGGCGCGCCCCTCGACACCGCCAACGGTCAAGAAGCAAGGACCGTGGCGGTGATGCTCACCACTCCCGCTCGCTTCGTGCTCGTCTCGTTTGCCGAACTCGGGCCCGACGACGGTTGCTCCGCCGATCATCCCTACCGCGGGGCCATCAGCGACATCTTTCTCGGCTAGTCCCACCGCCCCGTTCCCGGCATCTCCGCGCGTTAGCCTCGGCCCATCGCTGCGCCCCTCGACGATCTCGTGCTGGTGGCCTCAGCCCAAGGTGGTGACCGAGGGGCGATGGACCAGCTCCTCCGCCGTCACTATGACCGCGTCCACGCGGTGTGCCGGCGGATCACAGGCAACGAAGCCGATGCCGCTGACGCCGCCCAGGAGGCGATGATCGCGATGGTCCGCGGACTTGCACGGTTCGACGGACGATCATCTTTCGGCACTTGGGCCTATCGCATAGCCACCAACGCCAGCCTCGACGAGTTGAGGCGACGGCGACGGCGCCCTCTCACCGAACTCGTCGACGACGACCACCTACCCCATGAACACGCCGACCCCACGGCCGGTCTGGGTATTGATCGCCTCGGCGATCGCCTGGCCATCGACGCCGCCCTCGCCCGTCTGCCGGAGGACTTCCGGCTGCCGGTGGTGCTACGTGACGTCGGTGACCTCGAATACGCCGAGATCGCCGACGTGCTCGAGGTGCCGATCGGCACGGTCAAGAGTCGCATCGCCCGCGGGCGCGCCCTGCTTGCCACCATGCTCACCGACGAGCACGGGAACCAGCCCCACGGATCACGACGTCAAACCGAGGCACCATGAACGACGATGCCCTCCTCCCCGACCACGAATTGGCCAGTGCCTACATCGACGGCGAGCTGAGCGAGGCAGAGCGCGCCCAGGTCGAGTCCACTCCCCACCTCGCCGCGCTCGTGGCCGCGTTTACCAAGGTCAGGGCCAAGATCGCCGACGTCTCCGCCCCCGACCCCCAGGCGCGGGAATCGGCGGTTGCCGCATCGCTCTCCCAGTACGACACCCTCTTCGGCGGCGCCTCCAGCCCTTCTGCCGAGGAGTCCTCAGCAAACGTCCTGCCCCTGACTGGGCGACTGGCTGGGCGACAGGTATGGCGGGGAAGGTGGGCCAGGCCCCTGCTCGTCGCTGCGGCGTCGGTGATCCTGCTCGGTGTGGCAGGGGTGACCGTGCTGAACAACAACGCAGACGACCAGAGTGCCAGCTTGCAGACGGCGTCGAAGGAGCTCGCCGCGTCGGACGAGGCAGAGTCGGCACCTGCCGATGTGTCCTTGTCCACGATCGGCGCGATCAACGGCCCGGCCAGTGCGGTCACCCAGATCCTCGACGGCGCCCAACTCCTCGAGTTCGCCGACCAGTACGCCCCCGTCGCGGCCGACGACGGCGGCGCCGGCACCGACACGAGTCCCGCTGCCGCCGAATCCACCGCAGCCGAACCCACCGAGATGAGGGTCTCCGCCTGCCCCCTGAGCGAGAATCAGGTGATCATCGCCGACATCATCTGGATCGACACCCTGGCCGTCGCCGTGCGCAACATGGACACGGGCGAAGTGCAGGCCATCGACGCCCAGTGCAGGGTCCTGGTCTCGGTCACACCATGATTCACACATGAATCCGCGGCAGCTGGTCCGACCATGAAGATCGTCATCCTCGTCGTCACTGTTCTCGTCATGTTCGTCAACTGGTGGTCGCGTTGGCGCAACGACGATCGCGTCGAGCAGTGGGCCAAACCCCTCGCCACCGTCGGAGTTGTCGGCCTCGCTCTGGTCAGCGGCGCACCGACGGCCCAGATCGTGGTCGCCTCGATTGGCCTCATCCTGTGCCTCGGCGGGGATGTGGCACTGATGCCCGCCATAGACAAGTTCGTCGTCGGCTTGGCCTCCTTCCTCCTCGGTCATCTGGTGTTCATCATCCTCTTCGTCCAGTACGGGCTCACCGAACCTGCGCTCGCCGGGGTGGCCGTCATCCTCGCCGGCGTGTTGGTGGCCACCACCGGCCTCACCATCGTCAGGGCTGCCGCCGCCCAGGATCGGGCCCTCCAGTTACCTGTGCTCGCCTACCTGCTCGTCATCTCGGTAATGGCGGTGTTCGGGTGGGCAACCGCAAACCCGTGGGTCATCGCCGGGTCGGCCCTGTTCGTACTCTCCGATTCCCTCCTCGGATGGCGCCAGTTCGTGCGCAGCCACGACTGGATGGCTGCTGCCGTAATGGTCACCTACCACGGTGCAATCGCCTCCCTCGCCCTCAGCCTGTGGTGATCCCCGCGAGCCAGGCGGAGACTTGCCGCCCGGACTGCTGAGACCGTCGGGCGAGTAGGATCGCTTCCATGCCGGGCAATCCGTTTACCGACCCAAACTGGGCACCCGATCTCGCCGACACCGTCGAACGCACGGTGGGCAAGGTGCGTACCATCGCCACCGACAACGCGGTCAAGGTGTCGCGCGGTCTCGTGTTCGGGGTGCTCGCCCTCATTTCCGTTCTCGTCGCCGTACCGCTGGTGGTGATCCTCCTGCTCGGCGTCTTTCGTGAGACGCTCGGTTTCTTCGTCGACCACGACCAGGCCGTGTGGATCTCCTACCTCGCCATCGGTGGCCTGATGGTGCTCGGTGGGTTCCTCGCCCTGTCGCGTCGGCAGTCGAAGCAGGTGGCATGAGCCACCACCAGGTGATCATCATCGGCTCCGGGCCGGCCGGCCTCACTTCGGCCATCTACACCGCCCGTGCCAACCTTGCTCCCCTGGTCATCGAGGGCGAACCGAGCAGCACCAGCGATCAGCCTGGCGGCCAACTGATGCTCACCACCGAGGTCGAGAACTTCCCCGGGTTCCCCGAGGGCATCATGGGGCCCGAGTTGATGATGCGCATGCGCGAACAAGCGGCTCGCTTTGGCGCCGAGTTCCTAACCGAGAAGGTAACCGAGGTCGATTTCAACGCGCGCCCCTTCAAGGTCTGGGTCCGCGACGCCTTGTACACGGCCGGCGCCATCATCGTCTCCACCGGAGCCCAGAGCCTGATGCTCGGGCTCGAAGCGGAGAGCCGTCTCCTCGGTCACGGCCTGTCCACGTGCGCCACATGCGATGGTTTCTTCTTCCGCAACCATGAGATCGCAGTGGTCGGTGGCGGCGACAGCGCCATCGAGGAGGCGGCCTTCCTCACCAAGTTCGCCTCCAAGGTCTCCCTCCTCGTTCGGCGCGACGAACTCCGCGCATCGAAGATCATGCAGGAACGAGCGTTCGCCAACCCGAAGATCGAGGTGGTGTGGAACACCGTCGTCGACGGACTGTTGGGCGAGCATCAACTCGAGGGTGCCGTCGTGCGCAACGTCAAGACTGGCGAAGTGCGCACCCTCGCCGTCACGGGCCTGTTCGTGGCCATCGGCCACCGCCCCAACACCGATCTGTTCAAAGGCGTGCTCGACATGGAAGACAACGGCTACCTGATCACGGGTGCCGGGTCGAGTAGCACCAATGTTGCCGGGGTATTCGCCTGCGGCGACGTACAGGACCACACCTACCGGCAGGCGATCACCGCCGCTGGCTCTGGTTGTATGGCAGCGATCGACTGCGAACGCTGGCTCGAAGCCCAGGCCGCGCACTCCTGATCCCACGCCACCGCGTCGCTCGTCCCAGAAGAATTGCGGCGATAGAATTAGACGTCTTGTCGAAAGGATTCCGTAATGGCCAATGGCATCGTCACCCTCACCACGTCCACCTTCGACGAGACCGTCAGCGCTAGCGAAAAGCCGGTGCTCATCGATTTCTGGGCCGAGTGGTGTGGCCCCTGCAAGATGATCGCCCCGATCCTCGACGAGATCGCGGTCGAGCATCCTGGTATCACGATTGCCAAGCTCAACGTCGATGAAAACCCCGAAATCGCCATGCGCTTCAACGTGATGAGCATCCCCACCCTGTTGATCTTCCACCAGGGTGAGGTGCGTAAGCGCCTCGTCGGGGCGAAGGGCAAGGGTCAGTTGATGCAGGAGTTGAGCGAATTCCTTCCCACTTCCCGCTGACACCCGGTCAGCGCGGCGAGGCCATCTGCGATCTGCAACGTCGCCTCGGTGCCGCTGGGTTTCCACCCGCCGCGGACGCCGAGGCGGGTGTCTACTGTGCTGCCACGGAGGAAGCCCTGAGGGCCTTCCAGGCGGTGCGCGGTCTGCGAACCAGCGGGGAGTGCGACGAGAACACCTGGACGGCGCTGGTGGAGGCATCGTGGAAGTTCGGCGACCGTCCATTGTTCCTCACCTCACCCCATCTCCGCGGCGACGATGTCGCAGAACTCCAGTCACGTCTGGCCCGGCTCGGTTTCGACTGTGGACGAGTGGACGGAATCCTCGGACCGCGCACCGCCCAGGCCCTTGCTGACCTGCAGTCCAACTGCGGGCTCACCGCCGATGCCGTCTGCGGGCCCGAAACCGTGAGCGCCATCTTGAGAGTGAGCAGTCAAACCGGCACCGGACCTGGAGTCTCGGCGGTACGGGAAAAGGAGCGCCTGCGTACCGGCCTCGGGGGTGTGGCCGACTGCCGCATCGTGGTCGGCCAGTTCGGTGGGCTCAGCGCCCTCACCAGAACGCTCGCCCGCGAGCTCCGCCATCGGGGGGCGACTGTGATGCTCCTCGACGAGCCCGATGCCGTGGCCCAGGCGGTCGCGGCCAATCAGTTCGGTGCCCACGTCTACGTCGGGTTCGAGAGCAGTGCGGAGTCCACCGCCGTTGCCCACTTCTACCGAGTGCCCTCGTTCGAGTCGTTGGGCGGACGAACTCTGGCCGAGGCCATCGTCGAACGACTCGTGGACCTGCCTGGGATGAACCCGGCGGTGGCCGGCATGAGGTTGCCGGTATTGCGCGAAACTCGAATGCCCGCCGTTTTGTTCACCATCGGACCCGCACGGGTCGCCGCTGGCGCCGGACCGCAATTGGTCAGCTCCATCCTCGGGGCTCTGGAAGCCTGGGTCTCACGCTCGACCTGAGGATTTATCCACAGGTTTATCCAGGGGTGTGCGTAACCCTCAGGCGGAGGTTATTCACCTGATCAACACTCTCAGTGGTAATCAGCTACTCTATGTCGCTGGGAGTAGTCATTTGGTGATAGATCCGCTCCAGATCTTCGAGATCAGCGAAATCGATCACGACCTTGCCGCGGCGTGCGCCCATGCTCACCTTCACCCGTGTGGACAAGTGCTCGGCCAGCAACTCCTCCAACTCGAGCAAGCCGGGAGGGCGAAGACGGGTGCCGGCGGTGAGACCAGCACCGTCGATCGTCTTGCCTTGGCCGTCGGGAGCCGAGGCCGAGTCGAGCGGAGTCGCCCCCCCACGGTCACGAACCGCTTCTTCGAGCATCCTGACTGACCAGTTCTCGTTCGCCGCGCGCCGCGCCAAGTGCTCCTGAAAAGCGCGGTCCGGGGTGGTGAGCAGAGCCTTGGCGTGGCCGGCACTGAGTCGACCATCGGCCAGCAGGTGCTGGATAGCCGCCGGCAAACTCAAGAGGCGCAGGGTGTTGCTGACTGCCGAGCGACTCTTACCCATCCTTACCGCGATCTGCTCGTGGGTGAGGTGGAAGTCCTCGATCAACTGTTGATACGCGGCTGCCTCCTCCAGCGGGGTGAGGTCCTCGCGGTGGAGGTTCTCGACCAACGCCTTCTCTACTGACCCGAGATCATCCGAAGTGCGCACAATCGCCGGCACAACGGCGAGGCCGGCCCGTCGTGCCGCCCGCCAGCGCCGTTCACCGGCGATCAACTCATAGCTACCATCCCCGACCGCCCTCACCAGGATCGGTTGCAGCACCCCGACCTCGGTGATCGACGCCGCCAGTTCCGCCATCGATTCCTCGTCGAAATGGACGCGAGGCTGATTCGGGTTGGGCACGATGCTGCCAACCGGAAGAGACTCCAACCGTGGTTCTTCGCCGGCGACGATTGCGCCGGCGTCGGCTGGGATCAATGCCCCGAGCCCCTTACCGAGTCCGCTGAGCCGGGCCACCGCTGACCTCCTTGGCGACGCTGCGGTAGGCCGTGGCCCCCCGCGATGAGGGATCAAAAGTGATGATCGGTTGCCCGAAGGACGGGGCTTCCGAGAGACGGACCGTGCGCGGCACGACGGTGCGGCACACCTTGTCGCCGAAGTGCTCACGAACCTCAGTAACCACCTGGTCGGCGAGCTTGGTGCGGGCGTCGTGCATCACGCAGACGATAGTGCTGACCTCGAGGTTCGGATTGAGGTTGCGCTTCACGAGGTCGACGTTGCGCAAGAGTTGGCCGAGGCCTTCGAGAGCGTAGTACTCGCACTGGATGGGGACCAGAACCTCGTTGGCAGCAGAAAGGCCGTTGACGGTGAGCAACCCGAGCGAAGGCGGACAGTCGATCAGCACGTAGTCGTAGTCGGGGAGCACGGCATCTATGGCCCGGCGCAGGCGGTTCTCACGACTGAACGCCGGCACCAACTCGATCTCCGCACCGGCAAGGTCGAGACTGGCCGGGGCAACGAAGAGGTTCTTCACGGCCGATGGTTCGACGCAGTTCTCCAGCGGAACCTCGTGCATGATGACGTGATACATCGACGTCTCCAGGCCTCGGTTGTCGATCCCGAGGCCGGTGGACGCATTGCCTTGAGGGTCGAGGTCGACCACCAGGGTGCGGTAGCCCAGTTCAGCCAGGCAGGCACCCAGATTTACCGTCGTCGTCGTCTTCCCCACGCCACCCTTCTGGTTGGCGACGGCAATGACGCGGGGGGTTGGCCGGGTAAGGGCCTCGGCTGAGGTCATCGAGGAACAACTCCTGCTCGCTCAGACCCGTCGAACGGGCGCGTCCATGGGCGGACCCGGGCAAGGATAGCGGGCCCCCTGCGGAGACGGGTGGATGTCTGTCCTAGCCTTTGATCGCTCATCGGATGTCCAACGAAGGCCGGCCTCGATGTTCCACGTGGAACACGGATTGACGGGCGATGCTTCCCCTGCGGATGTTCCACGTGGAACACTCAGCCCACCTCGAAGCAGCGAACTCCCTGCTCACGACCCATATCGATCATTCCATAAGGCGCCAAGAGGGAGTTGGGCCACCGATTGGGGTCATCCGTTGGGGGTTCGCTGACAACCAGTCTCCCCCCTCGGCGAAGCAGCGCCGCTGCCCAGCGGATAGTCACGGCCGGGGCGGCGAAACTGCGGGCCGTGGCTACGTCAAAGAATTGAGGCTGTCGCTGAGCCAGGGCACTGACGTCTTCGTCGAGCACCGTCACCCGACTTACGAGCTCCAGAGCAGCCACGGCTCGCCTCAACAGGTCCGCCCGGGTACGGCGGCGCTCGACCAGCACAATCTCAAGATCAGGGCGGCGGCAGGCGATCACGAGACCCGGCAGACCACCTCCCGAACCTAGGTCGACAAGGTTGTGAGCCTGCGTGGGGATGACCGCGACGAACTGCTCGGCGTGCTCTACCGACTCAGCCAAGGGAAGGGTGCCACCGATGGCGCCCCTCACCTGGATTGGGGCAAGAGCCGCCAGGAGGATCGCGTCGTCAATCATTCGCCGGGCTGATGACCACCCGACGGTAGGGATCCTCGCCCTCGGAGCGAGTGGCGATACCTTCCACCGAGGAGAGTGAGTCGTGGATGATCTTCCGATCGGCCGATGACATGGGCTCCAGCACCCGAGCGACGCCCGACGCCTTGACCTCCTCGGCCATCTGATCGGCAAAACGCCCGAGTGCCTCCCGTCGCCTCTCACGGTAGCCGCCGACGTCGAGCCTGAGCCGAGTGTCGTGGTCGCCGAGACGCCGCTGAGAGGCCACCCGCGCCAGGTCCTGAACGGCCTGCAGGGTGACACCGCGAGGACCAACGAGGAGACCGAGTTCCTGCCCACGGACATTCAACTCCAGGTCGTCGCCTTCCTCGGTGAGATCGACCTCACCCTCGAGTCCGAAGGCCTCGAGGAGGCCGGTGACGAACCGACGGGCTTCTTCGCCAACCTCGTGTGCATCCACTGGGTGCTCCCTTTCCTTGTGCTCGATCGATGAACTCCGCTCGGCACGATCCGTGCTACTGGCAGCGGACTTGGGTGCCCGGGCCTGCCTGGGACGCGATGCGGTCTCGCCAGCAGCAGAGCGGGGTGCTCGGGCCGGCTTGTCCTGCTTCTCGCCAACCTCGGCCGAGTCGCCCTTTTCGCTCTTCTCGGCGCGTCGGCGGTCCCGCCGGTCGACCTTCTGGCGCGCCTGAGCCGGGCGTACACGAGCGCGCACCCGGGCCTCGCCCCTGATCCGGCCGAAAAGCCCTGGTTTGGGCTCATCGAGGATCTCGAACTCGGCGTCGTCCTCGGTCACACCGAGCTCGTCGAGAGCCTTGCCCTTCGCTTCTTCAACTGTCTTGCCGATCGTTTCGACCCATTCCATCGTGGTTACCTCTACTTCTTCTTCGGTGTCCGACCCGGACCGCCCGGCCTCGCGGCCTTACCGGTCGATGCCGGTCTGCCGCCGGTACGTGAGGACTGGGGTGTTGGCTTGTTCTTCGGCGGAGTCACCCGCTTGCTCGATGTGGTACCAGGAGCAGCCTTCTTGCCGGCCTCGACCTTGCCAGCGGCGATCTCCTTCTTCGCCTGAGCGAAGATCCCGCCACCACCATCTTGCTTGGTGATCTCCCGCGCCCTCTCGCCGGCACGCTGAGCCTGCTGGCCGAGCGACTCATGCCCCTTGTAGAAGCGGTGAGTGATGTAGTAGTTGAGCGCGATGCGGATGAACGTCTGAGCCATGTAGTAGATGACCAGACCGGTGAGGTAGAAGATGAGGAATACGGCGAACACCACCGGCAGGTACTGCATGATCTTCTGCTGGGCGGGGGAGACCGAGGGCGACACCGCAGCTCGCGACGCAACCATCTTCTGCTGTACTAGGTAAAGACCTCCGAGCGCAACCACCAGTAGGGCATAGACAAGGCCCTTGGTGAACGACTCCGACAGCATGTCCATCGGGCGTACGGCGAGGTCGAGCCCGAACGACTTCATCTCCGTCTTGCCGACCAGTGATCGGTACATCTCCGAACTCTTGGAGATGAACTTGGGCGTGAACCCGACAGCGCCCGCGTCGGTGTCCGAGAGACCCTTGAGCACCTGGAACATGATGATGAAGACCGGCATCTGCAACAGCAGGGGGAAGCACGACGCAAGCGGATTGACCTTGTGCTCTTGGTAGAGCTTCATCATCTCTTCGTTGAGCTTCTGCCGATCACCGCGGTACTGCTGCTGCAACTTGCGCATCTCGGGCTGCAAGCGCTGCATCTCGAGCATGCCCTTGGTGCTCTTCAGCACGAGGGGGGCGGTGAGCAACATCACCACCAGCGCGATGAGAGAGATGGCGAGGATGTAGTTGTGGGTGATGCTGTAGAACCAGGCGAGCAGGGCCGCGGGCGGTTCGAACAGGCCGAGAGCGATCATGCGTGTAGTTCCTTGCGAGGTCGACGGGGACGATCAGCGGATTCTGGCACCGGATCCCAGCCAGATGGTCCGAATGGACGGCACCGCAGGAGGCGACGGAGGGAGAGCCAACCGCCACGGAGTGTGCCGTGAATATGCAGCGCCTCGATCGTATAAGTGCTGCAAGAAGGGGTGAAACGACAGGGGGAGGGTCGACCCTCCACTGCCTTCTGGTACCAGAGGACCATCCTGGTCAGCCGCGAATGCGGTCGAGTAGGAGCTTCAGGTCGAACTGTAGTTCGGTGAAGGAGAGTTCGGCGGTGCTTGGGCGGGCGCCGATCAAGTACGCGCCTGCCGGCAGGCCCCCGCCAGACGATGCGGCCAGCAAGGCGGCCCTCAGCCTGCGCCGAACACGGTTGCGTACGACGGCGGGTCCGAGGGCGCGACCGAGGGCGAACGCCACCCGCGGCGGTGTGGCGATGCCGGGAGGATCGAGGACGTAGGTGCACCAGAGCACTCCGGCCCGAACGCGTCGCCCTTGGGCGGCGAGGTGCGAGAACTCGCGACGCGTTCGGATGCGCCAGATCAAGCCGACAGACGGTGACGGCCCTTGTCGCGGCGGGCCTTCAACACGGCCCGGCCGGCGCGGGTGCTCATACGAGCGCGAAAACCGTGCTTCTTGGCGCGGCGACGGTTGTTCGGTTGGTAGGTGCGCTTCACGCAACCCTCCTCAGGCCACCCGGGGGCGGCATCGACAGACAAAGTTCGAAATGACGCACCCCGGTGAACACCAGCAACGCCAGACCAATCAACAAGACTAGGGTCAGATGACCCCAGGTGGCAACCGACACAGGGCATGACCGAAATTCGGCGGCCGTCAGACGTCTGCCGAGGGGTCTGCTGCGAGGTGGCGTTCAGTAGCCCACCACCCACCTGCTAGCGTGCGGCCTTCGTTGTGCAGTGTTGTCCACATGATGTGGACAACACTGTGGATACATCTTGGTCCATTGGAAGGAGCCGCAGGTGAGCGATCATGAATCGCTGTGGATAGCCGTTGCGCAACTCCTCCGCGCTCAGGTCTCGGAAGCGGTTTGGTTCTCCACCTTTCAAGATGTCGTGCCTCTGGACAGCGACGCCTCGATGCTCAGAGTGAGCGCTCCCAACGCCCACGCTCGTGATCGCATCCTTTCGCGTTACCTGCCCCTGGTGAGG
>Ga0073899_10003655_pt1 | contig 13572 bp, 14 predicted proteins | sample KloWWTmetaKNB5Ph_FD_88975 | JGI IMG/M metagenome (GOLD analysis project Ga0073899, IMG submission 88975) | Active sludge microbial communities from Klosterneuburg, Austria, studying microevolution and ecology of nitrifiers - Klosterneuburg... | ecosystem: Engineered > WWTP > Aerobic digester >... | reverse complement strand
CATGGAAGCGGTGTGGAAGATCGAGGTCGAGGACTTCCCCGCGTTCATCGTGGTGGACGACAAGGGCAACGACTTCTTCGCCGACATCCTCGGGAGCGCGGGCGAGCGGCGGCTGCCGGTGGTGGCGCCGTGACCGACCCGCTGGTGGCGCTGGGTCCGGTGTTTCGGAGCGCGCTCGGCAAGGCGTTCGGCGCCGAGCTGGCGGACACCGATCCGGTCTTGCGTTCGTCGCAGCACGCCGACTTCCAGGCGAACCTGGCGTTGCCGCTGGGCAAGCGGCTGGGTCGGCCCCCGCGCGAGGTGGCCGGCGCCCTGGTCGCCGAGCTCGGGACCAGCGAGCTGATCGAGAAGACCGAGATCGCCGGACCGGGCTTCATCAACATCCACGTGGGCAACGGCTGGCTGTCGAGCTCCCTGGCTCAGGTGGCGGCCGGAAGTCTGGGGCTTGCACCGGTGGCTCATCCCGAGACCGTGGCCATCGACTACTCGTCGCCCAACGTTGCCAAAGAGATGCACGTGGGGCACCTGCGCTCCACCATCATCGGCGACGCGCTGGCTCGCGTGCTCGAGGCACAGGGGCACCGCGTGGTGCGCCAGAACCACCTGGGCGACTGGGGGACGCCCTTCGGCATGTTGATCGAGCACCTGCTGGACGGCGGCAGCGAGAGCGCCGAGCACTCTGTGCGCGATCTGAACGCGTTCTACCAGGCGGCACGCAAGAAGTTCGACGACGATCCCGCCTTCGCCGAGCGCGCGCGCCGGCGCGTGGTGCTGCTGCAAGGGGGCGACGCGGACACGCTCGCGCTGTGGAAGAAGCTGGTCGACGCCTCGAAGGCGTACTTTGCCAGCGTGTACGCGCTGCTCGGGATCACGCTGGGCGACGCCGACGTTGCCGGCGAGAGCCTGTACAACCCGCTGCTCGCGGGCGTGATCGCCGAGCTCTGCGCCAAGGGCCTGGCGGTGGACAGCGACGGGGCGGTGTGCGTGTTTCCGCCGGGGTTCTCCGGTCGCGAGGGCGAGCCGCTGCCGCTGATCATCCAGAAGCAAGATGGCGGCTACGGCTATGCCACCACCGACCTGGCGGCCATTCGCTACCGCGTCGAGAAGCTTGGTGCGAGCCGCATCGTGTACGTGGTCGGCTCGCCGCAGGCGCAGCACCTGAGCATGGTGTTCGCGGCCGCGAAGCTGGCCGGCTGGCTTCCGGCCACGGTGCGGGCCGAGCACGTGGCGTTCGGCTCGGTGCTGGGGGCCGACAAGAAGATGCTGAAGACGCGCGCCGGCGAGACCACGCGGCTGATCGATCTGCTCGACGAGGCGGTCAGCCGGGCGCGGGCCATCGTGGCCGAGAAGAACCCGACGCTCGACGCCGCCGAGCAAGAAGCCATCGCGCGTGCGGTGGGGATCGGCGCGGTGAAGTACGCCGATCTCTCCAGCGATCGCATCAAGGACTATGTCTTCGACTTCGATCGCATGCTGGCCTTCGAGGGCAACACGGCGCCTTACTTGCAGTACGCCCACGCCCGCATTCGCTCGATCTTCCGCAAGGGCGAGGCCGCCGTGCCGCCGCCTGGCGCCATCGTCATCGCCCAGCCCGCCGAGAAGGCCCTGGCAAAGCTTCTGCTCGCGTTCCCCACGGTGGTGGACGACGTGGCGACCACGCTTCACCCCCACAAGCTGTGCGGCTACTTGTTCGAGCTGGCGACGGCGTTCAGCGGGTTTTACGAGAGCTGCCCGGTGCTGAAGGCCGACACGCCCGCCGAGCGCGACTCGCGCCTGGCGCTCTCTGACCTGACCGCGCGCATCGTCGAGCGGGGCCTTGGCCTGCTCGGCATCGAAGCGCCCGCTCGGATGTGATCAGCCCGTGGCCAGCTGGTAGAGCTGGCCCACGTTGTTGATCACCGGCTCGAGCGTGGGCACGTCGAAGCTGCGGCGGTCGTAGGGGATCATCAAGAGGCCGCTCGGGCGGATCTCGAGGATGCCGCGCCAGCCTGTCTGCAGCAGGAACTGGCGCAGGGCCATGGGCAGCGCGCGGTTGCCCTCGTCGCGGCTGGGCGTGTTCACGTCGAAGCGCTGCTCGAAGGTCGGGTCACCCAGCATGGACCCGGCGCTGGACCCCGAGAGCAGAGAGCCGAGCCCGCGCGAGACCTCGTTCACCAGACCGCCGCCGCTCTTGGCGCGGATCGACACGCGCGCGGCGAGCTTGGGCGAGGTCACCAGGCAGTACAGGTGGCGGTCTTCGCCGGCCACGCGCTTGACCTCGTCGGCCTCGAACGCCTCGACCACGAACAGACCCGCTTCACCGAACTGCGCGCGCAGCTCACGACCGATCCGCGCGAGGCGAAAGGCGTACTGGAACGGGAACCAGCTCTGGTACCAGGCGAAGTCGGGGTTCGGGTTGAGGGTGTAGCCGCGCTCGGCCACCCACGCGTCCAGCGCGCGCTGTGCGGCATAGGGATCGGCCGCGGCCATCGGGGGTGCGCCGGCGGGCGGAGCACCGCCGGGGGGCGGGGGCGGATAGCCGGGGGGCGGGGGAGGGTAGCCGGGCGGACTTGCCATGTGCGGAAAATACCCGATGTGGGCTCACGCGGCGATCGGTGAGCGATCGAGGTCCGCCACGCGCTTCGGCGGGGGCTCGCGCAGCACATAGAGCACCACGTACAGCGGCAGGGCCAGCGGGCCGGCGAGCAAGAAACCGGCGAGCCAGACGGCGATGGCCCACCCCGGCAGGCGGGGGTCGCGCGCGGCGTGGACGGCCAGCACGACGGTCAGCGCCAGCTCGAGCAGCGCAATGCTGACCGCGACCACTCCGAAGGCAATCCAGTGTTCGGCCGCGAAGGGGCCGTCGATCAGGCCCCCGACGGGATCGGGCGGAGCCGCCAGCCCGCGATGCTCGAGGTCCCACGCGATCAGCTCGTACCCGATGTAGCAGCCGAGCACGAGCGCCGAGACCAGCGGCGTCAGGGTGGCGCATCCGAGTCCGAGCTTGGCGGGGGTCTTCACGCGAGCGGCGCAGAGCCTACTCGCGCAAGGGCTGCGGGGCGACCCCGTTGTCCGGCGATGGACCCCGGGTTATGCGAGCCGCATGGACGCCGTTTGGCAACGGGTGCTCGATCGCTTGCCCAGCGCCGTGGTCGGAGCAATGCCCGACGAGCCCGCGCACGAGCCGCCGTTCGTGGTGTTGCGCGTGGACTGCAAGGCGCACTCCACCGCGCTTGGGGCGCTCGCCGAGCTTCGAGAGCGCGCTTGCCAGCTGGTCGAGGCCACCTCGCCGGCGCTGTTCGATCAAGCTGCGCAGCGGGTCTGGACCGGGCTGCGTCGTCGCCTGCTCGGAGACATGCCCGATCGCGACACCGGCGCGCTGGTGGTCGAGACCCTGAATCGCGTGCGGGCGGAGGACACTCGACCCATCGCGGTCGTGCTCGAGCGCGCCGAGTCGCTCGACGCCGCGTCGGCGGCGGTGCTGCTCCAGATCCTCGAGCGCCCGGGCTGGCTGCAGGTGCCGGTGGTGCTGCACTGCTCCGAGCCCGGTGTCGAGGGTCAGTGCCAGCGCATCGTCGAAGGCTTGCGCAAGCACTATGGTGACGAGGCGGTGATCGAGGGCGCCGCGAAGAGCCAGAGCGCGCTGTCCCCGCCCAGCCGGATCGATCTGCCGCCCGATGTGCGGCGCGTGATCCGCGCCGCCGCGGTGATCGGCCCCAGCTTCGAGGTGTCGCTGGTCGCGGCGCTGCTGGGCGAGCCCGATCTAGAGGTGCTCTATGCGCTTCAGGTGGCCAAGGACCTGGGCGTTCCGCTCAGCGATGCCGGCGGGGGGCGGCTGCAGCTGGCCGAGGCCTTCGCCGATGCCGAGCTCGGCGCGCTCTTGCCCTCGCTCTCCAGCGCCTGGCACAAGCGGCTGGCGCGGCTCTTGGCCGAGCGCGTGCGCGCGCGTCGCTCCGAGGGCGCCCCGCCGTCGGCGCCGCGATCGGCCTCGATTCCGCCGACCGGCACCGTTCCGCCGCCGCCCATGCCGCGGCCGTCGGCGCCGCCGCCGTCGATGGCCGCCGCGGCACCCCAGCGCGCGCAGCCAGGGCGGGCGGCGCGCCACGCCGAGGCTGCGGGTGACGTCGACATGGCCGCCGAGCAATACGTGGCGGCCGCGCATCACGCCGCCGAGCAGGGCGCCCACGAACACGCCGCGAATCTGGCCAATCGCGCCCTCGATCTGCTGGGCCGCACCGCCGTGACCTCCAAGCGGCGCCTGCTGCGGGTGATGGCGTTGCTGGCGCTGGCCCGGGTGAAATGGCGGGCGCAGGTCGAGGGTGAGCCCAGCGGTCTCGCCGACGCGCTCGAGCTGATCGGCGAGTGCGGCGCGCGGCTGCTCCCCACCGATCCCGTCGAGCTGCGGGCCGAGGTGGCCGCGCTCTCGGCTGCGGTGCACTACGATCTGGGCGATGCCGCCTCGCTCGACAAGGCGCTGACCGAGCTGGGCGAGGCCAGTCGCGCCTTGCTCGAGGCCGGCAAGCCGCTGGACGCCGCGCGCTTGCTCAACGACGAGGCAGCGGTCTGGGTGCGGGCTGGCGATCCGGTTCGCGCGCACCACCTGCTGATGAAATCGCGCGAGATCTTCGCCGAGCGCGCCCAGAGCGATCCGGCAGCGCGGCTCGAGCTGGCCGAGACCGACCACCTGCTGGGCCGCCTGGTGCTGCACGCCCCGCCGCGCCCCGGTCGCGAGCACGACGCCCTCGAGGTCGGCATCGAGCACGCATCGCGCGCCGTGCCGGTCTTCCGCGAGCTGGAAAGGCCCCACGATCTGGGCCGCCTGTACGAGACCCTGGGCCGGCTCGAGATGGCCGCAGGGCGCCCGCGCGAGGCCGTCGAGCACCTGGGCGCTGCCGCCGATCTGCAGCAGCGCATCGCCGACGTGATCGGCCTGGCACGCACCAGCGCGGCGCTGGCCGACATTGCGCGTGAGAGCGGCGACTTCGAACGCGCCATCGTGCTGCTCGGCGGGTCGGTGGAGCTGAATCTCGACAAGGGGTCGCCGCTGGGGCTGGCGTTCAACCGGCGCGCGCTCGAGACCCTGCTCGGGCAGCTCAGCAGCTCCGAGCGTCGCGACCTGCACGACGAGCTCAGCCGCGTCGCCCGCCGGCTCGAAGCCGCCGAGCAGGCGGTGGGCCGCATTCCGCTTCCCACCGAAGCGCTCGGGCTCCGGCACACCGAGCGGCCGGCGCGTTGATCCCCATCCTGTACCGCGACGACACGCTGCTCGTCGTGGACAAGCCGGCGGGGCTCTTGACCCACCGCACCGAGCTCGCACCGGACTCGGACGTCGCCATGATGCGCGCGCGGGACACGATCGGCGCCCGGGTGTGGCCGTTGCATCGGCTGGACCGCGGCACCAGCGGCGCGCTGGCCTTCGGCCTGAACGAGCAGGCGGCTCGAAGCTGGCAAGAGCAGCTCGAGGCGGGCAGCATCGAGAAGATCTACGTCGCGCTGGTCCGCGGGGTCGCGCCCGAGGCGGTCGCGCTCGACTATCCAGTGCCCCGGTCCGAGGGCGGTGAGCGCGTGCCGGCGCGCACCCTGCTTCGGCGCCTGTGGGCCGGCGAGCATTGCTCGCTGGTCGAGGCGCGGCCCGAGACCGGGCGTTTCCACCAGATCCGCCGGCACCTGTCGCATCTGCGCCACCCCATCGCCGGCGACTCGAACTACGGCACCGGCTGGTTCAATCGCGCGATCCGGCAGCGCACGCCGCTCGCCCGGCTGGGGCTGCACTGCCTGAGCCTGGCGTTTCCCCGCCCCAGCGGAACATGCACGGTGGTGGCGCCTTTGCCCGCCGACTTCGCGCAGGCGCTGAGGGCGCTCGGGGCACCCGAGGCTCTCGTCGCCGACCTGAGCGGTGATACGATCTTGGCATGACGATCACTCGGTGGGCGGGGCTGTCGCTGGGGCTCGGGATCTTGCTGGCGGCGTGCGGCGACGATGGGGGTGGCGGCTCGAGCGCAACGGGCGGCACCTCGGGCGGCGGTGCCGGTGGCAGCACCAGCGGTGGAGCGGCCGGCAGCGGAGGCAGCAGCACGGGCGGCGACGCCGGCGCGGGGGGCGTGAGCGGCGGTGGTGGCAGCGGCGGCGGTGGTGGCGGCGGCGGCAGCGGCGGCAGCGGCGGCAGTGGGGGCTCGACCACCGGCTGCCTTGCCGGAGATTTCTTGGCCAGCATCGGCAAGAGCAAGGTCCTGGTCGGCGCCGCGATGGAAGACAGCGTGGCCAAGAGCGCGCCCTTCGATCTGCGATACCAGTACCTTTCGGGCGGCATCGCCGACGGCGCAGGGCCCTGTGCCAAGTGCGACACCGGATGCACCGCGGGCGGCACCAGCTGCGCCAACGGCGGGCCCGGGTGCGCGTGGTGGGGCTGCTGGCAGTACGACAAGGATCCGCCCGGCGCGTTCGTGCGCGGGTTCGTGACCAAGGCAAAGGCCGACAAGCAGATCCCGATGCTCACCTATTACATGCTGCTGCAGGCCGGCGGCGTGGCCGAAGGCGCGGCCGAGGTGACCAAGGCGAACGACGCCGCGTTCATGGCGCGCTATTACGCCGACTTTCGCTTCGTGGCGCAGCAGATCGGCGGCGAGCTGGCGTTCGTGCACATCGAGCCAGACTTCTGGGGCTATGCGCAGCAGGTGAACGACGACCCGACCAAGATCCCGGCGGCGGTGGCCAGCGCCAACGCCACCGATTGCGGGTCGCTGCCGAACACCATCGCAGGCATGGGGCAGTGCATGATTGCGATCACCAAGAAGTATGCGCCGAAGGCCAAGGTGAGCTTGCACGCCTCAGGCTGGGCCACGAAGTTCGACGTGCTCTTGAACAAAGACAGCAGCTTCGACGTGGCGGGCCACGCCACCAAGCTGGGCAACTTCATGCTCGCGGCCGGCCCGAACGCCGACTTCATCACGGTCGACGCCGCCGATCGCGACGCGGCCTGGTACGAGTCCCAAGGTCAGAATCGCTGGTGGGACGCGACCAACGCCACGTTGCCCCACTTCAAGCAGGCCTTCGCCTGGGCCAAGGCCCTGGGCGGCGCCGCGAAGAAGCCGGTGCTCTGGTGGCAGCTGCCGGTGGGGAACATGAGCCTGACGAACAAGCCCGACCAGTGGAAGGACAACCGCGTGGACTATTTCATGACGCACATGAACGAAGTGGCCGCTGCCCACGGCATCGGCGCGGCGTTCGGTGCGGGCATGGGCGGCCAGACCACGCCCAGCAGCGACGGCGGCAACCTGGTCGCGAAGGTGAAGGCCTACGCCAGCGGCGGCGGCCAGGCTGCCTGCCCGTGACGTGACCCAGCGCGCAGCCGCGGCCGACGTTCAGTCGCACTGCCCGACGTGGCGGCCGTCAGTGCGGGTGTAGAGCTCGACCTGGGCCTCGGCCAGGGTGACGCCGAAGAAGCCCAGGTTGGCGAGCGCGAGGCCGGTGATGGTCCCGTTGACCTCGTTGCACGCGGGGTTGAAGGTGAAGTCCGTCGAGGCGCAGTTGTTCTGGGTGATGCCCACCGACGCGAACTCGCCGAGCATGGTGAGCTCGAAGCGCGGGAACTCGAGGCAGGCGCTCATCCCCGCGGCGACGCCGTCGGCGCTGCCGCCCAGAAAGCCGGCCAGGTCCCCGGTGCCCAGGGCGCCGGTGGCCTGCAGCGAGGGGCCCGACATCGCGATCCCCTGGTCGCTGCTGAAGGTGAAGGTCACCTCCGCCTCGGCCGAGCTTTCGGCGACGCTCAGGATCAGTCGCACGTTGATGTTGGCCTTCACCTTGAGGATGAGCGGAACGGGGCCCACCTGGATCGGGATGTCGATGCCCAGCGGAATGTCGAGCAGCTCGTCGCTGAGGCCGGTGTTGAAGGCGGCCGCCTTCACCCGAAGCTCGCCGCGCACCTGGGTCTGCCCCGCGTCGAACTCGAGCAGCTGGCCCTCGCCCACCACCGCGTGCCCCCGGGACTGGAAGCCCTCGATGTGCCCGGTGCCTTCCACGGCAAAGCGCTTCTCGCCCATCACCTCGAGCGACACCTCGGTGGTCACGTCGAGCCGCCCCGCGCTGGGGGTGAGGGTGAGCGAGACCTTGTAGCCGTTGATCTCGCCGTTGTAGGTGATGGGGCCGACGATGCCTTGCTGGGCCGAGCCGAGCGGCTCGCCGAAAGCGTAGGCCTGGGTGCCGGAGCCCAGCGCACCGAAGTCGACCGTCTGCGCCCAGTCGAGCGTGCCCTGGCTGATGGCGGCCGGCAGCGTCGTGCGCTCGGTCGCGAGCTCGTACCCCGTGCCGGTGTCGGTGACCGACACGACCTTGCGATACGCAATGCCGGCGAGGACGGCGATCTCGCCGGGCTTCAGCGCCGCAATCGCCGTGGCGTCGTGATCGAAGGTGTAGACCAGGGTCGACGCGGTGGGCTTGGCGCCGGTGAGGTGAGCCTTGCCGCTGGCTTCGTCCACCACCCGGGCGCCCTCTGCCCACTGAACGTCGAAGTCGACGTGCTCGGGCTCGAACTTGCTGCCCCCGGGCTTCGCGTCGTCACTTCCGCAGCCCCACGTTGCCACCGCGCACAGCGCCGCCAGCACCAACCCTCGGGTGTTCGTCACGTCAGGCCCCCGCTTCATGCGGCAGACGTTTAGTGCCCGGACGAGTCGGGCGCAAGCCCGAGGGGTGGTGGCAGGGCGCCCCCGTTCACGTCGTGGCCTCGGTGAGTCGGCGAGCACCGACTGCCCAGTCGGGCTTGCGGAATCGCCTGCGGACCGGCCCGCCCTGACTTCGTGGTCCCCTCGGATCGATGGCGAACCGCGGAATCGGTGCGCACGCGCACGCGGGGGCCGCATCCACACGAACGCCTCCCCGCGCGGCAAGCCTTCTGCACCGACGGATCGGCCGGGTCTCGTCGTCCCGAGTTGACACGATTCACCCCGACCGCTGCGCGCACGAAGCTCGTCTCGGAGCCATGAGTCGGACGCAACTGTCCGCTCAGCACCCGCACTTTGCTGAGCGGCATTGGACGAACTTCTCCATGGCCTGCGCGAGCACCGGATGGCCGGAGTAGCAGGCGCCCTCGCAGCTCTCGGAGGCACATCCAGACATGCAGCTCAGGTAGGACGCGTACTCGGATGTCGCATGGGCCTGTTCCACCTCCTTGCAGCACTGCTGCTTCGCGCACGCCTCGCAGGTGCTGTCGCCCTGGCTCGTTACGCACGCGGTGCACTTGGCGAACGCCTGAGCCTCGTTGAAGCAGCCTCCCAGCTTCCAGTGCCCTTGTGTGCTGCACGCCACCGTCCCAGTGGTTTCGAAGCACGTGTGCCAGGCCAACGACTGGCCGCCGCAGACTGCCTGGTAGCTGGGGAGAGCCAAGAGGCACTTCGAGTAGCAAACAGAGTAGGGAGGGTCGTTCGGGCACTTCGCCGCCGCCTTCTTCTGGCACGCAGCGGAGCAGATCCCGGCGGTCGCGCCGGCCCCGCCGGTCCCGGCTCCACCGATCCCCGCATCACCGCCGGCCATTCCCCCGCCGCTGCCGGCGATCGTGCCGCCGCTTCCGCCACCGTCGGTGGCACCACCGGCTCCGACACTCCCGGCACCCCCCGAGGCGCCTCCGCTGCCAGGGGCGCCGCCCGTACCGCCGCACTCGCACGTGGTGTAGCCGGTGCCGTCTGCGTTGCAAACCTGGTAGCCGCTGCAGTTTCCTGGGCCGGCGCAACCGACGCTCGCGTTCGGAATGCACACATGGGGTTTGGCGCCAGATTCATCTGAGCCACACCCGCCAGCAGCGCCGGCGGCGCACACAATCCCCCAGAAGAGGCGAACGAACAGACGACTCACGGCCTTGCGTCCCGATCTACGCGCGGGGTGTCCTCCATCGGGACCCTATCCGTGCCGGGCGGCGCCGGCTTCTTCGGCGAGCGCCCGTCGTCGTCCCCCGAGCACGACGCGGTGAGGGCGAGCGCCGTGAGCGCCGCGAGGAGGCCGCGCCACGCTGCGGGGCGCGCCAGGGTCGCTTTCAAGGGCAGTAGATTCCGGGCCATGGCACTTCCTCCAGGGTGATGTTGACGGCGGGGGCATTGGGATCGGCGGTGACGAACAGGAGGTCGGGACTCGTGTGCTGGACCTCGAGGCATTGCGTCGCCAGCGAAAGAGCGCTGCAGAACGTCGCGGAGCTAGCCTCCTTGTAGGAGTCGCGGAGAACCGCCCAGGGCTTTGGTACCTTGACCACGAGCCCCTTCCAGACGTCAGTCAGTGGCTCAGACTTGCGCACTCCGATCCCGTAGACGACGCCAGCGCCAGGACAAAGCGCGGCGCACTTGGCGTTGGCCCCCGGCTTGGACGGAGTGCGGATCACCCACGGCGGGTAGGGGAAGTACTCATAGAACCCACACGTCGCCGCTTCGCAGCTCGCGCTGGGCCCGCCGCAGGTGTTCGAGCAGTTGACGATGGGCGTGACGCCGGGACACGGATCGTCCTTCCACTGCGTGCCGCCACCTGCGCCGTCGGCGCTGGCATCACCGGAGCTGCCGCCGGTGCCCGCGCTGCCGTCCGCACCTGCCACGCCGCCGCTGCCGCCTGCGCCGCCACCACCCGAGCCACCCGCGCCACCACTGCCGCCGCAATCGCACGCGCCCCAGCTGCCGTCGGCGTTGCAGCTCTGCGCGCCGTTGCACTGGCCGGGGCCGAGGCACGCGCGGGTGTCGCCCTGCTGGCACTTGCCCGAAGCGTCGTCGCCGCCGCTGTCCGAGCCGCAGGCGCTGGCGATGAGCCAAAGCGGGGTGAGCAGCGCGAGGGCGGCGCGCGCGATGGCTTTCGAACGGATTGGGGTCGTCTGGGTCATCGTCAACCTTTGCAGTCGTAGGAATCGGTTCCGGGAGCGCAGGGGCCGGGGTCGTCGCAATAATCGTCGAACGCGCTTGGACAAGCGTTCTTGCCGTTGACGCACACTTCGTAGCTCTCGTTGCAATACGAGCCCTGCGGACACGAAAGCCCCTTGCCGCAGTTGGCACCGCACACCCCCGCTTGCAGGCACGCCGTGTTGGGGTGATCATCCAGGCACGAATCCGTCTCGGCAGATGCCGAGCAGGTCGTCGTGCAGAGGCCCCCCAGCAGGTCGTCGGTCTCGTCGTAACAGAACAAGCCAGGCTTGCAGGCGTGCGATGCGTCGCACGCCTGCCCGACCACACCGCCCGTCGTGGTTGCACCGCCGCCGCCGCCGCTGCCGCTGCCGCCGCAACTCAGCGTGGCGCCCACTGCGGTTGCCAGCAGCGACAGCAGCCGCGCGCAGCGGCCGGCCCTGCGCCGTGCCGTTGTCCCCCTTCCCAGCCCCGTCTTGCTCATCGCGCCTCCCTCTCAGCACGCACGCCTTGGCGTGCGACGCGGATCCTGTCGGCGATCGACCATCGAGATCAATGGACACGAACCTGACAAACGTGTGCGCGTGTGCCCAGATGTACGCGCACGAGCCGGGTGCGCGGGGGGTGCCGGTTAGCGCGATTTCCGCACTTCGAGGAACCAGCCGGTTCCGCGCTCGACCCCGACGCTGATCCCGAAGGGTCGCAGCTCGCGCCGGAAGCGTCCGATGTGCTTGTACGCCGCGTCGGTGCTCAGCGCTTCGGCGAAGACCCGCGCCTCGAGCAACTCGCGGGTCACTGCGCCGCCCGCCTCGCTCTCGAACAGCGCCAGCATCCGGCGATGTGTAGGGTTCAGCGCGGCGGCCAACTCGTCGCGCGCGCTCGCCAGGACGGCCATCACCTCGGCCCACGGCCGCGCGACGGCGGAAGCCGGCAGCGGGCTGGGCCCGGCGAAGATCGGGTACGTCCCCGAGTGGTAGCGCAGGCGACGCACCAGCATCAGCGCCTGCGAGTACAAGACGTCGGTCTCGATCGGCTTGGTCAAGAAGTCGTCGGCGCCGGCTTCGCGCGCCGCCTCGCGGACCGTGGCTGCGTCCGCGCCGCTGACCAGCATGAGCCCCCGGTCGAAGCCGCGGGCGCGCAGCGCGCGGCAGGCGGCGGCCCCGCACTCCCCCTGCAGCCGCAGGTCGATCAAGATCAGATCCACGCCCTCGAGGTCGCGGCCCCGCACCTCGCGCGCCGAGGCGAAGCACTCGGTACGGCACTCGAGGCGGCGAAGGGTGCGCTGGAACGTCAGCCGGTGCAGGTCGTCGTCGTCCACCACCCAGACGGTGGGCGGATCGCCGGGCCACAAGCTGGGGCGCAGCGGCCCGCCACCCGGGCGAAGCAACAAGCCATCCGGAGGTGTGTCTGCAGGTCCCGCCATCTGCCGCACTTCGGAACGGAAGCTCCGCGAGTTGCGTGCTTTCTGACGGTCGAGCTTAGCGCGAAGGGGCCTCGGGGAGAAGGCGGCTGGCGAGGCGCGGCGCGACACGCTCGCGGTTGGGCGGGGGCTTTCAGCGTGCGAGCTGGGGCGGTCGCCCGCGTTTGCCGCCCCACGCCGAGAGCACGTGCACGATGTCGGCCCTCTCGTCCACCCAGAAGTAGAGCTTGACCTTGGTCTTCGGGAGCAGCACCCAGCGGATCGTCCGGCGGCCACGCACGACGAAAACGGACGAGAGAGCAGGCGTTTTCTCGGGAAACTTCTTCGCCTCCTCGAGTTCGTCCTCGAAGCGCTCGGGCGCTTTGTCGCGGTGGCCGTACCACCAGGCATCGATGCGATCGAGCTGCGCTTGCGCGCGCTTCGAGATGACGACTCTCACGCCTGCCGAACTCGCAGCGAAGCCAGATACTCGCCGAAGTCGATCACGTCACCGGCGTCGACGTCGGCCAGCCCTTCGTCGATCGATTGCAGCAGCGCTGCGCGCTCCTGCTGGTCCATCTGATCGTGCGGATCGGCTCCACGGACGAGCACGTCGACCTCGGCGCCCTCGGGCAGCTCCCCAGGCTCGTCGAGCACGATTTGCCCGTTCTTGACGTGGGCCTTGAGGGCGTTCATTCCGCCAGGATAGCACCGACCCAAGTACACGCCGAGCCCCGCGCGGGCACTACGCAGCGCCGCCCGCCATCGCGGCCACCCCCAACGCCCCGCCACCGTCTCAGCCGCCGCCACCCCCTCCGCCCCCCCAGCTCAGGTGCAATCCCACTTGGGGCCGTTGTTCCAGCGGCAGCGACAGTACGAGCTGCCGTAGGCGCAGACCATTCGATACGCGGAGCACCCCGACTCGTCGGCGGGCTTCGAAGCGGGGCAGGTGCCGCAGTACCACTTCCAGTCGTAGTCTTCGCACCCGCACACGGTGGCGCCGTACTGGCAGACGGCCCCGTTGTTGCCGCAGCCCGAGCCGGCCGACGCCGAGCCGGGGCAGTTGTTGCAGTGCCACGTGCCGCCCCAGCACGAGCACTGCGTCGAGCTGTACTTGCAGCCCGTCATCGGCGTGGTGCAGGCGCCCGAGGGCTGCGCGCCGGGACACACGTTGCCAGTGCTGCCGCCCGCGCCGCCTGCACCGCCGCTGGTGGTGCCGCCGCTGCCGCCCGCACCGCCACTGGTGGTGCCGCCGCCGCTGGTGGTGCCGCCGCCGCTGGTGGTGCCGCCGCCACTGGTGGTGCCGCCGCCACTGGTGGTGCCGCCGCCACT
>Ga0073899_10003653_pt1 | contig 13575 bp, 14 predicted proteins | sample KloWWTmetaKNB5Ph_FD_88975 | JGI IMG/M metagenome (GOLD analysis project Ga0073899, IMG submission 88975) | Active sludge microbial communities from Klosterneuburg, Austria, studying microevolution and ecology of nitrifiers - Klosterneuburg... | ecosystem: Engineered > WWTP > Aerobic digester >... | reverse complement strand
TGGTCACATCTCAACCGGTGGTGGAGCCAGCCTCGAATACCTCGAAGGCAAGCACCTCCCGGGCATCGACGTACTCTCCGATTGATTGCGCACCCGCGCTCTGATGAAGGAATCTCATGGCTAAGCACTCTCGCCTGCCCCTGATGGCTGGCAACTGGAAGATGAACCTCAACCACCAAGAGGCCGTGGCCCTGGTGCAGAAGTTGTCCTTTGTTCTTTCCGACAAGTCGCACGACTACGCGAAGGCTGAAGTCGTTGTGGTGCCTCCGTTCACCGACATTCGAGGCGTCCAAACCCTCGTCGACGGCGACCGCCTCTCGATCAAGTACGGCGCGCAAGACGTCTCCACCCATGATGAGGGTGCATACACCGGTGAGATCTCGGCGGGGATGCTGGCCAAGCTTGGTTGCTCCTATGTGGTGGTAGGGCACTCCGAGCGCCGCGAGTACCACGGCGAGAGTGATGCCACCGTCAACACCAAGGCTCACAAGGCCCTGGCTGCCGGCATGACCCCCATCGTGTGTGTGGGTGAGGGTCTAGAGATCCGCAAGGCTGGCGAGCACGTGCCTTACACGTTGGCTCAGATCGATGGCTCACTAGCCGGTTTCACGCCTGAGCAGGTGGCCGAACTTGTGGTCGCCTACGAGCCCGTATGGGCTATCGGCACCGGTGAAGTAGCCACCCCTGAGGACGCTCAAGAGGTGTGTGCAGCGATCCGTGGACGCATTGGTGAAACCTTCGGTGAGGCAGCCGCCGCCGGCGTTCGGGTGCTCTATGGCGGCTCGGTGAAGGCCAGCAACGTGGCTGGGATCATGGAGAAGGCCGACGTTGATGGGGCACTCGTGGGTGGCGCATCGTTGCAGGCTGATGAATTTGGCGGCATCTGCCGCTTCTATGCCCTGCCGGTCCTCTGATCTAAACCAACGTGAGTTAGGCTCCTCAACGTGATTCTTGTGTTCCAGATTGGGCTCGTCATTACCAGCCTGCTATTGATCTTGATGATTTTGCTGCACAAAGGTCGAGGCGGCGGCATGTCCGACATGTTCGGCGGTGGAGTGTCGACCGGACTGGGTGGTTCCTCTGTCGCTGAGCGCAACCTTGACCGGATCACAGTCGCTATCGGCGTCATCTGGATTGGCTGCGTTGTTGCGTTGGGCTACCTCTACAAGCTCGCTGCCTGAGTTCGAGAAGGGAACAATTACGTGGCTGGTGGTGGCAACGCCATTCGTGGAAGCCGTGTGGGCGCAGGCCCCATGGGAGAGGCTGAGCGGGGGGAAGCAGCACCTCGTCAGCAGGTGTCGTACTTCTGCTCTCAAGAGCACCGAACTGCGATCGCATTCTCGATGGAGGCGCAGATCCCTGAGTCATGGGACTGCCCCCGTTGTGGATTGCCAGCGTCGTTGGACTCTGAAAACCCTCCTCCGCCTCCCAAGAATGAGCCGTACAAGACTCACCTTGCTTACGTGAAGGAGCGCCGCTCCGACAACGAAGCGGCCGACATTCTCGACGAGGCGATCAAGACTCTGCGTGCGAAGCGCAAGTCAGGCGAAATCATCTTCTGATGCTTCCAAGGCCGCCGCTTCCACTTCGGAGGCGGCGGCTTTGTCTAGCCACCACACGACTTCGCACTCCGGTGGCAGGCACTCCAGCAGACCTCTGACCGGTGTCGACGAGACGTCTTGGGTTGGATCGAGTGATCGGGCAACTGCGTGCGCCTTGTCGGCTCCGCTGACGACGAACCAGACCGCACGGGTGTTGCGTCCCAATGCCTCGAAGGTGAGTGAGACGCGTTCGGGCGGCGGCTTGGGGGAATCGGTCACCGCAACGGCGATGGCATCCCTGATCTGAGCAGCCGGGTGATGGGGAAACAGTGAGGCGATGTGGCCGTCGGGGCCAAGCCCCAGCATGACGAGGTCCCAACTGCCCGTGCCCTGATGACGCAATTGCTCGGAGTACGTCGAGGCAGCCTGTGCAACTGAGTCCACCTCCCCAACTGCTGGCACCTCCATGACGGCGAAGGGAGGTGGCGTGAGCCCATCGAGGAAGTCCTCACGGGCTTGGAGCGCATTGCGATCGGGTGATTCGGCAGGCACGAACCGCTCATCGCCAAACCAGAAGCGCACCTGCCCCCAGGGGGCCCCTGCAGATTGGGCAGCGACCTCTCGATGGATTGCCCGGGCGATGGTGCCGCCGGTCAGTGCAACCTCGAGGGGAGCGATGTGACCTTCGGGCGACTGCGACGTTCGAGAAAGGCGTTGGATCATCGCGTGCGCAGCTTCACGTGCAAGCGCAGCCGGCTCCTCGAACACCTTCAGCGTGACCATCGGCCCATCCTCAGTTGAGTCCCGCAGCGCGGCCAGAGACCATGCGGGGTCATGCGCGGCGATAACCCTGGTAGTACTCCAACAGCATTCGAGTGGAGGAGTCCTGCGACGCGATCACCGTAGGGTCTCCTGCGACTGCCGGTGCAATCTGTTGAGCCAACTGCTTGCCGAGTTCCACGCCCCATTGATCGAAACTGTCGATGCCCCAGACAACACCTTGAACGAACGTGATGTGTTCGTAGAGGGCAATGAGTTGCCCCAGGACCGAAGGTGTGAGGTCGGGCGCCATGATCGAGGTAGTCGGGCGGTTGCCAGGGAACACTCGCGCAGACACGATGGCCTCCCTGGTGCCCTCCGCCCTGACCTCGTGAGCAGTCTTGCCAAAAGCAAGCGCCTTGGTCTGGGCGAAGAAGTTGGCCAAGAACACCTCGTGCACATCCGCATCACCGTCAGTGAGTGGGTAGGCCGGGTTGGCAAACGCAATGAAGTCTGCGGGCACTAGACGAGTGCCTTGGTGGATCAACTGATAAAAGGCGTGCTGACCGTTGGTGCCCGGCTCTCCCCAAAAGACTTCACCGGTGGCCGTGGTGACCTCGGTGCCGTCTGCACGAACTCGCTTGCCGTTGGATTCCATCGTCAGCTGCTGCAAGTACGCCGGGAAGCGATGCAGCAATTGGGCGTAGGGCAACACCGCATGGGTGTGGGCGCCCAGGAAGTTGGTGTACCAAACATTGAGCAGCCCCATCAGCGCTGGCACGTTCTTATCCATGGGCGCCGTGCGGAAATGCTCATCCATAGCGTGGAAACCGGAGAGGAAGTCGGCAAAGTTCTGAGGCCCGATGGCCACAGCGAGTGAGGTGCCGATTGCCGAATCTACCGAGTACCGGCCGCCGACCCAGTCCCAGAAGCCAAAGGCATTGGCCGGGTCGATGCCAAACTCAGCCACCTTGTCGAGTGCTGTCGAGACGGCCACGAAGTGCTTCGCGACCGCGGCCATAGCCGCCTCCTCGCCGCCCTCGATGGCGCGCTGCTCGAGCAAGCCATTGAGCAACCAGGAGCGACACAATCGCGCGTTGGTCAGCGTCTCCAGGGTGGTGAAGGTCTTGCTGGCCACGATGAACAACGTGGTCGCCGGGTCAAGGTCGGCCAACGTGAGTGCAGCGTCGGTGGGATCGATGTTGCTGATGAACCGGCACTCGATGTCACCGCGGTAGGCCGCCAAGGCTTCATAGGCCATCACCGGACCCAGATCAGAGCCGCCGATACCGATGTTGACCACGCAAGAGATCGGCTGACCAGTCACGCCTGTCCAGGCACCGGAGCGCACTTGGTCCGCAAACGCATAGACGCGGTCGAGAACCGCGTGTACGTCGGGAGCGACGTCGTGCCCCTCCACGGCGAGTGTGGCCCCGGGAGGAAGCCGCAGCGCCGTGTGAAGAACTGATCGGTCTTCTGTGACATTGATTCGAGCGCCCGAGAACATAGCCTCGCGTCGGTCAACAAGCCCAACCTGGTCAGCGAGGTCGAGCAGGAGGTCGCGGACCTCGTCTGTGATGAGGGCCTTGGATAGGTCGACCAACAGGTCGCCCGCCTCGAAACTAAACCTTTGGGCGCGCTCAGGGTCGTTGGCGAACCAGTCGCGAAGATCGGGAGTCCAGCTCGCAGCTAGGGCACCTAGTTGACCCCAGGCAGCCGTGCTTGCAGGGTCAATGGTGTTCATGAGATGGCGTCCACCAGGCTCTTGTTCAGCGAGGCGAGTAGGTCTTCCCATGCGACTACGAACTTGTCGACGCCTTCAGCAATTAACACCTCGATGACGTCGTCATAGTCGATGCCGGCCGCGGCTAAGGCCGCGAGAGTGGCTCGTGCCTCGTCGTAATGAGGGGTGATTTGATCTCCGGCGACAACTCCGTGGTCTTTGACCGCCTGGAGAGTCTTTTCGGGCATCGTGTTGACCGTGTTGGGAGCCACCAGATCCACGACGTACATCGTGTCTTTGTAGTCGGGGTTCTTGACGCCGGTGGAGGCCCACAGGGGGCGCTGCTTGTTGGCGCCCTTGGCAGCCAAAGCCTCCCATCGAGGACCTGAGAAGAACTCTTCGTAGGCTTCATAGGCCAACCGTGCGTTGGCGATGCCGGCGCGTCCAAAGAGCGAGGCGTCAGCACCGGACGCCTCGAGGCGCTTGTCGATCTCAGTGTCGACGCGTGAGACGAAGAACGAGGCAACCGAGTGGATCTGTGAAAGATCGAGCCCGGCGGCGTCGGCACCCTCAAGGCCAGCCACGTAAGCCTCCATCACAGCCTTGTATTGCTCGAGACCGAAGATCAACGTGACGTTGATGTCGATCCCTTCGGCTAGGCAGGTCGTGATGGCTGGGCACCCAGCTGGGGTGCCGGGAATCTTGATCAGGCAGTTTGCGCGATCGACCTCTGCCCAGAGGGCCCGTGCTGAGGCCACCGTGCCTTCGGTGTCGTGGGCCAGATCGGGTGCGACCTCGATCGAAACGCGACCATCGACTCCCGCAGTAGCGTCGTAGATCGGTCGCAGCACGTCGCAGGCAGCCCGCACGTCGGTGGTCGTGAGTGCAAAGACTGCTTCATTGACATCGGCACCAGCCTGGGCCAGTTGGGCCACCTGAGTGTTGTAGCGCTCACCATTGGCCAGTGCTGCCTGGAAGATCGCCGGGTTGGTCGTCACACCCACGACCGAATCGTTGGCGACCAAGTCTGCGAGGTTGCCTGTCTCGAGGCGTTCGCGCGAGAGATCATCGAGCCAGATCGAAACGCCGGCGGCGCTGAGTTGAGAAAGGTTGTCACTCATGAGGTGCTCCTAGGCGTTGGATGCGGCGGAAATTGACGCGGTGGCGGCGCTCACGACGGCGTCAGCGGTGATGCCGTACTCGGAGTAGATGCGCTGGTAGTCAGCAGAAGCGCCGTACTGCTCGATGGAGACGATGCGACCGGCGTCGCCGACGATGTCGCGCCATCCCATGGCGATGCCTGCTTCAACTGAGACGCGTGCCTTCACCGCAGGCGGGATGACCGAGTCGCGGTAGTCCTGCGACTGCTCGTTGAACCATTCGATGCATGGCATCGAGACCACGCGGGCTTTGACACCGTCGTTGGCCAGAGTTGCACTGGCCTCGACGGCGAGTTGCACCTCTGAGCCCGTCCCAATGAGTACGACGTCAGGGGTGCCCTCGCAGTCGTGCAGAACGTAACCGCCCTTGGCGGCCTCCTGAGCCGCGCCCCAACCCTCACCACGAGGGAACGTCGGGACGTTTTGGCGGGTCAAACACAACGCCGCCGGACGGTCAGTGTTAGCTAACAGCGCACCCCATGCCACTGAGGTCTCATTCGCGTCGGCGGGCCGGATGACGTCAAGTCCGATCATGGCGCGCAGGGAGGCCAGGTGCTCGACAGGTTGGTGGGTCGGCCCGTCTTCGCCAAGTCCGATGGAGTCGTGAGTCCACACGTAGATCGTCGGTTGCTTCATCAGTGCCGCTAGCCGAACAGCTGGTCGCATGTAGTCGGCGAACTGCAAGAACGTCCCGCCAAACACACGGGTAAGCCCGCTCAGGGTGATGCCGTTCATGATCGAGCCCATGGCGTGCTCACGGATGCCAAAGTGGAGCACGCGGCCGTTGGCCGGATCTCCGGTCCAGTCATGAGTGGACCGCGCAGTGGGCACGAACGACGGAGCACCTTCGATGGTGGTGTTGTTTGAGCCTGCGAGGTCGGCCGAGCCACCCCACAGTTCGGGCATCAGGCCAGCAATAGCGTTGATCACCTTGCCGCTCGCCGAGCGAGTGGCAACTCCCTTAGCGTCCTCTGGGAAGACCGGCAGCGCGTCGTTGAGGCCCTCCGGCAGCGCCCGGGAACGCGTGCGATGCAGCAGCGCTGCGGCATCGGGGTGAGCTTGGGACCACGCGCTGTATTCCTCATCCCACTGCGCTCCAGCCGACGCGCCCCGAGTCAGCAACTCTCGCGTGTGAGCAATGACCTCGGCAGGCACCTCGAAGGACTTCTCGGGGTCCCAGCCCATGACGACCTTGGTTGCGGCAACCTCGTCGGCACCCAAAGCGTTGCCGTGTGCCTTCTCTTTGCCTTGCAGGTTGGGGGAGGGCCATGCGATGACGGTGTCGAGCACGATCAAACTCGGCTTGTCGCTGACCGCGTTCGCCGCAGCAATGGCGCTATAGAGCCCATGCACGTCCTCGACGTACTCCGTGCCGCCGTTGGTCCAATCCACGTTCTGCACGTGCCAGCCGTAGGCCTCATAGCGCTTGGCTACGTCTTCGGTGAGCGCAATCTCGGTGTCGCCCTCGATCGAGATGCGGTTGCGGTCATAGATGACACAGAGATTGCCGAGTTGCTGCGTGCCTGCCAGTGAGGAGGCTTCGCTAGCGACTCCCTCCTCGATGTCGCCATCTGAGGCGATCGCATAAACGTTGTAGTCGAAGGGTCCGTCACTGAGCATGCCTCGGTGACGCCGCGAGGCCATGGCCATGCCCACAGCGTTTGCCACGCCTTGGCCCAGCGGACCAGTGGTGGTCTCAACTCCGCGAGTGTGGCCGTGCTCGGGGTGGCCGGGCGTGAGAGATCCCCAGGTCCGCAAGGCTTTGAGATCATCAAGTTCGAGACCGAAACCGCCCAGGTAGAGCTGCACATAAAGGGTGATCGAGGAGTGGCCGCACGAGAGCACGAACCGGTCACGAGCAATCCAGTCGGGGTCGGCCGGGTCGTGCTTCATCACCTTCTGAAACAGCAAATAGGCCGCCGGAGCCAAGCTCATCGCAGTGCCAGGGTGGCCGTTGCCGACCTTTTGTACGGCGTCCATGGCCAGCACACGCGCGGTGTCGACAGCGCGGTCGTCTAGTTCGGTCCAGTCAAGTGCGGGGGCGTCGGTCACGCGAGGTCCTCTCGAGGGTCAAGGGCAGCGAAACTGAGCCTACTTGAGCCAGCTAGAATCACGTGGTTCCCCCATTCCGGCTCTAAGGATGTTCGCACCCATGGCGACAAATCGCGGCGACGCACAGACTGCTGTCGACGCCGACGACTCCGAAGGGGACCTCGAGACTGATCTGGGCGGCTTGACGTCGCGCTCACACGTTCTTGATGTGCTCTCGGCCTACGTCGGGCTGATGAAGCCACGAGTCATCGAACTCTTGTTGCTCACCACAGTTCCGGTGATGTTCTTCGCTTATCGAGGGGTGCCACCTCTGGGGTTGGTGCTCGCCACTGTGCTCGGCGGCACCCTCTCAGCTGGTTCGGCCAACGCCTTGAACTGTGTCTATGACCGCGACATTGATGAGCAAATGCGCCGGACTCGGCGTCGCGCTCTGCCACGTCACGTGGTCACACCGGGCTCGGCACTCATCTTCGGGCTGGTTCTGGCTGTGGTCTCCACACTGGTGCTCGGCTTCTGGGTCAACTGGCTCTCAGCAGGGCTGGCACTTGCTGCTAGCGCGTTTTACCTCTTCGTCTACACGATGGTGCTCAAGCGCCGTACGACACAAAACATTGTGTGGGGTGGACTGGCCGGCTGCTTCCCGGCGCTGATTGGCTGGACGGCTGTCACCAATTCGCTGGCATGGCCGCCGGTGGTGCTCTTCCTGGTCGTGTTCTTCTGGACGCCACCTCACACTTGGGCGTTGGCGATGAGATACCGCGAGGACTATGCCCGCGTCGACGTGCCCATGCTGCCCGTGGTGAAGAACGCTCACGATGTGGCTAAGCAGATCTTGATCTACTCCTACGTCATGGTCGCCACGTCGCTGGCGTTTTGGCCGATCGCCTCGACAGGGCCGGTCTACCCCGTGGTGGCTTGTGTTCTGGGCGGCGTTTTCTTGGTGGAAGCACACCTGTTGTTGCGCCGGGCACACAACAGCGATGACCTCAGCGTGGTCAAGCCGATGCGACTGTTCCACTGGTCCAACCTCTACCTGTCTTTGCTGTTCGTCACCGTGGCCATCGTGCCGCTCTTGCCCCTCTAGGATTCGTTGACATGTCTGCGGCCGCTAAGGCGTTTTACGTCACCACACCCATTTATTACGTCACCGCAGCACCCTCGATCGGCAGCGCCTACACCACCATCGCCGCTGACATGATCACCCGTTGGCACCGCCAGCGCGGTGAGCAGACCTGGTTCTTGACCGGCACCGATGAGCATGGCCAAAAGGTGATGCAGGCTGCGCACGAGAATGGCGTTACGCCTCAAGAGTGGACCGACCAACTCGTTGCGACCGAGTGGAAACCGGTGCTCGACGTCATCGACGCGACACCCGATGACTTCATTCGCACCACCGACCAGCGTCACACCGAGCGAGTTCAAGAGTTCTGGCAGCGTCTCCACGACTCTGGGCAGGTCTATGAAGGTGACTACGAAGGTCCCTACTGCGTGGCGTGCGAAGAGTTCAAGCTCCCCTCTGAGTTGCTTGAGGGTGGGCTGTGCCCCATTCACGAGCGTGTGGTCGATCAGGTCAGTGAGACCAACTACTTCTTCCCTCTTTCGCAGTACGCCGACAAGCTGCTGGCGCTTTATGAGGAGAACCCGACCTTTGTGCAGCCAGAGTCGGCTCGCAACGAAGTGATCGCTTTCGTGAAGCAGGGACTCGAGGATCTCTCGATCAGCCGCTCCACCTTCGACTGGGGCATCACGGTGCCGTGGGACTCAAAGCACGTCTTCTATGTGTGGATCGATGCGCTGCTGAACTACGTCACCGCGACCGGCTTCGGCGCTGACGAAGAGAAGTTCGCAGCGACCTGGCCAGCCGACGTACAACTCGTTGGCAAGGACATCTTGCGGTTCCACGCCGTGATCTGGCCGGCGATGCTCATGGCAGCCGGAGTTGCAGTGCCTCACCAAGTCTTTGCTCACGGTTGGTTGCTCGTGGGTGGCCAAAAGATGAGCAAGTCGAAGGCCACCGCCATCCGACCCGCTCAGGTCACCGAGCACTTCGGGGTCGACGCCTACCGTTACTACTTCCTCAAGGCGATCAACTTCGGCTCCGATGGCTCCTTCAGTTGGGAGCACATGAGCGCGGTTTACACCTCCGAACTGGCCAACGGCTACGGCAACCTCGCCTCGAGGGTGACAGCCATGGTTGGCAAGTACTTCGACGGGGTGCTCCCTGCGCCCACCGATCACGGTGCAGCCGAGGACTCTGTGTCTGAGGCTCTTGCCGAGGCGGTGGCGAAGGCCGAGTCCGCGATCGATCGGTTGGCTCTGCACGAGGCCATCGAGGCAACGACTGAGTTTGTGGCGCGCGTCAACCTCTACATCTCAGAACAAGAGCCCTGGAAGGTCGCCAAGGACGAGTCGGCACGCGAGCGGTTGGCGACCATCTTGTACACCTCTGCTGAGGCGCTGCGTGCCATCGCAGTGCTCTACAACCCGATCATGCCCCGCACCTCAGCCCAGTTGTGGGAGTCACTAGGTGCAGCAGCCTTGCTAGGGGAAATCTCAGAGCAGCATGTCCAAGAGGCTGGTCGCTGGGGGCAGTTGCCCGCAGGGGCTGTGCTGACCAAGGGCGCAGGGTTGTTCCCCAGGCTGGCCGAAGAGGCCTAAAGGGCTGCAGTTTCGGGGTACTGGATTCGGGATTTCCGGCGTACTCCTCACGGACAGTGGGGGTGACGTCCCGTGGGGTGGTGTATTTCCCATGGAAAACTGACGCTTCCCCTGTGAAGTTTCACAGGGGACGCGTCAGTTTCACCGGGTACCCGGTGAAACTTCGCCGCGCTTTGGGGCCCGACTAGCCACCAACACCCACGACGCAGCCGCCATGGTTAGCGCTGACCCGAGCATGTGGAACCCCACGAGCACAACAGGCAAGTCGGTGAAGTACTGGACGAACCCCAACGCGCCTTGTGCCACTTCTACGGCAACGAGCGCGATGGCAGCTTCGCGCACGAGCCCGGTGCTCATGATGAGCAGCGCGACGGTGAGTCCGATCAGTAGGAACACGACGTCGGCGTGGAGTTGGCTCATCTCCAGGGTGTCGAGCCCGTTGCGGGGGGCGTCAGAGTCGCCGGCATGGGGGCCGGCTCCGGTGACGACAGTGCCGATGGCCAGCACTACCCAGGTGACGGCATAGGTCAGGTTCGCGAGTGTCATGATCGCACCGTTGTGCACGAGCGTGGGTCCGTGTTGCAGCCTAAAGATCAACACAACGGCCAACGAGATGATGACCATTGAGGCGAGCATGTGAGCGCCGACCAGCCAGGGGCCGAGGTTGGTGAGCACGGTGATCCCGCCGATCACCGCCTGCATAGGGATCGCTAAGCCGAGCAGGATGCTGAGTTTGTAGACATCTGGGCGGCCGTGGCGACGCGAATAGCCCAGCGCGGCCACGAACGTGAAGATGGCGATTGCGGCGAGCACGAAGGTCAAGGTCCGGTTGCCGAACTCCACCCACTGATGCACATCCATGGCGCCGTGGGGGGTAAACGAGGACGAAGTGCATCGGGGCCAGGTGGGGCAACCAAGTCCTGATCCGGTGAGGCGTACTGCGGCGCCAGTGACCACGATCGCGATATTGGCGATCAGGCTGGCCCAGGCGGCAGAGCGCATCCACCGGTCGCCGAAGTCTTCGAGTTTCACGTTCACTCCCACTTAAAGGTGCGTGCCGTCAGCACCGCACCAGCCATTGCCCAGACAACGAGCACCACCACGCGAGACCAATTCAGATGCCCCTCAAGGAACACTTCGCGCAACCCTTCACCCAATGCACCGGAGGGCAACAATTCGGCAAAGCGTCCGAATGCGCCGTAGGTGGCAGTCGGTAGCACGACACCACCTGCGGCCATGAGCAGCAAGAAAATCAGGTTTGCGACGGCCAGAGTCGCCTCGGCTCGCAGGGTCCCCGCGATGAACAGGCCTAGTGAGGCGAAAGCCGCAGTGCCCAGCAACGCCAGCAGCACTGCCCCGGGGTGCCAATGCGGTTGCCAGCCCAACGCGAGGCCGACCCCGCCGATGACCACAAACTGAAGCACTTGTACGCCGGCCAGAGCGAGCACCTTGCCGACCAGTAAACCTGGGCGCGATAGGGGAGAGGCGCCTAGTCGCTTGATCACGCCGTACCTACGCTCAAACCCGGTCGCTACGGCGACAGAAGTGAAAGCGGTGGAGAGCACCGCGAGAGCCAAAACTCCCGGAGTGAATACGTCGACCGCAGCCCCAGGCAGCGATACGCCGAGTTTGCTTGCTCCCCACACCGTGGCGAGCAAGACGATCACTGGGATGACAATCGCCAGGAGTAACTGCTCGCCATTGCGAAGCATCAACCGGGCTTCCATGCGCGCTTGTGTGAGCACCTTGCCAAGCAGTGGTGCTGAACCGGGGGCTGGTGTGAAGCTCACGCTGCACCTGCTTCGGTGAGTTCCAAGAACACGTCTTCAAGAGAGAGTTGCCCGAAGCTCAACGTCTCAGGCACCACCTCTTGGGCGGCACACCAGGTCGCAAGGCGCCCCAGCGTTTCGACGCTGACCTCACCACTGAACACCGCACTACGTGCGTCGGGTTGGTGGTTCGTCACGCCAGGGAAAGTGGGCAGTGCAGGCAGCGTCTGCAATGAGACGAGACGGATGGTCGCCGTGCCGGCGGCGCGCAGCGAGGCGGGAGTTCCGGAGGCCACGAGGCGCCCGTGATCGATGATGTGCACCTCGTCGGCGAGATGCTCGGCCTCTTCGAGGTAGTGAGTAGTCAGCACGACAGTGACGCCGTCGGCGCGCAACTCGCGCAGTAAGTCCCAGGTGGTGTGCCGTGCCGCAACATCCATGCCAGCTGTGGGTTCGTCCACAAAGACCAACTCGGGTCGCCCAACCAGTGCCATGGCTAACGACAATCGCTGCCTTTGCCCGCCCGAGAGTCGTCGGTACGGCGTACGCCCACACTCAGCAAGCGACAACCGCTCGGTCAACATTGACACCGACAAGGGATGTGAATGCAGGGCGGCAAAGTGTTCGAGCATTTCGCTGGCCCTCGCGCCTCCCCAGGCGCCGCCATCTTGGAGCATGACTCCGATGCGGGGCATGAGGGCGCGATGCTCTGCGACGGGATCCATGCCCAGCACTCGCACCGTGCCGCGTTGAGGCTTTCGGTACCCCTCGCAGACTTCGAGTGTGGTGGTCTTGCCGGCCCCGTTGCGCCCCAAAACTGCAGCGATGACGCCTTGGGGAATCGTCAGTGATAGTCGATCAACCGCCACGGTGTCTCCATAGCGCATGACGAGGTCAGATATCTCGACAGCAGGCACGCCAGCAGTCTACGAGGGCGCCGATGGCGCCCAATCAGGGGCTTTGTGACACACGAAACCCCGACATCGGGCGCGAGAAGTTGAACCCTGCGCTGAATAACGCAACACTGACGTTGTGGAATTCAAGGTTGGAGACGAGAGGAGCACCCGGCAACGGGTCGTTCGCTCGATTCTGGCTGCTGGTTCTGCAACTGCGGCTGACCTTGCTAGCGAGCTCGACGTGACTCCGGCCGCTATCCGGCGACACCTTGATGCCCTCGTCGAAGAGGGACTCATCGCCAGCCGAGACGCTCGGCATTCGGCTCGCGGTCGTGGGCGTCCCGCCAAAGAGTTCGTCATCACCGAGCTAGGGCGCGGCCGCTTCGACCAGCAGTACGACGAGTTGGCGATGCACGCGCTGAGATTCCTTGCTCAGACCGGGGGAGACGACGCGATCAAGGCCTTTGCGCAACAGCGTGTCTCGTTCATCGAGCGTGACTACGCGGCTGTGGCTGCAGCCAATCCAGATTTCAGCCCTGCTCAGGTGTTGGCCAAGGTGCTCTCCGATGAGGGCTACGAAGCAGGGGTTCGCCACCTGCCCTTGGCTGCCAGCGGTGAGCAACTGTGTCAACAGCACTGCCCTGTGAGCCATGTGGCCCACGAATTTCCACAACTGTGTCAAGCCGAGACTGAGGCCATTGCCAAGGTTGTCGGTTCCCATGTTCAACGCCTGGCCACTATTGCCCACGGCGATGGGGTGTGCACGACGTGCATCCCCGACGTACCACGGAAGGCGACGTCATGACTTCAATCGAGCAACTCAATCCCGAGCTTGAGGGCATCGGCCGATACGACTTCGGCTGGCACGACCCTGACGCTGCTGGCGCGTCGGCCCAGCGAGGTCTCAGCGACGCCGTGGTGCGCGACATCTCTGGGAAGAAGAACGAGCCCGAGTGGATGCTGGAGTTGCGCCTGAAGGGGCTTCGACTTTTCGAGCGCAAGCCGATGCCGACGTGG
>Ga0073899_10003652_pt1 | contig 13577 bp, 11 predicted proteins | sample KloWWTmetaKNB5Ph_FD_88975 | JGI IMG/M metagenome (GOLD analysis project Ga0073899, IMG submission 88975) | Active sludge microbial communities from Klosterneuburg, Austria, studying microevolution and ecology of nitrifiers - Klosterneuburg... | ecosystem: Engineered > WWTP > Aerobic digester >... | reverse complement strand
TGAGGTCGCCGACGACCAGCCCCGCGCCGAAGCGCATCCCCCCCGCGCGCTCGAGGACCCGCGGCACGCTCGCGAGGCCGCTCGTGCCTCCAAGAAACTGGTACGTCCGGTTGGCCGTGTGCCCGCTGGCGATGAAGTCCGCCACGCCGTCGGCGTTCACGTCCGCGACCGAGCGCCACGCGGCGCCCTCGCGTGCGCCGCTCCCTGCCTCGGGCGCGTACCACCACGTCGCGCTCGGTGCCCCGCAACGGCCGCCGCCGCGGAGGGGGACGACGCGCCAGTAGACCGGCCGCACCCCGGACGGAACGTACGCGGACAACACCTCGCGGCCCGTCACCCGCTGCCGTGGGTGTGCCTCGCCGCTCGTGCAGTCCCGACGGTCGCAGTACACCACCTCCGCGCCGTCAGCCTCGACGGGGAGCTCCCAGCGCAGCCGCACTCGCGCTCCCGCCACCCGCGCTCCCGCGAGCGGCGCGATGAGCCGCGCAGCGACCCCGTCGGCGCAGCCAGCGTCCCCGCGGGGATCTCCCTGGCGGAAGTCCTCACAGCCCACGAGCGCGAGCGCCGCGAGCGTCGCGCGGCGCCCCGCCCGTGTCAGAGCCGCCATGCGCACGCGACCCCAGGCGCGGTGAAGGTCGGCCCGCAGGACCAGGTCTGCGCAGGTCGAGACCGCGCCGCACCGCTCAGGACGAAGGTCACCGTCGACGCGACAAGCGCGGCGCCGCCGACCGCGAGCCCGACGACCCCGAGCGTCCTGGCGAGGGCTCCGTCGCGGAGCCAACCCTCGCAGTCCGCGCCGCCCACGGCGACCTCGCCCACCTGACCACAGTACGTCGTCCCGTTGAAGCGCGAGACGTTCGACTGCCAGAGGACCAGAGACACGGCGCCTCCCACCACAAACGCACCCCCGACGCCGAAGCCGACGTACGACCACGCGCGCCACGCGCGACGGTCGGGCGAGGGCGTCCTCTGTGTGGGCGCCATAGGCGGCGTCACCACGAGGCGTGCGGGAGGAGGCGGAGGGAGGGCGACGAGGTCCAACGACTCGCGGGCCTCGGCCCCCGCGCGGACGACCACCTCGCGCGTCAGCGGGTGATAGCCCGCGGCCTCGACCTCGAGCAGCACCCTCCCGGCGGGGACGGTGAGCGGCTCGGCGAGGGGCCACACGCCCGCCTCACGGCCGTCCACGCGGACGCGCGCGCCGTCGACGCCGCCGATGAGCTCGAGCCGCCCGACGTGCTGCGCGATGTCCCCGAGCGCCTGTTCGAGCACGGGGCGCGTGCGGGTCACCCAGGGGTCGCCCGCCGCGCGCAGGGCCTCCCGGAGGTGTCGGTCGGCGTCGACCCAGCGGCCCACGGCCTGCTCGACCATCCCGAGCTGCGCGGTCGCGCGCGGTGAGCGGGAGGCCTCCCGCGCGCGCTGAAGGATCGGCAGCGCCTCGGTGTCGCGCCCTTGGGCCCGCAGCGAGAGCCCCTCACGAATGAGGGCGTCCTCCGCCTCCGACTGGGCCACGGCCGCGCCGGCCGCGACGACCGCGAGGCCCTGCACCCAGATGAAGACAGCGCTCGAGGGTCGCATTGGGGGATTCAGTCGATGAGCGGCGCGTTGTTCGCCGTGACCCTCGGCGGCGCGGGCGGCGCGGGTGTGGCGGTCGGTGCCGCGGGCACGGGTCGCGCGCGCACCGCGACCCGAGGGGTGCGCGCGCGAGCGGAGGCCGTACGTTGCGCGGCGACGGGCGCGACGAGCGACGCGGCCGCGGCGGCAACTGCGACCGAGGCGTCTGCGGCAGAGGCGGGAGCGACCGTCGGCGCAGTCGACGCCGAGAGGAGGGGCGTCTGGGGCGGACCTGACGAGACCCGGGCGGCGGGCGGGGAGCGACCATCCGCGGGCCTCACGGACCACCGCGGGACCACCGCGACGCCGAGGAGCGCGAGGGCCGCGGCCCCTACGACCCAGCGCACCGGCGTGCGCCGCACCGGGGCGGGCTGCGGCGCGCTGTCGCTCGGCTCCGTCGCGCGCGTGGCGAACCCGGCGTCGGGTTCGCGCGTGTCGGGGTCGGCCGTCACATCGGCTGTCAGCTCGCGCTCCCACGCGGCGCGGTCGCCCTCGCGGGCGAAGGGGAGGAGCGCCGCGCCGAGCGCGCGGGTGGAGGCGATGCGCTCGGCGGCCCGCGGCGCCAGGGCCTTCATCACCGCCGCGCTGAGGCCGGCGGGGAGGTCGTCGCGCAGCGCATTGGGGGAGGCGCAGCCGCCGTTGAGCGCGGCCATGACCACGGCGACGCCGCCGGCTCCCGTGTACGGCACGCGGCCCGTGAGGAGCTCGTAGAGCACCACGCCCAGGGCGTAGACGTCCGAGCGCGGGTCGAGGGAGCGCGGATCCATCGCCTGCTCGGGCGCCATGTAGCTCGGGGTGCCCAGGAGGGCCGAGGTGGTGGTGACCGACTCCGCTCCCTCCGATGTGAGGGCCTTGGAGATGCCGAAGTCGAGCACCTTGGGCACGGCGTCGCCGTCGCGGCCGCGCTCGAGGAAGATGTTCTCGGGTTTGAGGTCGCGGTGAACGACCTCCGCGTCGTGGGCTGCCGCGACGGCCGCCGTCACTGGGAGCAGGATCGCCACGGCGTCGCCCGCCGGGAGCGGGCCGCGGCGCGCGATGTGCGCCCGCAGCGTCTCGCCCTCCAGGTACTCCATCACCAGGCAGGTCGTCCCCGCGTAGGTCCCCAGGTCGATCACGTCGACCACATGGGGGTGCCTCACCCGCGAGGCGAGCCTCCCCTCCCGCAGGAACCGCGTCCGCACGGACGCCTGGTAGGCGAGGCCCGGGTGGAGGGTCTTGAGGGCCACGCGCCGTCCGAGCTCCCGGTGGCGGGCCTCGTACACCACGCCCATGCCGCCGCGCCCGAGCCGACGCCCGAGGGTATAGGGGCCCAGGGCCGTGCCTTCTGGCAGGACGGGCTCCTCGTCGGCGGAGGAGTCGGCGCCCACCGCGGTCATCGCGCCTTCCATGTCGCGGGCGATCCTATCACTCTTGCCGCTTGCGGGGGCGATCGATGCCGTACTCGTCGAGTCGGTAGACCAGCGTCCGGCGCGAGACGCCCAGGAGCTCCGCGGCCTTCGTCTGGTTGCCGTCGCACCGCGCGAGGGCGTCGAGGACGCGCTGGCGCTCGGCGGCCTTCCACTCGCACCGGGCCCTCTCCAGGGCGTCGAGGTCGGGCGGCGGGGCGGGGGCAGGGCGCCCGGCCGCGGCCGCGATCCGCGGCGGGAGGTGCTCCGGGAGGATCTCGCGGCCCTCGGCGAGGACCACCGCGCGCTCGATGGCGTTGCGGAGCTCGCGCACGTTGCCCGGCCAGTGGTACGCGGTGAGCGCGGCGAGCGCGGCGGGCGAGAGCGAGGGGACGAGCGAGCGGTCGACCTGCCGCGCGCTCGACGCGAGCATGCGGCGCGCGAGCTCCGCGACCTCCACGCTCCGCGCGCGCAGCGGCGGGAGCGTGAGCGAGATCCCGTTGAGGCGGAAGAAGAGGTCCTGGCGGAAATCGCCGCGCGCCGCGAGCGCCTCGAGGTCGCGGTGCGTGGCCGAGACGAAGCGGACGTCGATGGCGCGCGGGGTGCGGGCGCCCACGCGGAGCACCTCGCGCTGCTCGATCACGCGCAGGAGCTTGACCTGCACCGTCGGCGGCAGGTCGCCGATCTCGTCGAGGAACACCGTCCCCCCGTCGGCCGACTCGAGGAGCCCGGGCCGAGCCTGCAGCGCGCCGGTGAAGGCGCCCTTCTCGTGCCCGAAGAGCTCGCTCTCCAGGAGCGACTCGGAGAGCGCGGCGCAGTTGAGCGCCAGGAAGGGCCGCTTCGCGCGGGGGGAGAGCCGGTGGATCGCGCGAGCGAGGACGTCCTTGCCGACGCCGGTCTCGCCGAGCACGAGAATGGAGATCGCGGAGCGAGCGGCGCGCGCGGCCTGGTCATAGACGTCGCGCGTGGCCGGGTCGATCACCACGACCTCGTCGCCGAGCTCGCCCGCGGGCGTCGGCGGGTCCGCGCGGCGGATGACCGCGACGACGCCGCCGATGATCAGCGCGTCGCCGACGCAGAGCGCGGACCGCTCGCCGGAGAGGCGCCGGAGGTTCAGCGTGGCGTTGGCGTCGCCCCGCCCGGCGGCGGGTCGGAGCTGCGTGCCGTTCGCGCCGCCGAGGTCTTCGACCTCGATGGGGGGGCCGCCGTGCAGGACGCAGTGGCGCCGCGAGACCGCGGGGTCGTCGACGCACACGTCGTTGTCATCGGCGCGGCCCAGCGTGAGGCGCGCCCCCGGCGGGAGCGGGCGCGGGCGCGTCGTGATCGTGCCGCCGGAGATCAGCGCGAGCTCGAGAGCGCCTTCCTTGGGCGTAGGCATGGCGCGCGAGGATAGCGCCACTCCGCGGGGCGGTCACCGACGGCGTTGCGCGGGGGCTGTTGCGCGGCGCCTCGGGTGGTGGTGAGGTCGCGGCGATGCTCCTCCGGATCCTCCAGGCCCTCCTCACGCTCATCGTCCGCTGGCTGACGGGGCCCCGCGCGCCGCAGCAGATCCCGCCGGGCGCCGCGCCGCCGCAACAGCCGCAGGGCCCGGATGTCGTGCGGGTGGAGTACGCGCCCCGCATCGACGGCGACCCCGACCCGGGCGAGGTGGTGTGGACCTGGGTGGCCTTCGAAGAAGACCCCGCGCAGGGGAAGGACCGGCCCGTGCTCATCGTCGGCCGGCGGCGCGATCAGCTCGCGTGCGTCGCGCTCACCTCGAAGCGCCACGAGCGCGCCCCGCAGGTGGAGCTGGGCGTCGGCCCGTGGGACCGCGACGGGCGCGTGAGCTACGCGAAGGTCGACCGGCTGATCGACGTGGCGCCGGGCAACGTGCGCCGCGAGGGCGCGGTGCTCGACCGGCCGCGCTTCGACCGCGTAGTGGCGGCGCTGCGGCTGGCGCACGGCGCCGTGATCCAGGGGTAGACCGCGGGCCCCTTGCGCGCGCGACGTCTATGGGGCGGAGGGAGCGACGTGCGCGAGCTCAGGGCCGCCGCGTGAGGTTGGTGCCCGCGGCGTAGGCGTAGGAGACGTAGCGGTCGAAGCCGCTCACGATGACCATGACCACCTCTTCGGGGCCGCCCGCCGTGGCGGGCTCTGCTCGCACCGTGTGGACGCCGTCGCCCTGTCGACCCGCGACGATCGACGGCGGCGTGGTGGCGTTGTCGATCTGCGGGGAGGAGAGCTGGCAGCGCCAGGTGACGAACTCCGGCGGAGGGCACGGGGTCCCCGGCGCGTCGGCGCAGGCGTCGGCGCGCGCGCGCGCGCACTCCGGGATGTCCGTGACCGGCCGCTCGACCGCGCCGTCCCCGAGGAAGACGCGTGCGCCGGGGCGCGAGACGACCTGGACGAAGTCGAACGCGTAGGTGTTGGGGGTCAGGAAGACATACTCCGATCGCCACTGCTCGACCGGCGGCGGGAGGAAGAACTCCGGGTCACCCCCGGGGAGCGTGATCGGAATGCCCGTGTTTCCCTGGGAGCCCAGGAGCTGCGCGACGGCGATGGGCCCCGTGGCCGTGAGCACGAAATCGCTCATCGCGCGGAGGTCGTGGCTCTCACCGGGGTCGAGTTCGAAGGCGTGGGTGGGGCCGCCGGGGGCCTCGTCGCTCAGGGGGAGCGTCGTGGCGATCCGCACCCGCGTGGACCCGGCGTTGAGGGTGCGGAACCACTCCGGCTCGTTCACGTCGGCGACGCGGCCTCCGGCGCCGAGGAGCGCGCGCGAGCGCCTCGGGGTGCGTGACGCGACGTACCGGGCGCCGAGCGTCGCGCTCGGATAGAGCTGCTCCTCCAGGTGGTCGCACGCGGGGATTCGCTCGCTGGTCGTTCGCCAGAAGGGGACGTCGCTGCACTCGGTCCCCGAGAACACGGCGACGGGTCGGGAGGCGGTGATCCGGGTGCCGCTGAAGTCCGCGAGGAAGCCGTCGGTCTCGAGGTTGAGCACGTCGAAGGGGCCGAGGCGGACGGTGAAGGGACGGCCCGCCGGCGCGCGCGCCTCGAGGGGGCCGCCGCGGGTCACGTCGGCGGCGGGGACGACGGTCACCTGCGTCGCGTCGGCGGTCCCGACGACGGTCATGAACGCGCGGAGATTGACGCGCCCGTTGGTCTCCATCGACGTCGTCACCGCGTACTGCTGCGGGTAGCCGATCACGCGATAGTCACCGTCGAGCGCGAGCGTCGGGAGGAGCAGCGACGCGTCGTTGGAGAACACGCTCACGTTCTCCAGCGGGTTGAACTGGTACGCGGCCAACGGGAAGGTGGATGTCACGCGGTACGCGCTGGACGACAAGCAGGTGCCGGTCCCGTCGTCGCGCGTGGCCATGGAGGAGCAGTCGACCCCGCGCGCGGGCAGCCGGAAGATCTCCTGCCCGCGTGGAGCGACCGCGGCGGACGCGACCGACTCCAGCGACGGCGGCGCCCCGGGGGGCGCGACGTTGCGGTGCACCTCGACCCGCGCGGTGACGACCGGGTCGGGGTTCGAAACCACGATCGCGTACTGTTGCGCCGCCGCGGAGCGGCCGCCCTCCTCGACGATGTTGTCCAGGTCGACGCCGTAGAACTCGCACCCCAGGCTCGTTCGCGCCGTCGAGACGTCCGCACAAGCTTGCACGCACGCGCCGCGGCGGCACGCCTCCCCGCGCGTCGTGTCGCACGACGCCCCCGGCATCCAGGCGCGCCCGTCGGCCGCGCAGCGCTCGACCCCCGACACCTCCCGCGCGCAACGCGACGCCCCGGGGCCGCAAGGGAGGCACCCGAGCCCCTGTACGCAGACCTCGCCGCGCGCCGCGCAGTCGGTCTCCTCGAGGCGCCGCGCGCCGCTCTCCTCGCGGCAGGTGAGCATGGAGTCGCCGCGACATCGCAGCTCGCCCAGGGAGCAGGAGGCGGCCGCCTCGACGTCGCTCACGGCGTCGCTCACGGCGTCGCTCACGGCGTCCGCGCCCACGTCCGCGCCCACGTCCGCGCCCACGTCCGCCACTTCGGGCGAATCCCTGGCGTCGGGAGAGGCGTCGGCCGCTCCACCGCCGCTCGTCCTGGCGGCGGTCGAGCACGCCGCGAGGAGCACCCAGGCGAGCGCCGTGAGGGGGGCGCGAAGCAGGCGCGGAGTGCCGCCATCGTCCATCAGTGAAGTGAATAACAGCGACGGGTCGATGGTCAACGGCGAAGTGCGGCACCGACGACTCGCCTCGAAGCCCGCGCCCCCCTCGCTACTCCCCCGTCACCTCCTCCACCCACTGCCACCCGAAGGCGCCGCGGTGCGCCCGCACCTGGATCGTCTGCCCCTCGCGGAGCCGCCCGTACACCGCGTGCGACACGCCGATGCGCTCGCGCTCGCGGCCGGGTCGCCACGAGAGCACCTGCGCGTAGTGGTCGCTCTTGTGGTACCCGAGCCGCAGGATCGTCGCCGCGTGCGCCTCGGCCGCGGAGGTGTCGAGGCGCTGGTTGAGCCAGTGGAGCGCGGTGCCGCCGAGCGCGGGCACGCCGAAGAGGCCCAGCAGCGCGCCGAGCAGCACGACGCGGAAGGCGTAGGAGCGCCCGCGGACCGAGAGCGCGAGCGCGAGGCTGTACACGAGCCAGCACGCGCCGCCGAACGCCAGGCAGGTGAGGAAGGCCGGACCCTTGTCGAGCGTCTCGTCGGCGGTGCCGCCGAAGACCCCCGCGAGCAGCATCGCGGGCACCCACGCCCACACGGCGAGCACCGTGGGGATCGACATCCGCGCGAGGGCCTTCCCCTTCACCTTCATGCCTTCGAAGGACGGGAGCGCGTCGGCGATGACGCCGAGGTACCCGACGGCCACGGCGGTGCGGCTCCCATCGACCGGCAGGGCGGTCCCCACGAGCTCGTAGGCCTCGACGCCACGCTCGGAGAACTGAACCTTGTACCCGTGCGTGATGAGCTCGCGCACGGCGTCGCGGAGCGCGGCGCTCTCCAAGAGGCGCTGCACGGGCGCGTCGTCCTCCACGGTGTCGACGTACGCGGCGTCGTCGAAGGCCGCGTCGCCCGACTGCACCTCGCGGTTGAGCCCGATGGACTTGCCGAGGCGCTCGACCTTCCCCTCGGGGAAGATCGTGACCCAGGGGAGCCGCTCGGCCGTCGCGACGCGGAGGTTGGCCCGGATGTAGTACTGGCTCACGTACCAGGCCCCGACGAAGACGCGCCGGCCCCCGTGGTCGTACTCGCGCTCCTGGCCCTGGTAGAGCCCGCCCTTCGGCCCGTCGGCGACGAAGCGCGCGCCGGCCCCCGCGAGGGCGGCCTGCAGGGGCGCGGCCTTCTCCGCCATGCGCCGCCGCGACCAGCGGATCGAGAAGTAGATGATCGCGCCCAGGATGGCGACGTAGAGCGTGACGGCGATCACGACGCCGATCACGGCGTTTGGGTTCTGGTTCATGGCCCTCGGCGGAGGGAATCGCGCGCCGCGCCGGGGCTGTCAAGTGCGCCGACGCTCGTCCTTGCCTTCGGCGGGGCGCTCGTCGACACTCTCGGGTTCGACGAAAGGGGCCCTCGTGGTCGCACCGAGACGACGCCTGCGCTTGTGCCTGAAGGACCTCTACCACCAGGACGTGGTGGAGATGATCGAGCGCGAGACGCGCTCCTTCGAACTCTGGGAGATCGTCGACCCCGACGACCCCGACTTCGACGCGGCCTACAAGACGCTCTGGGACGCCTTCGGCGCGCACGGCGAGATGGAGCGCGCCGACGTGATCAAGCGCTTCCTCCGCGACGACGCCTACGACCCGACGCCGTCGGGCACGTACATCCGCTACTTCCTCATCGCGGCGCGCGACCGCCAGGGCAACATCTGCGGCGTGCGCGACGGCTCCATCCTGGTGAACCCCGCCTACGCGCCCGACCTCTGCGTGGTGTACCTCTCGCACCTCTACATGATGCCCGCGGCGCGCGGCACGGTGCTCTCGTACGAGCTCCGCATCGCGCCCGTCGAGGTGGCGATGGACTACCTCCTCGAGCTCCACGCGCGGGGCCGCGTCAAGCTCCCGGCGCCCGAGCAGCCGGGCAAGCACTTCGGCATGCGCATCGACCTCACCGCGGAGATGGAGTACTTCTCGCCCGACGACCCGGTGTCGTGGCAGCGCATCCTCTTCTACGGCCGCGGGGGCTTCGACGCGGTGAACCCGCGCCACTTCCCCTACCTGCAGCCCGACTTCCGCGAGCCCGAGGAGATCCGCGCGACGGGCAACCGGCCGCTGCCGTTCATGGTGCTGGTGCGGCGCATGGGGCACGAGCGCCAGGCCACCATGCCCATCGAGGAGGCCCGCGCGATCATGCGGCTCCTCTACGACGACTTCGCGTGCCACTGCGAGCCACGGCACCTGGGCAACAGCCTCCAGCGCGTGCTCGACCGGCTCGCCGAGCGGGCGACGCGGAAGTCCTTCGTCGAGCTCCTCCCGCTGCCGAGCGGCCCGAAGGACCTCAACCGCATCCGCCCGATCTTCCGCTACGCGGTGTTTCAAAAATACTACCGCGGGAGCTCGCCCGCGGTGGACGAGTACCTCGAGGGCCCGATGCGCGCGCGGATTCAGTCCGACCCGGGCTACCTCGACGAGGAGCTGCGCAAGCTCGCGCTCCACCTGGAGAGCCGCCCCCGCTACGTCTACGCCAGCCGCGAGAAGGACCACACCTGGGAGGGGAAACCCTCCGCGAGCGGCGCGCCGTCGAGCGTCGCCCCGCCCCGCGCCCCGTCGCTCAGCGCGGACACCGACTGACGGCGCTCACCCCTCGCGCCGCTCCTGCGCGTCGACGTCGCCCTCGACGCGCTCGGGCTGCGCCTCCGCCGCCGGGGTGTCCCCCGCGCCCGTCGGCTCCACGCGGACGCGCTCCCCCGCGTCGGCGCCGCCCTGCGTGGACCGGAGCACGGCGCCGAGCCGCGAGAGCATGGCGTCGGCGCCGGGCGGGCGCTCCGACTGCCGCGCGCGCTCGCGGGCCTCGTCGGCCACGCGGGCCACCTCGCGCCGCACGTCCTCGGCGGCGGGCTCGCGATGGCCCAGCGCGCGCGCCGCGTGGACCCCCACCGCGATGCCCCACACCACCAGCGGGAAGAGCGACCACCAGCGCGGGATCTGGTCGGTCACCGTGACCAGGGTGGTCATGAGGTTGAGGAGGAAGAGCGCCACGCTGGTCATGGCGTAGGCGCCGACGTGCCGGACCAGCGCGGCCCGCTTCTCGGCCGTGAGGCGGGCGACGACGTCGCGCTCCGCGCGGCCGCGCTCGACCTCCTCGGCGGCCTCCACCAGCGCCGCCTCGGAGACGCCCACCTCGTGCGCCGCCGCGATGAGGTCGTCGCGCGAGAGCCCCACCTCGCTCTGCCGTTGCAGGGCGCGGCGGAGGATCTCCTCGGCCTCCTCGGGGGTGTACTGCGGCGCGTGGCGGTCCGGCATCTACTCCTCGGACTGGGCCCAGTCGACCATGGCCTCGATGAAGGCCGCGAGCTCGTCGGCGAGCCCGTCGTCCTGGCGGTTGATCCGCACGGCCTCGCCCTCGATGGTGAGGGCGCCGTCGTCGAGCGCGACGTCGTCGAGGTCGAGGTCCTCCCACCACACGACGTGCGGGTCCTCGCCGCGGTTCTTCCAGAAGAGGCCCGAGGGCGTGGCGATGAAGCCGTCGTCGGCGCCGCCCCCCGCGGGGTCGTAGAGCACCACGACGGTGTCGTCCTCCTCGATCTCGTCCGCGTGCGTCTGGAACGCGATGCGGATCTTCTCCCGCGGGATGTTGGGCGCGATGTAGAGCGACGCGCTCGCCGTCAGGTGCTCCTCGGCGTACCCGTGGGTGTCGTCGATCCAGCTCTAGACGGTCTCCTCGTCGTAACCCTCGTCCTCCGATTCCTCCTCGGCGACCGCGGGGCGCTTGACCTTGAGCGAGGGGGTCACCTTGACCGAGTCGGGGCGCTGCACCTTCACCGCGGGCGTCACCTTGATCGCGTCGGGGCGCTGCACCTTGATCGCAGGCGCCGCCGACGGCGCCGCCGCCACGGGCGCGGGCCGGGCCGCGGGCGTCGCCACCACGCGCGCCTGGGCCGCGGGCGTCGGCGCATGAACGGGCGCTGCGACCGGCGCGGGCGCGTGCGCGGGCGCCGGTGCCCCCATCGCGCGGAGAAACTGGACCATCCGCCCCTGCAGCTCCGACGAGGCTTCGAGCTGGATCTCGTCGCCCATCACCTTGACGGCTTCATTCGTGGTGCCGACCGAGCCCACGTCGAAGGCCGTCCAGAGGATCACCTTCGGGTCGAGGCCGATGTTCTTCCACCCGAGGCGCTTCGGGGTGATGACGAAGCCGTCGTCCGCGCCGCCGAACACCGTCGCGTCGTAGAGCGCGAGGATGGGGTCGTCGGCCGGGATCGTCGCGCCGTAGCTGCCGCGCGCGCCCTGCTCCTTCTTCGGCGGGATCGCGGGGGCGTAGAAGAGCGAGTCGAAGACCTTGAGGTGCACCTGCGCGAGCCGCGCGACCTCCTCCGCGGAACGAGCGACGGGCGCGGCGTGGGCGGCGTGGGCGACGGGCGCGGCGTGGGCGACGGCCGCGGTGTGGGCGACGAGCGTGGCGTGAGCGACGGGCGCGGCGTGGGCGGCGGCGGGCGGCGGCTCGATGAAGAAGGGGTTGAGCGCGGGGTTCCCGCAGAACTCGCAGACGACCATCTTCATCGAGGAGGGCGGCGGGGCGACCCGCGCGCCGCAGTTGCCACACTTGAACACTTCGAGAGCCATCCCGGGATTCTCCTTCTTGTCGTGAGGGGCGGAGTTGGCATCCAACACCCGGCGCCCGTCAAGCCATCACGGCGGTGCTCAGCCGCCGAACACCGCGGCGGCGGCGCGGAAGGTGTTCACATGCACCTCGACCACCTTGGACGTCCGGGGTGTAGCCCCCGGCGAGCACCCACATCACCGGGATCCCCTTCGCCTTGCAGGTTTCGAAGACGTAGGCGTCGCGGGCCCGGAGGTCGTGGTGGGTGAGGTCGAGGGGGGAGTACGGGTCCTCGCGGTACGGGTCGGCCCCCGCCTGGAAGAGCACCACGTCGGGCCTCGCGCGGTCGATCGCCGCGGGGAACGAGCCCTTCAGCAGCGCGAGGTACTGCTCCCCGTCGGCGCCCGCGGGGACGGGGATCGACGCGCAGTTGGCGGTGTCGGGCGCGCGCTCCAGCGTCACGTCGCGGACGGCGAGGTTGTCCTTGTAGAAGTTGCCGTAGAGCGAGAGCTGGTGGGCCCAGGGGCGCTCGGCGAGCAGGTACGCGGTCCCGTTGCCGTAGTGGAGGTCCATGTCGAGGACGAGCGGGCGGAGGTTTGGGTGCCCGTCGGCGCGGAGGCGCTCCATCGCGACGACGAGGCCGTTGAAGGTGCAGTAGCCCTCGCCGCGCGTCTTGTGGCTGTGGTGGAAGCCGCTCGCGAGGTTGCCCGCGACGCCCTCCTTCAAGGCCGCCCGGAGCGCGGCGATGCAGCCGCCGTTGGTGTGCCTCACCGCCTCCGCCAGCGCCGCCGACCAGGGGAACTTCTGCGACTCCGCGAGGGCCTTCGGCTCGCCTGTCGCGATGGCGCGCACGTACTCGGGCGTGTGGACGCGGAGGAGGTCTTCGTCGGTCACGGGCTCCGGCGCGTCGATGCGGACGGGGGTCCCCTCGGCCTCGATCGCGGCCCGCACGAGCGCGAACTTCCGGATGGGCATCACGTGCTGGCCGAGGTCGGCGAAGTAGCGATCCGAATGGTAGAGCTGGGTCGTCACGGCAGCCCCTTCGCGACGTGGTCGAAGCGCTCCATCGCCTCGGCGACGTGGCGGGCGCCGAAGACGAGCGCGGGGCGGAAACGAATGGAGCGGTCGCCCGACCCGCCGGCCTCCAGGCCGATCTGGCGGACGCCGTCGAGGATGCGGTCGCGCGTGGCGGCGTCGCGCACGTCCACGGCGGCGAAGGTCCCCTGACCGCGCGGCTGCGAGAAGACGCCCGGGTAGCGCGCGCAGAGCTCGGCGAGGCCCGCCACGAGCGCCTCGCCAGTGCGGCGGGTGTGCTCGACGAGGCCGTCGCGGGCCACCACGTCGAGGATCACCTCGGCCTGCGCGGCGCGGAGCGGGTCGCCGAGGAAGGTGTTGAACAGCCGGTACGCCTCCGTCGGCACGAAGTCCGCCCGCAGGTGAAGCCCCCCGAGCTGAAATTTCTTCGACCACGTCACCACGTCCGGCGGCTCATCGAGGTGCCACTGCTCGTGGGCCCAGAAGGTCCCCGTGGCGCCGAGCGCGGTCTGCACCTCGTCGACGATGAAGGCCGCCTCGCACTTCGTCAGCAGCGTTCGAAGCGCGCGGAAGAACCCGGCGCTCGCGTGACGGTCGCCGCCCTCCCCCTGGATGGGCTCGACGATGAGGGCCGCCACGGTGCCGTCCGCCCCGCGCAGCACGTCCTCGATCTGCGACAGCACGCGGGCTTCGAGGGCGCGGTTCTCCTCCGCGTGGACGTCGAGCGGGAAGCGGCTGGCGGGGAACGGCACCACCGGCCAGTCGAAGGCGGGGAAGTCGAGCTTGTGAATGGCCTTGCTCCGCGTCGCCGACAGCGCGCC